>FLYN01004796.1_pt2 | contig 10225 bp, 10 predicted proteins | sample 1122621 | NCBI WGS metagenome assembly FLYN01 (sample SAMEA4346792, study PRJEB14843) | hot springs metagenome | biome: Terrestrial Biome; feature: Habitat; material: Sediment | place: India | collected 2012-06-12 | depth 1760 m
CTCCACGAAGCGCGTGGGAGCTATACACTTCGGCATGCCCGCGGGAGCACCTGGCCCGGCGGCGCGTTCAATGGAACGCCGTGTCGGCACGGCGCTGGCGACAAAGCCCTTCGGCGCAGGCCGCGACCCGTACCGGGTGTTTGTTGGGAAGCGTTTAGAACCCTCCCATCGTTGTTCCCCCACTTCCTGATCCTGGCGTTGTGAAAGAGCTATTCGGGCCGGGTTGCCACTGATCGGCGTTCGTCGGGTAGTTGGCCTCCTGACGCTTGATGCATTTCCACTCGATCGTTGTGTTCGGCGGCAGGTTGCTGATGGTGCCCGTCCAGGTCGGGTATGCCGTAGGATCCAGCTTCATTGCGCTGCCTGGGGCCCAGTTGCCGAGCTGGGGAACACTGCCCACCACATACACCGATTGCCCTGGCACCGTCGTGCCGTTGGTGCACACGAAGTTCATCGAGACCGGGGTCTGGCCCAGGGTGAAGGTGAAGGTCTTGACGGTGCCGACGTTCATGCTCGCCGACTTGGCGACAATCAGGTTGCCGCCGGCGTTGTACCAGCCGCTGGCGGCAGCGTCGAAGGCGGCCTTGTTGGCATATTGGGTCAGGGGTGTCCCGTTCAACGAGACCGCCGACGCCTGGGTGTTCTCGACCACCAGTTCGACTACGTTGGCGCGGCTGGATGGTGCGCCATCGTAGGTGCCGCTTGCTGCACCGATCGTCACTGTCGCGGTTGATCCGTTGCGTTGCTGCGCGATCGTCGTCGGTAGAGCAGGAACAGCACGTCGCGGCCACGCCAGCGCATGCGCGCGAACGCATAGGCCGCGAGCGCGCTGGTGACCAATTGCCCGGTCACCGAGGCTGCGGTCACCACCACGCTGTTCTTGAACATCTGGAGCAGCGGCACTGTAGCAGCGACCCGGCGATAGCTCTCGAGGGTTGGTGCGCGCGGGATCAGCTCGGGCGGGATCGTCAGCGCGGTGCCGGGCGCCTTGAGCGAGGTCGCGATCATCCATACGAATGGGACGATCATCACTGCTCCGGGCAGGGCCAGAGCGGCAAAACCGAGCGCAGTGAGCAGCCACGGGCGCTTGCGGTGCGCTGGCGCGATCGTGTGCGCAACGGGCGCCGGCTGAGTCAGGCTACGCATCGAAGGCCCCCTTGCGCTGCAGGCGGAATTGCACCAGCGTGGCGCCGAACACCAGAGCGAACAGCACCCACGAGATCGCCGCGGCATAGCCCATCTCGCCGTAGCTGAAGGCGTGCCTGACGATCTGCTCGACCAGCACGCTGGTCGCTCCGGCCGGCCCACCCTCGGTCATCACCCACACCTGGTCGAAGACCTGGAACGCGTTGATCAGCGAGATAATCGTGACAAAGAACGTCGTTGGAGCCAGGAGCGGAAGGGTGATGGAGCGGAGCTGCTGTATTCGGTTCGCGCCGTCGAGCACCGCCGCCTCGTAATAATCGCCTGGGATCGCCTGCAAACCGGCCAGGAACAACACCATCACGAAACCGAGGTCTTTCCAGACGCTGGTCACGATGATCGCCGGCATGGCCCAGGCGCGATCGAACAGCCAGCCTGGCCCGGCGATCCCTAGCAGGCTCAGCAGGTAGTTGACCAGGCCTACTTCGGGTTGAACAGCCAGCTCCACAACAGCGCCACGGCGACCCAGGAAGAGACGACAGGGATGAAGAAGGCAGTGCGAAGCACCCCGACGCCGGGGATGCGGGTGTTGAGCGCCAGCGCGAGCAGCAGCCCGAGGGCGGTGACACACGGCACATAGCCGAGGATAAAGCCAAGGGTATGCTGGAGCGCGGACCAGAAGCGCTGGTCGGTGCTCAGCCGCGCAAAATTCGCCAGGCCGACGAAACGCGGCGGCGTCAGCAGATCCCACTGGAAGAGTGTCAAGACCAGCGAGGCCAGGATCGGCCCGACGGTGAAGATGAGCAACCCACCGAGGCCAGGCGCAAGGAACAGCGCCAGCCATCCTACCCGGGCCAGACCACGTTCACCGACCATGCTTCCACTCCCCATCAACCGTTGTTGCGGCCCATGAGCGAGGGGCGCTCTTCCTCGCCGCGATGCAAGGCGGGCTGAAACAACTCGCTGAGCAACAGGCTGGCTGCACCGCGGGCCCAGGCATCGTCGCCCCATGGCTCCATGACCACCTGGAGATCCTCGTAGAAGCCATCGAAGCAATGCTCGCGCAAGGCCGCCCGAAACGGATCGAGGATCAGCGCCCCGGCACGAGTGCCCTCGCCGCCAACGATCACCAGCGCCGGGTTGAGCACATTGACCAGGTTGGCCATGGCCATGCCGAGCGCCCGCCCGGCGGCGGTGAAGATCGCCTGAATCGCCGGATCGCCCTGCAGGGCCAGGTCGACCGCGGCGCTGATGCTCAGCTCGCGGCCGGTCGTCATTGCCACGCGCTGCGCCAACGCCGGATCGCTGATCAGGGCTTCGAGGCAGCCACGCTTCCCGCACGAACAGGGCGAGCCATCGGGGACGACCGTGATATGCCCGAACTCGCCGGCGCCGCCCCCGGCGCCGCGGTACAGCCGCCCGTCGAGCACCATGCCCAGCCCCACCCCGCGCCCCAGGCTGACCACCAGGAAATCCTTGACGCCGCGCCCGGCGCCGAACCATTGCTCGGCTACGGTCAGCGCGTTCACGTCGTTGTCGATCACCACCGGTAGGTCGAGCTGCTGCGCGAGGAGCTGCCCAAGCGGAACATTGCGCCAGCCGAAGTAGGTGGCGTAGCGCACGACGCCTTGCTGGCGGTCGATGACGCCGGCCAGGCCCACACCGACGCCGAAGATCGGCTGCCCGGCGGCGTGCGGGCGCAGTGCCTGGACTGCGGCCGCCAGCGTGTCGAGCACCGCGGCAGTGTTGCGGCTGTGGAGCGGCTCGGTGTGCCCGGCGATGATCGAGGCATCCAGGTCGGTCAGCGCGGCGATCGCGGCGTGCTCGGTCAGCTTCACGCCTACTACGTATCCGGCACGGGCGTTCAGCGCCAATAGCACCGGGCGCCGCCCGCCCGTCGATACCCCGCTCGTCTTCTCATAGACCAGGCCGGACTCGATCAGCTCGGCCGTGATGCCCGAGATCGTCGCCAGGCTGAGGTTGGTGAGTTCGGCGATATCGGTGCGCGAGAGCGCCCCGTGCGCGCGGATCGCGTTGAGCACGATCGATTGGTTGATCTCGCGGATGAGGTGTTTGCTGCCGGCGCGGAGGGTGATCATCGCTTACCTGAGATACTAAATTCAGTGAAGTAAGTTACGAGGAGTATAGCACAGCGCGCGGCGGGTGTCAAGGGCATCGTTCACCTACGCCGAAGATGGGTCACACCCGTCAAAGAGGTTGGGACTGATCGGTTCTTTTCTGCCTGGAGTGCGGTATAATGCGGGCTGACCGTACAATGGTTTGCAGAACACGCCGTGTGCCGATACAGCCGCGCACACGAACGCCACCCAGGCGTGGCCAGGCGATCGGTGGCCCCTGCATCTCCCGAGCCCAGGATAGCCCGTGTTCCGCATCCCGCACCGCAGTCGCTGTACACTGAACGGAGTGCCTATGACCACCTACGTGCCATCGAGCGCGCGCTACGACGCGATGCGCTATAATCGCTGCGGCCGCAGCGGCCTGCTGCTGCCCGCCTTGTCACTTGGGCTGTGGCACAACTTCGGCGGCGTGGATGGGTTCGCGAACGCGCGTGCGCTCATCCGGCGCGCGTTCGATCTGGGCATCACCCATTTCGACCTGGCGAACAACTACGGGCCGCCGCCCGGGTCGGCCGAAGAAACGTTTGGCCGCATCCTGCGCGCCGATCTGGCCGCGTATCGCGACGAGCTGGTCATCTCCACCAAGGCGGGGTATGCCATGTGGCCCGGCCCATACGGCGATGGAGGCTCGCGCAAATATCTGATCGCCAGCCTGGATCAGAGCCTGCGCCGCATGGGCCTGGACTACGTCGATATTTTCTACTCGCACCGCCCTGACCCGCACACGCCGCTCGAAGAAACGATGGGCGCGCTCGATCAGGCTGTGCGCAGCGGCAAGGCGTTGTACGCTGGCATCTCGAATTACGCGCCCGATCAGACGCGCCAGGCGGCGCAGATCCTGCGCGCGCTGGGTACCCCCTGCCTCATCCACCAGCCGCGCTACAACATGTTCGACCGTCGGATCGAAGAAGAGCTCCTTGCGACACTCGCAGCGGAAGGCATCGGGTGCATCGCCTACTCGCCCCTTGCTCAAGGGCTGCTCACCGATCGCTATCTTATGGGCATACCCGAGGATTCGCGCGCCAGCAAGCCTCATGGCTTCCTCAAGCCCGATGCGATCACCGAGACCAGGCGGGCTCAGCTCCGGCGCCTGAACGAGCTGGCAGCGGCGCGTGGCCAGACGCTGGCCCAGATGGCGCTTGCATGGGTGCTGCGGCATCCGCAGATGACCTCGGCGCTGATCGGCGCCAGCCGGGTCGCCCAGATCGATGACGCGGTGGGGGCACTCAAGAACCTGAGGTTTACAGCGGAAGAACTGCGCGCGATCGATGCCATCCTGGCCGGGTGAATCGATCGCTGGCGCTGCGCCGCGCGCGTGTCGGAGCGATTGGTGTATACTATAGCCTGCGCCGCCGGCGATGGTAGCTACAGCATGCTGATCGACCTGCATATCCACACCATTGCGACACCACACCACTCGCTCTGGGAGCCCGAGGCGCTCGTACTGGCGGCAGCACGCGCGGGGCTGGGGGTGATCGCGGTGACCGATCATAACACCACCGCGGGCGTGCGCGCCGTGCAGGCGGCCGGTGCCCGGCACGGCGTGCGCGTCGTGCCGGGGGTCGAGATCGACAGCGGCTACGCCGGCAAGCTCTGGCACACGCTGGTCTATGGTGTCGCGCCCGACGTGCCCGAGCTGCTGGCGGTGTGCGAATCGGTCTTCGCGCGCAACATGACCGACGCAGCCGCGCTGCGGGCCGAGCTGGCGCGGCGCGGCTTTCGCCTCGACGGGCTGGACGATCTGGGCCGCCCGCCCAACGTCGCTGACGTCGGCACGGCCCTGGCCCGCCAGAACGACCTGCCCGGGCGGCAGGCGGGCGAGGACGACGAGAGCGCCGGTATGCGCTATATTCTGACCGAAGTGCGGGGTGGCTATCGGCCCGTGGGTGTCGACGAGGTCGTTCGGGTGGCGCACCACGTCGGCGGCCTGGCCGTGCTGGCGCACCCCGGGCGTTCGAAAGGGATCTATGCTGCTCCCGCGACGGCCCAGGATATCGCGGCGCTGGCCGAGGCGGGGCTGGACGGGATCGAGGTGTTCTACCCGACCCATACCGCCGAGCAGCGCGCCTTCTACGATGCGCTGGCCCGGCGCCATAGGCTGCTCGTCACCGGTGGCTCCGACTCGCACGGCCCACACCAGCCGCTCGCGGCGTGGCCGCTGGAAACGTGCCGGGCGTTTCTCGAGCGCATGGATGGCCGGAAGGAGTAAAGGCTCCGGTATGCTGGATCTTGACCTGTTACACGAACACGAAACGCAAGAGCCGGCTGGCACGGCCACGCCTGCCGGTGCCAATGCTGCCCCCGATGGCCCTGCCTATGCTCCTGCAGCAATGCCGCATTTGGCCGATTATATGCGCTTGCTGCTCGAATCGGCCAGCGAAGGGATCTATGGGGTCGACACCCATGATCGGTGTACGTTCATCAACCCGGCGGCGGCGCGGATGCTTGGCTATCAGGCGGAGGAGGTGCTCGGCCAACCTATGCACGCCCGTATCCATCACAGCTACCCCGATGGCTCACCCTATCCGCATGAGCAGTGCCCGGTGTATCGCGCCTATCGGTTTGGCGAAAGCTGTCGCCTTGAGAGTGAGGTATTATGGCGGCGCGACGGGACGGCGTTCCCGGTCGAGTACGCCACCGGTCCGATCGTTGAGAACGGGGCCATCAAGGGAGCGGTCGTCATTTTTTCCGACATCACCGACCGTAAGCGGTTGGAGGAGGAGCGCGCCCGGCTGCTGGAGCGCGAGCGGGCAGCGCGTGCCGAGGCCGAGTCGGCGCAGCAGCGGCTGGTGGCGCTCGCCGTCGCGCGCGATCGGGTAATGGCCGAAGTCGAGCTGATCAACGCGATCCTGACCACCGCTGCCGGTGAGCAGGACCTTGAACGCATCCTTGCGATCGCGCTCGACCAGCTTTCGACGATGCTCACCTTTACCGGCGGCTCGATCGCGCTGGTCGAAGGGGACGAGCTGGTGGTCCGCGCCGCGATCGGGCCGTTCGCTGCGACGGCGCTCGGCCAGCGGTTGCCGCGCGGGCGAGGGCGGAGCTGGCAGATCATCGAATCGGGCGAGCCATTCCTGTGCAATGACCTGATCGCCGCGGGTATCAAGACGCGCAGCGCCGACGCCGAGAAGTCGATCCGCTCGTACCTGGCAGTGCCGCTCATCTGGCGCGATCAGATCTTCGGGCTGCTGGAGATCGACTCCACCGTGCCAGACGCGTTTCAGCCTGCTGACCTGGCGCTCATGCGAAGCGTGGCGCAGGCACTGTGTGGGCCGATCGAGCTGGCGCGGCGCTATGCCGAACAAGTGCAGGCGCGCGAGCACATGGAGCAGCTGGCACGCCAGAAGGACGAACTGCTCGAGGCCCGCGACCGGGCGCTGGCCGAGGCGGAAATAGCGGCGCGCCGCCTGGCGTTGCTAGCCGAGGCGAGCACCTTAATAGCGTCCTCGCTCGATTACAAAGCCACCCTGGCGAGTGTGGCCCGCCTCGTGGTGCCGCGCATGGCCGATTGGTGCGCCGTCGACGTCCTGGAGGAGGACGGCTCGCTTCAGCGTCTCGCTGTCGCGCACGTCGATCCGGCAAAAATTGAGCTGGCGCGCGACCTGCAACAGCGCTCCGCTGCGCACACCGCATCCGATCTCCCGGAGGTGTTGCGCACCGGCCGGCCGCTGCTGATCGCGGAGATCACCGATGATCTGTTGGTTGCCATAGGGTACGACGCGGATCAGCTACGGCTCGTGCGCGAGCTGGGACTCAGATCGGTTATGGTGGTGCCCTTGCAGGCGCGTGGGCGCGTGCTCGGCGCGATCACGTTCGCGATGGCTGAGTCGGGGCGGCGCTATGGGCCAGCCGACGTGGCGCTGGCCGAGGATCTGGCGCGCCGCGCCGGGCTGGCGATCGACAACGCGCGCCTGTACGAGGCCGAGCAGCGCGCCCGGGCTGCAGCCGAGGCGGCGATCCAGGCCCGCGATCAGTTCCTCTCGATCGCGTCGCACGAGCTCAAGACCCCACTTACCTCGTTGCTGGGCTATGCCGAGTTGTTGCAACGCCGCACGATGCGCGAAGGCACGCTCAGCGAACGCGACCGGCGGGCCGTGCAGGTGATCGTCGAGCAGGCGATGCGGCTCAATCGGATGGTGGCATCGTTGCTCGACCTCTCGCGCATCGAGACCGGGCAGTTGAGCATCGAACGTGCGCCGGTGGACCTCCGTGGGCTGGCGCGGCGGGTGGTCGAAGAAATGCAGCTGACGCTCGATCGCCATCCGATCACGATCCACATCCCCGATCAGCCGGTGCTGATCATGGGCGACGAATTGCGCCTGGAGCAGGTGCTGCAGAACCTGATCAGCAATGCGATCAAATATAGCCCGGAAGGCAGCCCGATCACCGTACAGGTCGAACAGTACGATGCCCAGGCCCGCGTAGCAGTGACCGACCGGGGCATCGGCATCCCTGCCGAGGCGCTGTCGCGGCTGTTCCAACGCTTTTATCGCGCCAGCAATGTCGATCCGCAGTCGAGCGGGATGGGGTTGGGGCTCTACGTGGTCAAAGAGATCGTCGCATTGCACGGCGGCGAGGTCCACGTGACCAGCCGCGAGGGCGAGGGGAGCACATTCACGGTCTGTCTCCCGCTGATGGCCGACCGCCAGGATAGAGATTAGAGGTTGAAGATTGGCAACCGCATGCTCGTTGTGATACCGCTGCTGCCAGGAAAAATAACCACAAAGGCACAAAGGCCCAAAGAAGAAAAAGCTACAGCAGCCTTTGTGTCTTTGTGTCTTTGGGGTTAATACGACTCTGCTCTTTTGCCCGTATCACACACCGTAGAGACGCGGAGGATGCAGAGAAAGAAAAAGGGAAATGCGCTCTGCGTTCTCTGCGCCGCTGCAGTGAGAGAAAAATGACAAAGTAGGAAGTAGCCCTTTGTGTCTCTGTGTCTTCGTGGTTAAGGAGTATGGCAGCATGAGGGGGATCATCGACGATGACCCAGGCGCGTGTGTGGACGCACAGCCAGTTTCAGCCAGAAGCGCTGGCCGTGCTGGAGCCGCTGGCCGAGGTGATCACGGGATCGACGCCCGAGGCCGACGAATGGTATGCTACAGCCGCGACATGTGATGCCTTGATCGTCGGCGGCCTGACCTGGATCACCGGCCCGGTGCTGGATCGCATCGGCCCGCGGTTGCGCGTCGTCGGCCGCCCCGGGATCGGTGTCGATCGGATCGACCTGGCGGCGGCGACCGAGCGCGGCATCCTGGTCGTCAACACGCCCGATGGGCCGACCGAGTCGACGGCCGAGCACGCGATCGCGCTGATGCTCAACCTGATGAAACAGGTCGCGGTGGGCGACCGGCTCTTGCGCTCAGGGCAGGGGTGGGTGGCGTATGGCACGCTGCCACCTGGGCTGGAGGCACTTGGTGCGGTGCTGGGGTTGGTGGGCCTGGGGCGGATCGGTGGGCGGGTGGCCGAGATCGCGCGTGTGCTGGGCATGCGCGTGCTGGCCTACGACCCGTTCGTGGCGCCCGAGCGGGCCGCGGCGCTGGGCGTGACGCTGGTGCCCACGCTGGCCGATCTGTTGTCATCAGCCGATGTGGTGTCGATCCATTGCCCTGCAACTCCGGAGACGCACCACCTGATCAACGCCGAGCTGCTGGCGCTGATGCGCCCCGGCAGCTACCTGATCAACGTCGCGCGTGGCACGATCGTCGACGAGGCGGCGCTGATCGAGGCCCTGCGCTCGGGCCATCTGGCCGGCGCCGGGCTGGATGTCTTCGCCCCCGAGCCGCCGGCGGCCGATAACCCGCTCTTCAGCCTGCCCAACACGATCTGTACGCCGCATATCGGTTCCTATACCGGCGCATGTGTGCTGCGCATGCAGGTGATGGTCTGCGAGCAGGTGGCGAGCGCGCTGCGCGGCGAGCGCCCGGCGAACCTGGTCAATCCAGAGGTGTGGGGGCGGCAGCGGGGGAGAGCGTAGAGAGTTACCCAAGCTCCAGGCTCCAAGCATCAGGAAAGGGACAGTATTCATGCTCAAGCCCAACCGAGTCAGGCAGGCGTTGAAGCGCGGCGCGCCGGTCATCGGCACCATGGTCAGTGAGGTGCGCTCGCCGGGCTTCATCTGGATGCTGGCCAATGCCGGCTTCGACTTTGTATTCATCGATATGGAGCATGGCACGTACGATCTGCCGCTGGTCGCGGATCTGATTAAAGTCGCACGCCTGGCGAACCTGGTGCCGCTGGTGCGCATCCCCGACCTGGCGTATCATCTGGTAGCGCAGACGCTGGATGCCGGGGCGATGGGGCTGATGTTGCCGCGGGTCGAGACGCGTGAGCAGGTCGAGCGGTTCGTCAGCTTCATGAAATACCCGCCAGTTGGCGTGCGCGGCGCCACCACCGGCCGCGGCCATACCGATTACGGCGGTGCCGGCGCACAGGAGCTGGTCGCGCATATGAACGAGCACACACTGGCCATCCTGCAGATCGAGCGCAGGCAGGCGATCGACGAGATCGATCAGTTGCTCGCGGTGCCGGGCGTGGATGCGGCGGTGATCGGGCCGTTCGACCTGACGATCTCGCTGGGCGAGCAAAGCGCCAGCGCGCCAGCGGTGGAACAGGCGATCCAGCGCGTGGTTGATGCAGCGAAGCGCCACCATGTGGCCAGCGGCATCCATATCGCCGACCCGGCCGAGGTGTTGAAGTGGCACCGGCGCGGGATGACCTTGCTGGCGTGCAACAGCGACCTGGGGTTCTTCCGCGCGGGCACCCAGCAGGTCGTCGATGCGCTGCGTGCGGGCATCACCGGCGACAAGGCCGGGGAGGTCCCGCCGGCCGGGGGCATTCACGTGTAGCCTCCGAACCGCGGAGACGCAGAGATAACCAAGTGCAATAGGCTTGCGGATCCATATCTTGCGCGAGTGGGGTCTTGGGGAGGGCTACAGGTCCTCCCC
>FLYN01008067.1_pt1 | contig 10224 bp, 13 predicted proteins | sample 1122621 | NCBI WGS metagenome assembly FLYN01 (sample SAMEA4346792, study PRJEB14843) | hot springs metagenome | biome: Terrestrial Biome; feature: Habitat; material: Sediment | place: India | collected 2012-06-12 | depth 1760 m
AGGGTACGCGCATCGGTGTAGCGGCTGGTGTGGCCGCCCGGCGTCACAAGTGTCTGCGCCGGATAGCCGACTTCTTCGGCCAGGCGGTTGGCGGCGTCGCTCGCGCCATGCACCAGCACCCACCGCTCGCCTACCTGTATGCACATGGCTAAATTTTCGAGCACAGCCGTGTGGTCAACCCCTGCCCCGCCGCCCAGTTTCAGTACGTGTATCATGTGCAATGCTCCTAAGCTATCAACTTTCAGCAGTCAGCAAAAGACTCAACGCAAAGACGCGGAGGGGCAAAGGCGCAAGGTACTTTCAGCCAATAGCCTCTCTCTGCGGACTCTGCATCTCTTTGTTCAAAAATCATGGGTAAATCCCCCCGAACGTAAGCGCAGTGGTTTCGTCGAAGCCGCACATCAGATTCATGCACTGCACGGCTGAACCGGCTGCGCCTTTGCCCAGGTTGTCAATCGCACAGAGAAGCACGGCGCGGCCCGTCACGGAGTCGTATTCCCAGCCGACATCGGCGTAGTTTGTTCCTGCCAGCAAGCGCGGTTCGGGATGCCGATGAATGCCCGTTTTCTCGTGGACAATACGGACAAAGGGTGCATTTGCCCAGGCGGTGCGGTAGGCGCTCCACAGGTCGCGTTCCGGCAGATCGCGGGTCAAGGTGACATGCACCGCCGCCGACACACCGCGCACCATCTCCACGCTGGTGACAGATAGGCGCACATCAAAATCGCCGCACTCAGACAATGCCTGCCGCACCTCGGCTTCGTGCCGGTGTCCAGTAAGCTGGAACGGGCGCACGACGCCGGAACGGGCGGGATGGTGACTCGACTCGGTGGGTGTGCTGCCGGCCTCGCTGCTCCCGACTTTGACATCGGCGATGATGGGCTGGTCGGAGCGCAAAAGTCCGGCCTTGACGACAGCCCATACCGCCAGCGTGGTCGCCGTCGCGTTACAGCCGACTCCACTGGCATAGCGCGCAGTACGCAGCGCCTCGCGGCGCAGTTCGGGCAGGCCGTAGACGAAGCGCCCCAACCATTCCGGCGCAGGGTGGTCGTGCCCGTAATAGGCGGCATATTGCGCTGCATCCCGCAGGCGGAAATCGGCGCTCAGGTCAATGATGCGCTCGGCCAGCGCCGCATATCGTTCAATATGGTTCTGCGCTTCGCCATGCGGCAAGGCAAGGAACAGCACGTCGCAGGCTTCCAGCGAGTCACGCGGGATGAAACGCAGCGCCGTCCGTCCGCGCAGGTGGGGATGGAGTTGATAGGCGAATTTCCCGATGTGGCTCTCAGATGTGGCCTGTGTAATCTCCACCTGAGGATGATCGAGCAGCAGGCGCAATAGCTCGCCGCCCGTATAGCCGCTTCCGCCGGCAATGCCTATTTTCAACATACCCTCATCCCCCTACCCCTTCTCCCTCAGGGAGAAGGGGAGAAGCGACGGCGATCAAGTCCCTCAGGGAAAGGAATTTAGGGCGAGGGTTCGAGAGGGCATATTCCACCACCTCGGCGGCGATGTCCACGCCGGTGGGGGCGCTGCTGTTGCGGAACTCCATCGTGTGATTGACCTCGTTGACGAGCAGGCCGCGTTCCGGGTCTTCCAGCACGTCAATCGCCAGCACACCGCCGCCAACAGCCTGCGCCGCTCGCTGGCACAGGCCGTCCAGTTCGGGTGTAACCGGGCAGTTGGACGCCTGGCCGCCGCGCGCCGTGTTGGTAATCCAGTGCGGCGAGTTGCGGTAAATGGCGCAAATCGTTCTGTCGCCGACCACGAACGCGCGGATGTCGCGCCCTGGCTTGGCGACGTATTCCTGTACGTAGTAGGTGTGGTGGTTGTAATCGCCGAGCGTCTGGCGATGTTCGATAATCGCCTCGGCGCTGTCGCGGTCATGCACGCGAGCAAGCAGCCGCCCCCACGAGCCGGTAACGGGCTTAAGTACCGAGGGATAGCCCAGTGTCTCAATCGCCTGAATCGCGCTGTCCGGGTCGAAGGCCGCGAGCGCCTGCGGCTGGGGAACACCGGCGCGGGTCAGCGCAATAGTTGTCCGCAATTTGTCGGCGCAGGTGGCAGCCGTTTCGTAGTGGTTGATGGCATTGAGACCCCAATGGCCGAGAATAGCCAGCACATAGAGGCCGCGTGACGTGCTGACGCTGCGCTCCATGATGAGGTCATAGGCGCTCCAGGGTACGCCAGAGGGGGCAAGCTGCTCCGGGCCGGCGGTCAGGTCGAAGATGATCTCCCGGTCAAGCAGGATGTCCGGCTCGACGCCGCGCGCCTGGAACGCGGCGATGAGCAGCTTCTCTTCGGGGCGGATGTGGCTGACGGCGATAGCGACGCGCATTGTCACTCGCCCCAATCTTCTTCGACTTCCGGCGCGCGTTCCAGCGTGACCGGATTGAGGCTGATAATTTCCAGTTCCGTGCCGCAGTCAGGGCAGGGAATCAGCTCGTGCTGCATGGCGTTGGCGGGGATGGTTATGGCAGCGCCGCATTCAGGGCAGGTTGGCATTGGTTTTACTCCTTTGGCTATTGGCTAAAATAAAAAGCCGCCGTCAGATTGGTCTGAACAGCGGCTTGGGCACACGAATTGATCGCAGCGCAGCTATCCAGACCTCGCGGCCGGTTTCTTGCCCTGCTTCTTCTTGCTGTCGAACAGATAAACGGTGTTCATTCTCTAGCCCTTAAAAACGAAAAAACCCGCCGTCCGGGCAGGTTCGCGTGCGTCTCTCACTGGCGAAGCGCAACAACCCGGACTATCGTTCGGGGATTTCCTTCTTCGCCTTCTTGATGAGAGCAATAGCAAACAAGGTTTGTCACCTCTTGAACTGTGAAAATCATAACGAGAATTTCCGAGCAGGTCAAGTAGGTAATTTAGATGAAACAGGTTGTGTAAAATACCGAAAAGCGCTCAGCATGCACTGATGCTAACTTTGCATTGCCGTCACCGCGTTTACTCCGCTTACATCTTCTAGTATGAACGTCCAATCCAGGGTCGCCAGCGGCGCGACCAACAGACGGCCATCGTCCAGAACCGTAAACAATTCGTCGCCGATCTGCTTGATTCGCTCCGGCATGGTACGCGGCCAGGGTACCTTGAGGCTGCCTGAAGCCAGATGCCAGGACTGACCGCCGTCATGCGATTCTTCAATGCGCCCCACCGCGCCCACCTGGTCGGCTGGGCCAAAGATGATGTGATCTGGATTGTCGGGATCGAGCCATAGTCCCCGACAGTAGCAGTCATACAAGAGCGTCCACGTCGCGCCACCATCGTCTGAACGGTAAAACCCACCGCCAGTAGCCGCGAACACCAGGTCAGGACTGGAAGGATGGACGGCAATATCGTGCACATCCGGGTACACAAAGGGTTCGGGCGGGCCGCTGAGGTCGGGGTTGCCATCGCTGCCCGCTGCCAGCGCCCAGCTTTCCCCGCCGTCATCCGAGCGCAGCACCCCGCCGACCTCAACTGCCGCATAGACGCGCTGGCCGTGAAAGGCAAAGCCGCGCACGCAGCCCGCTTCCGGCGAGTAGGGCAGCATCCACTCATGTTCGTCGCGCAGCGCCGCCACTTCTGGGCGTTCGCTCCAGTGCTCAGCCCCGTCGCGCGACACGAAAATCCCCGCCGGTTCCGTGCCCGCAAACTCCAGATCAGAGATGTCCGGGTGGTAAGCGAGCCAGCGCACGTGAGGGCTGGTCAACCCGTCATTGACGGCGCGCCAGTGTTGGCCGTTATCGTCCGAGCGTTGAACGCCCTTCGTCGTCCCCGCCAGGATGACCCCTTCGCGGGCAATCACGCTGGTGATGTCCTGGCCCTGAAGGGCGCGATCAACGACGCGCCACGCGCCATTTTCTCGCTGGCAGCTTACTAATCCTCGTGAGGTGGCGAGATAGATGGTATCGGCCATGGAAATATCTCCTACCGAACTCAAATTGAAATATCTATTGTGACCTCAACACATAAAATCTGCGCTAACAGATGCGGCTATGAGAATAGATGGCAATTGACATTAGCGGATTGGACTTTGGTACAGAATCAGCCAGGGCAAAGTCGGTGATAACCTACAGCGGAAAAAGGCTAATTCCCTTCAAGACGCTTCAACAGCCGTTCACGCAGGCCGACCAGTGCTGGTTGCTGCGCTTCGAACTCGCGGCGGATGCGCTCGCCCTCTTTTTCTGGCTGGTGAACATACTCATCAACTTGTGCCCGATTTTGCAGATAGTAAGCAATCACAGCGTATACATCTTCGAGTTTCACCGTAGGAAACGCCTGTACAATACCTTCAGGTGTCTCGCCGCCTTGAAACGCATGGATGACAATGGACCAGCCGCACCAAGGTAAAGGCTACGGGAAGCAAGCCTTAAAGGTATTTATCCAGTTGGTGCAGGAAAACTACTCGCTCTGCCGGGAACTCCGGCTTTCGGTTCATCCCGATAATATCGTTGCTCAGCGACTTTATCTTCGTCTTGGGTTCCAACCAACCGGGGAAGAATTCGATAACGGTGAACTTGTGTATGTTCTCCGCATTTCGTAGAGGTATTGACAAGTACTCAACCGGCCATATACGTTGCCGCCCCTGCCCCTACAATATACAATCTACCCCAACAAAAGCCCATTCATACCCCCATAGGATTTCAATATGGCGCAATACACCATTGGCATAGACTTTGGCACGGAATCAGGCCGCGCGGTGCTGGTAGATACGTCCAACGGGCGCGAGATTGCGACGGCTGTTCACCAGTACGCAAACGGCGTGATTGACCAGCATCTCCCAGGCAGCGACACCCCTCTGCCACCCGATTGGGCGCTGCAAGACCCGAATGATTATATCGAGGTCATCAAGCAGACAATTCCCGCCGTGCTGCGGCAGAGCGGCGTCAGACCGGAAGAGGTTGTCGGCATCGGCATAGATTTCACCGCCTGCACGATGATGCCGGCCAAGAAAGACGGCACAGCGCTGCGCAACCTGCCCGAATTCCAGAACAACCCACACGCATGGGTCAAGCTGTGGAAGCATCACGGGGCGCAGCCGCAGGCTGACCGTATTAACGAGACGGCACGCAAAATGGGCGAACCCTGGCTGGAACTGTATGGGGGCAAGATTTCGTCGGAATGGTTCTTCAGCAAGGCGCTGCAAATCTTGCAGGAAGCGCCGGAGGTCTACAACGCCGCTGACCGCCTGATCGAGGCCGCCGACTGGGTGATCTGGCAGCTCACGGGCGTGGAGACGCGCAATACCTGCACCGCTGGTTACAAGGCCATCGTCCAGAACGGGCAGTATCCGTCGCGGGAGTATTTCGCGGCGCTTGATCCACGCTTTGCCGACGTGGTGGACACCAAGATGATGCGCGAGTTCGCGCCGTTAGGCGGCAAGGCAGGTGGATTGACGAAGCAGGCCGCCGAATGGACAGGCCTCAGAGAAGGCACAGCCGTCGCCGTCGCCAACGTGGATGCCCACGTGACCGTCCCTGCCGTCAAGGTGACTGAGCCAGGAAGCATGGTCATCATCATGGGCACATCCAACTGCCACATGCTGTTAGGTGATGCAGTGCAGCCAGTGGAGGGCATGTGCGGTGTGGTACGCGACGGCATTATCCCCGGTTACTGGGGCTACGAGGCGGGGCAGAGCGGCGTGGGCGACATCTTTGCCTGGTTCGTGGACAACGCCGTACCGCCAGAATATCACGACGCAGCCAGGAAAGCGGGCGTTGACTTACATCAATATCTTGAACAGGAGGCGGCCAAACAAAAGCCGGGCGAGCACGGTTTGATTGCCCTTGATTGGTGGAATGGCAACCGTTCAACGCTGGTGGATGCCGACCTTAGCGGGCTGCTCATCGGCGCGACGCTTGGCACACGAGCGCCGGACATCTACCGGGCGCTGCTGGAATCAACGGCATATGGAACGCGGGTGATTATCGAAGCGTTTGCTGCGCGCGGCGTCCCGGTGAATGAAATCATCGCGGCGGGCGGGCTGCCGGAGCGCAATAAGCTGCTAATGCAGATTTACGCCGACGTGACGGGCAGGCCGCTGAAGCTGGCCGGTTCGCCGCAAGCGCCGGCGGTTGGCTCGGCGATGCACGCGGCGGTAGCGGCAGGCGTGTATCCCAACATCGAGGCGGCGGCGCAGAAGATGGGCAGCCTTAAGGACGAAGTGGTGACGCCTATTGCCGAGAACCAGCGCATCTACGACCAGCTTTACGCGGATTACAGGACGTTATATGACTACTTCGGGCGCGGGCAAAACGACGTGATGAAGCGGCTCAAGTGGCTGAAGCGACAGGTACGGGAAGGGGTAGGCGTTTAGCCGCAGTTTCCTTGCTTCGCCTTATACCGTTGAGCCTAATCCTCATGCCCCTCTTCTTCATGGGCGGTGAGGATCATCAGGCCGCTTTTGTTCCCCATCATGGATTTAGGCTTTGGACGCGCCGGGCGCTCGCCGTAAAGGTCAGGACGGTTGGCGGCGCAGGGCGTGCCGAAGCGCGGCTGTGCATACGGCAGATGGGTTGTGCCGCGCGCCAGGATGTGCAGATAATTGGCCGACTCGCCCTCGTAAGGCTGCCCGTGATTCCAGGGGACGAGCGCGCGCGCGTTGCAGTAGTGTCCGACAAATGAGCGCCGTGATTGCGTCTTCGAGCGGTTGGCGTGCGAGCGGTGGATGACATGCCCGCCGAAGAACACCACATCCCCCGGTTCGGCCTCCACCTTGACCTCTGGATATTTACGCGCCACCCGCGACAGCAGATTCAGCGACTCGTCGCTGTGGCTGGCGTTGGCAATCGGCTCGATGTCGCCCAGCACCCGGTCGCCATTCGGCGTCGTACCATCTGAATCCGGGTAGATTGGCTCGTGCTGCGAACCGACGCTGAACCACAGACAGCCGTTTTCCTCTGTCGCCGGGTCGAGCGCCAGCCACGCGCCGCACAGGGTATCCGGCAGCGTGGGGATGTAGTAGGCGTCCTGGTGAAAGCCCTGCCCTGGCTGGCCGGGCTGTTTGAAGAACAACATGGTTTGCAGCGCCAGCACGTCCGGCCCGATCAGCGTCTCCAGCACGTCCAGGATACGCGGATGAAGCAGGAAGCGTTCGTGAATGGCGGAGACGCGGTGAGGCATATGGATGCGCTGGTAGTAATTGAAGCGCTCCTGCGGCGACAGGTCTGCCGGCGGCGGGGGAACGCCGGGGATGTGCTCGCGCCCAGCAAGCAGATTGTCCACGTGGGCGTTGAGTTCCGCTACATCGTCCAACGGTACAAGTCCGCGCACGGCGAGATAGCCCTGTTCGCGGAAGGTCACGTACTCGCTGACGCTGACACGATATGGTTCGTATATCCGTTCCTGAGCCGTTTCGACGACCATCCGCAATCCCTTCTCGCCAGAGTGATTTTGCGTGGATTGCCGCTATAATAACACCATTTTCAAGGGATAGCAGCGATTTCCTTTGCGCCTTTGCTCCCTTACGTCTTTGCGTTAGGTTTCTCTACATGAAACTTCTCCAACTTCGTCAAACTGTCTGTGCCCTGCACGCCCGTCTGCCCGAATTCCACCTGGTCGCCTGGACAAGCGGCAATATCAGCGCGCGCGACCCGGAAAGCAACCTGGTTGTCATCAAGCCCAGCGGCGTCAAATACGAAGACCTCACGCCGGAGAATATGGTCGTCGTTGACCTGGACGGCAAGCCGGTTGAAGGCAACTACAAGCCGTCATCAGATACGGCTTCACACTGTTATATCTATCGCTGCCGCCCGGACGTGAACGGCGTCGTGCACACCCACTCGCGCTACGCGACGGCGTTCGCAGCGTTAGGACGCCCCATTCCCTGCGTGCTGACGGCGATGGCAGACGAGTTCGGAGGCGACATCCCCTGCGGCGGCTTCGCGCTCATCGGCGGCGAGGAGATCGGCAAGGTGGTGGTCGAGACGCTGGCGGGATCGAAAAGTCCGGCGGTCTTATTGCAGAATCATGGGGTTTTCGCCATTGGCCCGAATGCCGAAGCGGCTGTCAAAGCGGCTGTGATGACCGAGGACGTGGCGGCGACGGTGTGGCTGGCGCTGCAGCTCGGCCAGCCGCTGCCCATCTCAGATGAGGATATTGCGAAGCTGCACCACCGTTATACCCACGTGTATGGACAATAGACCTCAGGCGCTCCTTGACCGGCTGGCTGCCATCGGCCAGTCGCTCAAAAATACAGGCCATGCGCTTGCCCTATTGGGGCTGGGGTCGGTGGGACAGGAAACCGAGCGGCTGGACGAATACTCCGATCTGGATTTTTTCGCCATCGTCGAAGCAGGGTACAAATCCGCCTTCATCGAGAATCTGGACTGGCTCAGTTCTGTCTGCCCAATTGCTTATCATTTCAAAAATACCGCAGACGGTTACAAGCTCCTGTTCGAGGATGGAATCTTTTGTGAGATGGCCGTCTTCGAGCCGCAGGAACTCGCCAATATCCCGTTCGCCGGCGGACGCATCATATGGAAAGATGCCGCCTTCGATGAAAATCTCACCCTACCCAAACGTAAACCGGCCAGTGAGAACACCGTCGAATGGCTGCTCGGCGAGGCGCTGACCAATCTGTACGTCGGGCTTGGCCGCTATCATCGCGGCGAGAAGCTGTCGGCGGCGCGTTTCATCCAGGGATATGCCGTAGACCGCATCCTTGAACTGTCCGCCGTCGTCGAACGCCCCCGGCCAGGGCACGAAGACTCCTTTGCCCTTGAGCGACGCTATGAGCGGCGCTTCCCTGCTACCGCCGCATATTTGCCGCAGTTTATCCAGGGGTACGAGCGCAGCCGCGAGTCGGCGCAGGCCATACTCGCCTTTCTTGACGCGCATTTTGAAGTCAACCCTGCGATGAGAACGGCGATCCTGGAACTATGCGAGCGAAAAGGCTCTGGCCCGCCCCCATCCACAGGTTGAGTCACGTCATTCTCTATCGTTTCCCTGCTGCTGACTGCGAAAGTACAGATGCGCCATCAGGTTGCCAAAGCAGAGTTCGTCGCCGCTGCAAACGATACGCGGCTCGCCGGGAGACAGGCGGCGGGCTTTCAAATAGGTGCCATTGGTGCTCCCCAGATCGGTGATAAACACGGCTTCATCCTTAATTTCGATGGCCGCATGAAGCCTCGACACGCCGTAGCGGACGGCTTCATATGCGGTTAAGTCAACGTCAGGATGGCGTAGGCCGGCTGTCCCTGCCCGGCCAATGACGAACCGCGCCGCTCTGGGCAGCGCCAGCGGCTCAGCGGCAGACAGCACGTGTAATACCAGCACGGCGTCCGGCGGCAGCCGTATATCGCCCCAGGTGACACGCGGGCGCAGCCTCCAGGCTAACTGCTGTCGCTCGGTCGGCTCGCCTTTGACTTCAAACAAGCGCTGCCCACACCAAGATTATTCGGGAATTGTAATGAGAAAGAGTAAGACAACTATCAGAACGGTGATGAACGGAAAAAATTGGGAGGTACAGCGTACCTCCCAAAGCTTGAGCTGTTCGTTGCGCCTAGAGCAGCCGGTTGATGCGATCCAGCAGCGCCAGGATGCCGTTCAAGGGGCCACCGTTATCGAGCAGGCCGGCGACAGCGCATAGCAGGTTGCCCAGCAGGTTACCCGGGCCAGGCACGGCGTCTATATCCAGAGTGATTTGCGACAGGTCAACCTGCAACCCAAGCAGGTCAAGGAAAATCGGGCCAATGTCGAGGAACAGGATGTCGCACTTCCCTTGAGCGGGGCCGATGAGATCAGCCAGAACAGCCGTGAAAGTTTGGTTAATAGCCGTCGGAACCCCGCCGACAACGGCTGTACCTGTCAGCACACCGCTCACCAGCAGGTCGCCCGCCTGGTTCACCGCAAACTCGGTTATGGTGAGCAAGCCTGTAAATGTCCCACCGGGCAGCGTGCCGGTTACTGGAATATCAACAAGACCGCCTCCCTGAGCACTGGCCGGCAGGGCAAACACCCCGACGAGCGCTACAATAACGGCAAAGCTCACAATTCGATACCAACGATTCATCGTACATCTCCTCATTTACTGTTTTTTGCGGTTGATGTTCCATCGGTCTCAACCGCGCGCCTTATCGTAGGAGGATGCTATTAGAATTTCGCCCAAAATGTATAAGAATACTCTAATGATGGAATACGTTAAGGAATTTTCCCTGGTCAAATGAATAGCAGATGAATCTGTGCGCTTGATGGCAAAAAATAGGGGAACTTACATAGCTCCCCTATCCATAGCTTGCAGTG
>FLYN01017363.1_pt2 | contig 10223 bp, 5 predicted proteins | sample 1122621 | NCBI WGS metagenome assembly FLYN01 (sample SAMEA4346792, study PRJEB14843) | hot springs metagenome | biome: Terrestrial Biome; feature: Habitat; material: Sediment | place: India | collected 2012-06-12 | depth 1760 m
GCCCTGGTTACCGTACCCGAGGATCGCCACCGTCCGGTCTCGCAGCGCGGCGATGTCGCCGTCCGCCTCGCCGAACACCCGCATCGACATTCGGTCTTCCATGCCTCCCTCCTCGACCTGAACGCGCCCGTGCCCCGCCGGCGATACAATTGTCGTACAGAAGCCTCGCGCTGTCCCGCTCCCGCGCCACGGAGCGACCTGCCGATGGCCCGCCGCACGGGCGTCACCGAACTACCGCTGCACTACGGGGCCACGCCTCCCTGGCTCTTCGAGCACATGAAGACGCTGGCCCGCCAGATCACCCTCGTGCTGGTCGAAGAGTTCGGCCCGCTCGAGGTCGTGCGCCGGCTGGCCGATCCCTTCTGGTTCCAGGCGTTCGGATGCCTGCTCGGCTTCGACTGGCACTCCAGCGGGGTAACGACCGTGGTCTGCGGCGCGCTCAAAGAAGCGCTGCGCGACATCGCGAAGGACACCGGGCTGTACGTCGCGGGCGGCAAGGGCAAGACCTCGCGCCGGACGCCGGACGAGCTGTTGATCGTCGGCGAGCGCACGGGCGTGGATCCGGCGCCGCTCATCTACGCTTCCCGGATGGCGGCGAAGGTGGACAACGCCGGTCTCCAGGACGGGTACCAGATTTATCACCACACCTTCATCTACACGCCGTACGGGGGACCGGATGGTGCCGGCGCATGGTGCGTCGTGCAACAGGGAATGAATCCCGGCGTCCGCCTCGCGCGACGGTACCACTGGCTGTCGACCGAGCTCCGGGACTTCGTTGACGAGCCTCACAAAGCCATCTGCTGCGACCAGCGCGGGGATGCCGTACTGAACATGGTGGCGCACGAGGCCGAGCGCGCCCGCGAGATGAGCGCCCGTCTGGCCGGAGAGCGTCCGGAGCTCGTGGTCAAGGACCTCGAACGCCTCCGTGAGCTTCGGCTTCCCCGGCGACACGAGACGTTGCTCTCCGACATCGACCCGTCACGCATCAAGAAGGTCCTTCTGACCACCTACGAACGTCCGCCGCAAGACTTCGAGGCGCTGCTGGCGACGCAGGGTGTGGGACCGAAGACGATCCGGGCGCTAGCACTGGTGTCGGAACTTGTCTACGGCGCCCCGGCGAGCTTCCGCGACCCCGTGCGTTTCAGCTATGCCCACGGAGGCAAGGACGGGCATCCCTACCCCGTCGACCGGGAGACGTACGACCGGACGATCGAAACGCTGCGGGAGGCGGTGGCGCGGGCGCGCGTCGGAAGGAGAGAGCGGCTCGAGGCGCTTCGGAGGTTGGCGGCGTTCTGAGCCATGGCCCGGGACGGCGCTGTTCCCCCTCGAGCTGTTCCCGGCGCCGGAGCGCCGGACTCGAGCCCGCCAGCGCCGCCCCGCTTTCGCCATCCTACGGAAGCCCCGCGACAGCGTTTGTCGCAGTCGACGAGCGGCGCCGGCGATGCGACAATGATTGTCGCCATGCAATGCTATTCTGACGCCGACCATGGCTGCGGGTGACGGTCAGACCAAAACTAAGCGCCTCGTGAAATTGCGCGAGCTCCTCGCCGCGAGCCCCGGCGGTCTCTCCGTCCGGGAGATCGCGGGCCGAACGGGCGCGCACATCCGCACGGTGCAGCGCGACCTGCGCGATGTCGAAAGTACGTTCGACGTCGAAATCGAGCGCGTCGGAAACCGCTACCGGATCCGGCACGAGCAGAACCTGCGTCCGGTCACCTTCACGCTGGACCAGGCCGTGGCGCTCTACCTTGCGACGCGCCTCTACCTCCGCCATTCCGAATACTCCAACCCCGAAGGAGCCGAAGCGCTCCGGCGCCTCGCCGCATCGATGCCTGACTCCATCGCCGAGTTCGTGCAGGAGACGGTTGAGGACCTCCAGCGCCGGCCGCTGAACACCAGGTACCGCGAAGCGCTCCGGACCATCACCGACGCGTGGGCCCGGCGCCGGGTCGTACGGCTGTCCTATCGCTCGGTACGGAGCCCGAGGCCAAAGCCCGTCGAGGTAGAGCCGTATTTCCTCGAACCCATCCCGACCAGCTCGTCGACGTATCTGGTCGGCTACTCCCGCACGCACAAGGACATCCGCGTCTTCAAGGTCGAGCGAGTCCAGACGGCACAGATTCTCGCCGAATCTTACGAAGTCCCGGCCGGCATGACGCCTTCGAAGCTGCTCGGCACCGCCTGGGGCATCGCGTTCAAGGAAGGCGCCCTCGGCGAGGTGGTCACCGTCGTCCTCAGGTTCGACCCTTCCGTCGCTGGCCGCGTGCTGGAGTCGAGATGGCATCCGTCCGAGCACAGCCGCCGGGAGCCCGACGGGAGCGTGCGCTTCCAAGTGACGCTCGGGTCGACCATGGAGATCCTCCCCTGGATCCGCTCGTGGGGTGACGCGGTCGAAGTGCTGGAGCCGCCCGAGCTGCGCGCCCAGGTCGCCGAGGAAGCACAGAGAACCGCCGCCCGCTACGGAGTTCGCCGTGTCTGAGGAACGCGTGCCCAATACGGAGGCCGCGCTCGACGCCATCGCCAGAGGCCGCGCCGCAGATCCTCTCACCCCGGTGACGGTGATCGCGCCGTCGCACGTGGCCGCGCTTCAGCTCAGGCGCCGCCTGGCAGCGCGCGGGCCGTTCGCCGGCGTACGATTCGAGACGCTCCCCCGGCTCGCCGAGCTGCTTGCAGCCGGCCGGCTGGCCGCCGCCGGCCGCACACCCCTCGCCCGTCCCATCGGCGACTACCTGGCCCTGGAGGTCGCTCGCGAGTCAGGTACGCCCTTCGACGCCATCCGAGACCTTCCCGGTTACGCCGCGACATTACGAACGGTCTTCCGACGGCTGCGCGCGGGGGGCATCCGCGGCCCTGACGATGTGGCCCTCGAACACCCGCCCCACGCTCTCGCTGAGGTCCTCCGGCTCTACGGGCGTTTCCGTGAACGCAGCGCAGGATTCTACGACGCAGAAGACCTCTACGAAGCCGCGGCGGCCGCCGTGCTCGAAGGCGCCAGCCCCATCGCAGGTGAACTCGGAACCGTGTACGCCCTGCCGCCGGCAGCCCGCTCGGCGGGCGCGGCCGCGCTCATCGAAGCGCTTGCGCAGAAAACTGGCGCGTTCGTCGAGGTCGCCGACCCGCTGGCGCAGGCCGAGGCGCGCTTTGTGCTCGCGCCCGACCCCGCTTCGGAGGCGCGGGAGGTGGCGCGAGAGGTCGTCATCGCGCTGGAAGGAGGCGTGGCGCTCGACGAGATCGCAGTGTTCCACGGAGCCGACCAGACCTATCCCCGGCTGGTCCGCGAGGCGCTCGAGAGCGCCGGCGTTCCGGCGACGCCGTCCCCGGGTATTCCGCTCATCGAGACGGCCGCGGGCCGAGGGGTGATGGCGCTCGTGAGCCTCCCGGTGAGCGACTACTCACGGCTCGCGGTGATGGACTTCTTCACGGTGGCTCCCCTTCGTGACCGGGTGCCATCGGCCGACGGCGAGGCAGTCGTCTTCCCTCACGTCTGGGACCGCGTCTCTCGCGAAGCCGGAGTCACCCGCGGCCTGGACCGATTGCTGTCCCGTCTCGATGCGCACGCCCGGGGCCTTGCAGAAACGCTGTCTTCGCCCGACACGCAGGAGCGCGAGCGATTCGCGCGCTACCTCGAGTTCGAGCGCGACCAGACACAGGCCCTGCGCAGCGTGACCCAGCGCCTGGCGTCCCGCCTCGATGCGCTGGCGTCGCCACTGCCGGCGCGGGACTTCATCGACGCCTTCCGGGCCATCCTGCGCGAGTACTTCCAGCCCGCCGCGCCCGGACTCCGAGAGGTCGAGGAGGCCATCGAACAGTTGGGGACCATCGATGCCGTGGACGGCCGGTTCGACCTGGAGACGTTCGCGCGGATGTTGCGGGTGAACCTCGAGGCGGCGCACACGCGCGAAGTCCGCTTCGGCGAGGGCGTGCTCGTCGCCGACTACCGCACGGCCGCAGGGCTGCGCTTTCGCCGCGTGATCCTCTGTGGCGCGTACGAGGGCGTGTTGCCCGCCGGGCCCGGTCCTGATCCGCTCGTCGATGACTTCACCTGGTCACGCTTGCGTGAGGCCCATCCCTTCGTCGAGGACCGCGCCGCCCGCATCGAGCGGGCCCGCGAAGCCGCCGAGCGGGCCATCGCGAGCGCCACCGAAGTTGTCGTCTGGACGTGTCCGATCTACGAGCCCGGCGGCACCCGCGAGTACTACCCGTCGCCGCTCATGGTGCGAGAGGCCCGGAAGCGCGACGCCAGTCTCGCCACGGCCTCCGACCTCCGGCGGGCCGCATCGCGCGACGGCTGGCTCCGCAGAGGCTCCTCCTCGCTCACGCTGATGCTGCGGGGCCCCGTGCTCGACGAAGGGGAGATCTCGCTGCGCGAGAGCGTGGCGATCCGTCAGTCGGGCGGAAGGGTCGGCCAGGGTCACCGGCTGTGGCATCCGGTGGCGATGCTCCGCGCGAGAAGAAGCTCCGACTTCACCGAGTGGGACGGCAATCTTCGTGACCTGGCCGGCTCCGATTGGCTGGCCGTTCCCAACCCGACGGGACCGACGGCGCTCGAACGGTACGCCACCTGCGGCTTCCGGTTCTTCTGCCACACGCTGCTCCGGCTGAACGTGGTGGAAGAGCCCGAGGAGCGCGACACGATGCACCCCCTGGCGCGGAGCGACCTCGTGCATCGCGTCCTCGAGCGCTTCTTCGGCGAGAGGAGGGACGAGGGAAGACCGAAGGCGCGCGAGCCATGGACGCCGGCCGACGAACAGCGCCTTCTGGCGATCTTGAAGGAAGAGCTGGCCGCTGCACGGGAGCACGGCCAGGGCGGCCTCGACATCTACGCGCTGCACGAAGAACGGACGCTGGCCGACGACCTGCGGGCGTTCCTGGAAGAGGACAGCGCGTTCCGTGCCGCCACAGGCGCCGTTCCTTACGCCTTCGAGGCGCCGCTGCCGGACACCCCGATCGGCGGCCTGACGCTGCGCGGGTTCGTGGACCGCATCGATCGCCGCGCCACCGATGGGCGCGCGTGGGTAATCGACTACAAGACGGGAAGCTCGTCTCCGTACAAGGACATCGACGCGTCGCGGCCGTTCGGCGACGGATCGAAGCTCCAACTCGCGGCCTACGCCCTCGCCGTGCCCGACGCGTCTGCCGTCGAGGCCTGGTACTGGTTCGTCACGGCTCGCGGCGATTTCATGCGCGTTGGTTTCGAGGTCACGCCGGACATTCGCGAGCGTCTGGAGGCGACGTTGCAGGCCATCGCCCGGGGCGTGGCGAGCGGAGCGTTCCCGGCGGTGCCGGGCTCCGAGAACGGCGACGGCTTCGCCAACTGCCGCTACTGCGAATTCGACCGCATCTGCTCCCGCCGGCGCGACGAAGAATTCGCAGAGAAGAGCGGCCATGCCGACTTCCGGCCGTGGCTGGCGGTGGGAGCGACGGCCCGGGGTGAGCCCTCATGAACGATCTGGAGCGCATCGAGCGGGCGGCGCGCGCAGGCATCCGCCAGCGCCTCGGCGAGACCCTCTTCGTCGAGGCCGGCGCGGGTACAGGCAAGACGCGCGCCCTGGTAGAACGCGCGGTCTCCCTGGTACTCGCTGGCACGCCGGTAGAGCGCATCGTCGCCATCACGTTTACGGAGAAGGCCGCCGCCGAACTCCGAGAGCGCATTCGCCTGGGCCTGGAACGGGCCGAGGTAACCGATCCGGAGCATGCGGAACGGGTCAGCCGTGCGCTGGAGTCGCTGGACCGTGCCGAAGTTTCGACCATTCACGCGTTCTGTCACAGTCTGCTCCGGTCGTTCGCCGCCGAGGCCGGCGTCGACCCGTCCTTCACGGTCGCCGACGAGGTGACCGCCGAGCGCCGTTTCCAGGAGCGCTGGCGGCTGTACCTCGAAGGGCTCGCCGGCGATTCGGCGGCGCAAGAGGCCATCGACCGCGTCCTCCGCCTGGGCATGACCGCTGCCGATATCGAGAAGCTCGTGCGAGCGCTCCGCGACCGCATGGAATTCGTGCCGGCGCTCGAGTGTCTCGTGCAGACCGGTGGCGACCCGCCCTGGCCGGACATCGGTGACCTCCAGCGGCTGGTCGCGTCGGTCAGCAGGAACCACGTTCCCGCCGATGACAGCCTTCGATGCCACTTCGAGAAGCTGGAGAAGCTCCTGGAACGCCTCGCGCGCTCAGCCGGGAACAGGGACGTCATCCTCGCGGCGCATTCGGACGTCCTCGCGCAATCCATCGAAAGGACCGGACGCAGAGAGAACTGGGGCGGCAAGGAAGCAATCGCCTCCGCCCGCGCCGTCGCGGCCGAAGTGGCGGAACCGCTCGCCCGGACACTGAGCCGGCTGAGGATGGACGCACTCTCTGAACTGATGCCGTTCGTGGTCCGATTTCTCCGTGAGGACGCGGACGCCCGCGCCCGCGAGGGGACCATGGAGTTCGACGATCTCGTTCGCCTCGTTCGCGACCTTCTGACGACGAAGCCCGACGCGCGCCGCGCGCTCCGGCGCCGGTACGACGTCATGCTGATCGACGAGTTCCAGGACACCGATCCCCTCCAGGTCGACATCGCCCTCGCCTTCGCCACAGATCCGGACACCGGAGCTCTCGATCCAGGCCGGCTGTTCCTCGTCGGCGACCCGAAGCAGTCCATTTACCGCTTTCGCCGCGCCGACATGGCCGTGTACGCGCGGACACGCGCCACCATCGAGCGGGAAGGAGGCGCCTTTCCTGAACTCGTGGTGAACCGCCGGTGCCGGAAGCCCATCGTCGACTGGGTAAATAGCGTGTTCAGCGCGCTCATCGGCGACGGCCGCGAACCGCACGTCCAACCGCCGTACAGGCCCATCGGCCACGCCCGGGACATCGCACTGCACGGACCCGGCATCGGATGGTTCGGCGGTCCCGTCGACGCCAGGGCCCTGGAGGTGAGACGGCGGGAGGCGGAGGCGGTCGCGTCCTGGTGCTGGCACGCGGTGAACGAGCAGTGGGAAGTCGCCGACCGCGACGAAGCCCGCCGCCCGGCACAGTTTCGGGACATCGCCATCCTCATCCCGGCCCGCACCTCTCTCGCCGCCCTCGAACGCGCGCTCCAGCGCGCCGGCATCCCGTACCGGGTCGAGGGAGGTAGTCTCGTGTACCGCACCCAGGAAGTGCGCGACCTGATCAACTGTCTGACGGCCATCGACGACCCGGCGGACGAGGTCGCCATCGTCGGCGCCCTCAGGAGTCCCGCGTTCGCCTGCTCGGACGTCGACATCGCCCGGCACTACGCCGGCGGCGGGCGCTTCGACTACCTGCGCCGCGACCTGGACGCCCGCGCCGGCCCGGTCGCCGACGCTCTGCGGACGCTACGCGATTATCACCACCTGCGGCACGACATGTCGCTCGCGGCGCTCGTCGACCGATTCGTACGCGACCGGGGGCTCGCCGAGGTCGGCATCCTCGATCGGGGTGACCGGAACAGCTTCCGGCGCGCCCGCTTCGTGGCCGAGCAGGCCCGCGCGTTCGAGTCCGGCGGGCCGCAGAGCCTGCGCGCCTTCATCATGTGGCTCGAGCGGCGCGCGTCGCAGGTGATGCTCGATCACGAAGGCGCAGGCATCGATGACGACGAGGACGCGGTGCGCATCCTGACGATTCACGGCGCCAAGGGTCTCGAGTTCCCCATCGTCATTCTCGCCGGCCTCGGCGCAGGTCCCTCCCCCGACACCACGGCGCTGGTCGTCGACCGCGCCAGCGAACGCTTTCACATCCGGCTGGGTTCGTCAGCCCGCCGCTTCGAGCTCGGCGAGCCCGACCTCCGCGAGGTCGAGAGCCGGCACGAAGAAGCCGAGCGCGCGAGGCTCCTGTACGTCGCGGCGACGCGCGCCCGGGACCATCTCCTCGTATCGCTGTACCACCCCGACCGCCGGTCCGCGGCTCCGGCGCTCGCACGCCGCCTCATCGAAGCCGGCGCCTGCAAGTTCGCCGCGGAGCTCCCGGAGCCGTCGCGCCGCGACGCGCCTTCTCCAACGCCCTTCGCGGGAGTTCGCGTAGATCTGCCGGAGGGGACGGACGGTGAAAGCTTCCGGGAGCGGCGCCGCGAGCTCGTCACTTCCGCCATGCGCCGCCGGTACACCAGCGCGACGGCGCTGGGACATATGCGTCCCGAGGCGCCTGACGAGGAGCACCCCGTCGACGAGGACGAGCCCTGGGCGCGGGGCAAGGGAAGCACCCACCTGGGCCGCGCCGTCCACGCCACGCTGCAGAGCGTGGGTCTCGACGCGGACGAAGGCGCCACCGACGCGTTCGCCCGCGCTCAGGCCGTCGCTGAGGCGATCCCCGGGCGCGCGGACGAGGTTGCGGGGCTCGTCCGCCGGGCGCTGGAGACGGACGCCGCGCGTCGCGCCAGGGCCGCGGCGAGGGCGCTCCGCGAGGTTCCGTTCGTGGTAGACCTGGACGGCGTCGTTCTCGAGGGCTTTGTCGACCTCGTCATCGAAACGGCCGACGGCATCGAGATCGTCGACTGGAAGACCGACAGCGTCACCGCCGGGCAGGTGGACGAGCGCCTGCAGTCCTACGCGCTCCAGGCGGGCCTCTACGTTCTGGGCATCGAGACGGCGACGGGCAGGCCCGTGCGCGCCGTGACGTATGTCTTCGTCCAGCCCGGCGTCGAGCGAAGCCCGGGCGAGCCGGCCGCGCTCGCGGCCATGGCCAGAAACGCGCTGAAGACGCCCGCGAGCGTGTCGTGACCGGGGCCGGGAATTAGCTCACGCGCACCGCCCAGACGATCTGCCGCCGGTCGTACGACCGCGTCGCCGGGTCGAACGTGCCCGTGCATGTGATCAGCGTGACGGACTCCTGCAGCGTGGCCCGCACGATCTCGGGCCAGTTCGCCGTCGCGCCGTCCGCGGTCCGGTTCCACTCGACGATGTACCGGAGCACGCTTCCATCGTCGAGGACGATCTGGATCTCGTCCCCGGGCTGAAGCTGGCGGAGGTTCCAGAACACGGCCGGGCCGTAGTTCACGTAGTCCACGTGGCCCGAGATGATGGAGTTGCCGCCGACGCCCGGTATGCCCCCGCGGGCGTTCGAGTTCTGAGAAAAGTCGTACCATGCGACGTCGGTGGGGCCTTTGGGATTCCCCATCACGCCGTCAGGGCCCACCGTCCGAACGGTGAACGGCGCGTCGACCCCGATCTTCGGAATGATGAGTCGGGTGGCGCGGAAGGTTCCGGAGACGGTCGTGCCCGGGCCGCGCATCCGGAGGTCGTCATCGGTGAGGGTGGGAGCGGGGCCAGAACTCGGCTCGGGCGTCAGGTGACCCCCGGAAACGCCCTCCTGCGTCGGTGGAACGCTCGTCGCCGTCCTGGTCGCCTCTGCGGTCGCCGAGGGCGTGGAGCCTGAGACCTGCTCGTCATCGGATCCACCCGAACCGAACGCGCCGGTAGCGGCGGCAACGCCTACCGCGACGGCCGCGACCAGCACAAGCCCGCCGAGGCCGGCCGCGACCCGCATCCTGGGGTCCAGCCTGCGCAGGCGCTCCACGATGTCCTGCAACGTCACGACGCGGCACCTCCCATCCAATTCTGGTCTGGCTCAGCCACGCATTGTACGGGCCATCCCCCGGGCAGGCCAGGCGTGGGAGGCGACGATGGCGATAGACCTCGAACCGAAGTCAGCCGCGACGCCGGCCATGCCCATCGAAGCGGCGCCGCACGGGCAAGCGCGCGCCCCGTGCCGCTCCCTGGCGAGCGCCTAACCGCTCACGAGCTGCCGCAGGACGTACGGCAGAATCCCGCCGTGGCGGTAGTACTCGACTTCGACCGGCGTGTCGACCCGGGCGATGACCGTAAAGCGCGTCTCACGACCGTCCTCGGAGACAGCGCGGACAGACAGCCGTTTCCCGGGTTGAAGCCCGGCGGCGATCCCCTCGATGTCGAACCGCTCCCGGCCGGTGAGACCGAGAGCCTCCGCGGACTGGCCCGGCTCGAACTGCAGGGGCAACACGCCCATGCCGACCAGGTTGCTGCGGTGAATGCGCTCGAAGCTCTCGGCGATTGCGGCGCGGACGCCCAGCAGCGCGGGGCCCTTCGCCGCCCAGTCGCGAGATGATCCAGAGCCGTATTCTTTGCCCGCCAGCACGATCAGCGGTACGCCTTCCTCCCGATAGCGCATCGCCGCGTCATAGACGCTCATCTGCTCGCCGTCCGGCAGATGGCGGGTCCATCCTCCCTCCGTCCCCGGGGCCAGCCGGTTGCGCAG
>FLYN01002310.1_pt2 | contig 10216 bp, 6 predicted proteins | sample 1122621 | NCBI WGS metagenome assembly FLYN01 (sample SAMEA4346792, study PRJEB14843) | hot springs metagenome | biome: Terrestrial Biome; feature: Habitat; material: Sediment | place: India | collected 2012-06-12 | depth 1760 m
CTCTTCCTCGTCCCGCGCGCAAGGTGGGGAAGAGAGTCTTACGGGGGGAGGTTGTTTCCGGCGACCCTGTTCCTCCCCGTTCCCACAAGCGGGAGAGGGAGCAGGGGGCGAGGGGAGAGGGCACCCTGGGCAGCAGGAGCGAAACCGCCCCGAAGAGGAAGGACAACCGGAGTAACAGACGGAACAGAACGGGCGTGGGATCACTCCCACGCCCACCCTGTTTGTGCCGGTTACCGGGGATAGGAAGACGACGATCAAACCCCGATCTCAACCCCCGCGATCAGGCGTGCGATCCCTTCCACTAACTGCGCCGGCTCGGTCAGGCACGAGAGCATCAGATGGACACCGCGCTCGTAGCCGTAGAAGTAACCCGGATGCACCAGCACACCGTGATCGATCAGATGGAGTACCAGTTCCTCTTCATCCTTCCATCCCAGCACTTCCGGGAACAGGTAATACCCCCCGTCGGGCGGGTGGGTGCGCAGGCGCGCGCTCTGCGCCAGCAGTTCGAGCGCGCGGTCGAGGTTCGCCCGCACGCGCGCCCGCATCTCTGCGACGAACGGCATCCCCTCGTCGAACAGCACCGGCAGCATCGATTGGGTCAGCATGTTTGCGCCCAGAAAGGTGTCGTTCAACAGCTCGAGCCGCGGGCCATAGAGCGCGGCTGCCGGCCCGCTGAGCGCGATCCAGCCCAGCTTCAGGTCTGGCAGCGCAAACAATTTCGAGATCCCGTTCAGGTGAAAGACCGGCAGCTCCGGGTGGAGCGCGCCGAGCGGTGGTGTGGCCGGGGCACGATAAGGGAACTCGGCGAAGACCTCGTCGCAGATCACCGGCAGCCCCAGCCCGCTGAGCGCCGGCTGCGCCGCCTGCACGATCATCCCGGTCGGGTTGTGCGGCGAGATCAACAACACCGCCCGCGTCCGCTCGTCGGCCTGGGCATACAGGCTGGCCGGATCGATCCGCCAGCCCCGTGCCTCGTCCATCGCATATGGCCGTAGCTCGACGTGATGGATCTCCGCCAGGTATTCGAACAGCGGGTAGCAGATCGCCGGCGCCAGCACGTTATCGCCAGGATCGGTCAGCAGAGCGAACAGCAGGCTGTAGGCCTCGCTGGTGCTCGCGGTGATGAAGATGTCGTCAGACGTGAGCGCCAGCGGGGGCGTGCGCGCGGCGTAGTAGCGCGCGATCGCCTCACGCGCACTGAGCGCGCCGCGCGGGTCGGGGTCGTAGCGACGCGCGCGCCAGTAGCGGTCGGCCGCCGCATGAAGCACCTCAGCGGGAAAGAGGAGGCCCTGGTGGGTGGGATTGCTGCTGGTCAGGTCAATATAACCTGCGCCGCTGGCGGCCCGCCGCCGCGCCAGCTCGATCCGGTTCGGCGTCAGGTCGCCGTCCGCAAAGAAGCCGCTCATAGGCGATCCCCACTCGACTTATCGCAGCGCGTGCAATATGTGGGCCAGCATGCGCACGTAGCTTTCCCAGGGCGGGCTTCCAACGGGCACACGTATCGGCCCGGCGCTGTGCACCGCCTTGCCGATCAGGATTTGCCAGTATACCATGAGTGTGCCGAAAAGAGAATGATGTGGCCAAAGCACTGCGGGCTACACGTACGAAGGCCCGCCGGCCTGCCGTAGCCCGGAGGGCTTGGTTGCCAGAGCCGGAGGCTTTAGCCCGACGGCGCACCGCTCGGGTGCAACAACATGCAGCACACCCGCCAAAGCTCTGGCCACCGCGCTGCGCACCGGGGTGGGTGCCTGCCGCCCTGCGCAGTTCGCGGAGGGCCAAGCGCTCGCCTGATCAGGACGGGAGCCCACTGACACGGCTGGCAAGCCTTGACAGCTCGCCATGGGCTGTGGTAGGGTTGCAGAGGCACTCCTGCCGGTGCTCCTGGGAGGCTCCCCTCGATCGCGATCCGAGCCCCGATTAGAGATCGGCGACGCGCACGTGGCCCCGTGCAACCGTGTTGCTGCTCTGCGCAACAGACCCGGCCCAACCGAGGCCACCGACATGAGGTTCAATAGCTTATTATGGATCGGCTAGCTGCAGTGTCCAACCCAGGCCTGACGATCGCTATCCTGCATTACGCTGGCCCGCCCACCGTCGGTGGCGTCGAGGCGACGATCGCTGCCCACGCCCGTGTCATGGCCGCCGACGGCCACCGGGTCCGCGTCGTCGTCGGGCGCGGCGGCCCGCTCCAGCCGGGGGTCGAGGTGCACATCGAGCCCGATCTGGACTCGCGCGGCGCCGAAGTCGAGCAGGTGGCGCGTGAGCTGGCCGTCGGCACGGCCAGCCCGGCCTTCGAGGCGCTCACCACGCGCATCGCCGATCGCCTGGCGGTGGCGCTCGCTGGCGTCGATGTCGCGATCGTGCACAATGTGCTGACGCTGCACAAGAATCTGGCCTTCACTGCCGCGTTGCACCGATTGCACAGCGCCGGGCGCACACCCCGCCTGCTGGCCTGGTGCCACGATCTGGCCTGGCTCGACCCGCTCTATACACCTGCATTGCACGCCGGTTACCCCTGGAAGCTGCTGCGCGTGCCCTGGCCCGGCGTGCGCTACGTCGTCGTCTCAAGCGACCGGCGCGCGCTGCTCGCCGGGTTGCTGAGCATCGACCCCGATCAGGTCGCTGTCGTCACGCCCGGCGTCGATCTGGCTGCATTCCTCAAACTCGAACCCGAGACGCTGCACCTGATCGAGCAGCTCGATCTGCTGCAGGCCGACCCACTGCTGCTGCTGCCAGCACGCATCACCCGCCGCAAAAATATCGAACAGGCTATCGCGATAGTCGGCGCGCTGCACCGCAAGGGCTTGGCGCCGCTCCTGCTCATCACCGGCCCACCTGGCCCCCACAATCCAACCAACGCCGCGTACCTGGAACGCCTGCAGGAGCTCCGGCGCGCGCCCGAGACACCCGAGAGTGTGGTGTTCCTGTACGAGCACTACGTCGATCGCTCGGGGCGCCCGCGCCCGGTCTCGGATGCCATGCTGGCCGATCTGTATAAGCTGGCTGATGGCCTGCTCTTCCCCAGCCGCGCCGAAGGGTTCGGTATGCCCATCCTCGAAGCCGGTCTGGCAGGGATCCCGATCTTCTGTAGCGATATTCCGCCGTTTCGCGAGACAGCCGGCGACGCAGCGCTGCGGTTTCATCCCGAGGCGCCACCTGAGCAGATCGCCGCGCAGATCGCAGCGGCGCTCCAAGGCGACCGGCGGGGCGCGCTGCGCCGCCGCGTGCGGCTCGAATATACCTGGGAAGCGATCTACCGGCGCGCGATCGTGCCCCTCCTGTCCGAGCCCTGATCGCGCCGCAGAGCGATGCCAGGCCGCTCGCCAGCTTTCACACTTGCTCCGTACGCTGAAACCCAAACAGAGGCATTATGAGCGACCGATCGGTATATCGTGAAGACCAAGAGTCGCGCGCAGCAGCCGACAGCTACCTGGTGCTGCTCCCGGTGCTTGATCTCGAAGAGGCGCAGCGGTTAGTGCCCTTCGCCGTCGCGATCGCCCGCTCGCACGGTGGGCGTGTCGTTGTGTTGAGCGTGGTCGTCGTCGCGCCCGATCAGCCGTTGAGCGCTGGCCTGCTGGAAGCCCGCCGCGTACGGGCCGAGCTGGATGCCGTCGACGCCTTCACCGCGGCCGATGGCATCACCGTTCGCCCGATGGTCAACGTCGCCTACTCGCTTGGCGCGGGGATCCGCACCGCAGCCGAGGAACAACAGGCCCGCCTGATCCTGCTCGGCTGGCAGGCGGATCGCTCATCGTCCGAGCGGCTGTTCGGCCCGCCGATCGACGACCTGCTGCGCACCCCACCCTGCGATGTCGTGGTCGTGCGTCTGCACGACGAGTGGCCCTGGCGCCGGCTGCTGCTGCCGGTGCGCGGCGGCCCGCACACCCCACTGGCATGCGCTATCGCGCGGGCGCTGGCCGAGCTGCACGGCGCCGGGATCACGGTGCTCTACGCTGCCAACCCGCTCCTGCCCGACGATGCCGCCGTCCGCGCGAGCCTGCAGTCGCTGCGCTCCATGCCCCACGTCGATCGCTGGATCGAGCGCGCCATCCCGGCCGAGCAGGCCATCCTGGCCGAAGCACCCGACCATCAGGCGATCGTGTTGGGGGTCACCGGGCGCCGCGCCGACCCGGAGGCGCCCAGCGGACCGCTCGCCGATCGCATCCTGCGCCGCGCGCCCGCAACCGTGGTGCTGGTGCGCCATCGCATGGCCCACGCCGAGGAGCAGGCCCAGCAGATCTGGCAACAACAGCGCGATCTATCGGCGGCGGTCGACCGCTGGTTTGCCGAAAATACCTTCAGCAGCACCGAGTTCCAGGATCTGCAACGTTTGGTTGCGCTCAAACGCCAACAGGGCGTGACGATCAGCCTGGGGCTGCCGGCGCTCAACGAAGAGGAGACGATCGGGGATATTATCGCGATGACTCAGCGAACGCTGATGCACGAGGTCCCGTTGCTCGACGAGATCGTGTTGATCGATAGCCGATCCGAAGACCGTACCCGCGAGATCGCCCGCTCCTATGGGATCCCCGTCTATATCCATCAGGAGATCCTGCCGCAGTACGGGTCGTTCGTTGGCAAGGGCGAGGCGCTCTGGAAGAGCCTGTATGTGCTACAGGGTGATATCCTCGCCTGGGTAGACACGGACATCCGCAACTTCCATCCTCGCTTCGTCTACGGCATCCTGGGGCCGTTGTTGCGCGAGCCGCGCCTGGTCTATTGCAAAGGGTTCTACCGGCGGCCCATCCGCCAGGGCGAGGTGGTCGCCGCCACCGGCGGCGGGCGTGTCACCGAGCTGACCGCCCGGCCGTTGCTCAACTTGTTCTACCCCGAGCTCTCCGGCCTGGTCCAACCGCTGGCCGGCGAATATGCCGCCCGGCGGGCAGCGATCGAGCGGGTGCCGTTTTTTACCGGCTATGGGGTGGAGACCGGGTTGCTGATCGATCTTCTCCAGCAGCATGGCCTCGGTGCACTCGCGCAGGTCGATCTGCAACAGCGCATTCACCGCAACCAGGAACTGCTGCCGCTGTCGAAGATGGCCTTCGCGATCATCCAGGTGGTCATCCAGCGCCTGGAGCAGCGCCATCGCTTGCAGTTGCTCGAGCCGGTGAACCAAAGCATGAAGCTAATCCACTACAATGCCGAAGGCTTTCGCCTCGAGGTGCGCGAGATTCGCGACCACGAGCGCCCACCGATGGTCACCATCCCCGAGTATCGCCGCCAGCGTGGCATGGCAGCGGTCGTGCCGCGCTGAGGGCCACGCGCGCGTCAGGAGCTGTAGCCTCCCGCGATCAGGCCGTTGGAGTCCTCGATGCCATTGGCGAAGCGCTGCCACGTCCGCCCCAGCAGCCCCGCGCGCCCGACCCGCCAGAGCATCGGCCCGAGCTGTGGCCCGAACCGATCGATGAAGAACTGCCGGCTGCGGCTGGAGCGATAGCGCGAGCGGGCCATCTCCGCGACATCCTCGAGCGTCAACCCGTCGCTGCTCGTAGGGGCATGGGGTGCTGCGGGTTGCCGCACGCTGAAGTACACATCGTCCAGCCCAAAGGTCGCCGACAGATCCACCAGCGCCGGGATCGCGCCGTAAGGCGGATCGAGCTGAATATGGGCACGCACGCGAATGTCCAGGTCGTGCGCCTGATCGACGACCGCGGAGAGCGCAGCACGGGCGCTGCGCGAGTCGAGCACCTCGACGGCGCCAAACTCGAGGCAGAGCACCTCGCAGCCCGACCGACAGCACAACCGCAGCAACTCCGGCGTCATGAGGTCATGGCGCACCCGGCCCTCCCAGCCGATGCCCAGGTCGGCGGCTGCTAACTGGAAGAGCAGGTCGCGCAGCCACGCCAGGTCATGGGTGAGCGGCGGGCCGGGGAAGACGAAATGGCGAATCCCGTGCTCGCGCGCGACGCTGTGCAACTCGGCGATGATCAACGCCGGGTTGCGCGGGATGATAACATCAGCACCAAGCTGCTGCCCAGCAAGCACCGTGGTCTGCAGTTCACCGCCCGGCGTGAACAAGGGATATTGTTCAAGCGGTAGCAGGTGGCGGGCCGGAAACGGGAGCGAGTCCAGATCATCATCGAGGGCCAGCAAGGCGCTGAAAATAACACTTTGTTCATCCGCGGCGCCGGGCTGTTCATCCATCAGCCAGAGCGCCTGAGCCACCGCCTGGCCCGGCGCGATGTCGCGCAACGTCGTGCCGAGGCGCACGATCGTCGCTTCGCAGCCTCCCAATGCCGCTTCGATAGCCAACGTCGCCGCTGCGTCGACCGATGCGATGACGATGATCTGCGGACGAAAGGCGCGCAGCGGCGCCAGGGCCTCGGCCAGCGGCAGCGCCCCCCGCAGCGCAAGATCGTAGATCCGGATAATATGCCGCTGCTGCTCCAACAGGGCCGCGATGTAGGCCAACGGCAGCGGCGGCGTGATCAGGGTATCGTGCGGCTGAGGTTGCGCGATCAACGCAATCTTCACAGGTTCCCCCCACCTGGCTCAACGCCAGCAGCAAAGTGCGTCCTCCTTCCTACAGAGTGTAGCCAGCCTCGCTGATCTGGCGATGAACAAAAAGATAGGGGGGTTAACAGAACGTTCAGCTTGCGGTTGCAGGTCCGCGGCGACCTGCAGGGGAGTTGGGGGCGAGCTGCACCGTCTGGGCCTGAGGCCTTGTGCGCGTCGCTGGCCCCGCGTGCCATGGGGCCCAGCGCGTGCGTAGCAGCGATGGAAGGTAGTGAAAGGGGAAAAGAACAGCGCCCGCCCATGCAGGCTCAATCACGCTCCCCGACGCTGCAGGCCGCCTGGCGGCGCGCGGCACCCTCAGGCTGGATGAGCGGCAGCGCGAAGGTAAAGCAGCTCCCGCGCCCCTCCTCGCTCTCCACCCAGATCCGGCCGTTGTGACCCTCGATGATCTGCTGGCAGATCGCCAGGCCCAACCCCAGGTGATTCCCCTGGATCGAAGTCCGGTCGTGCGCCCGATAGAAGCGTTGAAACACTTTGCTCTGTTCGTCGGCCGGGATGCCGACGCCGGTATCGCACACCCGGATCCAGACCTCGGACTCGTGGAGCTCCGAGCGGATGGTGATCGTTCCTCCGGGCGGGGTCGCTTTGATCGCGTTCTCGATCAGATTGGTGAGCACCTGCCCGATCCGCTCGCTATCGAACCAGCACTCGGGGAGCACGGCATCGACCTCGTTGACCAACACCAGCCCGGCCTGCTCGGCCTGCAGGCGCAGCCGGGCCACGGCGCCAGCGATCAACAGTGGCAGATCGTTCCATTGGGGGTTGAGGGCCAGGCGCCCGGCCTCGAGGCGATTGAATTCCAGCAGCTCGGCGATGCGCCCCTTGAGCTGATCGACCTGGTCGTCGGCGATCTGCAAGAACTCTTGCTGCAAGGGCGTCAGTGCTCCTGCCCGCCCCTGCAATACAACCTTGATAAACCCGTTGAGCGAGTTAAGCGGGTTGCGCAGCTCGTGGGAGACCATGGAGATGAACTCCATCCGGGCGCGTTCCTCGGCCTTATGGGCGGTGATATCGTGCAAGACGATCGCGATCAACGGCTCCTCGCCCCCATCCTGGTGCACCTGTGAGGCGAAGGCCTGGTAGACGTGCTCGGGCTCATCGCCCGCTGTAGCAAGGCGCAACTCGCACATGAGCGTCGGCGCGGCCTCGGCGCGCATACTGGCGGCCAGGGCCAGCAGGTGCTCATGCACCGACATCGTCGCCGTGGCTGCGCTCAACAGGGCCCGGCCGACCGGGTTGGCCAGCACCACCTGGGAATGGGCATCAAGGACGACCAGGCCATCGTTGATATCGCGGATCACGGCTTCGAGCAAGCGCTGCTGGCGCTGGATCTGGCTATGCAGCTCGGCGTTGGAGATCGCGATCCCTGCCTGAATGGCGAAGGCCGCCAGGTGGCGGGCATCGCTGCTGGCGAAGGCGGCGGGCTGCGCGCTGACAACGATGAGCGCGCCGCGGGCCGGGCCATCGCCGACGAACAACGGAACACACAGCGCCGAGCGCAGCCCCCTCGGCAGCACCGCAGCGAGATCAGCGTCCTGCGTGGCATCGCTGATGATCAGCGGCACCTGCTGCTGCATCGCCCGCCGGGCCAGCGGCGCGGCCCAGGGGCACTCGGCTTCGCCGTTGGGGGTGAACGAGCGATGCGTAAACCCATCCTCGTCCAGGAGCGAGAGCGTCATCGCATGCACGCGCGCGGGGTTGAGCATCTGCACCGTGCTGTCGACGATCTGGTTGAGCACCTCATCGAGGCTCAAGGTGCTGGTGATGACGCGCAAGCCTTCCTCGAGGGCGTGGAGTTCGCGCATGCGCGCCCGCAAGTCGTGCGCGATCCGTTCGAGCTCACCGACGCGTGCCTCGCGGCTCAGACGTTCGCTGTGCAACTGCTGGCGCAGGGCCTCATTCTCGCGCTGCTGGATCGCGCTCGACCAGATCGCGACTGCGCCGAACCCCAGGCTGCCGAGCAATAGCCCCCACTGCGGCAATGGGTCGAGCCCGATGGGTGCCTCATGGTGCGCCATATGGTAGGCGAACAGATACGCCGGCCCAAGCGTGAAGGGGACGATCGTCGCCGCCGGGACGCGCTGGTAGGTGGCCAGCACCCGCAGGCCGACGAGCAGGTAGAGGGGGTAAATCGCCTCTCCCAGTGTTGAAGCGTGGCGCAGCAGCACAAATGCGAACAGCCCATCAACCAGGATATACAGCCAGCCGATCGCCCCCCGCCCGATCCTTGAGCCCTGCGTGCGTGCCATCCCCTCCAGCCCGAGCAGCGTCAGATGCATCAGCCCGTAGCCGACCACCACAAGCCAGACTGCTGCGGGCAGCGAGAGCCCCGAGAGCCACCATGCCAGACCAAGGCCCAGCAACGGGGCGAAGGCGCGCGTCAGCACGCGGCGATTGTCGAGCAACCAGGGACGCGCACTGGCCAGAAGAACATCACCAGCAATCATGGCTGCATCCACTTCCAGCGAACCCTACATCACTTGGCGTCGGGGATGTCGACGCACCATTGCACCGCTTCGGGATGGGATCAGGACTCGAACTTGTAGCCCAGATTGCGGACGGTGATGACGTGCCTGGGATGCTCTGGGTCTGGTTCGATCTTGGTGCGCAGGCGGCGAATGTACACCGCCACCAGATTGCTCTCGCCCTCGTAATCGTAGCCCCAGACCTTGCTGAGGATCTGGCTGGTGTTGAGGACACGGCCCGCGTTCTTCATGAGGTAGTAGAGCAGGCGGAACTCGAGCGGGGTTAGCTCAACCGAGCGACCGTCGGCGAACAGCACCTTGTGCTCGACCGGGTCCAGGGTGATGTCGCCCTGGCTGAGGCGCGCCGATGGGTTGAGCATGTCGCTGTTGCGGCGGCGCAACACGGCCTCGACCCGCGCGAGCAGCTCCGAAGGCTCGAACGGCTTGACCAGATAATCGTCGCCGCCGATTTGCAGGCCAGTCACCCGATCTTGCAGCTGCGAGCGCGCCGAAAGAAAGATGATCGGCACATCAGAGGTACGGCGGATCTGCCGGCAGATGTCGAAGCCGTTGGATTTCGGCATCGAAACGTCGAGCAGCACCAGGTCGGGATTGTATTGTTCGATCGACTGCAGGATGCTTGGGCCATCGTAGGCCTTGAAGACGCGATACCCGGCCTCTTCGAGCAGGAAGGAGGTGAGCTTGACGCTCGGAAGATCGTCGTCGGCAACCAGAATATGCATTGCGGGCGCTCCTGATAACTATTCCAAAGATATGACCCTGCCCAACGGCAGGCAGGTCGGTCTCCAACCAGGGAGCTGAGCATCGGGCGATTCAGACGGGCTGCCTGGCGCGCGATCTCAGGATAGTGGGAAATCTCGCGGCAGCCTGGCTGCCACTGGCCCATCGCAAAGGAAAAGCTCGGAGCCACCGCCCCCGCGCCCGACGAGGGCGCGCTGGCGCACCAGGCTAGCTATACGCCGTACAGGGCTCTCGATCATATAAACAGTCTGGATGACGAAAAAGTTACGCGGCTATGGCCGGATTTGTAACAGATTTCCCGACATGAACAAAAAGAACGCCGGTATGGACCGACGTCCCTGCGCCTGGGGCACCCAGATGCACACGCCTGTTGGGCCTAAAAAGGCAGATCTTCCTCTTCGAAGGACCTTTTGCCGCGCGGCAATGCCGCCACGTGCGCCGCTTTGGGGGGCGCAGGCGCCGTGGCCGCG
>FLYN01003189.1_pt1 | contig 10210 bp, 7 predicted proteins | sample 1122621 | NCBI WGS metagenome assembly FLYN01 (sample SAMEA4346792, study PRJEB14843) | hot springs metagenome | biome: Terrestrial Biome; feature: Habitat; material: Sediment | place: India | collected 2012-06-12 | depth 1760 m
TCCGTGCTATCCGCGATCTCCGTGTCGGAGTCGAGCGGGTTGTACGGGTCGTCGCCGCAGGTGCCCGGCGGGGTCACGGCCAGCTCGTCGTAGTCCGAGCAGCCGTCCCCGTCGTGGTCGAAGGTGATGTCCTGGCGGGCGAGCGTCGTCTCCACCACGAGCGATGGGTTGCCGCCGTTCACCGCGCCGGCCGCGCACTCCGCGTTGGAGGCGTTGAACCAGATGTTGGTGAAGCCCTTCCCGCTCGAGGCGGTGATGTGGCTCTCCACCACAACGTTCGGCGCGATGGTGCCACCGACGTCCTCGAAGCAACCGGCGATCTGAATCTGGTCAGTCGAGGAGTTGTACGTGCCGGTCAGCGTGGCGGGTGAGCCGGTGGCGTACGGCGGTGGCGGCGGGGCGCCCGCGTTGCCGTCCGACGACGGCACCTCCGCGCTGCCGGTATCGTTCAGCGAAGGTGAGTCAACGTAGCACTGGATCCGGTTATCGATCGTGAAGATCGGGCCGGCGCCGCTCTGGTCGATCCGGCTGATGCAGTGGAAGTACTGCCCCTTCTGCACGTCACCAGAGCACTGGACGCTGTGCAGGTTGCCGGGGGCCGCCGCATCGGCCGGAATGCCGAGGTTGATGAGGCCGCAAGGCGGGGAGATCAAGCGCCGAAGCGTGGCGCTACTTCCTGTAATGGTACCCGTCTCCACCTGCCACCAACCGCGGAGCTGGCTGTCGGTCGTAGACCACCAGACCTTCTGGTTGTTGGTCAGCGTGGCGCTGCTGAAGCTGACCGTAGTCTCCACGGCCACGCCGTCCTTCTTGACCGGCGTGCCCGCGCTGGTGAGCGTGGCAACCGAGCCCCCCACCTGGCCCTGCTTGCCCGCCGGGAAGGCCGTGGCGAGGACGTTGTAGGAGCCGGTGATGTCAGACTTCGGGAAACAGTCGTTCGGGTTGAACGGGTCGCGCCCGCCGCCCGCGAAGGTCGGGTCGAGCTCGTCCCAGTCCATGCAGCCGTCGCCGTCCCAGTCGTGGGAAGGCGTGCCGTCGTCCACCGTGTGCCCGGCGAGCACCGCGGTGAACGAGAGGCTGTTCGGCCCATTCGTGCAGGTCGTCGGGTCGTTCGGGTCGGTGGGCGAGTTGGTGCGCAGGGTGAGCGTGGCCAGCCCGTTGTTCTTGGCGCCCGGCCCGCTCTTGTCCAGCACCACGTTCGTCACATCCGTGCGGTCCCACTCCTTCGACGCCTCGTTGAAGGCGCAGGTGGTGAAGGTGAGCTGGTTGCTCGGGTCGTCGAACGAGGCCAGGGCTGTGGGCCGCTTGTTGCCAACGATCTGGTACTTGACTGTGTCGTTCAGCCGGTTGTTCGTCGCCGCATCCGTCTGGCAGGTGGTGTCGTCCACCGGCTTGTCGCCGGTCGGCGTCGTCTCCGTCGTGCCCGGGTTCAGATAGGTCACCGTGGTGATGTCATAGTCGCCCGGACTCTTGGTCGAAGGTTCGAGCCTGCTCAGGGACTTGCCGACGCGGATGTCCTCGGCGCCGGGGCCGGAGCCCAGCGTGGCCGCCGGAGGCACGTCCAGGTACAGGTCGGTGCAGGTCACGGCGGCGTTCAACGTGGGTCCCGCCGCCTGCGTCTCATCGGTGGCGCTCGGGCCCACGCTGCTCAAGATGAGCACAGCGGCAAAGACCGCCGCGAGCAGCGCGGCCAGGCGCGCGCCTAAGGCAATTGGACTCATGCAGTTGTTCCTCCTACGTTCGTCACGTTGGTTGAGAATAGTCTGTATCGCAGTCTACAGCCTCGCCTCCTCCCTCCTTTCTGACACGGTACCTCCCTGTGGATATGCGGGGATCGACATAAGGGGAAGCTGGGATCGTGGATACCGTCTCCCCCCTCTCCAGAAGCGGGCGCCAAACAAGAGGCACTCGGGCCCGGTCTGACGGTACACGAACAGTTGCGGAGATTCCTACCACCAGCACCCCGATCCGTCGGGGCACATGAGCGGTTCCGAGTATGCGGGATTTCCCACCCTTTGTCAAGCCCAGGCGGCTGTGCTAGACTTGGCATGGATCGACCGGCCCCTCGCGAGCCGCGAGGGGCCTTTCTGGTGGGCGTAGCCGAGCGGTTAAGGCGCCAGGTTGTGGCCCTGGAGAACGCGGGTTCGAATCCCGCCGTCCACCCCAACGCTTTCGAAGTTCGAGGCTCGAAGCCGGAGGCTCGAGTTAATGTCGAGGCCTCGGCCCGCGCGGCCGGGGGCGGCCCCATCGCGAGACCCACGCAACGGATGCGAACTCCCGTACGACTGAGCCCGCTCTTTCTGGCAGCGCTCGTCCTCACCGCCGCCTGCCTCGGCGGCGGTGAGGCGAACGAGAACGAACGGCTCGCCGGCGTCCTGCGGGGCATGATCATCGCCGCCCTCGCCGGCGACCCTGCCGACACGCAGAGCTACCCCGGCGCGCTGCCGCCGGACCTCCCCGCCCGGCCGCCCCTCTACCTAGACGCGACGCTCATCGGCTCGACGCTGCGCCTCGGGCCGCCCCCGGAGGACCCCTCCGCCCAGGGTCGCCTCGCCCTGTACTTCATCGCGCTGGACACGCCGGACGCTCGACAGGATGTCTTCGCCTACTACGAAGAGGCGCTGGACAAAGCGCCCTGGCGGCTAGAGGCCAGCGCCACCGTGCCGGACGTCGACCGGCTGGACTTCTCCAATCGGGATGACCTCGACATAAGCGGCATCGTCCAGATCGTTCCCGGCGAGGACGGCGGCGCCACCACCATCCTCATCTCGCTCCAGGACGCCGGCGCCCGCATCGAGACCTCGACCGTGACACCGGAGCCGCGGCTCCCTAAAGCGGTGCCCACGCCGGGGCGCTTCCCTGAGGACGTGCCCGTGCCACCGGACGCCGTCGCGACGAGCGCGGCGTACCAACGCTCCTCCGAGAGCGAGAGCTTCCTTCTGGTGCTCGTGACGGAAGACCCGCCCGAAGAAGTCGCTGCGTTCTACGATGAAGCGTTCGACTCCCTGGGCTGGAAGGCGCAACCCGGCGAGTCTGTGGCGAACGAAGAGCGCCGCTCCTTCGAGGACGCGGCCGGCGGTCTCACCGGTGAGCTGGTCATCGAGCCGTGGTCGGACGACCCGCGGCTGACCGAGATCGACCTGCGCGTCCGCCGAGGCGACCAGCCCGACCGCGGCACGCCGACGGCTGGGCCAGACTAGGACGAGGCACCAAGTTGGATCGCATTACGTCAGTTGGCTGAGCAGGCCCGTTCCCAGCCCCAGCAGCAGCAAGAAGCCGACGACATCCGTGAAGGTGGTGAGCCAAATCGCGGACGCCAACGCCGGATCGATACCGAGCCGGCGCATCACCAAGGGCAGCGCGCTGCCGATCACCGCCGCGACGACGATGTTCCCCTGCATGGCGCAGAAGACCACGAGCGCCAGCCAGGTGTTCTGCGTGAGCGCGAGCGCCAGCGCCGCCGTCAGCATACCGGCCAGCAGGCCATGCACCGCGCCGAAACGCACCTCTTTCCAGGCGATGCGCCAGACATCCGCCGGACGTACCTCACCGAGCGCCAGACCCCGCACCACCAGCGTGATCACCTGGGTACCCGTATTGCCGCCGTGCCCTGCAATCACAGGCATGAAGATCGCCAGCGCCGCCACGTCCGAGATCGTGTCCTGAAACGCGCGCACGGTGAGCGCGCTCAGGAACGCCGTTCCCAGGTTGATGAGCAGCCAGGGGATGCGCCGCTGCGCGGCCAGCCGCACCGGGCTAAACACCGTCTCCTGCGTCCCGATACCCACCATGCGGTACATGTCCTCGGTCGCCTCCTCGGCCACCACGTCGATGAGGTCGTCCACGTTCACGACGCCGACGAGCCGACGCTGCTCGTCCACCACGGGCAAGGCGATGAAGTTGTAGCGCCGGATGCGGCGCGCCACCTCCTCCTGGTCCTCCCCCACCTGGACGCTCACCACATCTGTGGTCATCAGGTCGGCGATCCGCTCCTCCGGCCGGGCGACGACCAGGTTGCGTAGGCTGACCACCCCTTCCAGCCGCTGCTGTGGGTCCACCACGTACAGGTAGTACGCCTGATCGGCCTTGGGGCGCCACTGGCGCAGGTGCGCCAGCGTCTGCTCTACCGTCCAGCCCCGCGGGAGGGCGACGAAGTCGCTCGTCATGCGCCCGCCGGCGCTCTCGTCCTTGTGCTGGAGGAGCGGGGCCAGTTCCAGGGCGCGGGCCATGCCGGCCAGCACCCGGCGCGCGCGCTCGCCATCCAGGGCGTGGAGCACATCCACCGCCACGTCGCGGTCGACCTGGTCGAGCAGCCGACCGAGCAGGTGGTCATCGATATCCGCGACGACGGCCACGCGCGGCTCCTCGCGCAGGTACTCCAGGACCTGGGCGAGGGCGTCCTGCGAGAGGCGCGGCAGGACGAGCGCCCGTTCCTCGTCCTCCAGCTCGCTGATCACCTCGGCCTGGTCGGCGGGGTGAAGCGCAGTCAGGCGCTCGATGGCGGCATCGAGCTGGCCGTTTTCGAGCAGGCGCTCGATTTCTTCGAGCGACGCTTCGACGCGGTCAAGCTGCTCGGTCTCACCAACCATGCACAGGCTCCTAAGGCGAAGATGCGCGCCGTTGGGGAGGCGCGTTGAGGCGCGGGAACGGGCTATGGTAGACTGTCGTAGCGTTTCGAGGCGGCGGCCCGCTCCGCCACTCTACGCAGCGGGGTGCTTGAGGTCAACCGGCGGGGCGCGCGGCGAGGACGACGCGCTCGTAGCTCAGCGGACAGAGCATCGGTCTTCGGAACCGAGGGTCGGGGGTTCGAATCCCTCCGAGCGCGCCAGCGTCTCCGAGCGCCTTCTCATCGCCTGGTCTGCTTTCGAACTTGCCGAACCGCCTTCTCAACATCGCGCCTAATCTCTCGATGAGGCACGTCTTTGTTTTGCGCCCAGTTCTTCTTCACGTTCTGAAACCGCCTCAGCGTCCATGCTACCGTACGCGCATGGGGCGGCGGCCAAAGGCGCGCCGGCCGCGACGGGCGCCGTTGGTGGGCTTCGAGGCGGGCGGGGTCACCAGCTCGCCGTTCGCGTTCATGCGGGGGAGCTTGCGGCCCAGCCCACGCTCGATCTCGTGCCACTTCGGCAGGTCTGCCGGTCCCACCAGCGTGATGGCGCGGCCGGAGCGCCCCATCCGGCCGGTGCGCCCCACGCGGTGGGTGAACAGCTCGTGCGTCTCCGGCAGGTCATAGTTGATCACCCGCTCGATGTGGAGGACGTCCAGCCCACGCGCGGCGACGTTGGTGGCCACCAGGAGCGGCGTCTTGCCGGCGCGAAAATCGCGCAGAACCCGTTCGCGCTGCTGCTGACCCAAGTTGCCCTGGAGGACGCCGAGTCGATAGCCGAGCCGCTCGAGGCGGATGCCCAGCTTCCGCACGCCGTGCTTGGTGCGGCCGAAGACCAGCGTCGCGCCTTCGCTCGGCTCGTCGAGCAGGCGGCAGAGGACGGCGAACTTATCGTCGCGCCAGATCTCGTAGACGACGTGGTCGATGTCGACTTCGCCGTCCGCGCCCGTGCCCAACTCGATGACCTCGGGCTCTCCCAGATGCCGCGCGGCGATGCGATGGATCCAGGCGGGCGTGGTTGCGGAGAAGAGCGCGGTCTGTCGCCCGCGCGGCGTGGCGGCGATGAGGCGCTCGACGTCCGGCGCGAAGCCGCGGTCGAGCATCTCATCTGCCTCGTCCAGCACGAGGTAGCGGATGCGGTCCAGCCGCAGCGACCGGCGCTCCAGCAAGTCGACCAGCCGCCCCGGCGTGCCGACGACGATCTGCGCGCCCTTGCGCAGCGCGTCCTGCTGCGGGCCAATGGCGCGCGCCCCGTAGACCACCACCGATCGCAGCTTCGTCCCCGCGACGAGCTTCGCCAGCACGGCGCCCACCTGCTGGGCCAGCTCGCGCGTCGGAGCGACGACGAGCGCCTGAGGGTGACGCCCATCGCTGTCGATGCGCTGGACGAGCGGCAGGCCAAAGGCGAGCGTCTTGCCGGAGCCGGTGGGCGCCTGGCCGATCACGTCGCGGCCTTCGAGCAGCGGCGGGATGGCCGCCGCCTGGATCGGCGTCGGCGTCTCCACGCCCATCGCGTCGAGGGCCTTGAGAAACGGGCGGTCAAGTCGAAACCTGTGGAATGTGGTCATGCGGTGCCTTTCGTCGGAGTCTGTCTTCTCGACGACCGGCACGAACGACAGGGCGCGTGGGGGAATCGCAACGGACGTATGCTGAAGAACTCGTTACCTTAGCCTACCGTGTCGCTCAGCCGAAGGGCAAGCGGGAGCTGGTCCGCTTGGGTAGCGCACCCTCGCCTACGCGGCGTGCTCCTTCACCTCGCCGGCGGCGCGGGGGGAGACGATAAGCACCGGCAGGTGGCACTCCCGTACCACGGCATCGGTCACGCTGCCCAGCACCAACTTCTGGAACCCCTGCCGCGCGTGCGTCGCCATGACGATGGCGTCCACGTTCCACTCGCTGGCCACCTTGCAGATTTCCAGCGGGGCATCGCCCCGGCGGACGATCATTTTCGTCGCCAGGCCGGCCGCCCGGAAGCGCTCCGCCAGCCGGCCCACGTAGTCGCTCGCCTCGCGTTCCTCCGCAGCGGAGTTCGCCGTGATGGGCGTGGTGAGCACGTGACAGACCAGCACCTCAGCGTCGAGCGACTGGGCCATGCCCAGCGCGTAGGGCACAGCACGCTCGGAGCCGGGCGAGCCATCGACGGGCACCAGGATGCGCTTGAACAACAGTCGGTCCTCGTTCTCGGGAGGTATTCCCCCTTGGGAATATCGGGCGGCGGGGCGGCGCGATACAGTTAGGGAGAACCCTGACCCCTTACCACCGCTCCTGGTGCACCAGCTCCGAGAGCGGCTTGCGGGGGACGCCTCGGTGGCGCGAGGCCTCCGACTCTGGGTAGCCGAACGAGATCACGATCGACACCCGGTGGCCCTCCGGAAGACCCAGCACCCGCGCCGCGCACTCCCGGTCATGCATGGCCACGGGGCAGGAGGTGACGCCCTCCGCCCAGGCGGCCAGCATCATGTTCTGCGCGGCGCGCCCCGCGTCGAAGTCGCCGCCGTTGGGGAGGAGCACCACAGCGATCACCAACGGCGCCGAGGGCACGTGCTGGGCGAACTGGCCGCAGGCCGCCAGCGCCTCCTTGCGAGCGCGGTCGCGCAGTACGACGAAGGCCCAGGGCTGGGTGTTCTTGGAGCTGCCGGCCATCCGGCCCGCCTGCAAGATGCGGTCCACGGTCCCTTGGGGGATACCCTGATCCGTGTAGCTCCGGCTATCGCGCTTGGAGAGAATGCAGGCGTAGGCGTCCATGGCCCCCTCCCAGATTCGATTCGGCGCGATTCTACCACACGGTGGCCTCATGGAGAGGGCGGCGGGCTGGCCGATACTGGATAAGGAGGCTTGTATGCAACGACTTGGCACTCTGGAGACGATGGGCTGGCTGCTCAAGCACCAACCCCTGCGCATCCTGCTCATCGCCGCTCCGGGTGTGACGGCCGTGGTGGGCGTGCTCACCGCGCGAGAGTCGGCGGTCGCCCTAGCTCTGGTCCTGAACGCCGTCGTCGGTATCGCCGTCTCCAGCGCGTTGTTCATCGTCGTAAGCATGTTCGCAAAGCAGATGGCGGACGAGCGCTCCGGCCTAGTGCGGGCGACTGAGCCGCAGCGCACCCACAGCGCCACCCACCGCCTCTCGATCTACGACGACAACGGGCTCTTCACCGACTGGTACTTCCGCCTTCGGGTGCAGGAGGAGATCGAACGCTCCCAGCGCTATGACCTGGAGTTCTCGGTCCTGGTCATCCGCCCCAAGCCCATCGATGGCGCCTCCGACGGCGTCACCGCGACCACGGCGTTCACGGAGAAGGTGCGTCAGTGCCTGCGCAAGTCCGACCTGCTCGCCCTCCTGCGTGACGGCAGCGTCGGCGTGCTGCTCCCCATCAAGGGCCACCGGGCGGCGGCGGCGGTGAAGCGGCGGATGACCAGTGAGCTCGCGCTGCTCCAGGCGAACGTGGGTATCGCCAACTACCCGGAGCACGGCCAGAGCTCGGCCGCGCTCCTCGCCGTGGCCGCGCACGCGGCCCTCAGCGGCGCCGAGGGGAACATCGCCGCCTAAGCACCGCGCCGCGGAACAAGGGTTCCAGGCCGAACGGCCCCCCAACATAGGGGCCAGAATACCCCCGAAAATTCCCCCGGCTTAGTATTGACATTACTAGAGACTTAGCATAGGCTTACCTCGAAAGACGTCAGGTTATACTGAGAGGTGGGCACATGCCTCGATCCCGGTCCCGTCATCTTCCGCCGCTCGTCGTCGGTTTCGCGCTCTTGGCCTCACTCGCCTTCGCGTCCTGCGGGGACGGCGGCGGCTCAGGCGAGGGTCTGAGCAGCGCCTCCCTCACCATCTACACCGGTCGCGAGGAAGAGCTCGTCGGGCCGCTCGTCGAGCAATTCGAGCAGGCGACGGGCATCGACGCGAGCGTGAAGTACGGCACCAACGCCGAAATGATCGCCGCGATCCTGGAGGAGGGCGACAACAGCCCCGCAGACATCTTCTTCGCCTCCGATCCGGGGGCGCTGGGCGCGATGGCCACCCGTTTCGTCGAACTCCCGGAGGAGATCCTCGAACGCGTGGACGAGCCCTTCCGCGCGAGCGATAGCACCTGGGTCGGCTTCTCCGGCCGCGCCCGCGTCATCGTTTACAACACCGATGCCCTGAGCGAGGCCGACCTGCCGGACTCGATCTTCGACTTCACGGATCCCGAGTGGGAAGGCCGCATCGGCTGGGCGCCGACCAACGGCTCGTTCCAGGCGATGGTCACCGCGATGCGCCTTCTGGCGGGTGAAGAGGAGACACGCGCGTGGCTGGAGGGCATCCAGGCGAACGATCCCAAGGTCTTCGACGGCAACACGCCGATCGTCGAGGCGGTGGGCAACGGCGAGATTGACGTGGGCTTCGTGAACCACTACTACCTGTACCGCTTCCTGGCGGAGGAGGGGGGGGACTTCCCGGCACGCAACTACCACCTGCCGGGCGGCGACCCAGGGTCGCTCGTCCTGGTCGCCGGCGCTGGCATCCTCGACACCGCCGACAACCGGGAGGCCGCCGAGGCGTTCTTCGACTTCATGCTCTCCCAAGAGGCGCAGCAGTACTTCGTGACCCAGACGTATGAGTACCCGCTGATCGACGGCGTTCAACCGCACGTTGGCCTGCAACCGCTCGCCGAAATCGAGCATCCGGACATCGACCTGTCGAGACTCTCCGACCTGGAGGGCACGATCGAACTGCTCCGGGAGACCGGCGTCCTGCCGTAACGAAACGATGGCGCTCGAAATCGCATCCATCGGCTCCCCCACGGAACGCATCAGCGTCGACTCGGCGGCCACGGTCCGAAGGCTCCGAGCGCCCTGGCCACCGCTCTTCGTCTGGGCGCCAGCGTTGGTCCTCGGCGCAGCGATGCTGCTGCCGCTGGCGTATCTCATCTGGCGCGCCGCAGAGGGTGGCCTAGAGACGTGGGAGCTCCTGGCGCGGAGCAGCGTCCTCGAGACGTTGGTACGCACCTCCAGCCTCGCCGCCGCGACCGCCGCCGCGACGATCGCCATCGCCGTCCCGCTCGCCTGGCTCACGGTACGCTCCGACCTGCCCCTGCGCCGGGTGTGGTCGGTGCTCACGGTGCTGCCGCTGGTGATCCCCAGCTACGTGGGGGGCATGCTGATCGTCGCGGCGCTGGGGCCCAAGGGCCACATCCAGCAGCTCCTATCACCGTTGGGCGTCGACCGGCTGCCCGAGATCTACGGCTTCCCCGGCGCGCTCCTCACCCTGGCGCTGCTCACCTATCCATACGTGCTGTTGAGCGTGCGCGCCGCCCTCTGGAACATGGACCCGGCGTTGGAGGAAGCGTCCCGCAGCCTGGGCCACGGCCGTTGGAGCACCTTCCGCCGCGTCACGCTCCCGCACCTGCGTCCGGCGATCGCCGCTGGAGCGCTGCTCGTCGCGCTGTACACGCTGAGCGACTTCGGCGCGGTCTCGCTGCTCCGGTTCGATTCGTTCACGCGCATCATTTACGTCCAGTACGAGTCCGCCTTCAACCGCAGCCTCGCCGCCGCCAGTTCGCTCGTGCTCGTCGGGCTTGCACTCGCCGTGTTGCTTATCGAATGGCAGGCGCGGGGCCGGTC
>FLYN01008111.1_pt2 | contig 10205 bp, 8 predicted proteins | sample 1122621 | NCBI WGS metagenome assembly FLYN01 (sample SAMEA4346792, study PRJEB14843) | hot springs metagenome | biome: Terrestrial Biome; feature: Habitat; material: Sediment | place: India | collected 2012-06-12 | depth 1760 m
GCGCGCTTCCTCGTGCCGCTCGTCACGCGGGAGATCGTCTACCGGCTGCTGATGGGCGCGCAGGGCGACCGGCTCCAGCACATCGCGGGCCTGGGCGGCAACACCCACCGCATCGTCGAGGCCATCGAGCGGCTCCGGCAAGGCTTCGACCGGCCGCTGCGCATCGAGGACCTCGCGCGCGAGCTGGGGATGAGCGTCTCGGGCTTCCACCACCACTTCCGGGCGGTCACTGCGATGAGCCCCTTGCAGTTCCAGAAGCACTTGCGGCTCCAGGAGGCCCGCCGGCTTATGCTCGGCGAGGGGCTGGATGCTACCAGCGCCGGCTACCGCGTGGGCTACAGCAACGCTTCGCACTTCACCCGCGAGTACAAGCGGCTCTTCGGTGCACCGCCGATGCGCGATATGAAACGGCTGCGGGAAGGCAGCATGGAACGCGAGGTGGGGCAAGGAGTTGAGTAGAAGTCAGTACGTGGTCGCTCCAGTTTGCTGTTGCTGGTACAGTTGGCGAAGGGTTGGACCACCAGGTCTAAGGAGCCAACCCACGTTTTAGCATCGCCTTTCACAGCCTACAACTACGACCGGCGTGAGCGCGGCGCCAGCGGCGCCAACGCGAAGTACGCCGTCGAGCGCGAGATCGAGGATAGCGCGGCGGTGGCCCCCAGCATATCTTCAGGCGGAGCATCGCTCGGAAGGTGGGCGCGCCGCCAGCGATAGATGACCACCAACGCCCCGAGGAGGGGCACGCCGTTCAGCAGAAAGACGGCGGCCGGACCTGCAGCAGCGACCACAAAACCGCCGAGGGCCGGCCCGACAGCGCGGGCCACATTGAACCCCATAGCCTGCAGCGCTACCGCCGATGGGAGTTCCTGACGTTCGACGAGCTCGGGTATCGTGGCCGGCCAGACCGGGGCGCGCTGAGCGCCCCCCACGCCCAGGAGGAAGGTCAGCACCAGCAGGGTCCAGGCTGAGATACGCCAGCTTGCAGCCGCCGGGCGGGGTGGCGGTCCGGTGGTCGTGGTCCATGACCCGCAGGCGACGTCCGCATACCGCCTGAAGGTGGCACGACGTTCGGCTTTCCGCAGCAGCGAGGACGGCTCTCGTTTGTGGACCCTTCGGACGTTTGCCTATGTGTGTAACATTTTTGCCCGATTCTCTAATACGCTGTGCTCCCACACCCCCGACCCTCGCACCTCCCCACGTGGGGGCAGGGGTGGACCGAGGGCTGGCGCGGGTGGGACACCGAGCGGATAGATTTGTCCTTCGCCCTTGGTTCGTTCTTCTTGCTCCCTCGCTCTTTGTCCTTTGTTCTTTGTCCTTAGCGCCCATGGCACTGCTTGAACTTCCGCCCACTGCCGCACGGACAGGGATCGTTGCGCCCGGCGCGCGCGAAGCGACGCTGCACCTCGGCCTCTTCGGCGGCCAGGATGCGCATGACGTTGGCGGGCGGACGGCGGTTGCGCAGCTCCTCGGCCATGATGCGCATGGGCCGGTCAATGTGGGTGAAGAACGCCTGGTAGCCTTCGCACAGGTAGTTCAAGCCCGGCTCGCCATCGGGGGTATGGAGGATGCGATCCTTCGGGCAACCACCGTTGCACACGAAGCGCACCGCGCATTCGCGGCAGTAGCGCGGCAGCGTGTCGCGCTTGGCCAGCCCGAAGCGGCGCTGCTGCTCGGAGGCCACCAGTTCGATCAGGGGGGTATCCTGGATGTTGCCGAGTTTGTGGCGCGGCTCGACGAAATGGTCGCACGAATAGAGATCACCGTTATGCTCCATCGCCAGCGCGTCGCCGCAGGTCTCCTCGAAGACGCACAGCCCCGGCCGCAGGCCACACCAGGCCGCCAGCGCCACGTCAAAGAGCTGTACAAACACCCGCCCGACGTCGCGGCGCACCCACTCATCGAAGACTGCGATCAGGAACGCCCCGTACTGGCGCCCGCTGATCGAGCGTGGCGTGACCCTGTTGCCCTCCTGGTAGCCGGTGTCGTTGTCGCGCTCGACGATCGGGATGAACTGGATAAAGCGCGCACCGACCTCGTCGCGTAGGAAGCGGTAGACCTCCAGCGGATGCGTGGCGCTGGCGGCGTGCAGCGTGGTCAGGATGTTGAACTCGACCCGATACTGTTTGAGCAGCGCGATCCCGGCCATCACCCGGTCGAACGTCGGTTTGCCCCCCTTGTCGAGCCGGTAGGTGTCGTGGATCGCACGCGGGCCGTCCAGGCTGACGCCGATCAGGAAATCGTGCTGCTTGAAGAAGCGGCACCACTCCTCGTCGAGGGTCGTACCGTTGGTTTGCAACGTGTTGTAGATGCGCATCCCTGGCGGCCGGTGCTTCTGCTGCAATTCGACAGCGCGCCTGAAGAAATCGAGCCCCATCAGTGTCGGCTCGCCGCCCTGCCAGGCGAAGGTGACCTCAGGGACGCGTTGGGCGGCGATGTACTGGCGTGTGTAGCTTTCCAGCAACTCGTCGGCCATGCGAAAACGGCTGCCGGGATAGAGCCGCTCTTTGGAGAGAAAATAGCAATAAGCGCAGTCCAGGTTGCAGATCGCGCCGCGCGGCTTGAGCATCACATGAAAGGCGGGCGGCGCGATGAGCGCCGGGCCGGCGGTCGGCAGCGTGGTCGCTTCGCTGATCATCGCAGGCCTCCGGTTGGGCCAGCATGCCCTGCTTGCGGTCCTCGGTTCTTGATCTTCGATACGCCGAACGCGCCCTAGGCGTTGTGCGTCGTCGCGCCCGGGATCTTCGGCAACCACTCGTCGCGCCAGCGCTGCTCGATCCGTGCCCGCCAGGCTTCGGCTGCCGCGGTCAGCTCGGCCACCAGCTCCGGGTACTGATCCGCCAGGTTGTGGCGCTCGGCCATATCGACATCCAGGTTGGCGAGGTGCACGTCGTCCTCTGGAGGGGCGCCTTCGACCAGCTGGCCTTTGAGCACCAGCTTCCACGGCCCGCGCCGCACCGCGGTCTGTTGCCCCATCTCCCAAAACAGATCGCCGTGGGGGCTGGGTGCTCCATCAGCGAGCATCGGCAACACGTCCAGGCCGTCCAGCTCGTACGCCGACGGATCGCCGCCAGCCGCCCTGAGCAGCGTGGGAAACAGATCCATCGCGGCGCCCACGCCATCGACCACCTGGCCCGGTGGGATGCGCGCCGGCCAGCTCACCAGCGCCGGCACGCGGATACCTCCCTCGTACAGGCTGAACTTGTGCCCCTTGAGCTGGCCCGCCGAGCCGCCGTAGTAGGGATCAGCGCGCCCATCGAGCCAGTTGCGCGTCTCACGGGACGGGCCGTTATCGGATTGAAAGAAGATCAGTGTGTTTTCGGAGATTCCCTGGCGCTCAAGCTCGGCCACGATCGCGCCGACGCCGTCGTCCATCGCGCTGAGCATGGCCGCCATGATCCGGCGATCCCATGGCAGATGGGGAAAGCGGTCAAGGTACGCTTGTGGGGCGTGCATCGGGTAGTGCGGGGCGTTGTAGGCCACATAGATGAAGAAGGGATGGCCGGCGCCAGCAATCCGGCGAATGAAGGCGACGGCGCGCTCGGTGATTAGCTCGGTGAGATACGCGCCGTTCTGGTAGATCTCGCTATTGTTGTGCCAGAGGTCGTGGGTTGGATCGTTGCCCGGGCCGCCCTTGTTCATGCCCCAGTAGAAGATGTGCGAGTAGTAATCGACGCACCCGGCTAAAAAGCCGAACCACTCGTCGAAGCCATGCGCGTGGGGGCGGCACGCCTCGGCGACGCCCAGGTGCCACTTGCCGAACATGGCCGTGCGATAGCCGAGCGGCTTCAGGGCCGTGGCAAGCGTCGGCACCTCCGGCGGCAGCCCGCTGGCGGTGCGGTGGCCGGCCAGGATCGCGCGCACCCCGGCGTTGCCGGGATAGCGCCCGGTCAGCAGTGAGGCGCGCGACGGCGAGCAGACCGGCGAGTTCGCATACCAGTTCGTCAGCCGTGCCCCCGCCGCAGCCAGCCGGTCGAGATGCGGCGTCCGGAAGTCGGTCGCGCCCATGCACGATAAATCGCCGTAGCCCTGGTCGTCGGTCATGATCATGATGATGTTCGGTTGGGTCATCGCTGGCGAGTGCTCCTTCGTGCAGCCAATCGGCATTGTGCTCCGCTCTGCGACGGATGGACGAACAGTGCTCGATGAGCCGAATCGTCTATCCCCCTCGTGCTACCTGCCAGATGATAGCTGGATACCGAATACCTGATACTCGATACCTGGCTATCTGATACGCGCTACCACCCAGACATTACGCTGCGCTGACGGCGTGCGCCTTGATGTAGTCGAAGTTGATGTCCAGGCCGAGTCCGGGCCGCTGCGAGATATGAACAAAGCCCTCGGCATCCATCGGATCGATCAGCTCGTTCAGCCATGGTGGCGGTTGCTCGTAGTCCAGGAACGGATGCAGCAACCCACGCTCATAGTACTCGCCTGGGATGCCCATCGCGCAGAGCACGTGCAGGTTGCCCGCGCCGCCGCCGTGGATCTCCAGGCGCATGTTGAACGACTCGCAGAGGTGCACGATCTTCATCAAGGGGGTAATGCCGCCGACATCCCACACCCCGCCGCGGCTGATATCCGACGCGCCGCGCAGGATCCATTCGGCACGGGTGTACATCTTGCCTTCGGCGGTCTCGGGCCCCACGATCGGGATCGCCAACTGGTCGGCGAGCCAGGCATAGGCAGCGATACTGCTCTCGTCCATCGGCTCTTCGAGCCAGGCGAAATTCAGTTTCTCAAGCTCCCTGCCGAGATACACTGCCTCCTCGCGGCTGTAATAGTGGAACGGGTCTAGCATCAACACCATCTCGTCGCCCACCGCCTCGCGCACTGCGCGGCAGGCGGCGACGTCGCGGCGCGGGTCGGGCGCACCGGCCAGCGGCGGCATCCAGGTGTGGAGCTTGAACGCCGTGTAGCCCCGCTCCTTGCAGCGCAGCGCGAAGGCTGCATAGGCTTCGGGCGTGTCCAGGCCGCCGGGGAGATCGTCACCGCACATCGTGCTGGCGTAGGCTTTCACTTTATCCCGGTAGCCTCCCAGAAGCTTATACACCGGCTGGCCGAGGTAGTGGCCGGCCAGGTCCCACAAGGCCATGTCCACTGCCGCCAGCACCTGATCGGAAAGGGCACCGCGATGCAGGCGCTGCCGTTGCTTGAGCTGGTGCCAGATCCGCTCACGATACCATGGGTCCTCGCCCAGCAGCGCCGGGCGGACGATCTGGCGGATGACCGTCGGGTTGGCCCCAAAGCAGTAGCCCTCGACTCCTTCGTCGGTGACGATCCGAAGCAGGCATTGGGTCGCCTCATGCTCGCGGCCCGGATGCGCGTGCCCTTCGGCATCGCGCTCGATCCGCGATGGATAGGTGAAGACCTCGGCGATCACGTCTACGATGCGCATCCTGCCACCTCCCATGGGCACAGCCGGGCATATCCTCGCACTGGGCGGGCACCATCATAGCATATCTGCCATGGGCCAGGGTCAGCGATCGCCCACAAGGTAATCCACCCATCACATAGGTAAAAGAGCCGCCTGGTAGTCGTTCTCATCCTAAACAGCGCGCATCCATCGCCGCACCGGAGCCCCATGCCAACCTGCCGCTGTCTTTCGTGCCGGGCATCCAAGCAGAAGGGACCACGACCATGATCGAGTTCGACCCCGGTCCGCCGTCCGCGTTCGCACGGCTCTTCGCGCGCGCCCCCGACTACGCGCCCCACAAAGCGCATTTCTGGTACGATTGGGGGCCGGTGTTCTATCGTGGCCGGCTCGACGGCAGCGCCCGCGTGTTGTGCGTGGCGTCCGATCCCGGGCCGACCGAGCGCATCGCCATGCGCGCGCTGGTCGGCGACGCAGGCCAGCGCGTCCAGGGGCTGCTGGCCAAGCTCGGCCTGAGCCGTTCGTACCTCTGCCTCAACGCGTTCCTCTACGCCCTCTATCCCTCCCACGGCGCGGCCGGCGCCCAGATCTTGCGCGACCCCCAGCAGTTGAGCTGGCGCAACGAGCTGTTCGATCTGGCTAAAGGGCCGAACGTGCAGGCGGTCCTCGCTTTCGGCACACAGGCCCAGGACGCCATCCGGCTCTGGCCGGGGCGCGCCGGAACGCCTCTGTTCGAGCTGCCCCACCCTAGCAGCCGCGGCAACCGGCAACTGGTGGCTGCCTGGCGGGCCGCTGTGCCCGAGCTGCGCGCGATCGTCACCCCCGACCCCGATGGGGATCCTACACTCCCCAACTACGGCGCCGGGTTCGCCGAGCGCGACTACGCGCGCATCCCGCTGCGCGACCTGCCGTTCGGCGTGCCTGCCTGGCTGGGCGACGACTCCTGGGGCCGCCGGGCACGTCCACGCCACAACAATAGCGTGCGGCGCCCAGCCTACGATCTCAAACACACGCTGATCTGGTCTGCGCCAGAAAGCTGAGCGGGATCGCGTTCGCTGCCCTGACACCCACCACCTAACACCCACCACCTAACACCCAGCACCTGACACCGACGACAATGCAGCGATCTGTAACCCAAGGATGCACCGATGCCACCGACGAGCGATCCGCCAGGCCCGCCCCGCTACGCCCTCGAGGGCCGGGTGGTCACCATGGATGCCACCGATCGGGTCCTGGAGCGCGGTACCGTCTATATCGACGCTGGCCGCATCGTAGCGCTGACCCCCACCGGCGCACCGCCGCCGCCGGGCTATGAGGACGTCGCGCCGATCCCAACCCGCGGCACGATCTACCCCGGCCTGATCGAATTGCACAACCACCTTAGCTACAACGTCCTGCAGCTCTGGAATGTGCCCCAGCGCTACACCAACCGCGACCAGTGGGGCGGGACGCTCGCCTATCGCAAACTGATCAGCGGGCCGCTGAACGTGCTCGGCCGCAGCCCCGACTACGTCGAGGCGGTGGTTCGTTATGTCGAGTGTAAGTGCCTGCTGGGCGGCGTAACGACCTCGCAGGGCATCGCGCTGTTCAGCAACCAGGGCATCACGCGCTACTACCGCGGCAGCGTACGCAACGCCGAGCAACCCGATGCGCCCGACCTGCCGCCGGCCACTGCCCGCATCGCCGACGTCGAAGCGGCCGATGTCGACCGCTTCCTGGCGCGGCTGCGGAGCAGCTCCTGCCTGCTGCTGCACCTGAGCGAGGGTACCGACGCGCTCGCCCACGCCCACTTCGCGGCCTTGCGCCTGCCGGGCGATGCCTGGGCGATCACCCCGGCGCTGGCCGGCATCCACTGCGTTGCCCTCACAGCGGCAGACTATGGCACGTTGCAGCAGCACGGCGCATCCATGGTCTGGTCGCCGCTCAGCAACCTGCTGCTCTACGGCGCGACGGCCGACATCAAGGCCGCCCACGACACCGGGATGCACATCGGCCTCGGCTCCGACTGGTCGGTCTCGGGCAGCAAGAACCTGCTGGGCGAGCTCAAGGCAGCCCATTTGATCAGCGCAGCGCTTGGCGGGATATTCAGCGACCGCGAGCTGCTGGCTATGGCCACCCGCAACGCGGCCGCGATCCTGAAATGGGACCATGCGCTCGGCTCGATCGAGGCCGGCAAATACGCCGATCTGCTGGTGCTGGCCGGGTGCAGCGGTGATCCCTACGCGCTGCTGTTGCACGCGCGCGAGACTGCGATCGCCCTGGTGATCATCAACGGCGTGCCACGCTACGGTAGCCCGCGCCTGATGGCACCGTTCGGCGCCGGAACCGAGCGCTGGACGGTAGGCCGCGCCACACGGGTGCTGAACCTGAAGCAACAGGAGGCCGACCCGCTGGTCGGAGCGCTGACGCTGCGCGAGGCACGCGACCGGCTGCGCGATGGGCTGCGACGGCTGCCCGCGCTGGCGCGCGCGCTCGAGCGCCCCCAACCGCCCGCGCTCGTCGAAGGGGAGCCGCGCTGGTATCTGGTGCTGGAAGAAGACGAGCCAGCGGGTATGGCCCTGCGGCCGTATTTCTCGCCCGCGCTGGCCGGCCGGGTAGCGGCCCGTGCGCAGGAGCTGGCGGCGGTGAGCATCCCGCTTTCGGAACTGCTCGAGCCACTTGAGCTGGATCCCCTGACCGTCTCAGATGACATGAGCTTTCTGGACCGCCTGACCCAACAAGTCAACCTGCCTGATTATGTTAAATCGGGGCTGCCCGCGCTGTATCGATACCCGCTGCGCGGCTGACCAGGCACCCTTCCGCCGTCCACCCCGTGGGCACCGGGCAGCCGGGCGGTGTCAGCGCCGATCGGCATCGACCCGCGGTTTCAGCGCCGCACCGCACGACACACGTACGATCAGCTCAGGAGGCAACACCACCGTGCGCGGCGGGGATGGCTCCGAGCCCTCGAGGCGCTCGAGCAGAAACTGGGCTGCGATCGTGCCGAACGCGCGCGCCGGTTGGGCCACGACGGTAAGGAACGGATAGATCGCGGACGCCAGCTCGATATCGTCGAAGCAGACGACCGCCATATCCTGGGGCACCGCGAGCGCTGCCTCGCGCAACGCCTCGATCGTGCCGACGCCCAGAAAATTATTGCTGGCGACGATCGCCGTCGGTCGCTGTGCCGGCGGGAGCGCCAGCAATTGTTGTGCCGCACGATAGCCGCCATCGCGCTTGTAGGTGCTCGTCACGATCAATGACGCCTGCGGATCGATGCCGTATTCGCGCAACGCCTCCAGATAGCCGCGCTGCCGATCGCGGGCCGTAGGAACCTCCAGCGGCCCATTGACCAGCGCGATCCGGCGATGCCCCAGCCTGATCAGATGCTGGGTCAACGTGCGGGCACCACCGACGCTGTCGCCGATCACCGTATCGGCGTTCACCCCCTCGAGAGCCCGATCGATCAGAACAAACGGCCGGCCGCGCCGGGCAAGCAATTCCAGCGTGCTGCGCGAGGCGCTGCTGGCAGGCGCGATCAGCAGGCCATCGACCCGGTTGCTCAGGAAGGTATGGATGTAGCGGCGTTCCTTCTCGACCGACTCATCGCTGTTGCCGAGGATAACGGTGTAGCCGTTGCGCTGAGCCACATCCTCCACGCCACGCACGATCTGCGTGAAGAATGGGTTGCTGACATCGCTGACGATCAGCGCGATCGTTCGGGTACGGCCATGGAGCAACCCACGAGCCAGCGCGTTCGGCACGTAGCCCAGCTCGGCGATCGCCTGCTCGACCCGCTGGCGGGTTGCTTCTGCGACGCGCGCGTGTTTGTTGATCACCCGCGATACCGTCATCGCCGAGACGCCAGCACGATCCGCAACGTCCTGGATGGTCACTGTGGGTGGTTTTTTACGCATATGTTATAGGTAACACTCGATGCTGGTCATACCATACCGCATGGAGGGCGCTCATGTCAACTACGAAAGCGATGGCGCATCCCTGAGGCGAGGGATGGCACAGAGCATCCGACCCGCCTCTCGTTTGCCGCGGTTGCTGAGACATGGCCCTGACATGTTGACAGGAGCCGTCGGTCCGTGCTATATTCCATGTTATAGATAACATGCTATGGCCGCCGTGCACCGGCCTCGCCCGTGCTACCCACCCGCGACGCTGCGGGAGAACGCTCTGCAGCCTGCGTTAGCCCCTCGCTCGATCCTTCGGTCGTGCCCCGGGAAGCCTCAGGTGGCGATGCTGCCGGTTGCGACTCCGCGCCGATCGGCGCGCCCTCCAACCAAGGCTTACGACCAGGGTGAGCGATCGGCGCCGGAAAGGAGGTGCGTACCCGTTCTGACCAGGCCAGGTTTTTCCAGGCGTCGGTAGTGGTCAAATGCCGCATGGTCCGTGCCGTTTCATGACCGCTTCGAAGGCATCAAGACGGGCACAGCGCTCCACCCTCTCGGCGTTCACCATTCGACATCGAGCCACTACCCCAGGCGTCTAAAGTTTAGGTGTCAATAGGTCATGCTGAGCGGCAGCGAAGCATCTCTTGCTGTCGAGATTCTTCGCTCAGCCTGCCATGGACAAGGAACGTTTCGACGCCTTAGCTACTTTTGGATCCGGCGTTTGTAGACCGGCAGCGACTGGAGGATCCCATGGCAAACCATCACGAGGACGAGCTTGCCCGCGAGATGATGCAGCGGGGCTTCACGCGCCGTCAGATCCTCAAGCTAGGCCTCCACCTGGGGTTGCGCGGCTCGAGCCTGGCTGCCCTGCTGGCGGCATGTGGCCAGGCACCAGGAGGCCAGCCCGCCGCAGGCCAGACCGCGTCTGCCCCCGCGCCCGCCGCCGAGCCAAC
>FLYN01035783.1_pt2 | contig 10203 bp, 8 predicted proteins | sample 1122621 | NCBI WGS metagenome assembly FLYN01 (sample SAMEA4346792, study PRJEB14843) | hot springs metagenome | biome: Terrestrial Biome; feature: Habitat; material: Sediment | place: India | collected 2012-06-12 | depth 1760 m
CCTTGCCGGCGGCTGGGTAGACGCCGTGAGGCGCGGCGGCTGGGTCGTCGTTGCCGACGCGGGTCTGCACTCGGCCGTTCACCTCATAATCGAGGAGGGCGGGCGTGAGGAAGTGGAGCGCCGCTTCGCATTGTGAGAGGTCGATGTACTGCCCCTCGCCCGTGCGGTCGCGATGGTCGAGCGCGGCGAGGAGGGCGGCGGCGATGAAACGCGGAGCGGCGGTATCGGTGTAAGCGCCAAACGGGCCGGCGGGCGGGCGGTCGGGCCAACCGGTGATGTCGTAGAAGCCGGAGATGGCGGCGGCCAGGCTGCCGAAGCCGGCGAAGCCCGCAAGCGGGCCGGTCTGTCCCATGAGGCACGCGCTAAGCATGACTAGGTCCGGCTTGACCTGGCGCAGCGATTGGTAGTCCAGGCCCCAAGCGCGCATCGCCTTCGGCGAGAACGATTCGGTCACCACGTCTGCCCAGCGCACGAGGTCACGGATCACGGCGCGACCTTCGTCCTTCGCCAGGTCGATGGTGATGCCGAGCTTGCCCGCGTTCATGTTCTGGAACAAGGCGGAGTTCTCCGGTCCGGGCTGTTGCTGGAAGAACGGCGCCATGGTGCGAGCGGTGTCGACGTGGTTGGTCGACTCGACGCGGACGACCGTCGCGCCGTAGTCGGCGAGCGTGCGCGTGGCGGAGGGGCCGGCCATCACCCACATGAAGTCGAGCACCTTCACGTCCGAGAGGGGCAGGTCGTCGGGCATCAGATCACGCCTCTTCGCTGGAGCTGGGCGAGTTCGTCCTCGCTCAAGCCGAGTTCATCGACGAACACCTCGTGATTGTGCTGTCCGATGGTGGGCGGAGGCCTGCGGTAGGCGATGGGTGTGGCGCTGCACTTGGCGAACGGCCCCGGATAGCGCACGGGGGTGCCCACCATCAGGTGCTCAACCGGCTGCCAGTAGCCGCGTGCGGCGAGCTGCTCGCTGGCGGCAACGTCAGGGATCGTAGTGATTGGGGCGATGAGCAGACCGCGTTCCAGCGCGGCCTGGAGCAGCTCCGCCTTCGTCTTGGTCGCCAGGAAGTCGGCGACGATGCGCTGGATGCGCCGCAGTTCGTCCATTGGCTCCTGGCCGCTAAAGAGCAGGTCCGCGTAGGCGATCCAGTCCTTGTCGCGGGTTGCTTCGTCGCAAAAGCCCTCCTCGTAGACCCACTCCATCAGCCGTCGCGTCATGGGGCCGATGGACGAGCCGAAGAGGAGCGTGATAGTGACGTAGCCGTCCTTGACTTTGTGGACGCCTGGCACCACGAGCGGCCCGTAGCGAAAGCCGCCGGCGAGCCGCCGAGTCGCCGGCCAGCCAAAGGGCGCGCTGAGCGGCGTGGAGAACGTGGCCTGCATGACGGCCTGCTGGGCAGAGACGTCGACATGCTGGCCGCGGCCGGAGCGCTGCCGCTCGTGGTGGGCGATGAGCGCGCCCACGGCGGCATCCGCCCCGGCGTGGAGGTAGGCCTGGGGCACGCTCACGCGCACCGGCGGGCGGTCGTCGTCGCCGGTGAGGACCAACGGGCCGCCCGCGGCGAAGAGCACCAGGTCGCTGTCAGCGTAGGAGGCCTTAGGCCCGTTCTGGCCGAAGGGCGTAATCGAGACGTAGACGAGCGCCGGGTTGACGGTGGCCAGATCGTCGTAGCCGAGGCCGCGCGACGCAAGCGCGCCCGGTAGGTCGGACTCGATCAGGAAGTGCGCGGTGCGCACGAGCCGGAGCAGCAGCTCCTTGCCTTCGCGGGCGTCGAGATCGAGGGTAATGCTGCGCTTGTTGCGGCTGTAGGCCCACCAGAGGAGGGAGTGTTCGGGGTGGGGATCGTCGCGGTAGAAGGGCCCGAGGAGCCGCGCCGTCGAGCCACCGGGCGGCTCCACGGCGATCACGTCGGCGCCCAGGTCGGCCAGGATTTGGCCGCAGAGCAGCCCGCGCTCGTTCGTGAGATCGAGGACGCGGTAGGGGCTGAGCATGGCACTCTGGCCGTCAGCCCTCTGTGGGGAGGCCGTGTTGCATGCGGAAGAACTTGATCTCCAGGTCGACGATGTGGGGCGGGAGCGTCTGGACCTCGCCGAGCCCGCGTGCGAGCACGTAGATGCGGGCGACGCGCTCGACCATCGCGGCCACCGCGACCGCTTCGTCCAGATCGCGACCGACGCTGAGCACGCCGTGGCTGCGCAGCAGCACGGCCTGGCGGAGTCCAAGTGCCTCGACGGCGTGGCGGCCAAGGTCTTCGGAGGCGGACATGCCCCATTCGGCCACCTCAACGCCGCCCCCCAGGGCGACCACCTGCTCGTCGAGCAGCGGTGGGATAGCGAGCCCAGCCACGGCGCAGGCGCTTGCGTACACGGAGTGTGAGTGGATCACCGCGCCCACGTCCGCCCGAGCGCGGTAGGCCGCCAGGTGTGTCGCCTTCTCGCTGGACGGGCGTCCTTCGCCGTCGACGACGTTGCCCTCCATGTCAATCACCAGGATCTGTTCGGGCCTCAGGATGCGGTATGGGATCTGGCTAGGAGTGATCGCCAAAAGTTCGCGACCGTCTTGGGGCGGCAGCCGAACGCTCACGTTGCCGCTCGCTTCGGCCACCAGGTCCTGCGCCTCCAGGCGCTGGCAGGCAGCGTGGATCGCTCGACGGACGTCGTCCCAGGTCATGACCGGCTCCTCATCACTTGCGCGTGGCGCGTCGGCCGGGGCCGGCGAGCGCCGCTGGATTGGCGACGCGCCGCGGCCGCTCGCCGCGTAGGAAGCGCTCAATGTCTTCCGTGATCATGCGCGACTGGCGCGCGATCGTCTCCTCGGTCGCCCCGCCGATGTGGGGCGTCAGGATCACGTTGTCCAGGTCTCGGAATGGGCTATCGGGCGCCATGAAGTGTCCGCGGAAGACATCGAGGGCGGCGCCGGCGATGCGGCGGTCGCGCAGGCGTTCGGCGAGCGCGTCGTCATCGAAGAGGTTGTTGGCGCCAATACTGACGATGTATGCGCTGGGCTGGAGCAGGTCGAGCTTCGGCCCGTTCAGCATGCGCTCGGTCTCCGGCGTAAGTGCGGTGTGGAGCGCCAGGAAGTCGGCGCGGCGCAGCAGCGTTTCGAGCGCAACGAGGCGTGCCTGCGCGGCCTGGGCCTGCTTCTGGGAAACGTAGGGGTCGTGGGCGAGGACGCGCGCGCCCAGGCATCGAGCGCGCTTGGCGGTCTCGCGTCCGATGCCGCCCAGGCCCAAGATGCCGACGGTGCTGCCGGCGAGTTCACGGCCTCGGAACGTGATGTAGGCATCGATGGGGTTGTCCCAACGGCCCGCGGCGGTGAAGGCGTGTGCGGCCGGGATGTGGCGGGCCAGCGCGAGCATCAGCCCGATGGTCAGCTCCGCGACGGCGACGGCGTTGCGCCCAGGCGCGTTGATCACGGGGACGCGGTGCCTGGTGGCCGCATTTAGGTCGATCAGGTTGAGGGCGTTGCGCACGCAGCCAGCGAGCTTCAGGCCCGGCACAGCGAAGGCGCTCTCGCGCAGCAAGTCGGCTTCGACGACGACCACGTTCACCCGCTCGTCACGTAGGCGGGCCGCCAGGTCGTCCGGGTTGTAAATGCGGCGCGTCTCCGTCCACGGCTCGTAGGTCACGCGGCCGGCCATGCGCAGCCGGTCGAGGTACGCTTCGGCGAAGGGCGCCAGGATCAGGAGGTTCGCTTTCACCTGCCGGTTCCCGCTGTGTGCTCTGGTGTGGGGTGGGCTGGCCACCTCGGACAAGCGTAGTGAGTCTCTTTCGGGGTGTCAATCGAGGGTGTTGGGCGTAGGCGCGGTTGGTGGTAAGGTGGCTGCTAAGGAATATGGTCCACCAGTCCCGGCCCGAGGCGGGCCCCGTGGTGACGATCTCCAAGCAGGACTTCGACGCCGTCATCTTCGATATGGACGGCGTGGTCACGGACACGGCGCGCGTCCACGCCGCCGCCTGGAAGCAGCTCTTCGACGACTACCTGCGCGAGCGGGCAGAACGCGACGGCGGTACGTTCGCGCCCTTTGACCTCGACCGGGACTACCGGCGCTACGTGGACGGCAAGCCACGCTACGATGGCGTCGCCGCCTTCTTGGCCTCGCGCGGCATCGCGATCCCGTACGGGCAGCCCAGCGACCCTCCGGACGCCGAAACGGCCTGCGGGCTGGGCAACCGGAAGAACGAGTACTTCACCGCGCGTTTGCAGGAGCAGGGGGTCGAAGCCTTTCCCTCGACAGTGGCCCTGATCAAGCGCCTGCGCGCTGCCGGCATGAAGACCGGCATCTTCTCGGCCAGCAAGAACTGTGAGGAGGTCCTTCGCGCCGCGGGCGTGCGGGACCTGTTCGACGCCAAGGTGGACGGACGGGACGCCGAAGCGCAGGGGCTGCCGGGCAAGCCCGACCCCGCTGTCCTGCTGGAGGCCGCGCGCCGCCTGGGTGTCCGTCCGGAACGTGCGGTCATCGTAGAGGACGCGATCGCGGGCGTGGAGGCCGGGCGGGCGGGGGGCTTCGCGCTGGTCATCGGCGTGAACCGGTCGGCGGAGGCAGGCGTGCTGCGGGAGCACGGGGCCAGTGTGGAGGTTACCGATCTAGCGGAGGTGGCGTTTGCCGAGGATTAACTAAACCATGGGAGGGACCGCCGAACCGCTGCCTTCCGCCATCGAGCGTTTCGACGACATCCGTCGCCGGATGGCGGGACAGTGCATCGCGGTGTTTCTCGACTATGACGGGACGCTCACGCCCATCGTCGCCCACCCGGACCTGGCGCTGCTCTCCGATGACATGCGCGGCATTGTGCGGGACCTGGCCGGGCGCTGCACGGTGGCCGTGATTTCCGGTCGCGATCTCCAGGACGTGCGAAGCAAGGTCGCGGTCGACGAGATCTACTACGCCGGAAGCCACGGCTTCGACCTGGCTGGTCCGGATGGTTGGAGCGCCGAGCACGAGATAGGACGCGAGTTCCTGCGCGAGCTGGACGCCGCCGAAACGCGCCTGAAGGAACGTATCGCCCCGATCGAAGGCGCCTGGGTGGAGCGGAAGCGCTACGCCATCGCGGTGCACTACCGCCAGACCCCGGACGCCGAAGTGCCCAAGGTGGAGGCGGAGGTCGACGCGCTCGTTGCGGGCAGGGAGGATCTGCGGAAGACGGGCGGGAAGAAGGTCTTTGAGGTGCGGCCGAAGGTGGACTGGCACAAGGGGAAGGCGGTGCGCTGGTTGCTGGAGACGCTCAATCTGGCCGGCGCCGGCACTCTACCGATTTACGTCGGCGATGACGTGACCGACGAAGACGCCTTCGAGGCGCTACACCAGGACGGTTTGGGCGTTGTTGTCATGGAGGAGCCCCGCCCGAGCGCGGCCCACTTTTCGCTGCGGGACACGGACGAGGTGGGGCGCTTCCTGAGCATGCTGGACTCGGAGCTCGCCTGATGCCGAACGGCTGGTCCTTCGTCTACGAGGGGTTCGATCCCGACCAAGAGAAGCTGCGGGAGGCGCTCTGCACGCTGGGCAACGGGTACTTCGCCACCCGCGGCGCCGCGCCGGAGGCGGTGGCCGACGACACGCACTATCCCGGCACCTACCTGGCTGGCTGCTACAACCGGCTGACCACGGGCATCGACGGACATCTGATCGAGAACGAGGACCTGGTCAACCTCCCGAACTGGCTGCCGCTGACGTTCCGCATCGAGGGCGGCGAGTGGTTCCACCTGCGGAACGTTGAGATCTTGGCGTACCGGCGGGAGCTGGACCTCAGGCGGGGCGTCCTATTCCGAAACATCCGCTTCCGCGATCGCGAAGGGCGCATCACGTCGTTGAACAGTCGCCGCTTCGTCCACATGGCACAGCCACATCTCGCCGGGCTGGAAACGTCGCTCACGCCGGAGAACTGGTCGGGCCGGGTCGAAGTGCGGTCGGCGCTGGATGGCCGGGTGGTGAACGACGGCGTGGCGCGCTATCGCAGCCTCGCCAAACGGCATCTGGAGCCGCTGGAGACTGGCGCCGTGGGTGAGGACGGCATCTGGCTGAAGGTCCGCACGAACCAGTCGCGCATCGAGATTGCGGAGGCGGCCCGCACCCACATCTGCGTGGACGGCGAGCGTGTCGAGCCGGTGCGACGCGTCGTCGAGGAGGCGGACTACGTGGCCCTGGATCTGGCCGTGGACGCCCGCGAAGGCGGCGAGGTGTGCATCGAGAAGATCGTCGCGCTGTACTCGTCCAAAGACCGGCCGATCTCGGAGTGCGGCCTCGCCGCGCGACAGGCGGTGGAGCGCGCGCCGGGCTTCGACGAGCTGCTGGAGAGCCATGCCGTGGCGTGGGAGCATCTCTGGCGCCGCTGCAACATCGACGTCGTTGAGGGGGAGCGCACGGAGCTGATCCTGCGGCTGCACATCTTCCACCTGCTCCAGACCGCCTCGCCGAACACGATCGATCTGGACGTGAGCGTGCCGGCGCGCGGCTGGACGGGCGAGGCCTATCGCGGGCACATCTTCTGGGACGAGCTGTTTATTTTCCCGTTCCTCAATCTGCGCATGCCGGAGATCACGCGCTCGCTGCTCCTCTACCGGTACCGCCGGCTGAATGAGGCGCGTTGGAACGCCCGTGAGGCGGGCTATCGCGGCGCCATGTATCCCTGGCAGTGCGGCAGCGACGGCCGGGAGGAGAGCCAGAAGCTGCATCTGAACCCACGCTCCGGCCGCTGGGTGCCGGACAACAGCCACCGCCAGCGCCACATCAACGCCGCCATCGCCTGGAACATCTGGCAGTACTACCAGGTGACGGACGATACCGAGTTCCTCCACCGCTATGGGGCGGAGATGCTGCTGGAGATCGCGCGCTTCTGGGCGAGCATCGCGACGTACAACGAACAGCTCGACCGGTACGAGATCCTGGGCGTGATGGGGCCGGATGAGTACCACGACGGCTACCCGGACGCAGCTGAGCCGCAGGGCCTGAACAACAATGCCTACACTAACGTCATGGCGGTCTGGGTGCTCTGCCGCGCGCTCGAGCTGCTCGACCAGCTCCCGAACGACTACCGCCACGAGCTGTTGGACAAGCTCGACCTGCGTGAGCCGGAAATCGCGCGCTGGGAGGATGTGAGCCGTAAGATGCGCGTGGTCTTCCATGACGGCGGCATCATCAGCCAGTTCGAGGGGTACGAGCACCTCCTGGAGTTCGACTGGGCCAGATATCGCGAGAAGTACGGGGACATCCAGCGCCTGGACCGCATCCTGGAGGCGGAGCACGACACGCCGAACCGCTACAAGCTTTCGAAGCAGGCGGACGTGCTGATGCTGTTCTATCTGCTCTCGGCCGATGAGCTGCGCAGGCTGTTCAACCGCCTCGGCTACGATCTAGACGCGGATCAGATCCCGAAGAATATTCACTACTACCTGCAGCGAACGTCCCACGGCTCGACGCTCAGCCGCGTGGTGCATTCGTGGGTGCTCGCGCGCTCGGATCGGCCGCAGTCCTGGCAGCTCTTCACGGAGGCGTTGGAGAGCGATGTGGCGGACATCCAGGGGGGCACCACGCCGGAAGGCATCCACCTGGGCGCTATGGCCGGCACCGTCGACCTGGTGCAGCGCGGCTACACGGGGCTGGAGATCCGGGAGGGCGCGCTCTGGTTCAACCCCTCGCTGCCCGGCGACATGACGCGGCTCGCCGTGCGCGTGCGCTACCGCCAGCACTGGCTCCGCGTCGAAGCGACGTGCGAGCAGCTCACGATCAGCGTGGACAGCGACGCGCCCGGCGCGCTTGCGATCGGCTTCCGGGAGCGCGTCTACCAGCTTGGGCCGGGCGAGACCAAAGTGTTCGAGCTCTAGCCGCTCTCGGAGCCTGGGCCGTTGTCCGGCGCCAGCGATCGCAGGTCCACCTGATCGTCGCGGAGCTTGGCTGGGTCAGGCCGGACGCGGGCGCGGATCAGCTCGCGGCTGTGGCGGATGTCGCGAGAGCGATTGAAGGCCAAGGCGGCGAGTAGCAGGCCGTCCCGCAAGTAGAACATCGTGAACTTCCGCTCGGTCACGCTGCCCCGGATGACGGTCTGGTCCCACGATGACGCGTGACCGACGTACTGCATGTTGACGTCGTATTGGTCGGACCAGAACCAGGGCACCTCGGCGTACCGCTCGCGCCGGCCGAGCATGTTGCGCGCGGCGGCCTGCCCCTGATTTTGAGCATTCGCCCAGTGCTCCAAACGGATGCGTTCGCCGAGCAGCGGGTGGTAGAAGAGCGCCACATCCCCCGCGGCGAAGATGCCGGGCACGCTCGTCTCGCAGTACTCGTCGATGACGATACCGTTTGGGGTCGCCTCGATGCCAGCGTCGTGCGCGATCTCCACGTTCGGCTGGATGCCGACGCCGACGACGACGAAGTCGCAGTCGATGCGCGCGCCCTTCGTCGTGATCACGCGCTCGGCGCGGGCTGAGCCTTCGATGCGCTCGATCCCCTCCTCGAGGCGGAGGTCGACGCCGTGGTCGCGGTGCAGGTCGGCATAGATGTGCCCGGCCTCCGTGCCCAACGCGCGTTCCAGCGGCAGGGACGCGATCTCGAGTACCGTGACCTCTAGGCCCTGGGCGCGGGCCGACGCCGCCACCTCCGCGCCGATGAAGCCCGCACCGATCACGACGACGCGGCGTCCCGCGCGCAGCTCCTGCGCGATCGCCTCCGCATCGGCGATGTCGCGCAGCTCGTAGACGCCGGGCAGGTCAGCGCCGGGCACCTGGAGCCGGCGCGGCCGGCCGCCGGTGGCGATCAACAGCTTGTCGAACGTGAGGCGCTCTCCGGCCGCCAGCTCCACCGCGCGTTCGTGCGGATCGAGGCGCGTGGCGCGGGCGCCGAGACGCAGCTCGATGGCCTGGTCGTCGTAGGACGCGCGGTCGGCGATGAAGAGCTTCTCCTTCGGGATCTGACCGCGCAGGTACTCCTTCGAGAGCGGGGGCCGCTCGTAGGGCAGCTCTGGCTCTTCGCCGATGAGGACGACGCGGCCGTCGAAGCCTTCGTTGCGGAGCGCCTGCGCCGCGCGACCGCCCGCCAGATTGCCGCCGACGATGACGAAGGTGGGGCGATCAGGCATCGACTAGCAGCTCCGGCTGGTCCGCCTCCTCCAACACGCCCGGGTCATCATGCTTCACGTTGTTCGCCCGCGGCGAGACCGGCGTTGCGATCAGCAGGTCGTCCGGGGCGGGACGGAGCAGGGCGAGCAGCTTGTCCAGGTCTTCCTCGCGGGCGTGGAGCCACGCGTCGACCACATCGTCGAGGAGGATGACGGGCATGCGGTGGTGGATCGGCTCGACGACGGCGTTGGCATCCGTGGTGATGATCGTGAACGTGCGCTCCCAGGTGCCTGGTTCCGGCTGCCACGACTCGTAGAGGCCGGCGTAGAGGATGAGCCCGCGATCGGGCCGATGGAACCAGATGGGCCGGCGCGCGGCCTTCGCGCCCACCCACTCAAAAAAGCCGTCGGCGGGGACCACGCAGCGCCGGCGCTGAAAGGCATCGCGGAAGGCGCGGTTGGTGCGCACACTCTCGGCGCGGGCGTTGATCTGCATCGCGGCGCGGGTGCGGTCCTTCGCCCAGGAGTTCACCAGCCCCCAGCGCGCGGGCAGCAACTCACGGTCTTCGTACTTCATGCGCACGATCCAGTGCGTGTCCGTGGGGGCGATGTTGTAGCGCGGGCGGTAGTCCGGCAGCGATTCGATCGGGACGCCAAGCTCCTCGGCGAGCTGTTCGGCGTCATGCGTCAGCGTGAAACGACCACACATCGAGGGCAGTATACCAGCGGGCCTACGTGCCGGCGGCGAGCCGATCGCGCACCTGGGTGACGGCCGAAGCCAGATCGTCGAGCGTGCGCTCGAGAACGCGGCCGGGCTGCGCGAAGACGAAGGCGCAGCGCGCCACGGGCCGACCCAACGCGCGCTCGAGCGCGAGCGCGTACGCGGCGCCTTGCCAGCGGTAGCGCTCCAGCGCCTGCTCCAGGGCCTCCTTGTGGGGAACGAGATCCGTCTTGTAATCGATGACGACGAGGCCCTCCGGCGTCTCGTATAGGAGGTCGACGAAGCCTTCGACGGTTACGCCGTCCACGGGGGCGGCGACGTAGAGCTCGCGCCAGTAGCGCCCGCTCGCCACGGCCTCGCGCACGGCGTTTGAGCCCAGTGCAGCGCGCACGGCGCGGGCGACGTCGTGCGCGCGGGCGGCGATGCCTTCGGCG
>FLYN01001650.1_pt1 | contig 10196 bp, 5 predicted proteins | sample 1122621 | NCBI WGS metagenome assembly FLYN01 (sample SAMEA4346792, study PRJEB14843) | hot springs metagenome | biome: Terrestrial Biome; feature: Habitat; material: Sediment | place: India | collected 2012-06-12 | depth 1760 m
ATCTTTGACCGCAACGGGCGGCTGCTCTACGAAATCCTGCCCCCGGAAGGCGGGCGCAACACGGCGATACCCCTTGACCAGATTCCGCAGCACTGCGTCAATGCCGTCATCGCCACCGAGGATGCCAACTTCTACAACCATCCGGGCGTGGACATCGTAGGCATCGTGCGGGCGCTGTCCATCAACGTGCAGGGCGGCGAGGTCATCGCGGGCGGGAGCACCATCACGCAGCAGGTGGCGCGCAATCTGCTGCTCGACCCGGAACAGCGCCTCGAACGCAGCCTGCGCCGTAAGCTGCGCGAGAGCATCCTGGCGATCCGCCTGCAAAACGCCTACAGCAAAGACGAGATCCTGACGCTGTACCTTAACCAGACGTATTTCGGCAACCTGGCCTACGGCATCGAGGCGGCGGCGCGGGCGTATTTCGGCAAGGGTGCGACGGAACTCTCGCTGGCCGAGTGCGCCTTACTGGCGGGCGTCATCCAGTCGCCGGTGAATTACGACCCACTGACGCAGTTGGAGGCGGCACGGGAGCGGCAGGAAAATGTACTGCGCCTGATGGTACAGAACGGCTATATCGGCGAGCAGGAGGCGAACGCGGCGAAGGGCGACGACCTGCAATTCGCGGCCAGCCCGTTCCCCATTGAAGCGCCGCACTTCGTCATGGCCGTGTGGACGCAGCTTCAGCGCGATTATCCGGAGCAGCTTTACCGGGGCGGGCTGGAGGTTATCACGACGGTTGACCTGGACTGGCAGAACATCGCGCAGGAGGTGGCGCAGGCGCAGCTTGACACGCTCAACCACCCGCCGCTCAATGCGAGGCCGCCGGCCAACGCGCACAACGCGGCGCTGGCGGCGATTGACCCTTACACCGGGCAGGTGCTCACCATGCTAGGCAGCCCGGATTATTTTGACGAGACGATCAGCGGCGCGGTGAACGCGGTAGTGGCGCTGCGCCAGCCGGGGAGCGCGCTCAAGCCGTTCACGTATGCGGCGGCCTTCGACCCGGCGCGGCCTGACCCCTGGACGGCGGCGACGATGATTCTGGACGTGGAAACGCCGTTTGTCACGCGCAAGCTGGAGAGTTACACGCCGGCCAACTTCGCGCTGGTGGAGCACGGGCCGGTGCTGGCGCGCGAGGCGCTGGCCTCATCGTACAACATCCCGGCGGTGGTCGCGCTGGAACACGTCGGCGTACCGACGTTGGTACAACTGCTGGCGGATGCCGGAGTCGAGACGCTGGCGGAGAATCCCAACGTTGACTTAGCAATTACGTTGGGCGGGGGCGAAGTCCGGCTGCTCGACCTGACGCGGGCGTACAGCATCTTCCCCAACGGCGGCTTTCGCGTCGAACCAGTGTTCATCCTTAAAGTCAGCGACCACGCGGGCAACGTGCTGTATGAGTGGCGGCCCTCGCCCCTGACCCGCCGGGTGATTGACGAGCGGGTGGCGTGGCTGATTACCGACATCCTGAGCGATAACGAGGCGCGGATTCCGGCCTTTGGGCCGTACAGCGCGCTGAACATCGCCCGCCCGGCGGCGGCCAAGACGGGGACGACGACGGACTTCCGCGACAACTGGATTGTCGGCTACACGCCCAATCTGGTGGTGGGCGTGTGGGTTGGGAATGCCGATAACTCACCCATGCAGGATGTGACAGGCGTGAGCGGGGCAGCGCCCATCTGGAACGCCTTCATGCGCCGCGTCCTGCTCGGCCAGCCAGAACTGACTTTCCAGCGCCCGGAAGGGCTTGTCCAGCAGGAAGTGTGCGCTCTGAGCGGACTCCTGCCCACACCTGCCTGCCCCCTGCGCCGGATGGAATGGTTCATCGAGGGGACTGTTCCTACCGAGTACGACAGCTTCTACCAGACGTTCACGATTGACCGCGAGACGGGTTTGCTGGCCGATGACTCCACGCCGCCGGAACGCCGGTTAGAGGAGGTGTTCGTGGTGCTCCCCCAGGAGGCGCGGCATTGGGCGGCGCGCAACGGGATTCGCACCCCGCCGATTGGGGCGCAGCTTGTGAGCACGGACGCCGAACAGGGGTTGCGCCTGTTAGAGCCGGACCCGTTCACCTCGTTCGAAATCAGCCCGATTACGCCGATTGAGACTCAACGCATCCGGCTGACGGTGGGCGCGCCTCCGGGCACGCAATCAGTCACGTATATTCTGGATGGCAAGGTGCTAGGCACCGTGGAGGGCGAACCCTGGGAATTGTGGTGGACGCTGGAATATGGACAGCACGAACTGGTGGCGACGGCGGTGCTGGCCGACGGGACGCTGGAAACGAGCGAGCCAATCCCGTTTCGAGTCACGCGGTATGCGCCGCCGGGGTCGTAGCGTTGTTGCTGCTGCTACTGCACAGTGCAGAAAGCGGGCTGTTGGCGATTGGCAAAAGCAATCAGCGGTCAGCTTAACCTTCGGTGGCTTCGCACAGCAAAAACAAAGACGGTTCTTGCGGCGGTGAATGTTTCCCTGGGCAATTGCCGTTGTTATGGGATGCGAATGTTAAGGCGCAGCGGACGCGAAAAATCGCGTCCCTACGCGGTTTCGATCTTTGATAGCTGCAATCGTTCGAACGCACTTCACGGTGAAGGTGCGGGCGGACACCCAAAGGAGACTGCCTTTAGTCAGATGTGAGTCCGCCCCGGCCAACCTTCACGGCTGTGACGCCAAGCCAACACCCATCCTCATTATAGAACTGATGTTCGTATCCGTCAATTGGAAAAGGGTGAGAAGTGGGTAAGGATATGGCTAGGATGCCTTCTGAAGGTTGGCTTCCCGCAGCTTTTCGGCAACGAGCGCCCGCGCTTCGTCCAGCGACGACACCAGGCGCAACGTTTCCGCTGCCTTCTTCGACAGCTTCATCACCATGCTGAGCATCGTGCGCAGGTAGAGATTGCGCACGACCACCGCCACGATACAGGTATTGGGATGCGTCTTGCTGACCGCGCTCTTGCTGTGGGTAATCATATTGGCGGGCAGCGTGATTTTCTCCGGCGCGTCGAAGATCACGCCGACTTTGTGCTGCACAGTGTCTATCTGGTTGTAGGCTTCCGCCTTCGCTGTGTAGAAGTCATCCCACGTCCAGTGCGTGTCGAAGCTGTAGCGGAGGATGGTCTTCTCGTCGTTGTCCCAGGTGATTTTGATGCCCATCGGTGTATGCTCGCAGCTATCATCCACACAACATTATAATCCTATTCTTTTTTGAAAAGTAAAAAGGTGAGCTGCTGCACCTGAAAATTACGTGAATTTTACCTGTTCCAGCCGCCTGATGGTCTCCACCGAAAAGCCTTCCAGCGAGGGCAGCACCAGATCGGCCATTTTCAGAATCTCGTCCGGCAGCGTGAAGCCTGGGCTGGGCACGGCGATGCAGGCCATTCCCGCCGCCTTGACAGAGCGCACGCCGTTGGACGAATCTTCGATGCCGACACACTGCTGTGGTGGAATGCCGAGTCGCCGCGCCGTTTCCAGGTAGATGTCGGGCGCGGGCTTGCCGTGCGGCATGTCGTCGCCGTAGACGACACATTCAAACACGCTGTCGAGGCCGGTGAGCCGCATCACTTCCTGGATAATCTCGGTTGGCGAGCCGGAGGCTAAGGCCACCCGGTAGGCGCTCTTCGCCGTATGCACCGCCTCCAGCGCGCCGGGCAGCAGGGGCAGGCGCTTCTCGTAGCGGGCGATCACGCGCGCTTTGATGTCGGCCATGATGCGCTCCAGCGCCATGTCAAGCTTCAGGCGCTCCTGCATCACCTGCGCCCATTCAACGGTGTTACGCCCCATCGCCGCGCGCTGGTCGTCGGCAGTCCACACCTTGCCGAGTTCCGCCGCGAATGCTTCACGCGACTCGCGCCAGTAGACTTCGGAATCCACCAGCACGCCGTCCATGTCGAAGATGACTGCCTGTATCATGATGCTCCTAAAGATCGAACCACAGAGACACAGAGAAAGAGCATGACGTTGTTTTGTAGGGCCAACACATTGGTTCGCCCCTACAAAACTCTCCTTGCCAGTGGGTGTGGTAGGGGCAGACACGTTGGTCTGCCCGATGCGCCTTTTCACCTGTCGCTTGTGGCGACCGGCAAATACTGTTAATATCCTGCGGGCGCGCGGTTAACCCAGTACACACCCTATCCATAGACGCGATATTCACACAAGAATAAACCATACCATAAAGTTAGCCACAGCAACACAGCGGTTGCAGGCCGATTTTCATTATCTATCCAGCTTTATCCATAAGGGGATCACCATGCAAGTCTCTACTCAATCAAAAACCATGAAGGTTGGATTTTATGGGCACGTCCGGCAGTATCACGCGCTGAAAGCGGAACTGGACGCCGCCATTCACGAGGTACTGGAGAGCGGCCAGTACGTGCAAGGCCCGACGCTGAAGCGGTTTGAAGAAGAGCTGGCGGCCTACGCGGGCGCGAAGTACGCTATTGGAGTGGGCAACGGCACGGATGCGCTGTGGCTGACGTTCATGGCGCTCGGCCTCGGTCCTGGCGACGAACTGATTACCAACGCCAACACCTTTTTCGCTACGGCAGAAGCCATGTGGATTGCCGGCTGCACCGCCGTGCTGGTGGACTGCGACCCGCTGACCAAGTGTATTGACCCGGAAGCGGTGAGAAAGGCCATCACGCCGCGCACGAAAGCGATTGTGCCGGTGCACCTGTACGGCCAGTGCGCGCCGATGCGCGAGATTCGCAAAATCGCCGACGAGCACAATCTGTTCGTCATCGAAGACAACGCCCAGGCGATTGACGCGCATGGCGACGACTTCAAGACCGGCGAGCTGTCGGATGCGGTCACGACCAGTTTCATCATCCAGAAGAACCTAGGCACGTATGGCGACGGCGGCGCGATCTGGACGGACCGGCAGGACATCAACGACACGGTGCGCAAGCTGCGCAATCACGGCTCCAACAAGCGCGATGTCCACAGCTTCGGGTTCAACAGCCGTCTGGACGACCTGCACGCCGGCGTCCTGAGCGTGAAGCTCAAGCACATTAAGGCGTGGAGCGACCGGCGGATTGAGATTGCCCAGAAGTACACCGAGGGCTTGAAGGATTGCAAGACGATTGATCTGCCCTACGCGCGCCCAGGGTATCGCCACGTGTTCCACCTGTACGTCATCGAAACGAAAGACCCGGCAGACCGCGCGAAGATGCTGGACTACCTGGTAAGCAACGGGGTGGACGCCAAGACGCACTACTCGATTGCGATTCACCAGCAGGCGGGCTTCCCCTGGGGCAAGGCGGCGCGGCTGGCCGGCCCGCTGACCCATGCGGAAAAGAACGCCGGCTCGTGCATCTCGCTGCCGATGTTCCCCGAACTGACGCAGGAAGAGATTGATTACGTGATTGACGTGGTGCGCGCGTGGGAGGACCGATGACCTACACCGTCGCTATCGCAGGATTGGGCAAGCGCGGGATGCACCATGCGGCGGCGTTTGCCGCCAATCCCCGCTTCCGCATCGTAGGGCTGTGTGACATAGACGCGGCGCGCATGGAGGCGGCCAAACAACAATACGGGGACGCCTATACCAGCGCCGACGCCGCCGACATGCTGGCGCAGACCAGACCCGACGTGTTTTGCTTCTGCACGCTGCCGCACATCCGGCTGCCGCTCATCCAGGCGGGCGTAGAGGCGGGCGTGAAACTGATTGCGTTGGAGAAGCCGGTTGCCACCTCCACCAACGAGGCGCACGAGATGTTCCGGCTGATGCGGCAGGCGGGTATTAAATCCGTCGTCAGCCACCAGCACCGCTACGGGGAGCATTACCAGAAGGTGAAGGACATCATCGCCAGCGGGGCGATTGGGCGGGTGCACACCGTCTACGGACACGCGACGGGCTGGATGCTGCACATGATGACGCACCTGATTGACTACGCCTGCTGGTATAACGATTACGCCGAGGCCGAGTGGGTGGTCGGTCAGGCGGACGGCGTGGAGAAGTTCGGGGACTTGCATCCGTCGCCGGACTACATCGCGGCGCTGATTCAGTTCAGCAACGGCGTGCGCGGCGTCATCGAGTGCGGGGCGGGCGCGCCCGACGTGCCGGAAGTGGACTACTGGTGGCGCAAGGCTCGCATCGGCGCGCAGGGGACAGAGGGGTTTGCCGAGGCGCTGACAGGCGGCGGCTGGCGGGCGGTCACGCGCGACGGCGTGCAGTCCGGGCCGGGCAGCATGGATTACGACCACGACATGCCGCCTTATATCCAGGACATCGCCGACTGGCTGGACGACCCGAACGACGCACATCCCTGCAACGGCGAGACGGCGCTGAAAGGCTTCGAGATCATGATGGCGGCCTGCCGCTCGGCGGTGCAGCGCGGCAAGGTGACGCTGCCGCTGGGGCCAGGCGATCCGGAGCTGGAGGCGCTGAAGGGCGTGCTGCCGGTGGGGGCGGTGCAGGCGGGGTAGAGGCAAACAGAGCCACTGGACGTTCAAAACAGCTAGGGGCTATGAAGCATCCAGCTAGACAATTCAGGAAGCCGCCTTCAGGTGGCTTTTTTGTCTAGCCGCACGGCTTTTTGCCTGCGGCGCGCTTATACGACTGCTCTACGTCAATGATTGCCGGGCGACCATTGGTCTACAATGAAATTATCGCACAATCAAAGGTCGCGCGACTATGCTGATGAAACTCCGCTTCTGGCTGCTCATGGTGTTGCTGTGCCTCCCGGCTGTCTTACAAGCGCAGGATGGCGAATGCCCCGGCGATTTACCCCCGCGTCTGGTGGTCGGCGCGGGGGGACGAGTGCTGCCTGGCGAGCCGAACAACGTGCGGATTGCGCCGTCTACCGGCAGCACGATTCTGAACCAGATTCCGGCGGGCGGGGTGTTCACCGTGCTGGAGGGGCCGACGTGTGTGGAAGAGATGGCGTGGTGGCGGGTGAACTATGCGGGCGTGGAGGGGTGGACGGCGGAGGGACAAAGGGGCGAATACTGGCTCGAACCCCTGACGCCCATTACGGTAGAGAATGCTGCCCAGCTAACGCCGTTCATGCGCCTGGGCTGGGGCGGCTGGACGAGCAACGTCGCATGGTCGCCGGATGGTCAGACGATTGCGGTAGGGGGCACGCTGGGCATATGGCTGTTTGACGCCAATGCGATGGATGCGCCGCCGCGCCTTTTAGAAGGCCATGAGAAGTATGTCTGGCACGCAGCCTTTAGCCCGGACAGCCAGATTCTCGCGTCGGCAGGGTGCAGCCAGCTCGACAGCCAGGGCCGGTGCGCGCAAGAAGAAACCTATCTGTGGAACGTGGAAACGGGTTCGCAGATGCGCGTCATTCAACATGACTCGCACATCCGAACCATTCGCTTCAGTCCTGATGGGCGGCGGCTGGCTGCCGTCGCTGCCGACACGCTGGAACTGTGGGACGTGCAGACGGGCGAGCGGGTTCTGAACCAGAGCCTCTCGAACCCGTACATCAGCGCAATCGCCTTTAGCCCCAACAGCCAGATTCTCGCTTACCAGAACTCTGATAGTACGTTTCTCTGGGATGCCGCCAAAAACATTCAGATTCGACTGCCGGAGGGGTTAGCCAGCGGCGCAGCAGCCATTGCATTCAGCCCCGATGGGCAGGTTCTCGCGGTCAGCGGCGAGCGGCGTATTGACCTGTGGGACATCAACCGCTCGGTTGTAATCGGTCAGTACGACAACATGGGGGGCGTGGATGACCCGGAGTGTGTTTACGGCTGCGTGCCCACTGACGGTCTGGCCTATACAACCGACATGGCCTTCAGCCCGGACGGGAGTCTGCTGGTTTCCGCCAACGACACCGGAACGCTGACGGTGTGGACGGTACAGGGAAGCGGCGCTGAGATGCGGCTTGAGCTGTCAAAGGTCGTTGGAGGATTCGATTACCACTACGCCACCAGCATGGCCTTCAGCCCGGATGGAACACGCGTTATCACCAACAGCCTCACATGGGACGGGCCTTCCGATAACCGCCTGAAATTGTGGGATGTGCGGCGCGGCGAACTGCTCGCAACGTATCAGGAGGGACACACGAATTGGGTGAGCGCGCTGGCCTTTAGCCCGGATGGGACAAGGCTGGCGTCCGGCGGCGGATTGTGGGATGGCACGCTTCGGGTATGGGATGTGGCAACGGGCAGGCAGCAGTTGGTCATGAACCAGGATGGCAACGAAATACGTGCAGTACAATTTAGCCCAGATGGCAGCTTGATTGCGTCCCTCAGCGAGCACGCGATTGGTGAAGGTTCACGGATGTTTGTCCGCCTGTGGGATGCAGAAGGCGGGGAGCCGCGGCGAGCCGCGATTGGCGGTGGATGGTTTCAATATGCCTACACACTGGCGCTCAGTCCCGATGGAAACCTGCTCGCCTCCGACATCATCCCGTCAGGCGATGACATGCCGGTGTCTGTTTGGGAGATAGACGACCTTCTACAGGCGTCGTGGCTGGAAGATGAGGGCTATTACAGCAACGAAAACAGCAGTATGCTCACTGCGCTGGCTTTCAGTCCCGGCGGCGACAGGCTGGCAACCCTGACATACGATGGAACTGTTCAGTTTTGGGATGTGCAGTCTCGCTCAGAAGTATCGGCTTTTAGAGTTGACAGCGACCTTGCTGAATTCCTGGTCTTCAGTCCCGATGGGTTACGAATCGCGGTGGGTGGTTGTGAAACGCGCAATCAGGACACATATACCTGTGAGCGTGGGGGCGTGTGGATATGGGATGTGCGTTCCGCGACACAGCAGGCGTTCCTTGAACATGCTGTGCATTTAAACGGATTAGCTTTTAGCCCGGATAGCAACCTTATCGCATCAACAGGGGATGGGCTGCGGCTGTGGAACGCGACTAACGGCGCGCTGCTGGCAACGTTTACGGACGCGGGGGGGCCTGTGGCCTTCAGCCCCGATAGTATGCTGCTGGCGACGGGAGGTGAAGGGAATACCGTCGTGTTGTGGCATATCCCATCGTTATAAATCAGGCGGGACGATCAGCCAGATCGCCCCAGCCTTCCGGTGGACTAGCGCCGCGCCCGCCGCCACACCCACACACCCGTCAGCACGAAGATGCCGCCGATCAGCGCCAGAATGGGCAGCCGCCACCGGCTCCAGGGCGACTCGCCCGTGCCCGGCAGTTCGCCTACGCTGACCACGTTGGCCGAGGCCGTCAGGGGGTTTGGGAGTTCCGTCGCGGTCAGCGTCGCCAAGTTGCTGATGTTGAACGGCACGCTGGCATTCGCCCGCACCCGCGTCACGACGGTGATCGTCACCGACGCGCCCGGATCCATCGTCGCCTGGTTGAAGGTCACCGTCTGGCCGCTGAACGATACGTTACCGTCCGTCGCCGAGGCCGAGATAATCTCGACCTCGTTCGGCATCGTGTCCGTCACGACCACGTTGGTCAGCGGGAAGGGGTTGGGGTTAGTGACGGTGATTGTCCAGGTCATCGTGTCGCCGGGCATAGCGAACGGCGGGTTCACCGACTTGGTGATGGAAGCCGTCACCGGCGTTCCCCCTCCCCCTGGTGGAGGCGGTGTAGGCTGCTGGCGCGGCGGCACGACACGAGAAAAACCGAAATCCCAGGTGTGGTCGTTCTCGCCGAAGTCGCCCGTCCGCACGACGGCGCGCGGATAGTTGGTCGCCGAGACCATGGCGGCCGGGTTAAAGGTCAATCCATCCGAGTCACGCATATCGGACGGCACGCCGCCCCGGTTGACGGTGGTGGCAAAATAGTTTTCCAGGACGCCGCCCGGGTCGTAGTTCGTTCCCCCCAGCACGCGGACTTCGTAGGTGCTGTTCGGCAGAATGCCCGCCGGCTCGTTGGGGTCGCGCGTGCCGTCGTTGTCAATGTCGAAGAATGTGTTGGGGTCGCCGGGGTTAAATACATTCGCCTCGTTGAAGATGTATTCCCCCTGCGCGTTGGTCTGCGTCGTGCCCACCTGCGTGTCTACCGTTCCGTTGCCGTCGGTGTCCATCCAGAGTTGCAGCGTCACACCAGCCAGCTTGAGTTCGTTGGGGTCCTGGCGGCCATTGCGATCCAGGTCTTCCCACACGCGGTTACCGATCTCCAGTGGGGCCGGGCCGCACATCGCTTCCAGGTCGCTGAGGCCGTTGGCCTTGCCGAAGGTGCTGATGTCGCCGCCGCTGCCATTGTACACCCGATAGGCTCCTACCGTCGCGCCAGTGGTATTGTTGAGCCGGCGCATCCCGGCGTCAAAGG
>FLYN01000463.1_pt1 | contig 10194 bp, 12 predicted proteins | sample 1122621 | NCBI WGS metagenome assembly FLYN01 (sample SAMEA4346792, study PRJEB14843) | hot springs metagenome | biome: Terrestrial Biome; feature: Habitat; material: Sediment | place: India | collected 2012-06-12 | depth 1760 m
TCGTCCGTGGCCGGCTGCCGGCCGGTCGCGGACTGCCGTGCTGGGACCCGCACGGCCGACGCAGCGGTCTGACGGGACACCGGCTTGAACACCAGGCCGGAAGGCGAGTTGCGGCGCCGCCTAGACTCGGGCCATGGACCCGTTCCTCGCGATCGTGCTCGGCTCCATCGGGCTCGCGCTCGCGGCGTTCATCGTGATCGGGATCCTCAACTCGCCGGGCAGCGGCTCCGAGCAGCTCGGCTGGAGGCCGTCCGGCGAGCACGACCGCACGCAGGCGATCCGCGACGCCGAGGACCTGGAGCAGATGCTGGAGGCCGCGAACGCGCGCCGGCGCGCCCGCGGGGAGCCCGAGCTGACCGTCGACGGGCTGCTCGAGGACGAGGACGTGCGCCGCGGTCTGATGTGACAGGCTCCGCGCCGTGGCGCGGGTTCTCATCGTCGGGTGCGGGTGTCGCGGGCAGGCGCTCGCGCGGGCGCTGCGCGCGCGGGGACACGCGGTGCGCGGGACGACGCGCACGGAGGAGCGCCGCGCCGCGATCGAGGCGGCCGGGGCGGACGTGTGGATCGGCGACCCCGACCGCATCGCGACGATCAGCTACGCGCTCGCGGACGTGACGATCCTCTGCTGGCTCATGGGCTCCGCGGCAGGGCGGACCGAGGCGGTCGCGGCGTTGCACGGATCGCGGCTCAGAATGCTGCTCGAGCGCTCGATCGACACGACGGTGCGGGGATTGCTGTACGAAGCCGCGGGAAGCGTCGACCCGGCGCTGCTCGCGGCGGGCGCCGAGACGGTCCGCGCGGCGTGCAGGTACTCGGAGATCCCGCACGCGCTGCTCGCAGTCGACCCCGCGGACCACGGCGCATGGCTTGCGGCGGCGCTGCACGAGATCGAGGAGCTGCTCGCGTTCGAGCGCGCTTGACGTCGCGCGCTAGACTCGGCCCTAAATAGGGAAAAGGCGATAGGAATTCGGAGGTCCCCCGTGGCGGAGTATGCGAAGGACGTGCTGGTGGAGCCCGAGTGGCTCCAGGAGCACCTGGAGGACGAGAACATCCGCATCGTCGAGGTTGACGAGAACCCGGCGCTCTACGCCGAGGCGCACATCCCCGGCGCGATCGGGTTCGACTGGCAGAAGGACCTTCAGGATCAGGTCAAGCGCGACTTCCTGGGTCCGGAGGAGTTCGGTCGGCTGTTCGGCCAGCACGGCATCTCGAACGACCACCTGATCGTGCTCTACGGCGACCGCAACAACTGGTTCGCCGCCTACACCTACTGGTACCTCAAGTACTACGGGCACGACGACGTCAAGCTGCTCAACGGTCCGCGTGAGCGCTGGATCGCCGAAGGCCGCCCGACGACGACCGAGGTGCCGTCGCATCCAGCGGCGACGTTCGAGGCGAAGGCCGGCGACGACACGATCCGCGCCAAGCGCGACGAGGTGCTCAGCGCGCTGGACGATGGGCGCAAGCTGGTCGACGTCCGCTCGCCGCAGGAGTACAGCGGCGAGCTGATCGCGATGGTCGGCTACGAGCAGGAGGGCGCGCAGCGCGCTGGTCACATCCCCGGTGCGGCGTCGATCCCGTGGGCTCAGGCCGTGCGCGAGGACGGCACCTTCAAGTCGGCCGACGAGCTGCGCGAGCTCTACGGCGGCAAGGGGGTCCTGAGCGGGGATCCGATCATCGCCTACTGCCGCATCGGCGAGCGCTCCGCGCACACGTGGTTCGTGCTGCACGAGCTGCTCGGCCAGAGCGACGTCAGAAACTACGACGGCTCGTGGACCGAGTGGGGCAACCTCGTGAACGTGCCGATCGAGAAGGACGTGTAGCGCGGAGGTCAGGCTGCGGGGCCGCCGCGCCGCTGCGCGAGCGGTCCCACCCGCTCCAGCAGGTCGCCGAGGATTCGCGCCGTGGCGCCCCAGATGAGGTGGTCGCCGACCACGTAGGTGTCCACTTCGAACGTGAAGCCGCGGCGCGTGATCGGCCGCTTCGCGTAGCCGGCGACGAGCGCGTGGAGCGGCAGCTCGAGCACGAGCTCGACCTCGTTCGGGCTCGGGCGCCACGGAATCGGGTCGATCAGTCCGACGTGCGGGTAGATGAGGTAGCCCGTAACGAACGTGCTGACGGGTGGAAGCGTGCCGATGACATCGACGTCGTCCGGCGCGAGGCCGATCTCCTCCTCGGCCTCTCGCAGCGCCGTGGTGGCCAGCTCCTCGTCGGGGTGGTCGCGTCGGCCGCCCGGGAAGGAGATCTCACCGGGGTGGCGGCGCAGGTCCTCGCGGCGCTTCGTGAAGACGGCGTGCAGCTCCTCGTCGCGCACGTAGAGGGGGACGAGGACGGCGGCCTCGGTCTCGTCCCTGAGGAGAGTCGGCGACGGCTCCCGCGCCGTCGCGGCGAGGCGCGTGCGCAGCTCCTCTCGGATCGGCGTCACGCGCTCGGGGTCGCCTCGGCCGTGGCCTCAGCCGACCAGCTCGATGCGCTCGTCGAACATGACCTCGCCGTCGAGCGTGCGGTGGATCGGGCACTTGGCCGCGATCACCGAGAGGCGCTCGACCTGCTCGCTCGTGAGGTTTCTCGGGAGGCGCAGCAGCAGCTTGAAGCGGGTGGGGGCGCCGCGCTCGGCGGGCGTGTACTCGGCCTCGACCTCGACTCTGCCGATGTCCCAGCCCTTGCGCTTGGCGTACATCTCCATCGTGATCGCCGTGCAGGAGGCGAGGCTGGCCGCGAGCAGCTCCTGCGGATTCGGCGCCTCGTCGTCGCCGCCGGTCTCGTGCGGCTCGTCGGCCCTGAGCCGGTGTTCGCGCACGTCGATCTCGTGGGTGAACGTGCCGGTGCGTCGCGCGATCGCCTTCATCATCGTGTCCCTGCTCCGAGGTGCCGTGGTGCTTGTGCTGGTGGGCGGCGCCCATCGTAGCGGGGTGCTTGGCGGCGTTGACGGCCAGCGGGACGGTCGTCCAAGGCTGGACGGCGGTGTGTCGTCAGCGTGCGGCCCGGCGAAAGCCTCGGCCCGATCCGGATCTCGCTCGAGAGGTTGGTCGATGAGAGGCCCGTGGCCGCTCACGCCTCCAGGTCGACGGGCTCGCCGAGCGGGATCCAGCGGAAGCGGTCCTTGACTTCCGCGGGGGCGGCGGCCAGCGCACGCTCGATCGCGTCGCGCCCCTCGCGGAAGTGCTTCCAACCCTCGTAGTGGATCGGCACCGCGGTGCGCGGCTCGGCGAGACGGGTGAGCTCGATCGCGTCCTTCGCGGTCATGGTGTAGTGGAACGGACCCGAGACCGGGAAGCGGACGCCGCCGAGGTGGAGGATGGCGGTGCCGACGCTCAGCCGTCTCGGCACCTCGCGGACGCCGTCGTAGAGGACCGTGTCGCCGGTGATCCAGACGGCGCCGTGCCGCTGGCCGTCCCACCTGAGCGCGAAGCCGATGACGTCCCCGACGAGCGGTCGGCTGAGCGGCGGGCCGTGGCGGCATGGGGTGGCGGTGATCTCGATCGCGGTCCTGCCGTCGGCCTCCAGGCGCGTCGTCGCCCATGGCGCGAGGCCCTCGGCGTTGCGGGCGCCGTCGGCGCCCAGCCGCCTCGCGCCGCTCAGGGTCGTGACGACGGTCCCGACGCCGGGCAGCAGCGCGCGGCCGGAGGGGTCGAGGTTGTCGTCGTGGTGGTCGTGGCTGAGCAGGACCGCGTCGATCCGGCCGAGATCGGCCGGCTGCACCGTGGGCCCGGCGAGCTTGCGCGAGAACGTGCCCCAGCCGAAGCTGTATCTGCGGCCGGGCGCGTCGAACGTCGGGTCCGTGAGGATCCGCCATCCGCCGACCTCGATGAGCGCCGTCGGCCCCCCGATGTGCGTTATGCGCAGGTTCATGGTGCGCGAGCCTAGGGAAGCGACCGCGCGCCACGCGGCAGTCCGCCGGCGGCCCGCCTGCACGCCCGTATACTCGCCCGAGCGGGGCGTGGCGCAGCCTGGTAGCGCGCTTGCTTTGGGAGCAAGAGGTCCCGGGTTCGAATCCCGGCGCCCCGACTGGGGAATCTCGCAGGAAGTACCTGCAAATCGGCACTGTTGGACCCGAGCGGGTGTCGCCACATACGTCGGGTATCGGCCGAGGGAACAAGCAGGGAACAAGCAGACCTCTAAGGAACAAGCAGGCGTGGCGTGATCGACGGCGATCTCGCACGCAAGCTCGGCGACGCCGGCGTCGACCTCGGGGTGATGGGGATCCAGTGGGGCAGACGACCGGACCGGCCGCCGGCCTGCACGGTCACGGACCGCGATCTGCGGCTGCTGAGATTCGTGCATGACTTCGGCTACGTGAGCACGAGCACGCTGGCCGCGATGTTCTGGGGGCGGTACGGAAGTGCGGTGCGCGAGCGGCTGAAGCTGCTGCACGACATCGGGCTGCTGGACAAGCTGCGGCCGCGCGTGGGGCGGACGATGGGAGCCCCCGAGTGGGTCTACCGGCTGACACTGCTGGGCTGGAGAGTGCTCCGCGACGAGGGCGATCCGGCGGACGCCGAGGCGTTCAGACCGGCGAAGCTCACGTCGATCGCGTACGTCGAGCACGACGTGCAGGTCGCCGCGCTCATGGCGCAGATCGCGGCGCGAGCAGCCGAGTTCGTCGGCAGAAGCGGCCCGCTGATCGACGCGGCGCCGTTCGAGCTGCTCGGTCCACGCTCGGGCACCATCGACCCACGGCGCGAGAGACGCCCGGCGGACGCTTCACCGGCATCCGACCTCGCCGGCCGTCGCGTGCGGCTCGGCAGAGCGCACCCCGGCGTCCTGAAGCCCGACGCGACGATGATCGGCGTCGACCGCCACGGCAACCGCACCGCCGTCATGTTCGAGTTCGATCGCACTCGCCGCCCGTCCAAGCAGGTCGAGCGCCTGGAGCGCTACGACTGGTTCCTGACGGTCGGCTGGCGGGAGAGCCGGTATGCCTGCCTGGACATCGAGCCGGCGGTGCTGATGGTCTCTGACAACGAGAAGGTGTGCCTGTCCTGTACGAGTCAAGCGAGCAAGATCTTGACTGCCTGTCTCGTCGAGTCGGCAACGACCGAATACATCGGACGTGAGCAGGTCGGATTCGCAACACAAACACAGATCCTGGCCGGCTCGATCCTGCAGGTCGAGGCGAGCCGGACGAGTGGCGAGCCTCGATACCTGGCGCCCCACAAGGCCCAGCGCCTGGAGGTCGCTGAACTCTTTGGAGTTCTTAGCTAGGTGCAGCTAGGCTGGACGCGCGAGGTCGCGCCGCTCTACCTCCTGCATACCTCGAGCGGTGATGTAAAACCTTTTGGTCTGAGGGTGGGCGAGAACGAGCTTCGTTCTGTCCAGCTGAAGGAGCCGTGTTCTGAGGTGGTCTTTGCGCGTCACTCGAAGCCAGCTCGCGAGGTCGTCGAGGGTCGCACCCTTCGCGCCTGCGCGATAGAGCAACAGAAGTGCCTGATCGCGAGGTCTCAGATCCGAGAGGATCACAGGCTGGCCGTCCAGCTCTTGGATCGCAGGAACCTCACGCGTGACGAGGTCTTCAATGACTTTCTGGGCCTCGTCTGGGGCCATCTGGTGCCGGAGGCGCACCAGCTCGGCCAGGACCCAATCCATGTTTGCAATGACGAGCGTGGCGTCTTGCAGATTTGGATCGATGCCGTCGCCAAGATGTGCGACATCGCGCTTATTGCGAATGTCGTAGATCAGCTTCAAGTTCCGCGGGATATGGAGTCGCACAGCGTCTGGTTGGCCGGACGCTTGAGCGAACCTTCCGAGTAGCGTGTCAACCGACGGCAGTGTCTTCCCAACTGGGGTGACGGCCTGACCGCAAATCTCCTGCAGGAGTCGGAAGACGGCCTCCGAAAATCGACCGCCCTCTACCTCCTGTGGGCGGTGATCTCCGAGGTGGTAGCGGCGCTTCGCCTCAACATAGGAGTTCAGCAGCTCATCCACGAGCAGGGCGGAAAGCCCCGTGGCTTTGAAGCCAGATCGAAGTTGCTCAAGCTCCACAGCACTACGAGCTATCGGTCTCGCGACCGTGGATTCTGTCGATTGCGGCTCTGAAGTCGTCCACCCATCTCGATGTCAGGACGATCTCGGTGCGGTTGCTCCCCGCGTTGAAGCCTCTCAGCGGGCCAAGATGCTTCGCGGCGAAGTTGTTCTGCTGGTAGCACCGCTTCCGGGTCAGCTCATCTCGGACGGCGTCGGCGTCAACCGGTCTCTCGTCCAGCCCGATGCCGCGGGCACTAGCCACGAGGGCAATGACGGTGCGTGCCTGCTCAGCGGCGTTTCTGCCGAGGTCTTTGGTGGGCGGCGTAACGTGGACTCTGGAGTCCGCGGTGATCTGGAGCAGGTCCCTGAGGTCAGACTCTTCTGCCCCTGACTCCAACGCCAGCCTTGCGAAGAACGCGTCTTCAGGCGACCCATGATCTGAGGCACGCTGGGGCGCTGCACGCTGTTGTGTGCCGGGTGGCGGTTCCCGGGGGGTCAGGGGGGATCGATCCGCGGTACTGCTGCCCGCTGCTCTTCCGGCGCGCAAGAAGTCGACGGCTTCTTTGAACGCAACCTCTTGGAGATGCTCGGGAACGCCCGACGCTCTGACGGCTCCCCAAGCTCTAGAAAGAAGCTCATCAACATTCATAAACGCCACCATATCCGTATGGGATGACGGCTCGCCTGCCGCCATGCGTCTAGTCCGACTTTGGGCCCGACATCCTGCAATGTCGGACCTACGACCCGGCGCTGTGCCCCTCGCTCCCCGCCAGATCGCCCGTCGGACCGGCGGTCGAGGAAGGGGGTCACGGCTGATTCCGCTTCGCTTCACACCCGTGACCCCCTTCCTCGACCAACACCACAAGATGTGGGTTGGGCCGGTTCTAACGAGGCGGCGAGGCTGGCGGGGAGCGAGGGGCACAGCGAGTGGCTGGAGACTTGCGAGGTATGGCAGTGGATTCGGGGGGCGGCAGCGGGGGAGCTATCTGAGACGGTGGGGCGGAGCTGGCGTGGCGGAACGACGGTGCAGGATGAGGCGGAGCGTCTGCGGAGATTTGTTGCAAACGCGTGTTGTTCTGCAACAGCGCTAGGACGTAGCGTCCAGGGACACCTACAGAGAGAAGCCCGACGGGTGGTTGGACACCCGCCGGGCCATGCACAGGAGGGTCTAGCTCCCATGCAGAAGCAGCGTATCCCGCGCGGGCCGAAGTCGGCAGCCCACGGGTTCCTTGGCAGAGCAGTTCGTGAGCTGCGCGCCCGGTTCGGCCTCTCGCAAGAGGAGCTTGCCTTCCAGTCCGGGCTGCATCGCAACTACGTCGGCGCGATCGAGCGCGGCGATATCAACCCGACGTTCTCGACGCTGATGAGACTCGTTGGCGGCTTCGACATCCCGCTCTCGGAGCTGATCGGCCTCTGGGAGGAGCGCTCCGGGCACGTCCTGCCGCCGCCGCTCATCGGCGCGCCGCACAGACCCAGACGCCGGTAAGCGAACCCGAGCGCTCGCCGTGCACCAAGGTCGGGCATCGAAGGGGACGAGAGCGGCCGGCGGTTCCAACGCTCAGGCTGAGGACCGCCGCCGGCTCGGCCTCAGCCTGGCTGGATGCTTGCTGCTGTGGAGATTGCGCCGCTGGAAGCGCAGTGCGTTGCGGCACTGCGCAGCAGCGGCTCATCCGTGGCGGTCAGTCGCAGTCGTGTGCGGCTATGGGGGCGAATTTGCCGCGCTCGGTGCCTCTGGTGATGCACAGACCGGCACCGGCGGGTCCTGACCTTCTCCCATGACATGCAATTGGATCTAAATGACGAGGAGCTGGGAACGCTCGCGGCCCGGCTGCACGAGAAGCTCTCGCCGCTGCTGACACGGGCGAGCGGCTCGCCGTGGATGCAGTTCAAGGAAGCCGTCGCGTACTCGCGCATCCCGGCCGGCACGTTCCGGCGGCTCTCGGCCACGGGCCTGATCCCCTCGCACGGCGGGCGCACGAAGCTCTACCACCGCGACGAGATCGACGAGGCGATCCTGTCCGGCCGGGCGTGCCTGTCCCCGGACGGCGGACCGCTGCCCGCACGCTGATGCCGGCCCGCAACAAGCGCACCAAGGTCGCCGCCGAGCGCAACCTCTACGTCGCCGGCAATACCTATTGGGCCTGCGCGACGCCGCCCGGTGGTCGCCAGGCCGAGTGGCTCAAGCTCGGAGAGGTCGGGATCATGGAGGCGCGCCGGCGCCGTGACGACTTCGTCGCTCGGGTGCGCCGCGGCGAGCTCGGGACCGTCACGCGGCGGGCACGGGTCCGGGAGGTTGCCGAGCTCTACCTGGCCGAGTGTGAGCAGCTCGTCGAGATCGGCGCCATGGCGCCCACCACGCTCGCCAGCTACCGGCTGGGCCTAAACGGCCACTTCCTGCCCAGCTACGGCAACCGGGCGATCACTTCGCTTCGCGCCGAGGATCTCGTGCGCTGGCATCGCGAGCAGCAGCGCGCCGACGCGGCGGCATGGACGATCCGCGCGCGGTGGACCGCGGTGCGCGGGATGCTCGTCTACGCCACCCGCCACCGGCTGATCCCGACCAACCCGGCCGACCTGCTCACGCGGCGTGAGCGGCCGAGCCCCGGCGAGTCGCGCGTGCGGTTCCTCAACGAGCAGGAGATGCGCGCCCTGCTCGCGGCGACCCCGGAGCGGTTCCGAGCGGCGGTCGCGACCATGCTGTTCACCGGCCTGCGCGCGAGCGAGGTCCTCGGGCTCGTGTGGGCCGATGTCGACTTCGCGAAGTGCCGCGTGCTCGTGCGCCACCAGATGAGCCGCAGAGGCCAGCGCACGAGACTCAAGAGCAAGGGCGCCAGCCGCGAGGTCATCCTGATCCCGCGTCTGGCCGCCATCCTGCAGGAGCACCGCCGCACGTCGCGATGGTCGACGCCCGACGGTCTCGTCTTCACGAGCACCGTGGGCACGTCGATGACCTACCGGCGGCTCTCGCAGGCGGTCAAGAGAGCCACGACCGACGCCGGCCTGCGCGGCGTCTCCGCGCACGTCCTGCGTCACACCTTCGCCAGCATCCTGATCTACCAGGGACGCGATGTCGCGTTCGTCGCCCGCCAGCTCGGCCACACGACGCCCAGCACCACCTGGGACACCTACATCCACCTCTTCAACGAGGCCAAGCAGGCCGACCAAGCGCGCGACCAGCTCGACGCCGAGTTCGGCGCCGTTCTTGACGGCGACGCGGTGATCCGCAGACCCCGCGCTCGGCCCGACAATGGCGAGGCAATGCCGGCAGCGGACCGCCTGGCGCTGCTGCGCGATCGCGGCGGCTTGAACGCGCGCGACATCGCGGCGCTGCTCGACGCGAGCGCGCAGACGCTCTCGCGCTGGCAGACCGGCAAGGGGGAGCCGGCCGGCAAGCTCTCAGGCCGGCTTGGCGTGCTCGAGGCGATCGTCGACGAGCTGGCGGTGCTCTATCCGCCGCACCGCGTCCACGACTGGATCTTCAACCCGCATCGGCGACTCGGCCATGCGAAGCCGGCCGAGCGCATCCAGGCCGGCAGAGGAGACGAGGTGCTTGCCGTCCTCGCTCAGCTGCGAGAAGGCGCGTTCGGATGAGCGGCCAGCGCCTGACCTGCCAGCAACAGCGCTTCCCCCTCGATGCCGTCGTTCGGTCGTCAGCGGCGCACGGAGCCAGCCAGCCCGTCATGGGGTCCGATTCACATCCAGGCCTCTCAGAGACCCAAAGGGAACAAGCAGGGAACAAGCAGTTCCGGCAACCGACGAGCAGCAGCGACCACTACTCGGCTGGAAAACCACAGTGCTATCTGGCGTGGTTGCCAGCAAGAAGTGGGATCAGAGCCCCCTGGGGGATTTTGGGAGCAAGAGGTCCCGGGTTCGAATCCCGGCGCCCCGACTCAAGGTGACGTTTCACATCTGCCGGCGTTTCTCGCGTTCGGCGCTGCTGTTCTTCAGGCCAGGGCCTCCAGCAGACGCTTCGTCCCCTCGTCGTCGGCGCCGTCGTAGTACCGCTCGAGCACCTGCGCGAACAGCGGCTCCTCTGGCGCGGCGCGCCTGAACAGCGTCATCGAGGAGCGGAGCTTGAGCGCGTCGACGTCGCCGAGGACGTCGCGTGCGCTGAGGTCTGCCGGGGCGCCGAGCAACGCCCGGGCGGACTCGCGCAGGCGCGGGCCGAGCACGGGGTGCGCGAGGAAGGCGCGGGCCTCGTCCAACGACCCGATCGCATAACGGCGCCCC
>FLYN01001267.1_pt1 | contig 10169 bp, 7 predicted proteins | sample 1122621 | NCBI WGS metagenome assembly FLYN01 (sample SAMEA4346792, study PRJEB14843) | hot springs metagenome | biome: Terrestrial Biome; feature: Habitat; material: Sediment | place: India | collected 2012-06-12 | depth 1760 m
AACACCAGCCCGGCCAGGTAGGCATCCCCGGCGCCGGTCGGATCGCGCACCTCGGCGACGGGCGCGATCGGGATCGCGATCCCGCGGCCATTGGCGGCCTGGACCAACGCCGCATCATACGCCTGATGCACGCGTTCGGTGGCCCATTGGGGCGCGCGCTGCTCCTGCACATAGATCGTCGACCCCTGCTCACCACGCGTCACCACTGTGATCGGCGCTGCAGCGATCAACTCAGCCTCGCTGCACCCGGTCTTCTGGGCCATCATCGCGAACTCGTAGTCGTTGCCGATCAGCACGCTGGCGCCGTCCAGGCCGTTCAGGATCTGCTCAGGCTCGAGCCGCGGCGTCTGCTTGCCGGGGTCGAACAGGAACGGGACGCCCAGCCGCCGGCATTCGCCGGCATAACGCGCCATGGCCTCCGGGTCGGTCGGCGAGATGATCACCAGGTCGTCGGGGCCCAGCCCCAGCCCCATGAGCGACAGCTCCCTGGCATAGGCCATAGCGCCGGTGTAGAACGCCACGATCTGGTTGTTGGCCCGATCGGTGTTGATGAAGCAGGACGCAGTGAACTCGTCGGCGATCTCGACGATGCCGGAGGTATCGATACCGTGCTGCTCCATCCAGGCACGGTACTCGCCGAAGTCCTGGCCGGCGGTAGCCACCACCAGCGGGCGCGCGCCGAGCAATGCCAGCGAGTAGGCGATATTGCCCGCCACGCCGCCGCGCATGCGACGCATGGAGTCGACCAGGAAACTTACCGTCAGCATATGAACTTTGTCCGGCAGGATATGGTCGCTGAAGTAGCCGGGAAAGTTCATGATGTAATCGTAGGCCAGTGAGCCGGTGACGACGATCTGCACGGAAGACTCCTTGGAATAACACGCGTTCCACGGTCGGCGGGGTATGCCACTCCCCCTGCCCCTTCCCATACCGCGACCCTGCCGCCCCGCTCCTGGTCTGGAAGCGGGGCAGGAGGTGCGCGGGCACCCCTACAGAATTCTCGACAACAAGCGATGCATCTACTGTGAAGCCCGGCCTCTCACCCCAGCGTATACGTCTGGCGCAGCAACGCCGAGACTTCAGACACCAGCTGCAGCGCGCGCTCGGCAACCCCAATCTCGAGGCGGCTCAGCGTATCGCTGGTCGAGACGACCGCCCGGCGCACGAATTGATCGGGCGCCACGCCGGCCTGCCCCAGCGCGCAGATCAGCGCCTCGGCATGCGCCACCAGGCTCTCGGCGGTTGTGCGCTTCAGCGTCTCCGCGTCGATGGGGATCACCCCCAACCCGACGATCCCTCCGCGCTCCAGGAAGGCCGGCAACTCGGCGGCGGCGGCGATTAATGCGCGGCTATGGTCATAGACATCGGCGATGATCAGATCGGCCGACGTCCGCAGCACCTCGGACCATTCGACCGCCCCGCCGGCGTAGATCGCTCTACAACCGGCAACTCCTTCCAGCACCTCATCGATTCGATCCCGGGCTGCCGCCCAATCCAGTGGCAGGAACGGCGATCCGACGGTCTCGAGGAACGGTTCGTCCAGACAGATGATCGTCGTCTCGTTCAGCTCGCCCAGGCGCGCCTCCTGCCACTCGGCGCGCAGCCGCAGATGCTGGACCAGCGCCTCCAGCAACACATCATCGTAGATCAGCGGGCGGTGACGCTCGTCGGTGAGGTGCGCCGCCAGACTGATCGGCCCGAGCAACTGCCCCTTGAGCGCCAGCGTGCCACGCGGGCGCTCGTCCTGTCGGAGCAGCTCGTAGAGGCCGGCCGCATCATCGGCCGCCAGCGCCGCGTAGTCGAGGTCGTCCTCCAGATACGCCAGCGCCAGCCGATCCAGCTCTTGCTCGGCTGCCGCGTGGTCTACATACACCTGCCCGCGCACGGCATCGATCACCAGCCCTGGAAAGCCGATCGCGCTCTGCACATAGCTGTGCTCGCGAAAACTACGTTGCGGGAGTTGCGGCCAGGCCAGCAGCGCCCCGGCATAGCGGCGCGAAACCTCCAGCGCCTGGGCCACGTTGCGATGCGGCAGCCCGCCGAGCAACAGCGGCAGGCAGGCAGGATCGAACGGCAACGACATCGTCCATGCAAAATGGAAAATGCAAAATGCGAAATGCTGCCTCAGTCGTTTTGCATCTAGCACTCTGCATTTTGCATTCCTACTATCCGGCGCAAGTTCTCTTCGTACGGCGGGTACACGACACCGCGCTCGGTAATGATCGCCGTGATCAGCTCGTGCGGCGTGACATCGAACGCCGGGTGGGCGGCGGGCGCACCTACCGGTGCGATCGGCTGGCCGTTCAGCATCGTCACCTCGGACGGGTCGCGCTGCTCGATCGGGATCGCATCGCCGTTGGGCAGCGAGAAGTCCACCGTCGACGAGGGCGCCGCCACATAGAACGGGATAGCGTGGGCATGCGCCAGCACCGCCAGACTATAAGTGCCGATCTTGTTGGCGACATCGCCGTTGGCGACGATCCGGTCGGCGCCGACGATCACGCAATCGATCTCGCCGCGGCGCATAAAATAGCCGGCCATATTGTCGGTGATCAACGTGAACGGCACGCCAGCGCGCTGCAACTCCCAGGCGGTCAGCCGGGCGCCCTGCAAGAACGGGCGGGTTTCATCGACGAAGACGTGGATCGGGCGGCCCTGTTCGTGGGCGGTGCGGATGGGCGCAAGCGCAGTGCCATAGCCGGCCGTCGCCAGGCCGCCGGCGTTGCAGTGCGTGAGCACGCGGCCACGGGGGGGAATCAGCGCCAGGCCGTGCCGGCCCATGGCGTGGCACATCGCCAGGTCCTCGGCCTTGATCGCGTGGGCCTCATCGAGCAGCGCACGCTTGAAGGCGGTAGGCTCATCGCTCGCGTGCTCCCTGGCGCACCGCAGCATGCGGGCGGTAGCCCATGCCAGGTTGACTGCTGTGGGCCGTGCCGCGTCGAGCTGCTGTTTGGCCGCCTCCAGCTCGCCGATGATCCGGTCGGCGGATGCCGCGGCGCTTTGCCGAGCCACCAGGGCCATCCCATATGCAGCGGTGCAGCCGATCGCCGGCGCCCCACGCACCTGCATCGTCCTGATCGCGCGCACGACATCTGCGAGGCTGGTGCAACGCACGACGACCTCCTGCGCCGGCAGCAGGCGCTGGTCGATCAGACAGACCGTGTCATCCGCCCACCAGACCGATTGTAGATCATCGCCCATGTGCTTAATAAAAAAGCCGCCCGCAGCGCGAGAGGCTTATGGTAATAACCTCTCATCTCTCAGCCGCGGCCCCGCCGGGCGCGCAGCTGCAGGAATTGGCACCTTCCCGAGCAATGCTGAATTCCGAACACCAAATTCCGAATTCAGCGTTCAGCATTGTTCTGGGGGTTGCCGGGCTTCGTCGGGCCAGTCCCTCCGCCCCTCGTGATGAGTGTTCCTTTGGTATTCAGTTCGGCCAGCGATTATAGCATAGCTGCCTATGGGGCGCAACCGGGGTGCAGGCTAGATCGGCGCGCGGTGGCGGCACGCGGGGAGGATCTCAGTGCCGGGGCGCAGGCAGAGCCGCCAGCGCCTCCTCCAGGGTCGGCTGCGCCGTGGTGCCCCCTGCGGCGCGGGTGGAGAGCGCCCCACATGCGGTGGCGAGCGCCAGGCTACGCTCGAGCGGCCAGCCGGCCAACACGCCATAGATGAAGCCGGCATCGAAGCTATCGCCGGCGCCGACCGCGTCTACCACCGCGACGCGTGGAGGCATGGCTTCGGCACGAACGGTGCCCTGCGCGGCGACCGCCCCGGCTGCTCCACGCTTGAGAGCGACAATCGGGACGCGCGCAGCCAGCGTATCCAGCGCTGCGCGCCCATCCGCCGTGCGCGTGATCGCGCAAGCCTCGGCCTCGTTGGGCAGCAGGATGTTAGTCTGCTCGAGGAGCGTATCGGGAAGTGCCCAAGCGCCCGAGGGGTCCCAGTTGGGATCGAGCGAGGTTGTCGCGCCGCGCGCCCGTGCCGCAGCAAACAGCGCCGGCAGATCGGGCCACAGGCCGGCCTGCAGGAAATAGCTGCCGACGTGGAGATGGCGCGCGGCGCGCAGCAGCGTCGGTACAAGGTGATCGACGCGCAGTGCGCCGATCGTTCCGAGGAAGGTCAGCATCGCCCGGTCGTCGGGGCGCTGCAAGATCACCGTCATCCCGGTGCGCAGCGTCGGATCGACGATGACGCCGGTGGTATCGACGCCGCGGGCGGCCAGCGTTTCGCGGCAAAAGCGACCGAGCAGGTCGTCGCCGACGACGGTAGCGAACGCGACGCGCAGGCCGAGTCGCGCCGCGCCGCAGGCGAAGATCGCCGACGACCCGCCCAACGTGAGCGTGGCGTCGTCGATCAGCTGCTCGGCCTGGCCCCACGCCGGCTCGACAGCGCCTTGCAGGATCAGGTCGACGTTGAGTTCACCGAGGACGAGAATATCAATCATCTAGGTTAGTGGTGTAGTTACCACGTTCGCTGCTACCCGCCAGAGCGGCAGGGGTTAAGGGTCAGGCTTTAACGAGACCATACGCTAATGGCAACCTAATCAATCCATGCGATCCGCCTGTTGTCATTCCTTCGCCGCGGTTCCCCTGCACGGCGTGCAGGGCTCCGGACCGGTCTGCGCCGTGCCCGGACCTGCGCCCGCGTCCCGGCTCGGGCCGGGGGGGCGGAGCCCCCGACGAAGGGGGGGAAGGCGCAGCGAAGCATCTCGACATGGGCGCACGCCCGCGACCCTGCCCGGCGCCTGCGGCTCCGCTCAGAGCTTGTCCTGAGCGAAGCGAAGGGGTGACAGCACCACGGACCGAATGTGCGGTGCCCCTTGCCCCTTCATTCCTGGTTTGGAAAAGCGCTAGGCGAGTATCAGCTCGACTCCATACTCGCGCAGCTGTTGGGCCATGCCATCAGCGAGGCCGGAGTCGGTGACCAGCGTGTGCACACCCGCCAGCGGGGCCACGCGCGCAGTTGCGAACTTGCCGAACTTGGTGTGATCGGCCACCACCACGCGCCGGGCACCGATGCTCAGCAGCGCGCGGTCGGTCATCACTTCGGCGAGGTTATCGGCGCTGACCCCGTGCTCGATGCTGATGGCCTGGGCGCCGATGAACACGATGTCGGCCCGCAGCTCGGCAAGGGCCTGCTCGGTCAGGTGGCCGAACAGCGAGAGCTCCGAGCGGCGCAGCACACCACCCACGACCACCAGCGTAATGCCCGGCGCCTCGGCCAGGGTGCTCGCGACGTTGAGCGCGTTGGTGATCACCGTCAGGTTAGTCCTGGTCACCAGGGCCCGCGCCACCTCCAGCGTCGTCGTGCCAGAGGAGATACAGACGGTCGCGCCCTCGGGGACAAGCGCCGCCGCTGCAACGCCGATCCGCCGCTTGGCCTCGGCCTGCTCGAAGGCGCGCTGCAGGATCGGCGGCTCGGGCGCGGCGCGCACGATCCGCACGGCGCCGCCGTGGGTACGATGGACCAGCCCCTGGCTGTGCAGGTCGTCGAGGTCGCGCCGAATGGTCGCCGGGCTGACGTCGAACAACTGGCAGAGGTCCTCAACCGTCGCCTGCCCGTCACGGGCGATCACCTCGGCGATCGCGCGCTGGCGCTGTTCGGTGAGAAGACGTGGCATGGATTCCGCTCCATCGATCGCGTTCTACGAACCATTACAGGCGTTCCGCGGTCGGCGTGGTGGGCCCCTTCCCCTGCCCTGCCCTTAAACGCGGGAAGGAGGGTGGTGGTCGTTTCGTGAGGGGCCACCACCGCGGAAGTCTATTATAGCAGCCCACAACAGCCGTTTCATGGCGGCGTTCGCGATCGGGGTGCGTAGCGCTCAACCGGCGAGTCAGGCAGAAGCTGCATGGCTGGAGTCCAGCGGTGGTAGCCCCAGCACCCGGGCCGCGTTCTGATAGTATACCTGCTGCAACACCGCTTCGGGCAGATCCAGGCCATAGATCCGCCAGCGGCCCTGGCGCGGCGGCTCGCTCAACCCATAGTTGAAATACTCGTCGCGCGTCTCCAGGAAGCGGTAATGCAGCCGATATACATCGCGATTGGGTGGCGCGTCGGTACCGAACAGGATGCGATCGGCGTAGCGGAGGAAGAAATCGCGCGCGGTGTAGGGCTGGCGCCCCAGCTCCGCCAGGCGGGCGCTGATGTCGATGGAGAAGTTCGGGCATGCCTCGAGCATCTGGCCGACCCAGGCGAGGTTCTCGGCATAGCAGCCGACGTGCGCGCCGATGAACGTGGTCGTGCGGTGGCGGGTGAGCAGGTCGGCGAACTGCTCCATAAGCGCTTCGAACGAGGGGAAATCGCCGCCGTAGAAGTGCCAGTCGGGGTGAGCGCGCAACTCCTCCCAGCGCTCGTTGAAGCGGTCGAGCGGCTGAAAGAAGGCGACCGGGTCGGCGACATGGATCAGCACCGGGAGTTTCAGTTCGCCGGCGGTGGCCCACAGCTCGTCGAGGCGGGGATCGTTGACCGCGAAGAGCCGGCCCGATTGGTCGCGCAGGCGCAGCCCAAGCAGCTTCCAGATTTTCAAGCCCTGGGCGCCGGCAGCTGCCGAATCGCGCAACTGGCGCGCCAGGTAGCCGCCGATGTCGCGCTCGCGCCCGAAGGCATCGTAGTCGATCCCTGCGAACACCACGAAGCGATCGGGATAGGGCTCGCGATAGCGGGCGATCTCGCGGCGCAGCCGCTCGCCGAAGCCACCGTCGAGATCGACGACCACCCGTACGCCTGCACGGTCGAGTTCGGCAACCAACTCCGCGACCGGACGGTTCGGCCACGCACCGGCGAACGGCGCGCCGGGGATCAACTGCCCCAGATGGTTGTGTGCATCGACCACCGGGAACCGTGGCCGCTCGACCAGGGTCTCGGGCACGATCAGCATCGGTCGGGGGACAAATTCGTGCAGGGAAAGATCGCGTTCCATAGATGCTCCTATTTCAACCCGGTCAGCGCCACGCCGCGCACGATCCAGCGCTGGAACAGAACATAGACCACCAAAATGGGCAACAGCACCAGGATGGAAGCGGCCATGGTCAGATCGTAGCGGGTGCCGTGTTGGGAGTTGTACCAGGTCAGCAGCAACGGCAAGGTCCGTTTCTCGTGGGTGGTGATGACGATCAGTGGCCACAGGTAGTCGTTCCAGGTCGCCATGAACGTGAAGATGCCAAGCGTGGCCAGCGCCGCGCCCATCTGCGGCAGCACGATCCGCCAATAGATGCCGAATTCCGAAGCACCGTCGATACGGCCCGCATCGATCAGCTCGCCGGGGAGGCTTTCGACGAACTGGCGCATCAGGAAGATCCCGAAGGCATCGACCATCGAAGGAATGATCAGCCCCCAGAGCGTATCGACGAGATGCAGCCTGACCAGGATCAGATACGCCGGGATCATGACCACCTGAAAGGGGATCATCAGCTGCGCCAGGATGAACGCGAAGGCGATGTTTTTGCCGGCAAACGTATACCGGGCGAAGATATAACCAGCGAGCGAACTGGTGAACAGGGTGATGAGCACTCGCGACCCGGCGACGAACAGGCTGTTGGCGTAGAAGCGCGCCAGCGGCACATGAGGATCGGTAAAGATCGTCCGATAGCTCTGCCAGGTCCACTGCGCTGGAAAGAAGGTCGGTGGCACTCGGACGATCTCGCTGGCCGGCTTGAACGAGGTCAACAGCATCCAGATGAAGGGTACGAGAGTGACAGCGGTGCCCAGGATCAAGACAAGATACACCGTCGATCGGGCGAGCATTCGCTGCAGGGGCCGCCGGCGCGCGGGGGGTGCAGCGGCCGGGAGATGCAGAGCAGCCATAGCTAATACTCCCAGTCGGTACGCAGCAGCCGGAACTGGACGACGGTAATGCCGAGGATCAACAGGAACAAGACCATCGAAATTGCGGCTGCCCAACCCATGTTCTGGTAGCGAAAGGCATTCTCGTAGATGCTCATCACCAACGGCGTGGTCTGGTTGCGTGGGCCGCCGCCGGTCATCACCTGAAAGATGACGAACGTCTGCAGTGACGAGATCATGGTGAGCGTGCAGACGAACAGTAGCGTCGGCTTGAGCAGGGGCAGAGTGATCCGCCAGAACTCCTGCCAGACGCTGGCGCCGTCCACGCGGGCAGCATCGCGGATCTCACGCGGGATGCCCTGCAGCGCGGCGATGAAGATCACCAGGTTGTAGCCGAAGTCCTGCCACAGGTAGGCGACGATCACCGCAAGCATGGCCAGCGGCACACCAAGGACGAACGCCTGCGGGTCGGTCAGCCACGAGCGGGGCGGCGTCAACCCGATCGCGCGGATGACCGTGTTCAGCAAGCCCTGTTGCGGATGATAAATGTACCCCCACATCACCGCCACCGCGACCGAGGCGCTGACGGTGGGCAAGAAATAGATAGCGCGGAACAGGCGCTTGAGCCGATCGTGGACGCTCTCCACCAGCACGGCTAGCGGCAACGTGATCGCCAGGTTGAGTGGGAGGACCAGAAAGGCGAAGAGCAGTGTATTGCGGACGGCCAGGCGAAAGACCCGCGCCGGCTGGCTTGCGGAGAACATCATGCGGTAGTTGTCCAGACCGACAAACGGGTTCGCACCGCCCAGCCCCAGGAAACCGCTCCCTTCGCGAACGGGGGAATAATCAAAGAAGCCTAATGCGACGGCCCAAATCATGGGGAACAGCGAGAAGAAGATCATATAGGCCATGATCGGGGTGAGCGCTCCGGCCACAAACCGCCGCTGGCCGATCCGCAACCCCTGCTGCCGCCGCGCAGGTGCCTTCGGTTGGGCGACTGTCAGCTTCGCCATGCGCTTCTCCTGGAAGGAGCGCACGAACGCCCCGCCGGGCGTCCGTGCAGGGCTCCGACTAGCGGCTGCTGCCATCTACCACCGCGTTGGCCTCGGTGTTGATCAGCCTGGCTGCCTCGTCCACGCTGATATTCCCCTGCAAGGCATCCAGGACGTGCGGATAGATAATCTCGTAGAAAACCTGGTCGCGATCGGTCAGGTCGCCGATATACTGCCCGTGGGGCAGCAAATCGAAGGTAGCCTTCAGCCAGGGTGCGTTTTTGAGGATGGTGGGGTTCTCCACCAGTGCTTTCATGGCCGGGATGGTGCTGGTGGTAGTATTCCAGGTCAGCGCCTGCTCTTGCTCGGCGGCCATGAACTGCGCCAGCTTCCAGGCTTCGGCGGCGTGCTTGGTGTTGATCGAGACCACCTTCCCCCAGCCCGAGTCGGCCGCGAAGCGGTGCTCGTTCCCAAAGTAAGGCGGGATCTCCACATAATCGAACTTCATATCCGGATAGTTGATGCGTCCCTCGCCAGCCGCCCACGAGCCGACGAACCCGATCGCAACGTTGCCAGCGAAGAAGGCGTCTCCCACCCAGTTGGAATCGGTATTGAACACCACCGGGTCCACGACCTTGTGCTTCTGGACCATGTCGACCATGAGCTGGATGGTGGTGCGTGCCTCCGGGCTCTCGAAGTTGAAGTGCCGGCCGTCAGCAGCAAAATAGGAGCCGCCCTGCTGCAGAATGCCGGCCAGGAGCGTAAACGGGATGCCATCGCCGGTGACGAAATGAAAGCCGGCGCGTGTCATGGTCCCACCCTCGAACTCGCTCATCTTGGAGGCATCGGCGATCAGATCGGCGAAGCTGCTCCATGCGGGCGGGTAGGCTACGCCATGTTTTTCGAACAGCGCCGGATTGACCAGCGCGCCGCCGTTCTCCAGGTTGAACTCCTGCGGCAGGCCGTAGAGCTTGCCGTCGCAGTAATAGCCGTCCAACGGCGCCTGATAATAGATCGTTTTGGCCTGAGCGTAGGACATCACCTCCGGCGGCATTTCCATCAGGCGGCCACCCCTGGCGTAGGAACACACCCAGGTGCCGAACATCTCGATCACATCGGCCTCCGTCCCGGCGGGCATAGAGGTCTGCAAGGTCTGAATGAACACGTCGTACTCAAACGTCTCGTACTTGACTTCGATGTTGGGATTTTGCTGCATGAACCGGGCGATGATCTCCTCGTTGGCCTTTTGAAACGCGGGGTTTTGATGCGACCACAGTCGGAGTGTGATCTTCTCACCGCTGGCCCCACCGGTGGCCGGGGCGGCCGTGGGCGCCTGCTCGCCGCCTGGCGCGCTGGTGGCCGGGGCAGCCGTGGGCGCCTGCTCGCCACCTGGCG
>FLYN01002030.1_pt2 | contig 10135 bp, 8 predicted proteins | sample 1122621 | NCBI WGS metagenome assembly FLYN01 (sample SAMEA4346792, study PRJEB14843) | hot springs metagenome | biome: Terrestrial Biome; feature: Habitat; material: Sediment | place: India | collected 2012-06-12 | depth 1760 m
ACCACCCTGCCGTAGCGGGCACCCCCGAGGAGGTCGTCGTGGATCGCGGTGAGCGCGAAGGCTCGGTGCGCCGAGAGCCAGGGCCCGTAGGGACCAAGCTCCGCGGGGTCGAAGCGGAGCTCCTCGGGCGGGAGCGGGGCCACCCGCTCGGGCGGCGTCACCACCGAGAGGGCCGAACCCCCATCACCTCCCGCGGGGAGCAGCTTGAGCAGATGACGGCCAGGCGCGACCTCCTGCACCCCGTGGACCCGCCAGGGGCGGTCCCGGACGCCCACCCGGTCGCCCTCTCGGAGGGGGAGGCTCATGGTTGCGCAGAAGGATAGCGCGAGGGCTCCCGCCTGGAGGAGTCGGTCGGATGGGGCTCGCTGACGCGTCGAGGGGACTAGGTCCGGCGGTCCTCTGCCCCGCCTCGGCGGCGAGCACCCGGGCGCTCCCGCGGGGCCGAGGGCGCGATGCGCGAGGTCGTCCCTACCTCCTGAACACCACGTCGGCGTGCCACTCGAGCAACGCCGGATCGGGGCGGTCCTCCGGACGCCGCGGGAGCCAGATCCCGCTCCCGTCGAACCGCAGGTAGTACTCGCCGTTGTGGAAGTCATCGCGCAGACGGCGGCTCACGCGGATGCGGTGCTCGGGCGTCACCGTCACGTAGCCGCGGTCGAACAGCTTGTGCAGGTCCGAGCGGAGCAGCAGCCCGTTGTCGATCCGGTGGGCGCCGCCCGCGGCCACGGGCTTGATGTGCGCGGCCTCGAGCACCGGAAGGACCCGCTCCTGGGTCACGGCGCAGCGGCGCTCGTAGGTCTCGGTCACGAACACGCGGAAGCTGCCCTGGCCGAGGCGCTGGCGGACCGAGATCGGCTCCCCGAACCGGACGCTCTCCTCCAGCTCCTCGATGTCGGGGTGCCGGGCGAGGAGCCGGAACTGGACGTCCTCCCAGAGCCGCGTGCCGTGGGGTGCCTGTCGGAGGTCGTAGCGCTTCCCGACCTGGATGTTCGGGTGGAAGTCCTCCGGCGGGCCGAACCACTCGTCCCTGGGGAAGAAGAAGGGTTCGGCGAGCACGATGCAGCCGATCTCGTAGTCCTCGTTGGGGTGGGGCGGGATCCTCCGGTACCGCTCGATCCGGGCCCGCATCTCCTCGAGCGAGCCGGCGCCGTTCTTCTCCCCGAACGCTTCCCAGGCCAGGCTCACCGGGAGGACCGCGTGCTTCACGAAGAACCCGCCCCCCGCGACGAACCCCTCGGGCGCGTGGAGCTTGAACAGGAGGGGTTCCCCGGGCGCGAGCGCGTGGAACCCGCGTCCCCCGCTCGGCTGCCAGAAGTTCACCTCGTCGAGGTCCGGCAGCGCCGCGAGATGCCGGTACCAGTCGTTGTCGGTGACCGCGACGAACGCGTGCATCGCTCGGGGGGAGTGTGCCCGAAGGGAACACCGAGGTCTAGGGTCCGGACTTGACTCACCCGAGATTGTCCTCGAACGGCTCGCGGTAGTCCGAGTTGGTTCTGCGTGTCGACGCGGAGCCTCGCGAGGGGCTCTCCGGGGTGGCCGTGGCGACCGCCTCCGGCTTGGCCCGCCGGTCCGCTGACGGCGGCCATCAGAAACTGCCCACACGCGGTCACGAACCTGCCCACTGACGGACACGAGAACTGCCCACCGGCGGCCACCAGATCTGCCCGGCCCTGACCGGCTCCGTCGCCGGCCTCACCGGCAACGGCCCTCCTCCGGGGTTCACTCGGGGCGCCTCGACGCTCCCCGCGGCCCCGGAGGAGGAGGGGATGAAGTCCAAGGAGGAGACCATGCAGATCCTGGAGGCCTACGACCTCACCGGCTCTCTCAGGGCCGCCGCGGCCCTGGCCGGGGTCTCGCACCACACGGTGGATCGCTACGTCGCCCTCAGGGACGCGGGCCACGTCCCGGACCGAGCGATCCGTCGCGAACGGATCACCGACCCGTACCTGGCGAAGATCGAGGAGTGGGTCGAGCGCTCCAAGGGCAGGGTCCGGGCCGACGTCTGCCACCGCCGGCTCCGCTCGCTCGGCTACGAGGGCTCCGAGCGGACCACCCGGAGGGCGGTGGCCGAGGCGAAGCGGGCCTGGCGTGCCGGGCACCGCCGGATCTACCGGCCGTGGATCCCCGAGCCGGGGATGTGGTTCCAGTGGGACTGGGGAGCGGGCCCCACGGTCCGAGGCACCCAGACGCTGCTGTTCTGCGCCTGGCTCTCCTGGTCGCGGTTCCGGGTCGTCCTGCCCGCCCTGGACCGGAGCTTCGAGACGCTCGTGGCGTGCCTGGATGCCACGCTCCGGCGGTTCGGGGGCGCCCCCACCTACGGGCTCACCGACAACGAGAAGACCGTGACCGCCTGCCACGTGGCGGGGATCGCCGTGCGCAACCCCGGGCTCGTGGAGGTCTCCCGCTACTACGGGGTGACCTTCGCCTCCTGCGTCGTGGCCGACCCCGAGTCCAAGGGCGGATCGGAGGCGACGGTCCGGGTGGCCAAGGCCGACCTCGTGCCGACCGAGGCGAACCTGCTCCCGGCCTACGACTCCTTCGCCGCGCTCGAGCGGGCGTGCGCCTCGTTCTGCGAGGAGGTGAACGGGCGGCCGCACCGGGAGACCCGTCGGGCACCGGCCGAGATGCTCCTCGAGGAGCGAGCTCACCTGCACCCGGTGCCGGGGACGCCGTTCACCGCGGCGTTCGGGGAGACCCGCACGGTCTCGTTCACCTCCACGATCTCCTTCGGCGGCGTGCGCTACTCGGTGCCGTGCCGGCTCGTGGGCGAGCGGGTCTGGGTGCGCCGCCACGGCGGCGAGGTCGTGATCGTGCACGTCGATCCGGCCGCCGGCCCGGTCGAGGTGGCCCGCCACGAGCTCTCCACCCCCGGCAGACCCCGGATCTCGGACGAGCACTCCCCGCCCAGACCGCCCGGACCGGCGCACCGCGAGCCGAGGGCGAGGAGCACCGAGGAGGCCGCGTTCCTCGCGATCGGGGAGGGCGCCAGGGCATGGCTCGTCGAGGCGGCGGCCGCGGGGTGCTCCCGGATCCGGACCAAGATGGCCGAGGCCGTCTCGCTCGCGAAGCTGCACGGGGCCGACGCGGTCGACCGGGCGCTCGGCCGCCGGGCGGTTCGCCGAGGGGGACCTCCAGGCGATCCTGGCGCACGGGGTGGACGGCGAGCTCATCCACCCCCGGGACCGGCACACGCTCCAGCCGGGGACGGCGGCCTGGGAGAGGCTCCGGTGAGCGCCGCCGACCCCAGGCTCGAGGAGCTCCAGCCCCTGCTCCGACGCCTGAAGATGCCGCACGTTCGACGGGTCGCCCCGGAGGTCCTGGCCACCGCCAGGGCCCAGCGGTGGGACCCGGCCGAGGTCCTCAAGGTGCTGCTCGAGGAGGAGGTGGCCGGCCGGGACCGATCCGGGACGGCCTCCCGCCTGAAGGCCGCGGGCTTCCCGTCGGGCAAGACGTTCGAGGCCTGGGACGAGGAGGCCTCCTCCATCCCGTTTCCCACGCAGCGGGCCCTCCGCACGCTCGAGTGGATCGGACGCCGGGAGAACCTGGCGGCCTGCGGACCGTCGGGCACCGGCAAGAGCCACTTCCTCGAGGCCCTCGGGCACCTCGCCGTCGCGAGGGGCCTGCGCGTCGCCTGGTTCTCGCTCGAGTCGCTCGGGGCCCTGGTGCGCCGGCACCGCACCGACGGGTCGGTCCACCGGGCGATCGCCAGGCTGCTCCGGGCGGACCTCGTGGTCGTGGACGACATCGGGATGCTCCCGGTCGGGCAGGACGCGGCCGAGGGGTTCTACCGGCTCGTCGACGCCGCCTACGAGCGTCGCTCGGTGGCCGTGGCCTCGAACCTGCACCCCGCCGGGTGGGACGAGCTGATGCCGAAGACCCTCGCAACGGCGACGGTGGACCGGCTCCTCCACCACGCCCACGTCGTGATGACCTCGGGGGAGAGCTTCCGCCTCGCGGCAGCTACCTCCGGCAAGGGGGTGGTGCCCCTGGACTGATCCCGTGGGCAAAACCGGTGGCCGTAGGTGGGCAGAACCGTGGCCACCAGCGGGCAGTTCTCATGACCGCCTACGGGCAGTTCTCAGTGGCCGTTGACACCCTCCCGAGAAAGGAAGCTGCCCGGGGTCCCGCGAACCGTTGGCTCCGAATGGACGTGGAGAGTCCGTCCCCCGCTTGGGGTGCTTGTCGGTCCAGAGGGAGCGCTTGACAAACGTTGACTCCTGCGGCAACGTTCCGACTCACTGCTCCGACGAGGTGGACCGTGAGCCCGCGGGAACCCAGGCGTTCAGGCATATCCGCACGTCGCCGCCGTAAGCCGGACCCCATCGGACAGACCGCTGCCGGTCGGCCGGTCGACGGGAAGGTGGACCCGCCTCAGTCGTTCACGATCATCTGCTCTTCCTGTGGCAAGAAGTTCACCCGAAGGCTTTCCCCGCAGGTCACGTGTCCAGGATGCGGACGGAAGATCGACTTCGCGCGAGACACGGGATCTAAGCGCGAAAGCACCGCACAGAAGAAACGACCATTCGACATCGGGTGGAAGTTCCTCGGCACGATCGTCTCCCACCCGACCTACGGCTATGCGGTCGCCACAGCGAACCCTTCCGGCTTCCTACCTTGTAGCGTGGATGGCCATGTCCGGATCCGTGATCTGCTGAACAGCCCCCGGTCATTCAAGGTCGTCGCGCGCGTTGACGGCCGGGTCGTTCTTCGGCCGATCGGCCGATCCCCTGACAGGACCAGAGCGGAGGCCATTGCGGTGCGCATCGACCCGGAGCGCCTCGCGCCTCGGATCCTCACACTGAAAATCGACCGCGAGGGAGAGTCCGAGCTCGAGCGGCTGGTCTCCAAGGACCCCGTTCGCGCCTTCCAGCGCGTAACCGATCTGGCCAATGAGAAGAACGATCCGAGGGCATGGTGGTTGTTGGCGTTGGGCCACCGTGCCCAGACGCTGCGCAAGCCGATCGAGCAGGCGATCAAGCAGATCGGAGTGGTGCGGTTCGACCGGATGGTTCGCCAGAACCCGGGAACGCGCGATGCCGACTGGGGCACCGAACTCCTCGAATTCATCGACGCCGAGATGCAACGGCTCCGGCGCCGGCGGCCCGGTCGGTACGCCACGCTCTCAGCCGATCAGACGGCCTGGAACCGGCCCTGGTGGGCCGACTGAACCACCCGAGCGTAGCCACCGGCCAGGGGCCGGAGGCTGACGTTCACCACCTTCCGTTCCGCGATGTCCTCGACCTTAGCGCGGACGCGGTTCTCCAGGTTCGCCAACTGCGACCGCCGCATCCGCCGGATCCGCTCATCGGTCACCGACTCGAGCTGCTCTTGGATGCGACTCCTCCTGATCTCCAGGGATCGCTCCAGGCTCTCTTGGCGGCTCACCGCGATGGCCTCGTTGATCCGCTCTAGATCGGTGCGCCGGGCCTCCAGCTGAGCGAAGGCATGGGCTTGAGCGGTCTCGAAGCAGAGCGCGACGAGATCGGGGGTCAGCAGCGGACGCTGCGGCGGATCGCGGGGCTGGATGCTCGACAAGGTGGGGAGGATGAGTTCCGAAACCTCATCGTCTACCTCGCCGGTCATCATGTCCACCGCGACCGCCAACAGGTTCTGGCGAGGGAGCAGTCCGGAGGCCTCCAGGATGAAGATGAAGAAGAGGAACTCCCCGTCCCTGGGACCTTCTATCTCCAGCTGGCCCGCTCGGTACAAACGACCCTCCTCCTCCTCGTAGTAGCGGAGGATTCCTCGGATGAACGGGTGCCGCAGGTTCAAGAACTCCGTCCGCCGTCGATAGGCCACGTCGGGATGGAACGTGACGACGAAGGTCCCGCCCCCGTCGACACGCGTCAGGAGATCCAGCGCTGACGCTCCCATCGTCCGGATGTGCCTGCGGAGCAGGTCGGAGAACCGCGGACTGACCGTGAGGAGGAAAAGACGCGGCTCGATTGGATCGGGCTTCAGCTGCGAACGTCCACCGACCTCTCGATCCAGGAACCCCCTGAACAGTCGCTCGATCTCGTCCGGCGTCACGTAGCGACGGGTCCGCTCGATCTCTTCGAGCTGCTCTACGACGTACTCGTCGTGTCCGACGAGCTTGATGCGATCTTCCTCGAACCTCTCGAGCTCGACCCGTCTGGCCTCGATCGCCTGAGCGATCCTGTCCGCCTCCCGCTGCTTCTGCTCCAACGTGAGGTCGGGCGACATGATGGCTTGCTCGAGCTCGCGCATCGCTTCACCGAGGATCGGCTCAAGCTCACCAATCGATGCCACGAATACGCCGATGCGTTCGTATAGACGTTCGAAGATGTCGGTCTCGATAGTACCTGGGATCTGGAAGTTGATAATCACAATCTTGTCGTGGACCTGTCCGAACCGATCGAGCCGACCGATCCGCTGCTCCAGGCGCATCGGGTTCCAAGGAAGGTCGTAGTTGACGAGGAACCGGCAGAACTCGAAGTCGAGGCCCTCAGCCCCGATCTCCGAGGAGAGGAGGACCTGGAACCTGCCCTCGCGGAACTCCTCCATCAGGCGCTCCCGTTCCGGGCGGGGGGTCCCTCCGTCCATCCGCTCGACGCTCATCCCGGCCCTACGGAGCCGATCCTCGAGGTATCCGAGCGTCCGGCGGAAAAAGGAGAACACCAGGACCTGCGCGTCTGGCTCCTCTGCGAAGATGCGCTTAAGGTGACGCTCGAAAATCTCGTACTTCGTATCCCTGTCACCGAGGGCCTTCGCGGCCACCAGCGCCTCCTGGAGCGCCGCCACCTCGGCATCGTCTACCCGATCGGCACCCCCCTCCTCGGCTTCTTCCTCCCCTTCGTCGAAGTCCGCCGTGATGAGCCGACGTTCCAGGATCTCCACCAGGTAGTCGCGCACCACGGGCAGGCAGCTGGCGGCTTGGCGCTGAGGCATGATCGTAACGAATCCCAACGGGAATCCTGCGTCCTTCATGCGCGAGAACCGCTGAGTCACGTAGCGTGTCACCAACTCGTAGACGGTCCACTCGGCCGGGTGCCACTCGACCTCCAGCGTGGAGGCCTCGCGCACTGGGAACCTCTCGGCGAGGTCGCGCTTCCGTGTGCGCGTGTACACCATCGCGAGCGTGTTCAGCTCGGTCAAGAGTTGCTGCAGCTCGACCACCTCACGTCGCGTGCGCGCCTCCCCCTTGGATAACCTCGTTACTACCTCGCGATAGAAAGGGTTCCGAGTGAACCGACGCTGCTGCGACGTCCCCTCGACACGCCTCAGCGTGGCGAGCACCTCTGCGGCCGCGGGCGGAAACGACGCACGCAGCAGTCGGAGCGCTTGGTTCACGTACCTGTTCGGGGAGACCACGTCGTCGAAAAGCTCGAACGAATCGAACTCCTCGGGCGCCAGGAGGTGCAGCAGGTTGAAGAGATCCGCGGTGCCGAGATTCAGGGGCGTCGCGGTGAGGAAGATCAGCGTATCGGCGGCCTCGGACAAGAACTCCCCGAGCTGATAGCTGAGCGTCCCGGTGTTCCTCATGTGGTGCGCTTCATCGACGATCACAAGGTCGAACGTTGGATTCACTTCCCTCAAGCGTTCGAGGCTTCGACGGGCCCTGAGCCCCTCGAGCCCCGCGATCGCCGTGAATCTCGCCTTCTCACCCTGCCGTTCGAACTTCTCGAGGAGCTGGTCGAGTTCCGCGGGGGAGAGGAGCACCGGGACCTCCCGATCGAACCGCCGCTCCATCTCCAGTTGCCATTTGCGACGAAGGGAGGCAGGGCAGACCACGAGAACACGCTCCAGGGTCATCCGGGCGTCGACCTCGGCCCAGATCAATCCTGCCTCGATGGTCTTCCCCAATCCGACCTCATCGGCGATCAAGAGTCGCTGATGGGGAGAGTTCAGCATCTTCAGCACCGGCTTGAACTGGTAGACGCGGAAGACGGTTCTGGATGATAGATACGAGTAGAGGTGATCGGTCAGTCTCGTCTGGAGCTTCAGAAGCGTGAAGTACTCGGCGAACGGTCCCGCGTCAGCGAGGGGCTGCTCCAGGAGCCAGGAGGCCGGGCTCCCCTGCTCCGTCTCCACGAGGACGAGGTCCTCCTCTGGGAAGAACACGGGACCGGCATCCCCAGGGAACAGGACCTGGTAGTAGAGGGTCGAGCCGAACGCCTGTGCGGGTCCAACGATGACGCCTTCACGCTCCCGGTCACCCGAGAGCCTGACCCGGTCGCCGACAGCGAACCGTGGTGGAGCGCTCATCCGAATCCCTCTTGATCCCCACTCCCTATCCGAGCGGCGTCATGGTGCGAACACCAGCCCGGCGCCGCAACCAGGCCCTGGTTGGTCCGTCAAGCTCCCCAGGCAGGCTCATCGATCTGCCCGCTCTCCTTAGGTCGGCCGCACGGCGTTTCCATCATCGGCGTCGGTCATCCTGCTCCTAAGCAGCCCTTCGATCCGCTCGAGCCGTTCGTCCATCACTCGCAGCCTGTCCGCCTCGTCCTGGCCGACGAAGTAGGCGGCGATCGACGCGGCGAGCGTCCCGACCACACCGATCCCGACCAGGATGAGCACGGTCGCGACGACCCTGCCTTCGGGGCTGGTCGGGGCGATGTCGCCGTAGCCGACCGTCGAGGCGGTCACAATCGCCCACCACACTCCCGCCCAGAAGCCACCCCGGACCGTCTGAGGCTCGATGGCTGCCATGAGGCCACCGGCACCGAGGACGAGGATCGCGGCGCTACCCGCGCGAGGTAGACGAGCCCGTGCCGGAGGAAGACAGCTCGGAGGGCACGGAGCGCCCTGGCTTCCACAGTGAGGACGCGGAGCACCCGGACTGCGCGGACCACCCGAGGGAGGCGCGCCAGGCGGACCAGCCGGACGAGCCGGAGGGCCTGGAGGAGGGTCGGGAGGAGCGGGAACGTGAGGACGACGAGCGCGAGGCTCAGGAGGTGGGAGCGCAGCCGCCGCACCTGCCCCGGCCGAGGCCCGATCGCGATCCCGGCGACGAGGTCCGCCACGAAGACCCCCCAGATCGCCCAGTCGATCGCGACGATGCCCGGGCCGCGGGCCCCCAGTTCCTGCGCCACGATGACCGGGATGGTCGCGAGGGCCGCTGCGATCACGGCGACCTCGAGGCCACGCTCAACCTTCGAGGTCCGGTCCTCGACGGTCACCTTCCGGCCCCCTCTTCGGCGTCGCCCGCCGCCCTTGAGGCTCGCCGGACCTCGGCCACGACGTCCTCGAGCCCGGGCTGCTCCCGCGGGTCGAGCGCCGTGAGCTCCTTCGTCCTCCCCTTGAGCGAGATGCTCACGTCATCGGCGTGGAAGATCGCGTCCAGGGCCTCGGGCCGGTCCCACACGATCCGCTCGCACATCGCCCGGGGGAACATCCCGACGAAGACGGGGGCGAGCGCGGGCTCGCCGAAGGGCGTGAGCCCCTCCCGGCGGAGCACGGCGACGGTCACCGCGGCCAGCCCCGGCGCGACGGCGAGGGCCTCCCGCACCGTCGCGAGCACGTTCGACGACATCCAGCCGAGGTAGAGCTCGTTCCGCTCGGTCTTCGTGAGCCGCCGCGTCGTCGGCCTACCCGTGGGCGTCACCGAGGGGACCCGCTCGGGGATCGCCTCCAACCCCTCGAGGATCACGAACACGGTCGCCCGCCCGTCCTCGCAGTCAACCGCGACGGCCGGGGCCCGGTTGTCGCGGAACGCCTCCTCGAGAGTTGCGAGCACCACCCCCGGGTCGTTCGCGAGCAGCCGCTCCCACAGCCGGTCGAGTTCCCGCTGGAGCTCCGCGCGCTCGGCCTCCCGCCGCGCCCGCTCGCGGGCCGCATCCTCCTCGGCGAGCGCCCTCGCCCGGGCCTTCGCCTCGCGACGGGCGGAGAACCTGAACAGGCCGATCCCCCGGAGCAGCTCCCGGCGGCGCTCACGCTCCAGGGTCCGGACGTCGACGGGCTCCGCGGGCGGAGCCTGGGGGGGCCGGGCGGGAGGGAAGTCCCCCCGGTGGACCGAGAGCATCGCCTGGAGCTCGCCGACCGCGTGCTTGGCCTCCTCCACGCGCCGGGCCTGGACGGCCGAGGTCCGCCCGGGCCCGCCGCCCACCCGCCCGAGGCTCCGGTAGAACGCGAACGGGCCCACCCCCGTCGAGACCCCCACGTGGCCGCGCGAGCC
>FLYN01000232.1_pt1 | contig 10107 bp, 9 predicted proteins | sample 1122621 | NCBI WGS metagenome assembly FLYN01 (sample SAMEA4346792, study PRJEB14843) | hot springs metagenome | biome: Terrestrial Biome; feature: Habitat; material: Sediment | place: India | collected 2012-06-12 | depth 1760 m
TAGGCGGGCACAGCGCGTTTTTCCCCGAAGACCTGAACGAAGTGCCGGCAGCGTTCAACCCGCTGGAACTGGCGCTGAACTCGTCGTTCCTGGAAGACGCCGATTTGCGCATGTACCTGGACAACGGGGCGAACGACTTCGCCGGCATCAACCTGGAACTGTTCTCCAGCCGGCTGAGTTCGCGCGGCATTCGCCATACGTACATCATCAACCCCATAGGCGAGCACAACGACGAATACTGGGCAGCGCACGTCTCGGAGTATGTGGCGTTTTACGGGCGTGAGTGGCCGAAGACGCTGAGTGAGCTGCCCAGCTGCCTGGAGCCGAGTCCGTAGCCGGCTCGGACAACACAGGAATACACGAAGGAACAGGGACTTATGCTCACCGAACAACAGATCGCCGCATTCAAAGCCAATGGTTTTCTCAATGGGGGCCAGGTCTTAAGCGAGGAGACGGTGGACGTACTTCGCGCCGAGATTGCCCGCGTCATCGAAAGCCGCGATCAGGCCGGCGTCCCGCAGCCCGTCCTGCTGCGCAACCTCGGCGGCGACGACAGCGCCCCCGTCTGGCAGATTGTCAACATCTGGCAGGCCAGCGAGCCGTTTCGAGAGTTGATCGCCCATCCCCGCATTGTGGAGGAAGTCGCCCAACTAACCGGCGCGTCCGAGCTTCGTATCTGGCATGACCAGATACAGTACAAACCCGCGCAAATTGGCGGCGTCAATATGTGGCACCAGGACGCCCCTTTCTGGCCGATTCTCGCTCCAATGACCGAAGTCACGGCCTGGGTCGCGCTGGACGACGTGGATGTGGACAACGGCTGCATGAGTATGGTGCCGGGGTCGCACCTGTGGGGCAATCACATTGACTTCTTGAACGCCCTGCCGTCCTACGATGCCATGCCATCGGAATACCAGGGGCATCAAATCAACGTTGTCCGCTGTCCGGTCAGGAAGGGCGAGGTGCACTATCATCACGCCCTCACCTGGCACGGGTCGCACGCCAACACCAGCGGCCGTCCGCGCCGCGCCATCGCCTTACATTACATGACTCAGGACACCCGTTACGTCGCCAGCGGCGAGCACGTGATGAAGCCCTTTGTCGAGGTGCGCGACGGCGAGAAGATGCAGGGGACCTACTTCCCGCTGGTTTATCGGCGTCCTGCAACCCAGGCCGGCTGAATGGAGGCAACCATGTGGCGCATCGTCATCATACTGCTTGCGCTGGGCGGCTGGCAGGTCGAGAGCGCGGCTGTGCTTCCGCTCGTCCCCGGCGCAAGCACCCGCGTTTTCCCCTCGCCGCATGCGCGTTCTATCGCCTATCACCGCGCCGTTCGCGTCAACAGTCACACGGATTATTTTGTCTGTGTCGGCGATGCTGACGGCGAGCCTACCTGTTATCCCCCGCCGCAGGAACTCCCGTCCGGCTTTGAACCCGACCCGAATTCTCATTTCAGGCCGTTTAGCTGGTCGCCTGACGGCGCGACTCTGGCAGTAGTAGGACAGCCGCTTGTCAACCTGAACGACACCGATCTATGGCTGCTCGACGTAGCGACGGGCGGATGGACTTCGCTCACCGACGATGGCTACGAAGGCGCGTTGGCCGACTCCACGCTGCCTGCCGGCGTGTCGGTGGAAGTGCAGCCGGTCTGGTCGCCGGATGGAACGCAGATTGCCGTCGAGCGAATCCCCATCAACGAGCAAGGGGAGTTCGCGCCGTCTACCCTGTCGCTGGTGGACGCGGCCACTGGCGCTGTCCGCGACCTTGCGCCGCTGGCCGGGTCGGTCACCGGCATGGATTGGTCGCGGTCAACGCTGGCTGTGAGTCTGCGTCATCCTGGCGGGTTGGACGCAAGCAGCGACGGCATCTCATTAGTAGATGTCGAGCGTGGAGAAATTGAAACCCTGGTCAGCGTTGAAGAGGCCGAGTCCGCGCTGCAAACGGTGTATCCAGACGTAGCGTTGGAATTCATTGGCCCGCTGTCCTGGTCGCCCGATGGAAGCCGCCTGTTGTTCTGGGCGGGGAATTCTACAACCACGCCCATCGTCACGTGGCCGTTCTGGGTCACGCTGGACAATGGTGAGATTACTGCCCTCGCGCTGCCGGCGCATCCCAACGATAGTGGGGCGCGTCGGGCGCTGCGTCCTCTTCAGGCAGCGTGGTCGCCTGATGGAACGGCGCTGCTGGTCTTCGCCATCGGCCTGCATCCTGACGAGCCGGTGACGCCGCTCGATCCCTCCGGCGAAAGAGCGCGTGGCGGCTTGCGCCTGATTGACGTTGCAGCGGGTACGGATACCTTGCTCGGCAACCTGCCGCTTGGCCCAGCGACGGCCTTCTACATCGCCACCTGGGGCCCGGACAGCGACGCGATCATCAACGGCTATCATGTAGTGATGACCAGTTCGGACTAGAACCAAATTTTATATAAAGGATTGTAGGGGCGGACCCACGTGTCCGCCCTGGTGAGCGCTACAGCCCCTTCTCGAACGCCATGTAATCCCGGAAGACCTGGAGGTTGTTGTCCCTGGGCACACCGGGCACGTTGGGCGAGACGAAAATGCGCTCCGGCGGCTTGCCCATCTTCACCAGTTCCGCCGTCGTCTCCGACAGCAGCGCCATTGAGATGACGACGGCGGCCAGCGTCGAACTCGCGCCCACTTTCTCCGGCCTGCCCGACACCTCCACCAGCGCGTCCTCCGGTGGGCAGCAGTTATCCAGCACGATGTCCGCTGCGTCGTGCAGGGACTTGCCCGACGAGTGCGTGGGCTGGTTGAGCGAGCGGTTCGCGCCACAGGTGACGGCGATCACCGTCAGCCCGCGCTGCTTGCCCGCCAGCGCCATCTCCACCGGCGCGGCGTTCAGCCCGCCGTGCGAGTACACGATAAGCGAATCACGTGAGTCGAGGTGGTACGATAGCAAGACCTGTTCGATGTAACCCTCGGTGCGCTCCAGCCATAATAGCTCGCGCGCGCCGCCCGGTCCGGTCACGCTAAACCACATCAAGCGTGAGTCCATGATTGGGTGAAAGCCGACATACGCCCCGTAGCGCGGGAACATGTCGAGCACGGGAATGACCGAGTGCCCGGAGCCGAACAGGTGCACCGCCCGGCCTGCCCCGATGGACGCCGCGCACGCCCGCGCCGCCTGCTGGATGTTGTCTAACTGTGTCGTCTGGATTTTCTCCATCACTTGCGCGGCTTTCTGGAAATATTCGCTTGCAGACATTCAGACTCCTCGTAGATATGCAGCGTAGGCTGCGCCCAGCAGCCCCGCCTCTTCGCCAAGCGTTGAACTGACGATGAGCGCGTCCTTTGCCGATACCGGCTGCGCCCATCGCCGGACGTGCTCTCGCACGGTATCTAGCAGCAAATCCCCCTGCTGGCCGATGCTCCCCCCCAACACGACAATCTCCGGATTCGCCAGACTGATGACCGCAGCCGTCCCTTGTCCGATCAACGCTGCGGCTTCCTTCACTACCTGCTGCGCCAGCCCATCGCCCTCCCGCGCCGCGTCAAACACATCCTTTGTGGTCAACGCGCTCGCGTTCAATACCGAGGCGTTCCCCTGCTCAATCAGCGTCTTCGCCCGCCTCGCAATCGCCGGCCCCGACGCCAGATTCTCCCAATGGTCTACGCCCTCCGGCCCCAACAGAGGCATCCAGCCGACAGCGCCGGCCAGCCGGTTTCGCCCGCGCCACAACCGCCCCTCGACGACAAACCCGCCCCCGATTCCGGTGCCGATGATGATGCAGGCCACATTCTGACAGCCGCGCCCCGCGCCGACCCACCATTCGCCCAGCGCAGCCGCCTGCCCGTCATACTCGACGAACACCGGCACTTCCAGCCGCGCCTGGAGCATCTCGCGCAAGGACACATTTTCCCAGCCAGGCAGATTGGGTGCCCACAGCACCCGGTCGGTATCCGCTTCCAGCACCGCCGGCACGCACACGCCCGCGCCGCCAATCGGATAAACGCCGTCAATTTGCCGCGCCATCGTCATGATCTGCTCGACCACGGCTTCTGGCCCGGCAAGATCGGTGGGTTGACGGCTTTTGCTCAGGACATAGCCCTGGCGCGTCACCACGCCAACGGCGATTTTCGTGCCCCCGACGTCAACGGCCAGGACAGGTTTATCGCTCAAGCAGCAGCCCTGACTCTCGCGCGTAACTGTACATGCTGGGCGAACGCATCAGCGTCACGGCCTTGCCAAAGCCGCCCAGGCAGCCCCGCACCGTCCCCAGCGCCTCGTAGTAATCGTAATAACGGAAGCTGGAATACCGCTCGCGCATGAGCGCATGGGTCTTCAGCAGCTTCAGGTAATCGTCAAACACGTCGGTGACATCCAGGTAAATGTCCGCCGAGTAGCCTTCCATGTCCTCCCAGTTCTCGGCATACAAGACCGCGCTCGGATAATGCGCCGGATGCTCGCGCCGGAACGCGGGCAGCCCGGCTTTGAACAGCGCATTCCGCACGATGTCATGCGTGTTATTGTGGTCGCGGTGAAAGCTGCCGCGCCAGTGGGTAATCAGCACCGTTGGGCGGTATTTGCGGATCAGATCGGCCACCATCCAGGCGGCTTCTTCAGTGACTTCGCTTTCGCCATCCTTGTAGGGCAGAACCTCGTAATTCGCGCCGATGAATTCCGCCGACGCCTGCGCATCGGCCAGCCGCATTTTCAGATACTCGTCTGGCGTCAGGGTGGGATGCCCCTTCTCGCCCGCCGTCACGTGCACAATGGTGATGTCCCAGCCCGCCCGCTTGTGCTTCAACATGGTCGCGCCCGCCATGTTCTCGGCGTCCGAGATGTGCGCCCCGACGACCATCAGATGACCAGCCATAACATAAATCCCCTTTGTTCACGTGTGGTTTGGGCGCACAGCCGTGCGCCCCTACGCCCATCACAATGCCTTGCGCAAAATCGCAAACTCGCGCCGGCGCTGGAAACCCGCCAGCGAATACAGCCGCGCCGCGTCCTCGCCCGTCCACAGAAAGTAGGCGAAATACGTGTGCCGCGCGCTCATCTCCGCCAGACAGCGGAACAGCAGCAGCCGCCCAATCCCCAGGTTGCGCACATCAGGCCGCACCCCGAACGGGCCAAAGCGCTCCCGGCGCTGCTGGCAGTAGCCGACAATTTCACCGCCCAGCCGCGCCACCAGAAAGCAGATTTGCGCCGGGCTGTCGCCGAAGTATTCCAGCAGATAATCCTGCGCGTGGCGATACCAGTCCCAGCCGAAATGCTGGACGATAAACGGCATCAGTTCCGGCAAATCGGCAGAGGCGACCGGGCGAATCGTCAGCGCGTCCTCCTGTTCCCGCTTCCGTTCCAGTTCCCGTATCTCTGCCGGAATCTGGAAGCCGGTCAGGTTCGCGCCCATGCTGATGGCGCGATAAAGGGTCTGAAAGCCAAGCTTTTCAAGAAAGGCAATCGTCCCTGGATAGGCGTTGACATCTACCCCCGGCACGAAATAATTCGGCACATAAGGAGAAATCTCCAGCGTCTTGCGCCCCTCGCGCTTCAGTCTGCCGATGACATGCTCGAACAGCGCGCGTCCGATGCCGCGCCTATGGTAATCGGGATGCACGCCAAACGCGGTAATCCACGACTTCTCCGGCTCAAGCCCCTGCAAGAACAACGGCACCTGCCGTGTCAGCGCCAGCACGAAGCCAACGATGCGTCCATCTTCTATGGCGACAGGCAGATTTTCCGGCAGGAAATTCGGGTCGAGCAGCACTTTGGTGCGGAACAGATCGGCGCTCAGCCGGTCATGGGTCATCGCCGCGTGCCACACCGCCAGCAGGTCGGCTTCGTCCGCGCCACGATAGGGGCGAATATCCATCTGGCTAACCCTTCAGCCCGGTCAGCGCAATGCCGCGAATGAAATAACGCTGCAAGAACACGAACAGAATCAGCGTCGGCAGCACCGAAAGCGTCGTCCCGGCCATCAGCAGGTCGAGGTTGCGCGCCTCGGCTGCGAACAGGCGCAGCGAGTTTAACCCCAGCGGCACCGTCCACAGGTCGCGGTTGGGCGCAACCAGCAGCGGCCACAGAAATGAATTCCACGAGCCGATAAAGACGAATGTGCCCAGCGTCGCCAGCGCCGGCGTCACCAGCGGCAGCACGATACGGAAATAGATCATCGGCTCGGATGCGCCGTCTATACGCGCGGCGTCCAGCAGTTCATCGGGAATCGATACGATGAACTGCCGCATCAGAAAAATCCCATAGGCCGAGGTCAAGCCGGGCACGATCAGCCCCAGAAAACTGTTAATCCATCCCAGCTGGCGAACGATGTAAAACACGGGAATCAGCGTGACGAAGAACGGTATCATCATCGTCGCCAGTATCGCGTAAAACAGGATGCTCTTGCCGGGGAACTGGTACTTGGCGAACGCGAAGCCCGCCAGCGAGCTGGTGAACAGCACGCCGATGACCGTGCTTCCCGTGACGATCAGGCTGTTCAGATACAGGCGGCCAAACGGCACGACATCAAACAGCCGCCTGTAGTTGCTGAATTGAGGCGTCGCCGCGAACCACACGGGCGGCTGGCGCTGGATTTCGCCGGAGGTCATCAGCGAGGCGTTTATCATCCAGAAGAAGGGGAACACCATGAGAATCGCGCCGGCAATCAAAACAACGTATTTGGCGCTCGCGCCCAGGACAGGCAAAAAGCGGTTGTCTGCGGTCATCGTCATTCCCCCTTACTCATTTGTCCGGTCACGCAGCAGGCGTACCTGGATCAGCGTGATGACCATGATGATGACAAACAGGATAAACGCCATCGCCGACGCGCGCCCCATCCGCGAGAACTTGAAGGCGGTGTTGTACATGTAGAGCACGATGGTCATGGTGCTGTTGGCCGGGCCACCAGCGCTACTGGCTCCCGCAGCCGTAGCCGAAAACACCAGATCGAAGACCTGCAACGCGCCAATCGAGTTGGTGACAATCACGAACAGCATCACCGGGCGCAGCAGGGGCAGCGTGATGTGCCGGAACTCCTGCCAGCGATTCGCGCCGTCAACCCGCGCCGCGTCGTAATAATCCTGGGGTATGCCCTGCAACCCCGCCAGGAAGATGACGATGTAGTAGCCGACGTACTGGTAGATGGCGATCAGGATAATGGTGAACAACGCCTGATGCGGGCTGGCGAGAAACGGCTGCCGGGGCAGGCCGAGCGTAACCAACAGATTGTTCGCCAGCCCGTAGTTGCGGTTAAAGATAAAGGCGAATATCACGCCCAGCGCCAGCGGCGCGGTAATCACCGGCAGGAAATACAGCACCCGCCACAGCGTCAGCCCCCTGACTCTGCCGTTGAGCAGCAGCGCCAGCCCCAGGCCCAGCACGACGTTGGCGCTCACACCGCCGATGGCGAAGATGAAGGTGTTCGCCAGCGCCTTGCCGAAAACGTCATCTTCCGTCAGCAGATGTACGAAGTTGTCAAGGCCGCGCCAGGGCATCTCCGACGGCGGCGACAGCATATCCCAATCGTGCAGGCTGACCCAGCCGGTGAACAGAATCGGCCCCAGGAAGAAGACGAGCAGCCCCAGCAGCGGCGCGGCGACGAACACATACGCCCACATCGTGCGCTGCCGCATCAGCCCGCCGCTCGCCGTCCGGGCTGCCGCTCGTGGAAGTACTTTCACACCGTCCATCGCGCGTTCCTCCGAGTCGCCGCGCCGGTACTGACCTCACCCCCCTCTCCATACGATGGAGAGAGGGATGGGGGTGAGGTCATGAATTACTCCTGCGCCATTTCCGCCAGAATCGCGTCGCCGTCGGCAGCGGCGATTTCCAGCGCTGTTTGCGGATCATTGAGACCCGTCCAGACGGCCTCGATCTCCGTCTGCAAGCGAGTCTTGACCTCCTGCCCGCCTGCCACTACCGGCTCAGGCCGCGCGTAGGTCGTGGACTCGACGTAAGGCGTCAGGAAGTGGTCGCTCAGGTCTTCGGCAAACGCCTCCTGATCGTAGACAAAGCTGGGGATTGCGCCCAGCGTATTCACCAGGTAATCGCCCATCGGCGAGCCTTCGCCCTCGGCGCGCGGCGTGTTCAGCCAGCGGATGAAATCCCAGGCCGCTTCCTGATTCGGGGAATTGGCGTCCACGCCCAGCAGCCAGTTATAGGACAGGGTGGATGTTTCTTCGCCGCTGGGCCCCACCGGGATGGGCGCAACGCCGACTTCCGTGTCATAGTCAATGCCTTCGGCAGCTTGCAGCCCGCCGCGCCACCAGTTCGCCATGATAATCATGCCGACTCTGCCGTTGGGGAACTCGGTCAGGCCGGGGACGCTCAGATCGGCGCCGCCGTTTTCCAGTAAATCAACGTAGAGTTGCAGCGTCTCCAGGCCCTCCGGGCTGTTGAACGCCGTCGCCGTCAAGTCCTCGTTGAGATAGTCGCCGCCGTTCGAGTAGAGGAGCGACGTAAATGGGTGCACCACGCCCGAATCCCAGCCGGTAAGGACGCCAAAACCAACCTGCGTGACCGCGCCGCTGTCATCGCGCTGCGTGATGGCGGCGGCCATTTCCTTCAGTTCATCCCAGTTGGTTGGCGGCTCGCTGTAGCCGGCCTCTTCCAGCAGGCGCTTGTTGTAAATCAACAGATACGTGTTGATCTCCGTCGGTGTGCCCCACACCTGCCCATTCACGGTAATCGCCTCGACGGCAGCCGGCACCGCGTTTTCGGTCACGTGCTCGACAATATCCTCCGGCGGAACGGCCAGCAGTCCGCTGCTGACGAACTCCGGCATCCACAGGTTGTAGAAGTGATAGATGTCGGGGGCGGTTCCGGCGGTGCGCCCGGTGACGATGGTCGTCAGCAGTTGGTCGAAGGGTACGGTGCGCAGTTCGATGGTGACGCCTGGATTCGCTGCCTCGTACTCGGCGATGATGGCTTCCTGCGCTTCCAGCAGCCGCTCCTCGCCCCAATGGGTGAGCCAGGAGAGCGTGATTTCCTCCTGCGCCGCCGATAAAGAGACACCCAGGCTCAGCGCCAACGCGAACGCCAGGAGAGTCAAAAGCCAACGTTTGGTGAACATTTCTTCCTCCTTAAAAATTGACGTGTATAATTCTGTTGGCCCTGACGCGGTCAATACAGCAGGTACTTCGCGCGAAGGTTGCCAAACGCTCGCAGCTCGTCCTGCCAGCCGTTGACCAGATCAGGGATAGGGTGACTGGCATCCAGGTGTTGCCGCACCTGGATGCCACCGCTGAGTAGATCAATGGGGTAATGTCCCCCCGCCGTCCAGGGCGCTCGCCAGCCGAACCGGTCAGGATAACGCTGCTTGACCGTCGCCAGCAGGTGAAGCGCCGTCTCCACCGGGCGAAATGCCGCCCGGTCCGTCACAACCACATGCACGCCTGCACAGGTCTCGCCCTGATACTTGCTGAAGGTGGGCGTGAAATACACCGGCCTGAAGCGTACCCCTGGCAGTTCAAGCTCGTTCAATGCAGCAGCCAGCGCCTCGGCTTGAATCCAGGGCGCGCCGATGTATTCAAAGGGCTTGGTCGTGCCCCTGCCTTCCGAGAGGGTCGTCCCCTCCACCAGACACATCCCTGGATAGACGGTGACCGCCGAAAGCGTCGGCAGGTTAGGGGAGGGGGGTATGAACGGCAGCCCGGTTTCGTCGTACCACATGGCGCGCCGCCAGCCCTCCATCGGGACAACTGTCAGGTCGCAGCCGACGCCAAATGCCTCGTTAAACAGCCGCGCGATTTCCCCTGCTGTCATCCCGTAGCGGATCGGAATGGGATACAGCCCCACAAACGAGGAATAGTTCGGGTCAAGCACTGGGCCCTCGACGGTTACGCCGTTGAGAAAGACAGGCCGGTCCAGCACGATCACCGGCAGCCCGTGTTCAGCCGCCGCCTGCATCACGTAGCCCAGAGTCGAGAGGTAGGTGTAAAAGCGCACGCCGCCGTCTTGCAGATCAAACACCAGCGCGTCCACGTCGCGCAGCATATCCGGCGTTGGCTTCTGCGTGTCGCCGTAAAGGCTGTAGACGGGCAGTCCGGTAAGAGGGTCGGTGTAGTTCGTGACGTGCTGCCCGGCCTGCGCCTCGCCGCGTAAGCCGTGTTCGGGGCCAAACAGCGTTGTCAGGTTAACGTGACAACG
>FLYN01015919.1_pt2 | contig 10105 bp, 13 predicted proteins | sample 1122621 | NCBI WGS metagenome assembly FLYN01 (sample SAMEA4346792, study PRJEB14843) | hot springs metagenome | biome: Terrestrial Biome; feature: Habitat; material: Sediment | place: India | collected 2012-06-12 | depth 1760 m
GGCCTCCGGTCGCGTCTTGGCCCACGCCATGGCCTGGCGGGTGAGATCGGTGATCGAGTCGACGAAGACGATGCGCTTGCCCGCGATCAGGCGGACGAGGTCGGGGTAGGTTGCGGCGACGTGGCGATAGTGAGCATCCGAGAAGAACGCATCGGCGGACGCGGCGGGGTCGACGCCGCCGACGAGGCAGGCGACGTCGAGCGCGTCGAGCCACGTGCGCACGGGGATGCTCACGCCCGGCCAGTCCTGCACCGACTTCATGCCGGCCTCGAGATCAATGCAAAGTGTCTCGTCGGCTGGCAGCGTCTTGAGGAGCGACGTCTTGCCGACCCCGCTCGGCCCGAAGATGGCGATCGTGGTCTTGGCAGCGGCCTCCGCGAGGCGCTCGTCGGCCGTGACGATCTTGAGCGCCATCAGCGGCCCCCCTCGGCGAGCAGGTCGATGGCCCGCTCGCAGCCGAGCGCCCCGACTTCGCGGGCGAGCACGTAGAGCCGGCGCAGCGCGTGGAGCCGGTCGCCGACCGCATTGAATTCGGCTTCGATCCCGCGCAGCGCGAAGGCGATGTCGTCGAGGGTTGCGTCCTCGATTCTCTTCACGGTCGCCTCGGGGCGGCGTGCGCCAAGCGCGGGAACGACGATGGTGTCGGGGAGGGCTTCGAGCGCATAATGACGCTTGCGCAGCGTGGCGATGCGAGTGGAGTTGCTCATCGGGATTCCTCGAGCATGAGACGGAAGGTCGGCTTGCCGGTCCGAACGGTGCGGGCCGGTGCGAAGGCTTGGCGGATGGTTTCGGGCCAGGCGGTGAAGGCGCGCTCGGACACCTTGATCTCGATGGAGACGTAGTCGGCCACCTTCTCGCCGCTCGCCCGGATGCGCCCGACGATCTCCGCGAGCCGGGCCTGGTCCCACTCGACCCTCTTCGGCAGGTCGGCAATGATGGTCACCGGGCCGTCATCGAAGCGCACGGTGCCGGTGTCCTTGCCTTGCGCGGCACGCAAGCGCGCGGCCTCCTCGCCGTAGCGCAGCGCGATCGCGCCATCGAGCCAGTCCTTGATCCGCTTTGCCGCGTTCAGCGCCTCCTCCGCCTCTTCCTGCAGCAGCGCGAGATGTTCCGCCGGCAGCTTGGCGATCTCGCCGACCGGCGTCGTCCGGATGTCGACGAGCTGCGGACGATTGCGGCGCTCCATTTCCATCACGCGACCTCCTGGAGCAGGAATGAGCCGAGTGATGCCGAAACACACCTCGGCTTCGGCCGTGCGATCGCGAGATAGCCGTAGTCGTCGGGACCGTGCCGCCGCTGCACGAGATGCACGAGCCCAAGCTCGGCGGCCCAGTAGGCGCGGCGCGCCACGCGGGCAAGCTCGGCGCGGTCGCGCTCGGCAAGCCGCGTGCCGTGTTCCGTGACATCGAGGGCGAGGAAGCCCCGATGGTATTCGAGAATGTCGCCGGGCATCGCCTGGCCGATCCAGCCGCATAGATCGATCTCCTTGAGGCGGAGGCGGGCAGCGGGAAGCCTGGTGATGGAGCGCGTCATGGCTTGCTCCTACTCATGTGCACGCCGAAGCGTCTCACGCGGCCTCAAGCCCGTGCGCCATCAGGGCAAGACGGATGTTCTCAAGGCGGCGGTAGAGGGTGCTGCGCGAGCCACGACCTTGCGCCGCGAGCCGTTCGATCGTGGTGTGCGCAAGCGCAGCGCAGAGCGACCCGTCGCGCAGATCGAGTGTCCCGAGGCCGCGCTCGACATCGAGGCGCTGCTCGACCGCGGCGAACGCATCGACCGGTTGGCCGAGCCAGGCGGAAAACCCGTCCTCTTCGGCCGTGAGCACCCCGCGCGTTGCACCGTTGCCGCCGGGCGGCACCTCGTCGAGTGAGACAGGAACGGCGCCGAAGGCCGCGCGCTCGCGCTTGATCCTTGCCGCGATGCGCGTGGCGTGGTTCCGCAGCACCACCCCCGCGAATGCGCCAAGCGAGCCGCGTTGACGATCGAAGGCCGGCAGCCGGGCGATCAAGTCGACGAGAAGGTCCTGACGGATGTCGTCGAGCTCCGCGCGCGACAGCCGCAATCGGCGCACCAGTCGGCGGGTTTCGGCATCGGCTTCGAAGAGCAGGAGCTGCAGGTCGGAATTAGAGATTGCAAGCGGCATCGGGCGTGGCCTCGGTCATCGGTGTCGATGACCTTAAGCCTGCCGCGACGCTCGATCGGCTTGGTGGGAACAGCCTGGGTTTTCGCTGGGAAGGAATGGGAAAGCGGACCATTCGGCGCGTCAGCGGAGCTCGATCTCGTGCGGCTCGAGCGCCAGCACGTAACCGGACGGACTGCGCCTATTCTTGATCAGCCTTTTGACCTGATCGCGGTCAACAGCGCCCGCCGCAAGGCAATCCCTGAGCTCGCGAACGAGATCGCTGGCCGTGCGACCGCTGTTGACCGCCTCGATTTCGACCCTGCGGACGAAACCGCCCTTGCGGATAGCGGTCTCCGCCAACAGGACGAGCAACCTGAACGGCTGTTGCGGCACGTGGCGCTCGATGCCGTCGAGAACCACGCGCTGGCTCGATCTCACGATCAGCATCCGCGGCGCGGATGTGCGAGCCGGTTCGAGCTTGGCGGGATCGATCGCAAAACATCTCTCTCCCAAGTCGCCAATGCATTCCTCGCTGCTCACGACGTGAATGCCCGCTTCGGCAAAACGAACGCTTTCCGCGGCCGACAAAGCTGGCGTGATCAACGTGGTTTGCGACGACCCATCGACGAGTCGGATCGCGGCAATCAGACCCGGCTGAAGCGCGCAGACGCGCGAGAGCACCAAGAATAGCTGCCGGCCGCTCGCGCTGCGGCCGAGGTGCCACAGGCCGCCGATGACTTCCGACGGCTCACCGACGAAGCCTGACGAGACCGCGATCTCGTGCACGAGCGCCGCCGGGTTGATCTCGTAACTTTCGAGATCCTCCAGATCGAGCACGACATCAGCGGCATGATCGAGCGGACAGACGGCGACGAGACGGCCATCGCTCCGTTCGATCGGCCGCCAGTCGCGGCCGCAATCGCAATCGTCGCACACCTGCCATTCGCGTGCCGGCGGGAGCGCAACGAGCACGCCGGCCGCAATCAGCCGATCGAATGCCGGACCATGGAACGGCCTCGCCTCGCGACCCCAGAGAAGCGCAGGCTCGCCCGCCTCACTCCGCCGCAACAGCAGATGGGCGAGAGTCGCGACCATGGACGAGCCCGTTGTGACGCAGGAGCTCGAAGATGCGATGCTCGTGGCGGTGCCGCTTGAACTTGGCCACGGCCGGCGGTTTCAGCATCACCCGGACGCGGTCCGGCTTGGCCGTGCCATTGTCGATCTCGACCTCGATACCCAGGCGAGAGAGCTGCCAGTCGGGGCCGAACCGGATCCCTGGCGCATGGTGGCCGAGACTGGCAAGGGCATCTCCCGACGGATCGCGCATGATGAGCCGGTGATAGATCCGCGTCCTACCCGTTCTGCGATCGAGGCCGACGTGCTGGACCTCCGCCTCGAAGATCGTCACCTTCCGCACACCGGGATCGAAGGCGTGTGTGAAGCGAAAACCAAATCCCGCCCGCTCCACCGGAGCGAGCGTGTAGAGCCTTCTTGCATCGGGCCGATTGAAGAAGCCTGGTTTGCCGATGAGGCATCGTGCGAGGATGTCGGCAAACTCGTCGCAGCGCGCCTTCGCGATCCGCCCGATCTCCAATCGCCCGCTTGCGGCGTCATAGGAGAGGACCGCGCGCGCGACCTCGCGAAAGCTCACCACGCGATCAGTTCCGTCCTCGATGACTTCCGTGGTCTTGAGCGGCGCGCCATGCGTCACGATGAGGTTGAGTCTCTCACTGTCCTGGTAGCAGCCAACGCGACAGTAGGAGCCGCGCAGATCGGCTTCGAACAGGCGTTTCGCCTCGCCCTCGAAGGCGCTGAGTGCCGCCCGATCGGTGCGCGCCTCCACGCCGATCTCACCACCGCGCAATTCGACCGGCGCCGACATGCTCGCAAAGCTCAACAGATCGGAGGCCTCGTTGAACACCTGCGGGTGATCGAGGAAGCAGCGAAGCGCCACCTGCTTCGGCTCCGACTTCTCGTCGTCGCTGATTGGGGTCAGCTCGATCGCCACGCGGTGCCGGCGCGCGGCTTCGAGCAATAGCTCGAGCCCCTGGGCATTGCCGAGTTCGGCAATGCGGAATAGGTCGGCAACCAAGCTCTCCGGGCGGTCCCCGTCGGGCCCTTGGAAATACCCCCGCAACGCGGCTCGCGCTTCCTCCGGGGCTTTGTCGAACACCGACCCGTCGAAGCCGTGCAGCGCCTCGGCATGGCGTTCGAGCAGCCGCCGCATGAGGTCGAGATCGACCGTGTTCAGGAATTGAAGATTGGCAAATTTCCTTAGGTTCTTGGCCATGGCGGCCACCCAACGAATCGGTGTGTACGTTCCTATTATGTTCCGACTCGGCTGCAACTCCGAGTCGATCCTGGGCACCTCAACATTCACCTGAATTCACCCGCCGGAGCCCTGGGACGCTTTCCGATGCCGGCGAGTAGAGGGCTCGAGGGAAGGAATTCTCCGGCCGCCCCGTCCCCATGCCCGCTCGCCCCTCTCCACATCCACCGGTCGCCAGCCACCTCGACGAGATTGCCGAGATCATCGCCCAGGGAGTGTTACGGCTCCTCGCCCAACGGCCACGCAAAAACACCAATGAAACCAATGGCTTGCGAGACTTTCCGCTGGACTTTCCGGCGAAAGAGAGCGTGTGTCGTCACGAACCGGCCCAAGGCAGAGAGGTGTGATGACGACGCCCATCCTCAAGCAGATCGCCGCGCTCCACGATCTCGACCATGGCCAACTGAAGGAGCTGTGGCGCGAGTACTACGGCACCGAGCCGCCAGGCTACCGGCGCGGGTTCCTGATCAAGGCGCTCGCCTATCGCATCCAGGAGCTCACCTACGGCGGATTGTCGAAGGAGGCACGCGAGGAGCTCGACGCCCGGATCAAAGGCGAGGCACCCAAAGGTAAGCCGCGTAATACGTTGCCGAAGGATCGACCCGTCGCCGGCACGCGGCTGATCCGTGAATGGCAGGGCGTCGAGCACCACGTCACCGTGCTCACCGACGGCTACGAATACCAGGGCCGCAAGTACAAGTCGTTGTCGGCCATCGCCCGCGCGATCGCCGGTACGCGCTGGAACGGGCCGCTGTTCTTCGGCCTGCGTCGACCCGGGAGCTTGGCATGAGCAAGGCGCCCGTCCGCAAGGTCCGCTGCGCGATCTACACGCGCAAATCGAGCGAGGAGGGCCTCGAGCAGGAGTTCAACAGCCTGCAGGCCCAGCGGGAGGCCTGCGAAGCCTATATTGCAAGCCAACGCCACGAGGGCTGGGTGCTCGTCCCCCACCGCTACGACGACGGCGGCGTCTCCGGCGGCACGCTCGAACGCCCCGCCCTCAAGCGCCTCATCGCCGACGTCGAGGCCGGCCGCATCGACGTCGTGGTGGTCTACAAGGTCGACCGCCTCACGCGCTCGCTCATGGATTTCGCCAAGCTCGTCGACGTCTTCGAGCGCAACGACGTCTCGTTCGTCTCCATCACCCAGCAGTTCAACACCACGACCTCGATGGGGCGCCTCACGCTCAATATCCTGCTCTCGTTTGCCCAGTTCGAGCGCGAGGTGATCGGCGAGCGCATCCGCGACAAGTTCGCGGCTTCCCGCAAGAAGGGGATGTGGATGGGCGGCCATCCGCCGCTCGGCTATGACGTGAAGAACCGCAGGCTCGTGGTCAATGAGGCCGAAGCCGAGCTCGTGCGTCACATCTTCCGGCGCTTCGTCATTCTGCGCTCGGCCACTGGTCTCGTGAAGGAGCTCAATGCCGAGGGCCGCCGCACCAAGGCCTGGGTCACGGCGCAAGGCCGTGCGCGCGAGGGTCATCCCTTCCACAAGGGCACGCTCTACCGGCTCCTCAACAACCGGATCTATCTCGGCGAGGCGGTGCACAAGGGCGTGCCCTATCCCGGCGAGCACGAGGCGATCGTGCCGCGCGAGCTCTGGGACAAGGCGCATGCGATCCTCGCCGAGCATTGGCGCGCCCGTGCGGCCCGTAGCCGTGCGGCTACGCCCGCGCCCCTCAAGGGACTCATCCGCTGTGCCCTGCACGGCTGCGCGATGACGCCGACCCACACGCGCAAGCGGGGCAAGCAGTACCGCTATTATGCCTGCGTGCACGCCGCAAAGACGAGCAGCGATGCCTGCCCGCTCGGTTACGTCCCCGCAGGCGAGATCGAGAACGCGGTGATCGCGCAGGTCCGCGCGCTCTTGCGCACGCCGGAGATGGTCGCGCGTACGCTCCGTGCCGTCCGCGCCGCGGCAGGCGAGACTACGCCAAGCCACGAAGAGACCATCGCGGCGTTGCGGCGGATCGACAAGGTCTGGGAGGAGCTCTTCCCCGCCGAGCAGGCGCGCATCCTGCACCTCCTTGTCGAGCGGCTCGAAGTGGGAACGGACGGCGTTGATCTCAGGCTCCGCGCCGAAGGTCTCCACAGCGTCGTTGCCGAGCTGCGCGACGTCGGACGTCCCCCGCAGCAGCAGGCGCTACCGCAACGCCCAGAGGCGGTCGCATGAGGACGCCACCGGCATCAGCTGAATGCGCGGTCGCGCGGCCGCACCAGGGCCACACCCGCACGACGAGGGCAACGGTGCGGCAGCAGCGGCCGGACGGCACCGCGCGGGGCGGGCAGCGCAACGGCGCGGAGGCCTCAGGTCCTCAAGCCCACAATGGTGTTCCGCAATCCCGCGATGGGACCCAACCAAGGCTGGAGCTTGACGGACTGGCAATTCGCATCCCCATGACGCTGCGCCGCCGCGGCGGCCGCAAGCTTGTCATCGTGCCCGAAGGTCTCGAGGCCTCCGCGCCGCGACCCGCCTTCGATCCCGTGCTCATAAACGCGCTCGTGCGCGCGCACCGCTGGCGCCGGCAGATCGAGAGCGGGCAGTTCCGCTCCGCTTCTGAGCTCGCCGCCCACGAGAAGCTCACCGACTCCTTCGTCGCGCGCATGCTGTGCCTCACGCTCCTCGCCCCGGACATCGCGGAAGCCATCCTCGAAGGCCGCCAGCCCAAGGGGCTCAAGCTCGCCACGCTGCTGCGGGGGATGCCGCTCGCATGGGAGGAGCAGCAGCGGCGGCTCTTCTGGACATAGCTCGCCCATGCGCAGACACTGATCCCATATTACTCTTGTTGCGAATGACGAAAATGCACATCGTCCGAAATTTATCGACGGCCGCTCGCAGCCGATCCGAAATAGCCTGACGTCGGCTCAAGAGAGAGACCACGTTCCCTCGGCAGTTATGATCCACCGTGCTGGGGATTGAGCGCGCGAGCCCGGGCTCCATAACGGGCCGGCGATGCGCTGGATGACGTTCCTGTCATAATCCCAACCGCCAATCGCTTCCTGGTCGCCATGAATGATCGCCGCAGGAGCGTTGCCGTTACCCTTGTTCGCATTGTCCTTCGGTTGGGAATTCACCTGCCCGTGGGCCAAAAGCGTGTCCGCGGCAACAACGGGCTGCTCTTGCTCACACGTTACGTCCAGACGAAATATCCGCGAGTCGGCCTCCATGCCGGCGATACGTCGCAATCGTCCCAAGCCATAGCGCGAATCTCCGCCCACGCTGATGGTCTCAAGTTTCGCGAGGTTCGGTTCGCCCTCAGCGCGGGTCAGTACATATCCCTTGAGGGCGACCGGGCCTGCGGGGGTTCCATCCTCGTTTCGCCAATGCGTATTGATGCATTCGGTTTCCCGCAGGCTGCCCTCGGCGGCCGTATCCGAATTGGGATCGATTGCAGTGGCCGCACGCGTGCTCACGAGCCGGGCACGCATCCTCCGGTCGGACAGGCCGTCATCGTCATCCCGGCGGTCTTCCCGTTTCCAAACCAAACCCTTGTCCTCTTCGTAGCGCGGCAGCCAGGCACGCCACTCTCTGCCGTCATACTCCGCGGGATAGAGATAGGTGAAACGAGCGTCTTTCCGCAGGCGCTCGCCCACGGCGGGATAGTCGGGATCACTGCTTCCAGCTTCTTGGCGCGCGAGCTCGGCGGTCAAGGCGCCCCACAGCGCACGCGCCGGCACATAAAGCCGACAACGATTGAGGCTGCCCGCCGGCGCAATGCCGACATGGAGCGGCGCCTCAAGCCGCCATGTCCAGCGGTAGAGCTGCCAGCTCATGCGGTCTCTCCGCGCCGCGCTTTCACATGGTAGCGGGCGTAGACAAGGGCCTGACGCAGGAGCTCTCTGGCGAACAGCAGATTGTCGAGGTTGCCGGCAAGTTTGCTCAGGGCGGGAAAGAGTTTGCCCTCGCCCAACAGCACTTGCTTCCTCAGGAAAGCCGCGCACTTTTCGCTGATTGTACCGTCATCTTTTTCACGTACCTTGAGAAACAGAAAGAAGGCATAAAGGCCTTGCTCCTCCAGCACGGACAGCGCGTCTGTTAAAAGTTTCTCCAACTCCTTTGGCTTCACCTTGTGATTTTCATCTGCAACGGCGGCCAAGCTGCGGCCCAGGTCGGCGCATTCAAGATCGAGGTTACGCATCAGCGACCTCCACATCCGCGTGCGCTCCTGGAGCAGCGCCTGTTTCGCCCTCACGCGAGGACCGCTCTTGAACATGGAGGACGCGCAGACGGCCCATGCCGCGGGTGCCCATGCCGCCAATGCCGAGATGCTCAAGGTATGGATGGGCCGCACGCACAACGTCCATCACCTTCTCAGAGGAATTGACTGCGGTGACCGATGAATCGCCCACCTTGAAGTGGATCGGGTTCCGGCACGTCACGTTCCAGGCGAGGATCGTGGCCCGCGGCAGCGCTTCGTAGGTGAAGAGCGCACCTTCTTCCGCCGCGCCTGTTTCCGGATCGATCGACACCGACGTACGAACTTCGAGATTACTGTTGACGATGTGGCTGAACAGCTTGTCCGGCACAACGCCGACTTTCCCCTGTACAAAGCGAGGAACATTCTTGGCGGTCAGGGCCTCGTAGACTTTGTCCCATCGATCAAGCGTCTTCACCGGCAGCAGAAGCCAGCCGAGATTGAGCTGAGCGCCGTCTTTCCCGCGATACAACGCGGTTTCATCACAACCATTGCCGAGATCGACGCCGATGAACCGCAACGCCTCAGGAGACGTGATCCACAACGGCCCTTCGCGCGTGGCGACGGGAAAGAGAAACACCTGTGCGTCGCTGAAAGCCGCAAGCCCGGCAAAGCCACCGCCCTCTCCGCGTGCGAAGCCGAAGACCATGCAGATCGAGCAGTCCGGCTGGCCGCAGTGCCCCTTATTGCCGTCCCTGCCGGGCTGGCCCTGACCCGCACAGGTCGGATATTTGCCCTTCGCCATCGCCGCATACGCCCGAAAGACGCCGGCAAGGCTCGAGCCCGGAATCTTCGGCACCCGCGTCACGGGATCCCGCACGATGGAGAGATCGACCCGTCCGAGCCGGGCACCGCCCGTGCCCACATGAATCGGATCAACGGCTTGAGCGGTGACGATATACGGCTTGAAGCTTTCCGGCATGGCTTAGCCCTCCACCCCCTCCTTGAGCCACCTGAGGTGCCATTCGAGTGCATGTTCGAAAACGCCGTCCGCCGCTGCCTCGACGAGCGCGTCGAGTGCCGCGCCCTTGACCGCAAGGCGCTGAGCGAGCACGGCGCGCGCCAGCTCACGCCATTCCTCCTTCGCGCCGGGCAGCCAATCGCCATCCGGCGCACGCCATTCTCTCTTGCGCGCTTCGAGCTCCGCCCAAGCGCCCCGCAACGCCGCCGAGCTCGGGGAGACCCGCCGCAGCAGCATCCAGATGTCGCGCATGCGCTGGAATTCGGATAACGGCCGCGCTTCGATGCGCTCGAAGCGCCGCGCCGTGGTGTCGAGAAATACCGCGGCAAGACGGCTCGGATCGATGCGCACGCCGTCGCCCGGCCGCAGATCGTACACGTGCCGGAAGACTTGGCCTTCGGGATGCTGGAAATCGCGCGGGAGCCTCACTTCGCGGTCCTCGACGCGCACATAAGGATAGAAGACATCCTCGCGCCCGTCGGGAAGCAAGGTCGGGACAAG
>FLYN01031709.1_pt1 | contig 10101 bp, 9 predicted proteins | sample 1122621 | NCBI WGS metagenome assembly FLYN01 (sample SAMEA4346792, study PRJEB14843) | hot springs metagenome | biome: Terrestrial Biome; feature: Habitat; material: Sediment | place: India | collected 2012-06-12 | depth 1760 m
TTCGCGGTTGTGGCAGCGATGCAGGCGGCGGAAGATGCCGGGTTGACGAAGGAAGATATTGAAAAAGAGGGCGAGCGGGTCGGCGTTGTCATTGGCTCGACGCTTGGCGCGCACGAGATGTCGGAGCAAAGCACGTATAAATACCGCACCTCTGGCTTCCGCAAACCCAACCCTCTGTCCCTGGTGAACTCGCTTCCGAACATGCCCGCCCACTACGTCAGCCGCTTTTTGCGCGCGCTGGGGCCGTTAACCGCCCCCTCAACCGCCTGTGCAGCAGGCACCCAGGCTATCGGCGAGGCCAGCGAGCTTATTCGTAACGGACGCTCGGACATCGTGATTACAGGCGGTGTGGAGGCGCTGTTGACGGATTACGTGCTCGCCGGCTTTGATGCGATGACGGCGCTTGCAACCGAATACACGGATAATCCAGAGGCGGCCAGCCGCCCCTTCGACGCCAACCGCTCCGGGTTTGTGTGCAGTGAGGGGTGTGGGGTGGTCATTATCGAGAGCCTTGCCCATGCGCTGAAGCGTGGCGCGCGTATCTACGCGGAAATTTTAGGTCATGCGTCTTCTTCGGATGCTTTTCATGTGGCTGCGCTCGATCCTGAAGCCGGCGGTGCGAAGCGATCTATGCGCTGGGCGCTGGAAGATGCGCGTCTCAATCCTGAGGACATTGGCTACATCAATGCGCATGGCACTTCGACCAAAGCTAACGATGCAATGGAGACGCTGGCGATCAAGCACGTGTTCGGTGAAACCGCGTATAATATTCCCGTTAGTTCAACCAAAAGTATGTTAGGACATGCGTTGGCTGGGTCAGGCGCAATTGAGGCGATTGTTTGCGCCCTGAGTCTGTTCGAAAAAGTGCTGCATCCCACTATCAACTATGAAACACCTGATCCGGAATGCGACCTGGACTATGTGCCGAATGTGAGCCGCGACGCGCCTGGTCTGAAATATGTTTTGTCAAACAGCTTCGGACTGGGTGGGCAAAACGCCTCGATCGTCCTGGGAGCAATTTGACTCATCCTATTCACGCTCAACCAATGGGAACGCGCCCTGATAAAGGGGCGCGTTCTTTTCTTTTCCCTGGCGCGATATAATAGCCGCGGCAAAGAGTGAATGGGAGCCAGATGCACGAAGATCAAATACGCGCGCTTCAGGAGTGCCTGGATAAACGGGACATCAAAAAGGCGGAAGTGTTGATTGCCAGGCTGCTCCGGCTTGATCTGAATCCCCAGCAGCGGGCCCGTATCCTCGTCCATCGGGCGCGAGCACGGCTCTTAGGCGCTCGCCCTGACGATGCGATTGCCGATCTCCAGGCCGTACGTGCCGACCATTCCACCCTTGAGATGCCTTACATTCTGGAGTTGCTTGGAGACTGCTACTTTGCCCGGTTTGAGCTGGCAACGGTTGGCTTTGCAGATCGCAGCGATACTGTGCAGGCGGAGCAAGCCTACCGGGAAATTGTTACGGCGTTTCCCGATTATGAGAACCTGGGTTGGGTCTACTACCAACTGGGTCGCGTGCTCGCCACCCAGATGAAAATAGATGAAGCTATGATGTGTTTTCAGCAAGCGCTGCTTAGCCCCAGCCATGTGAGCGCCTTAACGGCTTTCTGCTACGAGCGCATGGGATTCATAACCTTTTATGAGCTGCGCAATCTCAACAAGGCGCTGGGCTTCCTCAACAAGGCGGTTGACACCTATCCTGCTCATGAAAACCGTGTCTGGCTGGTGCAGGTTCATCTCTTGAGAAGCCGGGTCTTGCGCGAGATGCGCCGCCACGATCAGGCGTTTCAGGCAGCGGAGGCAGCTATTGCCGTTGCTACAGACAGCGCAGCCGAGAGTAAAACCGGTCTTGCTGAAGCGCTGTTGGCCGCCGGCGAACTGCTTTCTGATATTGGCGGGCGCGAGAAGGATGTCATTGCCTATTTACAGCAGTTTCTCCAGATGTCCAAAAAGCCGCTGGGTGTAGATGTGACCTGGGCGCGCGTCCACGAAATGCTCGGCGATGCCTATTTCAGACTGGGTCAGTTTGAGGCTGCCACCATAGCTTATCAGGCGGTGTTGCAATACAACCCCGATTATCCCTGGGAAGTATCGCTCTACTATCGCATGGCGCGCGGGTTTTACCAGCAGCAAGCCTATGAGAAAACCATCGAGGCTATCCAGCGAATGCTCAGGGCAGCCGAAGCCGAAGGGCAAACGGTCAACGACTATCGTGTTTATGACATTCTCGGTAATGCCCAGTTTGCTTTGAAGCGCTATGGCAAAGCTGCTGAGGCCTACCAGACGGCACTGCGCATTGCGCCGCCCAACGCGGAAGAAATTGACAAAATCAAAATGTACTGCCGGTTTGCCCAGGAGTTAGCCTTGTAGAAGCGGCGTTCATCCCATTAAAATCCTGGTGTTAGGTAAGTCGTATTGGACGGAGAATGACTGAGAGAGTTACTGTTATTGGCGGCGGCCTGGCCGGTTCGGAGGCGGCCTGGCAGCTTGCCGAACGCGGTTTTGACGTAGACTTGTACGAAATGCGCCCGCGTAAGATGACTGGCGCGCATGTCTCAGATCGACTGGCTGAGTTGGTGTGCAGCAATTCCCTCGGCTCGAAATTGCCAGATCGCGCCTCAGGCCTGCTCAAGACCGAACTGAATATCCTGCGATCTCTGCTGTTGGAATGCGCTGAGCGTGCTGCGGTGCCAGCTGGCGGCGCTCTGGCTGTGGATCGGGAACAGTTTGCTGAAGCAGTTACCGCCGCCATCCGCAAGAATTCGCGCATTCGCCTGATCCGGGAGGAGGTCCAGGCTGTCCCGGAGGGGCCAACGATTATTGCTACGGGCCCGCTTACTTCGGAGGCGCTGACGGGCGATATTGCTCGATTGACGGGACAGGAATATCTCTATTTTTATGACGCCATCGCCCCGATTGTAACCCTTGAGTCCATTAACATGGACATCGCTTTCCGGGGCAGCCGCTATGAACGGGGCGACGAGGCGGAAGGCGATTACATCAATTGTCCGATGAACGAGGCACAGTACCGTCGCTTTGTGGATGCGTTGCGCAGCGCTGAAGTCATTGAACTGCGTGATTTTGAGCGGGAAGACCCGCATTTTTTTGAGGGCTGCTTGCCGATTGAGCAGCTGGCAGCGCGCGGCGATGACACCCTGGCCTATGGCCCCATGCGCCCTGTCGGCATTCGTGACCCGCGCACAGGCGAGCGCCCTTACGCGGTTGTGCAATTGCGGCGCGACAATCTCGCGGGGAATCTATACAACATCGTCGGTTTCCAGACCAACATGCGCTGGGGGCAGCAGCAGGAGGTTCTGCGGCTGATTCCTGGCCTTGAGCAAGCGGAGTTCATGCGCCTCGGTCAAATGCACCGCAACACATTTATCAACTCCCCTACGCTGCTCCATCCGACCATGCAGTTCCGCAAGCGCGAAGACCTGTTCTTTGCCGGCCAGATTACCGGCGTCGAGGGATATATGGGCAACGTGGCAACTGGCCTGCTGGCCGGTATCAACATGGCTCGTTATGTCGAGGAAAGGCCGTTATGGACGCTGCCACCGACCACCATGCTTGGCGCGCTCTGCCATTATGTGACTCATGCGGAGCCGGAGCACTTTCAGCCAATGAAGGCGAACTTCGGTATTTTGCCGGAACTGCCGCGCCGCATTAAAAACAAGCGCGAGCGTTATGCGGCCTACGCTGAGCGCGCTCTGGCACATTTGCGAGCATCCATTGAGTTGCTTGCCGATCCCTATCTCAGCCCTTCATTGGAGGTAGGCTAGTGTATTATCGCGTTGGCTTGCTGTCGCTGCTCCTCATGCTTTGTCTCGCGCTGGTCTACGCTCAGGGCGCTGAGGTGGGACCCACTCAGTTCAGCGGCGCGCTTGCGCTGGAGCATATTGCCGACCAGGTGGCGCTGGGGCCACGTCCGACCGGGAGCGCTGAAATCCACCAAGCGGGCGACCTCATTCTGAGTTATTTGAGCGATCTGGGCTGGGAAACCTCCGAGGACTGGCATACGGTGGACTTTGGCCCGCTGCTGGTGCCGGTGCGCAATCTGGTGGCGCGCTACGGCAGCGGGACGACGATTCTTATCGGTGCGCATTACGATTCCCGCATTTATGCCAGCCGTGACCCGGATACGGCCCGTCTTCAGCAGCGCGTGATTGGCGCGAATGATGCGGGAAGCGGTGTCGGCGTGCTGTTGGAGCTGGCCCGTGTGCTCAGCCAGCACTATCTCCCTAACAATGAGATCCGTCTGGTGTTTTTCGATGCTGAGGATAACGGTGGAATTGATCCCTGGGTGCAGTGGAGCCAGAATTCTGGAATCGGCTCGAATGGCTGGCTTATTGGCTCGTCTTTTTACGCTGCGGCGCTAGACCTTGAGGCCGAATCCTTCGAGTACATGATCCTGGTGGACATGGTGGGTGACATGGATCAGCGCTTCCCGATGGAAGGCTATTCAGCGCAGTTAGCCCCTGATCTCACCAATGCCATCTGGGCGGTGGCAGCCGAACTCGGCTATGGCGAGTACTTCATCCAGGAAGTCGGCGGCGCTATCACCGACGACCATCTGCCATTTCTCCAGCGCGGGATACCAGCCGTGGATATAATAGACCTGGACTATCCCTACTGGCATACGACGGAGGATACGCTGGACAAAATCAGCCCCGAAAGCCTTGAGCGTGTTGGCCGCGTTTTGCAGGCGTATCTGGAGCAGACAGGGGCAATTGAGCGGAAAGCGTGACGAGAGACATGGCAAACCTGGCGCAGTGGCTTGAAGAGAATCTAAGTGTCCTCGTAGACGCGGCTACTGCTGAACTGTCCCAAAACGAGGCCTTGAAATCTGAGGTTTTCGAGTCGGTCAGTGCTTTCTATGACGGCCTGCTGCGTTCGGCGCGCCTGCATTCCCCTACTCCGTTGAACACCATTCTGATTGATTGGGTAGAATCGCGCAGTGCCCCTACAGAAGAAGAGATGGCCGGGCTGGGCGCGGTGCTGGTGACACTCAAGCAAGTCACCTGGCAGCAGATCAGCTTGCGCTGCACTCCCCCTGAAGCCATTGACCTGCTGTTTGCCGGCGATCAACTGTTCACGGAAGCGCTGGTCTATCTGTTTCAGTTGGAAACCGACGCCTTGCTAGCGCATACCCGCAATCAATTAGAAGCGGCGCAGCGTCACGTGGAACGCCTGGACAAAAGCAAGTCTAATTTCATTGCGGTTGCCGCCCATGAGCTGCGTACCCCCCTGACGCTGATCGAGGGCTATACCAAAATGATGCGTGGCGTGGATCAGAATGAGCAAGTTGCGCTTCTGCTGGATGGCGTGGATGCAGGAGTGAAGCGCTTGCGTGAAATCATCAACGACATGATAGATGTATCGCTGATTGACCTCAACCTGTTGGAACTCTATTTCCAGCCGGTTTGGCTCCATCAGTTGCTCGCTGCGGTGGAACGTATGGCTCGCTCGACCCTGGCTCAGCGCAATTTGGAGTTCGTCATTGAGTGGGACGCTGTGCCTAAACAACCCACCTACGGCGACCAGGAGCGCCTGCTCCAGGTGCTGCACAAGGTTGTCATAAACGCCATCAAGTACACGCCGGATGGAGGCAGGGTCGTCATCAGCGCCCGCACACTGCCCGGTTTCGTGGACATTATCGTGACCGATACCGGCATTGGCATCTCGCCTGCCGACCTCCCCCACATTTTTGACACCTTCTCCGGCCTGGGCGATATTGCGCTGCATTCCAGCGGCAAAACTAAGTTTAAAGGAGGCGGACCTGGGTTGGGATTGTCTATCGCCAAAGGTATCATTGAGGCGCACGGCGGTACAATCTGGGCCGAAAGCGACGGCTATGATGAGCAGACCTGCCCTGGTAGCGCCTTTCACATCATGATTCCAATGCGCGTTGCCTCACCTGATGATACAATGGTATCAGTGTACGACACCAGTCCAAGAGAAAACCCGTAGTGCCAGCGCAAGCGGAACGCCTCAACCGTCTGCCCCCCTACATTTTCGCCGTTCTCGACCAGCGGCTTCAGGAGATGCTGTCAAAGGGTCTGGATGTCATTCGGCTGGACATTGGCAGCCCGGATATGCCGCCGCCCAACGTGGTTATCGAGGAGTTAACCCACTCCGCCTGGAACCCCAATCATCACGGCTACTCTGGCTATCGTGGGATTCCGGCTTTCCGTCAGGCTGTTGCACGATACTACCAGTCGCGTTTCGGCGTCGCGCTCGATCCGGAGCGCGAGGTGCTGCCGCTGATCGGCAGTAAGGAAGGCATTGTGAATCTGTGCCTGGCCTATTTAGATGGGGGTGATGTCGCTCTTGTGCCGGATGTCGGTTACCCCTCTTACTCGATGGGCGCGCGGCTGGCAGGCGCAAACATTCATTGGCTGCCTATCTGTGAGGAGAATAACTTTCTGCCGGATGTCCGTTCGGTTCCCGCGGATGTCGCGCAGCAGGCGAAGCTGGTTTGGGTAAACTACCCGAATAACCCGACAGGTGCGACAGCTGACGGCGATTTTTACCAGATGATGGTGGATTTCTGCCGCGCCTACGATATTCTGCTGGCATCAGATAATCCCTATGTAGACGTAGTATTTGATGGCTATCGTGCGGGCAGCGCTTTACAGGCCAGCGAGGCCCAATCGTGCACCGTTGAGTTCATGTCCTTCTCGAAGACCTATAATATGGGTGGATGGCGGCTGGGGGCGGCGGTGGGTAATGCCGATGCCCTTAAGAAGTTGCTGCATGTGAAAAGCAATATGGACAGCGGCCACTTCCGCCCGATTTACGAGGCCGGTATCGCCGCGCTGGAGCAAACGTCGCAGGAGTGGCTGGATGAGCGCAACCGCATTTACCAATCGCGTCGAGATCGCCTGCTGGCCGTTCTGCCCGAAATCGGCTTAAGCGCTCAAAAGCCCAAAGGCTCGCTCTATGTATGGGCGCGCGTTAAAGGTGGAGACAGCCAGGCGTATGTCGAAGAAGCGCTCACGCGCGCTTATGTCTCAATTGCGCCGGGGGCAGCCTATGGCCCCGGTGGGACGGAATATGTTCGCTTGAGTGTCGGTGTGCCGGATGATCGGTTTGATCTTGCGTTAGACCGCTTGAAATCCTGGTATGCCAGCAGATAGATAGTAGTTGTGTATTCTTGAATCCGAGGTGTATGACGCATCCAATTCAGAATTTTGAGTCTGAACGCGCCTTTCTGGTCGGCGCTGGATTGCGCAGCAGCCGTCCGTTGCTCAGCGTGGAGGACTCCTTGAAAGAGTTAGCGCTGCTGGCCGATACTGCCGGCATGACGGTTGTTGGACAGGCCAGCCAGCATTTGCATCAGATTGACCCCAACACATTTATTGGCGCGGGCAAGGTGGAAGAGGTGCAGCGTTCCCTTGAGGAGTTGGATGTCCAGGTCGTTGTCTTCGACGATGAGCTGTCTCCGCGCCATCAGCGCGAGCTGGAAAAGCGCTTTGGGGAGAGCATCAAAGTTCTGGATCGTTCGGCATTGATCCTCGATATTTTTGCCCAGCACGCGCACACCCGTGAGGGTGCGCTTCAGGTCGAGTTGGCCCAATACGAATATCGTCTCCCGCGCCTCACACGGCAGTGGACGCATCTGGCGCGGCAGGCAGGCGGCGGCTCGGTGCGGGGCGGCGTGGCCGGAGTTGGCCTGCGCGGCCCTGGCGAGACTCAGCTTGAGGTTGATCGACGTGAAATTGGCCGCCGCATCAGCAAGCTCAAGCGTGAGTTGGAGCATGTGCGCGTGCATCGCAGCCGTCACCGCTTGCAGCGCCGCCGGGCGGGGATTCCAGTCGTCGCGCTCGTTGGCTACACCAACGCCGGGAAGTCCACCCTGCTCCGCGCGTTGAGCGGAGCGGATGTCTATGCTGCCGACCAGCTTTTCGCAACGCTTGACCCGCTCACAAGAAGCGTTGACTTGCCTTCCGGTCGGCAGATTGTGGCGACAGATACGGTGGGGTTCATTCAAAAGTTGCCCACGACTCTCATCGCCGCCTTCCGCGCGACCCTTGAGGAGATTTCAGAAGCGAATTTGCTGCTTCATGTGGTGGATACAGCCCATCCGAATGTTCTCCAGCAGATTGAAGCGGTGGAGGATACGCTGGCCGAGATAGATGTTCCCCCCATTCCTCGCATTCTGGTCTGGAACAAGATGGATAGCTGGGGCCGCCAGCCTGTGCCTCGTCGTATCGGCGGCGATGTGTACGATGCCGAAGTGCAGGTTTCCGCTCGCCTGGGAACGGGCATGGGCGAGTTGTTAGCGGCCATTGAGACAGTGTTGGCTTCAACGCTGAGGCGCGTGCGCTTGCTACTCCCCTATCAGCAGGGCGAGTTGGTTTCGTATTTGCACGAGTCGGCGATGGTCGAGGGTCAGGAACACACCGGAGAGGGCGTCATCCTGACTGTTCAGCTACCGCCCTCTCTTTACGAGCGGTTCAGGGAATACCAGGTGTAGCCCATGTTCAGGCAGATAGATCGTTCGCCCAGACTGGCAAAGCTCATTGAATATATATCTACTTTGATGGCAAAGCAGCGCGGCCTGCCTGTCGTGATTGGCGTAGGGCTGGTTATAGTTAGCTTTATTATTCAGGTGGTGGACGTTTATGTACAATCCCGCTTCCTGGAATTGGTGGGTGTCATAACACTCCACGTTGGCATTCTGGCAGGACTTATTGGCCTGCTGCTGGCCGAGCCGCTTGGGAAGTAGGATGCTGTCGTTTCGTGCTCTCGACAGTATTTTCGAGTTAGAGCAAGTTGTTGATCTGGAAATTGCGGTTTGGGACCTGAACCCGCGCGATACGGTGCCGGCGAGTCTGCTGCACGCTTCCGTCTTAAATGGTGGTGTCGTTATTGGCGCTTTCGCCGGCGAGCAGCTCGTCGGTATGGCTTATGCCTTTCCGGCCCAGCGCGACAACAAGCGACTGCTCTGGTCGCATATGACGGGTGTGCACCCGGATCATCGGGGAATGGGAATTGGTTTTGGTTTGAAACAGGCGCAGCGTCGGTGGGCGCTGGAACGTGGCTATGGCCTGATTTCGTGGACCTTCGATCCCCTTCAGCGAGGGAACGCGAATTTCAACCTCCGCTTGCTCGGAGCTACGGCCAACGTTTACCATGTAGACTTCTACGGTCAGATGACCGATGGCATCAATGCGGGTCTGCCATCAGATCGTCTTGAGGTTCGGTGGGATTTGCGCAGCAAACGGGTAAAAATGCTGGCGGGAATCTCGTCCCCTGTTTCCCTCGTTGGCGATTGCCCCGAAGAGTTTTTCCTGCTTCGGACGGGTGCAGGTAATCGGCCGATATCGTGTGAACTGGCAGTGGATTTAGAAACCCGCTGGCGTTTCGTGGAAATCCCTTTTGATCTGGGACAGTTGAAGCGGCTTGACCCGTCGGCGGCGCTCGAATGGCGCTTGGCTGTGCGCCAGGTCTTGCAGCAGGCGTTTGCTCAGGGTTGTGTGTTAGTGGATTTCGTGACGGTGGATAACCGCTGCTGGTACGTTTTACAGTTGCCGCAAGCCTGGTATCTGTACGTGCTCGTGTGCAGCGATGATACGCTGTATACGGGCGTAACGCCTGACTTGACACGTCGCGTGGCGCAGCACAATGCTGGTCGGGGTGCGAGTTATACGGCGTCCCGCCTTCCTGTACGGCTGGTTGGCGCCTGGCAGTTTCCAGGCCGCAGTCAGGCGCTTGCTGCCGAGGGGCGCTTCAAGCGTCAACCACGTCGAATGAAGCTGAAATACCTGAGCGACAATTTGCCTTTTCTGGATGCGCCTTTCGTCAATGCCTTTGAGAGTGGTTAATCCCTTCTTTGATGTTTCACGGGGCGCATGTTACAATGCCCTCGCTCTGTTTAATCCCCTCTTCTTGCCGGATTCGCTGGTGAGAGGTGGAATCTTAATGTAGGAAGGAAAGTGACTATGCAGCATCGAACCCCACTATTGTTTATCCTGTTAGTTTTTGCGCTTCTGTTTCCCGTCTCCTTGATAGGCGCTCAGGACGAGGAGCTTCCTGACTTAGGTGGGCGAGAGGTGACGATTGCGGTGGAGAACGCCTACCTGCC
>FLYN01010613.1_pt1 | contig 10093 bp, 6 predicted proteins | sample 1122621 | NCBI WGS metagenome assembly FLYN01 (sample SAMEA4346792, study PRJEB14843) | hot springs metagenome | biome: Terrestrial Biome; feature: Habitat; material: Sediment | place: India | collected 2012-06-12 | depth 1760 m
TCGTGCCGCGCCGCAAACCGCGCGCACTCATCCCACCGGAGGAGTGAAAAGTGAGGGGTGAAAAGTTTGAAGTTATGAGTTATGAGTTTGAAGTTTGCTACACCATCGACTCATCACTCCCCACTCCTCACTCCTCACTCCTCACTCATCACTCATCACTGGTTCAGAGGAGGCTACGTGGAACGCTTCATCATCGAGGGCGGGCGGCGGCTGAGCGGCAGTATCATACCTGCGGGCAACAAGAACGCCGCGCTCCCGCTGCTGGCTGCTGCGCTGCTGACCGACCGGGAACTGGTGCTACACAACGTCCCCGTGATCGGCGATGTGCTGACCAAGATCGCGCTGCTCCAGAAGCTCGGCGTGCGCGTCGAGCGGCGCGGCGAACATAGCTGGGCGCTGTGCGCGGCCGAGATCAACGGCAACAACCCGGATGTGATGCTGGCGCGCAAAATTCGCACCTCGGTGTTGCTGGCCGGCCCGCTGCTCGCGCGACGCGGCTACGTGACCATCCCGCGCCCCGGCGGCGACCAGATCGGCCCGCGCCCGCTCGATACCCACTTCTTGGCCTTGCGCGCCCTCGGCGCGAGCATCGAGATCACCCCCACCAGCTACGAGATGCGCGCCGATCGGCTGCGCGGCGCCGATATCTTCCTCGATGAGATGAGCGTCACCGGCACCGAGCAGGCCATCCTGGCTGCGGTGCTGGCCGACGGCATCACCACGATCGCCAACGCCGCATCCGAGCCGCACGTTCAGGACGTCTGCCACTGCCTCAACCGCATGGGCGCGCGCATCAGCGGCATCGGCACCAACTGCCTGACGATCGAGGGCGTCGGAAGCCTCAGCGGTGCCGAATTCACCATCGGGCCCGACTACATGGAGGTCGGCTCGTTCATCGGCCTGGCGGCTGCCACCCGCAGCGAATTGCGCATCGTCGGCGCGCGCCCACACCAGCACCGCATGACCCGCATCGCCTTCGGCAAGCTCGGCATCACCTGGCGCGAGGAGGGCGAGGACATCATTGTTCCGGCCGACCAGGAGCTGGTGGTGCGGAGCGACTCCCACGGCGCGATCCCCAAGATCGACGCCATGCCCTGGCCGGGCTTCCCCTCGGACCTGCTCAGCATCGCCCTGACGGTGGCCACCCAGGCGCGGGGGACGATTCTGATCCACGAAAAGATGTTCCCCAGCCGCCTGTTCTTCGTCGACAAACTGATCAGCATGGGCGCGCGGATCATCCTCTGCGACCCGCACCGTGCCGTCGTGGTCGGTCCTGCGCAGCTCTACGGCGAGCACCTCAGCAGCCCCGACATCCGCGCCGGCATGTCGCTGCTCATCGCCGCGCTGTGCGCACAAGGGCAGAGTATCATCGACAACATTGGGCAGATCGAGCGCGGCTACGAGCGGATCGAAGAACGGCTTCGCATGCTCGGCGCACAGATCCAACGAGTATGATACAATAGGGTCGCTGATCCAACGCTGAGAAGCTGTCTGAAACGGCCTGCCGCGGAGGGAGGTGTGGAGGCGTGCGCCCCACACCCTGTGCGGATCGTTCCCGAGAGGTTGGCCGAGCGAGCGGGGCGAGGCGAGATGGCGGGGTCCAGCCGGCCACGCCCCTTGCGACCGCTCCTCGGCCTGTGGGTTGGGATTTTGGATCGGGCAATCCGATCCGAAGTCGCATGGAGGCGTGTGTGGCGAAAGAGAAGGAAACACGCAAGCGCATCCTGATCGCCGACGATGACGCAGGCACGGTCGCGTTGCTCACCGATCTGCTCACCGAGGATGGGTATGCGGTCGAGAGCGTCGCCACCGGGACCGAGGTGCTCGACCGGCTCCAGGTCGACTCGCGCTACGACCTGCTACTGGTGGATGTGCAGATGCCCGGGGTCAATGGGCTTGACCTGCTGGAGCGCCTGCGCAGCGCCAGCAACGATATTCCGGTGATTATGATCACCGCCCATGGCACCTCTTCGATCGCTATTCGCGCCATGCAGATGGGCGCCTACGACTATCTGCAGAAGCCGTTCGACATCAACGAGGTCTCGCTGATCGTCAGGCGCCTGTTCGAGCACCAGGAGCTGGCCTCGCGCGTTCGGTCGCTGGAGGAGCGCCAGGAGCTGCGCGAGCGCATGATCGGGCGTAGCCCGGCGATGCGCGAGATCTACAAGACGATCGGGCGCGTCGCGGCCTCGGACGCGTCGGTGCTGATCAGCGGCGAGACCGGCACGGGCAAGGAGCTGGCCGCCAACCTGATCCATCAGAACTCGGCGCGCCGCAACGGCCCATTGATCAAAGTCAACTGCGCGGCGCTCCCCGAGACGCTGATCGAGAGCGAGTTGTTCGGTCACGAGAAGGGCGCCTTCACCGGCGCGGTGGCTCAGCGCAAGGGCCGCTTCGAGCTGGCCAACAAAGGCACGATCTTCCTCGACGAGGTCGGCGAGATCACGTTGCCGGTGCAGAAGAAGCTGTTGCGGGTGCTTCAAGAGGGCGAGATCGAGCGCGTCGGCGGCAGCACGGTCATCAAGGTCGACGTACGCGTCCTGGCAGCCACCAACCGCGACCTGCTCCACGAGGTCGAGCAGGGGCGTTTCCGCGAAGACCTGTACTACCGGCTCAATGTGATCAACATCCACATGCCGCCGCTACGCGAGCGCAAGAGCGACATCCCGATCCTGGTCGAGCACTTCCTGGATAAATATCGCTACAAGCCGGGCGCGCCGCCGACCAAGATCTCCGAGGAGGCGCTCGAGCGCCTGCAGGCCTACGACTGGCCTGGCAATGTACGCCAGCTCGAGAACGAGATCGAGCGCGCGGTGGTGCTCTCGCAGGGCAATGTAATTACCAGCCACGTGCTCACCCTCTCCCCTCACGGGATCCCGACCCAGATCGACCTGGCGACGCGGGTGCGCAACCGCGAGCCGCTCCAGGCTGTGCTGGCCGAGGTCGAGCGTACAATGCTGGCCGAGGCGCTGCGCCAGAGCGACGGCGACGAGGAGGAGGCTGCCCGCCGCCTGGGCCTCACGCTGGAAGCGTTCGTGCAGCGCCTGCACAAGACGCAGTGAGATCCTCAGCCAAGGCCGATCACCAGCCTGTACCCTCCATCAGGACGGAGCGTCGTGGCCGCGCCGAAACCAGCGGCTGGCCATGGCGAACACCAGGCCCAGCGCCGCGCCCAGCGCAGCGGCTTGTGGCGTCGTCAGTAGCACGCGGGCGCCCTGGTTGAGCGTGGTTTTGCCGGAGACCAGCAGCCCCACGATGCCGCGCTCGACGCTGGCCTGGCCGGCCACCAGGATCGCCCCCCCACCCTGCGCGATCCGCATCGTACCGCCGGCCACCAGGTATTGGCCACCGCCCTGGGTGATCGTCATATCCCCGCCGGCCACAAACGCCGCTCCGCCGCCGGTTGTCACCGCCACATCGCCACCGGCGACCACGGCCCCCACCCCACCCTGGGTGACCGCCGCCTGGCCCGAGGCTACCACGACGCCCGCGCCGCCCTTCGTGATCCGCGCCTCCGTCGCCCGCGCCAGGGCCACGAACCCGCCCGGTAGCTCCAAATGCTCGGCCCTGGCGACCCGTGTGATCCGGCCGTCCCCGCTTTGACTGGTCACGATTCCATCCTCCTTCTCGTGCGATCTGGCTGGTGATCAACAACGGACCATCGCCCACCCCCATCGTCCAGGCTCATCCGGTGTTCTTCAGCCCGGCTGCGATCCCGCTGATGCTGAGCAGGATCGCGTCCTCCAGCGCGGCGTGGTCGTCTCCCTCTGGCGCTGCGCGCAGCCGCCGCAGCAATTCGACCTGGACATAGCTCAACGGATCGACATACGGGTTGCGCAGGACGATCGAGCGCTGGAGGACGGGGCTATTGTCGAGCAGCCGCTCGATCCGTGCCACCTTGCAGACCATGCGCACCGTTCGCTCGTACTCCTCGCGGATCGCGTCGAAGATCGCCTGCCCCACTTCGCGCTCCGGCACCAGCTCGGCGTAGCGCTCGGCGATGTGCATGTCGGCCTTGCCCAGGATCATCTGGGCGTTGTCGATCATGGTGCGGAAGAACGGCCATTGCGCATACATCTCCTGGAGCAGATCTAATGCTGAACCCTGAACACCGACCACCGAAGCCGTCGTCTCATTCATCGTTCGGCGTTCGTCGTTCGGCGCTGCAGTGACGAAGGTTTCCAGCGCGTAGCCCAGGCCATACCAGCCGGGCAGGGTATGGCGGCTCTGCATCCAGCTAAAGACCCACGGGATCGCGCGCAGGTCTTCGATCCGGCCGCTGTTCTTGCGGCTGGCCGGGCGGCTGCCGATCTTGAGCCGGCTGATCTCGGCGATCGGGGTCGCGGTGTGGAAATAGCGCAGAAACGCGGGGTGCTCGTAGACCAGTGCCCGATAGTGGCGCCGGGCGATCGCGGCGAGCTGCTCGAGCGCCTGCTCCCAGGCTGCTGGTGGGTCTGCGCGCGGCGCGAAGCCCGCCAGCAACACGGCGTTGGCGACCTGCTCGAGATGGCGGTGGGCCAGCTTCGGCAGACCATAGCGGTCCGAGATCACCTCGCCCTGCTCGGTGATCTTGATCTGGGTCCCGACGCTGCCGGGCGGCTGGGCCAGGATCGCCTGGTTGGCCGGCCCGCCCCCGCGCCCAATCGCGCCGCCGCGCCCGTGGAACAGCCGCAGCTCGACCCCATAGCGCGGCATCAGGTCGCGCAGGGCGCGCTGCGCCTGGTAGAGCGCCCAGTTTGCCGCGACGAAGCCGACGTCCTTGTTGCTGTCGGAATATCCGATCATCACCTCCTGCACGTCGCCGCGCAACCGCAGATGGTCGCGGTAGGTCGGTACCTCCAGGCAGGCCTCCATGATCGCTGCGCAGCGGGCCAGGTCTGTGCCCGTCTCGAACAATGGCACGACGTTGAGCTGGCTGACCGGGGCTTCCGGGCGATAGAGCCCGGCCTCTTTGGCGAACAACAGCACGGCAAGGATATCGCTCGCGCCGGTGGTCATGCTGATGATATAGGTCTCGATCGCCTCCGGGCTGAGCTGTTCGAGGATCGCAGCGACCGTGCGAAACGTCTCGATCGTCTCGACCGTCTCGGCGCTGTAGGGCAACCGGGTTGGGATGAGCGGGCGGGGACTAGCGACCTCGCGCGCCAGCAGTTCGACTCGCGCTGCCTCGTCGAGGGCGCTGTAGTTCGGGCAGACACCGGCGTGGGCCAGGACCTCGGCCAGCGCAGCGGTGTGCCGTTCGCTATGCTGGCGGATATCCAGCGTCGCCATATGCAGGCCGAAGACCTCGACCTGGCGAATCAGGTCGTGCAGGGCGCCATCGGCGACGGCGGCGCCCGCGTGCTCGCGCAGGCTGCGCTCCATCACCTGCAAATCAGCCAGCAACTCGTCGCGCCGATGATAGAACGTACCGGGTGTCGGCAGCGGCCCGGCGCTGCCCCAGTCGGGAGCGTGGGTATCGGCATGGTCGAGCGAGCGCAGCAACTTCTCGCGGATGTAGGTGCACTTCTGGCGGTACGGCTCGTAGGGATTGCGGCGCTCCAGGAGCGCGGCGACCTCCGGGAAGCAGCGGGCGTCTTCCTCCAGCGATTGCTGCAACTCCAGGCTGATGCCCACCTGGCGCGTGGACTGGCTGAGCCGGCGGCTGAGGTCTTCGATCGCGCTGACGTGGCGGCGCAGCACGGTCGTGCGCAGCAGGCGCACGGTCTGGACGGTGACAGCAGGTGTGACGAAGGGGTTGCCGTCGCGGTCGCCGCCCATCCAGGAGCCGAAGCGCAGCAACGGCGGAACGCGCCAGGCGTGTTCGGGGTAATGGTGCACCAGCGCACGCTCCAGCTCGCGGTAAAGCTGCGGGATCAGGTCGAACAGGCTGGCCTCGAAATAATACAAGCCATTCTTCACCTCGTCGATCACCGTTGGGCGCACGACCCGTACCTCGTCGCTCTGCCACAGAGCGACGATCTCCTCGGTCACCTGGCGTGCGACCTCGGCAGCTTCCTCCGGGAGCAACGTCGTAGTCTGTTTGCGCTCGATCGCATCGGCGATCCGGCGCAGCTTCTCGAGCGTCGTGCGGCGTTTGGCCTCGGTGGGGTGGGCGGTGAAGACCGGCAGGATCAGCGCCGAATCGAGCCAGCGCTGGAGCGCGGGCGCGCTCACGCCACGGCATTTAAGTGCTGCGATGGCAGCGGCAATCGACTCGGAGCGCGGCTCGTCGGGATGGCGCAGCGCCCGGTCGCGCAACACCCAGATCCGCTGGAGCTGCTCGGAGAGGTTGACCAGCGCAAAATACGTGCTGAACGACTTGATCAGGCTGCGCATCTGGGCCAGGTCGAGCCCGGCGATCGTCGCCTGCATCTCATCGATCTGATCGCGCCGCCCGCTGGCGCGCAGATCCTTGGCCAGCGCGCGCACGTGCTCTTCAAGGGCGAAGGCCGCCTCGCCGGCCTGTTCGCGGATTACCGCGCCGAGCAAATCGCCGAGGAAGTGAATCGTCGCCGAGAGACGTTCGCGTTCGTCGCTGGACTGAGGCTGTGCTGCGATCATGGCCCCTCCTGGGAGTAGGGCAATCACTGGGATTATAGGAGGACGGCGCGGGCGCGTCAAATGGCCCCTGGGCGTCGGTCATGCGTCCGCGGAGAGCCTACCCCCGCGGTGCGGCGGTTCAGCCAGGCGCTCAAACCAGCTCAATGGGTGCGGCGCAATCGGCGGATGGCGCTGGAGGTCGCACGGCGCACCCCGATCAGCAGTGCGATGGCTCCTGCGAGCATCCCACCGATCATCCCGACCAACAGCCCTGCTCCGGTAGCCAGCGCCATGGTACCGGTCGCGCGCGCAGGCGAGGCCAGCGGAGCGGGTGCTGCCGGCTGGGGTGAACGCGGTGGTGGCTCGGGCGGCGTCGGCTCTGGCCGCGCTGCCCGGCTGCCGTGCCGCCGCGAGTAGACCTCGGTGAACTCGGCGCCGAGGAACAAGACCTGGCTGCTAAAATAGATCCAGGCCATCAGCACCAGCACCGTCCCCACTGCCCCATACGCGCTGGCGTAGCTACTCCGCCCGATATAGATCGCCAGGAGCCGCTTGGCGACCTCCCAGACCAGCGCTGTCAGCAGCGCGCCGGGCCAGATGTCGCCCCAGCGCACCTGGGTGTCCGGCAGATACTTGAACAACAGCGCGAAAATAAGCGTGTTCAAGATCAGTGTAACGGCCAGGCCGACGATAAACCCGACCGCCGGGCTGGCGACCACGGTTCCGACCAACGGCAGGCCCTGGGCGCTGCTCAACAACGCCTGCGTAATACCCGTCAGCGCCAGTGAGACCAGCAGCAGAAAGCCAACCGCCAACACCATGCCAAACGAGAAGAGCTTGTCGCGTACGGCACTCAAGATGGTGGCGACAATCCCAGAATCCGTAGAGCGCTTCGGCACATTCCAGATTTTATTGAAGGTCGTGTCGAGCTGTTGAAACACACCGGCGGCACCCAGCAGCAACGTGATCAGCCCGATACCGGTCGCTGTGCCGGCGCGTTCCTTCACCACCACCAAGATCTGGTCGAGCGTCTGGGCGAGCTGGGGCGAGAAGTTCTGGGTGACGACGTTCAGGATCTCCTGCTGCACATCGATCGCTGCGTCCCAATAGCGCAGCACAAAACCCAGAACTGCCAGTAGCAAGATCAACAAGGGAAAAATCGAGAACATAGCGTAATAGGACAGCGCTGCGCCAAGCTGTCCGACTTCGTCCTGCTGAAACTCTGCCCATGTCTCTTTCAGGAGCGGCAGCACATCTTCTTTGAGCGTCATAGCCATCCTCCATCGGCGGTGCGCTTCCTGTACGCGGCCTATGCTCGAGGGTGCAAGAAGCGTGCCGATGAGGCGTCGGCGCTCCAGGGCGCGAGGCTACCCTGCCCTGCCCGCAAGTGCCCGGATGGGAGCAAAGGTGCGCCTGGCTTTAACAGGCGTTCCGCGGTGGTTCTCCTCACCCCCTGCTCCCCACTTCCCGCACCGCAGGCGAGGGGGCAGAGGGAGGGACGCACCAGGCTACCCGCGGAAGGCCTGGCTTGAAGAGGCCGTCTGAAACGCCGCACCACCGGGGCCGCAGGCCCTCGCAAGAATACATCAGGATGAACGGCGGCGCGGATCGGGCGTGTGGCGTGCCAGGGGGAGGCGGTTCCGGCTGCGGGGGCGCGGTGCGGCCGGCGGTAAGCGGAAAGGCGACTCGGGGTCGAGCGCCGCAAAATGCTCCAGCAACAGGCGGTGGATGAACATGTACCCACCGCCGACCTTGCGCAGCAGCACGCGCTCGGCGGCGTAGTCGAGGAACCGTGCGTAGTTGAGCGGTATTGCGCCGAGGCGCCACAGGTAAAGGCGCAGCAGCGCGTGCTGCACGCAGGCCAGCCCACCGTAGAACAACCCCGACGCGACCCCCAGCGTCGGGCCATAGAGCAGCCCCAGCACCAACGCCCGCCCGAGCGGGTAGGCCGGCGCGAAGCGCGTGAAAGCCAGTGCGTTCGACGCCATACCAACCAGCCCGATCACCAGGCCGGTTGCCAGCCCGATCGCGGCCATATGTCGGACCGACTGCCAGGTTCCCTGGTTGGGCGCGATCGTCACCTCGAGCTCGTGGGTCGTTAGCCCAGTGTTGATCGTCAGCACGAGTGTGGTCGCAAGCATCACCGCCAGGCTGAAGCCAACGCCGTTCGCCATCCCCAGCGCCCAGCCGGAGCTACGCTGTAGCGCCAGACATAGCGCCATCCCAGATATCAGGCCGAACACCAGCCCGCGCGTGAAATGGTGCGGCAGCGCATGGCGAGCTGCATGCCATGACCACTGAAAGCGCTCGATCGCGACAATCGTTCCCTCAGGTGGGATCTTGCTCACCAGCACGCCGATGATCATGCCGACCAGCAGCCCGCTATAGAGCCCGATCGTCACCTTGCTGCCCAAGTCGCCAGCGACGGCCCCGACCAGCGCGCTGGCGCCGCCGCCAACCGCCAGGCCGAAGAGCGCCGCATTGCGCGCCGAGCGGCCGATCGTGCCCCCGAACCAGCGCCGCCGTATCCCTGGCGCCATCGCCGCGGCCAGCACCAGACTGCTGACGAGCATGCTCACCGCGCCGCCGAGCGCGACGAACCACCAGCCTGCGAGCGGGCCATAGAGCAGCCAGGAGGTCAAACCGCCGAAGCAACTGAACACCACACTGAAAACCAGCCCGACGACGAGGGCGACGCCGGCGGTATAGCGCTGGCGCTGCTGGGGCGTGGCCAGCCAGTGCGGCTGAAGCCGCTCGATCAACAGCATCGTTTGGGACGATCGGACCAGCGTGCGCGCCAGCCAGGCCAGCCAGCGTACCGTTTGCTGTGGCGTATAGCGTGCGCTGGCCTCGCGCCGCTGCAACATCTGGCGTACGTAGGTCTGGAACAGGTGCGTCCGCCGCTGCTCCACACTCAGGCCCTCGTGCAGGTGTGCGTCGCGCGGGCTGCGATAGGCCAGTGCCAGGATATTGAGCATCAGCGGCGTATCGGCCAGCTCGCGCAGCGCGGCATCCTCCTGAAGGTAGGCGCGAATGGCCGCCAGGCGCCGGCCACTCCGCGCCAGGTAGCGATCGATCTGCGCTGCCGTGAGCGGCTGGATCTCCACGGCCCCCTGAAGCCGCAGTTTGTCGGTCAACACCGCATAATCGGCGCTGCGGCTGCACACCACGATGTCGAGCAGCCAGTGCTGCGCGCGGAAGGCGTTGAGTGCCGCCGCACAGGCTGCGCGATGCTGCGGCGCGACCTCGTCCAGTCCGTCGAGCAAGGGAAGGATCTGTTCGGACTCGACCCACCGCCGGCCCAGGGCGCGCGGCACCTGATAGCGTTCGTCGAGCTCGTCCACCAGCCATTCTGCCAGCGGTACGCGGCGCGCGGCCCAGGATGCCAGGTTGAAGACCACCGGCATCGGCAACGTCGGGTCGCGCTCGGCGCGCTCCAGCAGCGCCGCGGCCAGTTCCAGCAGCAGCGTCGTCTTGCCGGCCCCCGGCATGCCCAGGATCAGCAATTCGCCGTCCATCTCGTCGAACACCGCACTGATCGGCGTCTCGGGCGGGAGGGGGCGCGGCGGCG
>FLYN01006307.1_pt1 | contig 10045 bp, 12 predicted proteins | sample 1122621 | NCBI WGS metagenome assembly FLYN01 (sample SAMEA4346792, study PRJEB14843) | hot springs metagenome | biome: Terrestrial Biome; feature: Habitat; material: Sediment | place: India | collected 2012-06-12 | depth 1760 m
TGGTTCAGCGCATCAATCAGCGCCTGTTTGTGGTTATCCATCTAACTCTCTCCCAAGAATCACCAGACGTACAGGAACGGACAGTGGGCACTGCGCCCACTATCATGTCAGGATTATATTCAATTGGAGTTAAAAGGTCGTTAACGCTGCTCGGCGACCGGCGCAGACGCCAGCATCCCCTTCAGGATACGTTCCAGCGCCATCGTGTGGCTGCACACATTGCGGCTCTTGAAGAAGTCGCAGTCACACTCCCACGCGCCGTTGTGGTAGCGGATGTGGTGTGGGCCGTGATTGCCGTCGAATTTGGCTGCGAAAGATTGGATACGGATGCGGTCAAGCTCTTCGGCGTAACGCTTGGCCTTCTCGACATCGCTCACCACGTTCTGTCCTGGCGCATAGGGCTGCGGCGGGCGCTTGAGCATGGGCCGGAGCAGCCGCTCCATCGCCATCAGATGCGGGCAGATGGCGTATTTCTGGAAGCCGGGGCAGGTGCAGCGCCAGCCGGAGGAATCCAGCGCCAGGGTATAGCTGTTGTTATCCCCTCGGAACTGGACTTCCAGCGTCTCGAACGTGATGCGTTCAGGTTCCTGGGCATAGCGTTTAGCCTTCTCGATTTTACCGATCATGCCGTAGTCCATCGCGTGTCACTCCTCTCAAACTCAGTCGAACAAAAAAGCGCGCGGTTGTCAGGCAGACAAAACCGCGCGCTGTCAGGTCGTATCGTATGTCGTTGGCATCACCGTCTTCACAATATCGCACTCCTTTGCCAACATAAGCACAGTTTAAGGCATGTTTAAGCGGGTGTCAAATGTCATCTGTCATTATTTCCCAAGTATCCCAAACGAGTTTTTTCGCAACCGACAGTATTGACATTCCTACGCCTACAAGCCAGAATGGTATTAGATGGACTTACACCCCTGGTTGGGGGTGCTGGATGATGGGGTAAACGTTGGAGTCCGCCCATGTTAAACGCACCGCATCTGAGCGTTACGCTTGACCGTGATGGCGAGGAGCCGATTTACCGCCAGCTTATCCGGCACATCAAGGCGCAGATCGAGAGCGGGACGATGCCTGCCGGGACGCGCCTGCCCGCCAGCCGCGACCTCGCGCGGCAGTTGAACATCAGCCGCATCAGTGTGGTGAACGCCTACGCCGAACTGCGGGCGGAGGGCTACCTGAGCGCGCACGCCGGGCGCGGCACGTTCGTCGCCGGCGATACCAACGGCGCAAACGGCGCATCGTCCCCTGCCAGCACCATCACGCAAGAGACCCCGACCACGCCAGATCGCTCGCTGCGCGAGATGATGCGGCTGGCGCGCAAGCCGGGCGTGATTAGCTTCAGTCACGGCGCACCGCCCAACGAGTTCTTTCCCATGCAGCACCTTAAAGACGCCATTAATACCGTGCTGGATCGAGACGGCTCGAAAGCGCTCGGTTACGAATTGACCGAAGGCTATGCGCCGCTGCGTGGCGCTGTACGCGATTACGTCAGCGCGCTCGGCATTCGCTGTAGCGCTGAGAACGTGCTCATTACGGGCGGCACGCAGCAGGCGCTTGATCTGGTCATTCAGGCAGTGCTGTCCGAAGGCGATATTCTGGTCACCGAAAACCCGACGTATCTGGGGATGATTGACATCGCCCGCACGCGGCGGGTACAGATACACGGCATCAACATGGACGAAGACGGCATCCGGCTCGACCAGCTTGAAAACTTCATCCTGGACAACCGTCCCAAATTGATCTTCGTCATGCCCACTTTTCAGAACCCGACGGGGACGGTTATGCCCATGCACCGCCGCCGCCAGCTGCTCAACCTCGCCAACGAGTATCACATCCCCATTCTGGAAGACGGCGTATACCAGGAATTCCGCTTCGAGGGTGAAGCGCTGCCGCCCCTGAAAGCGCTGGACGACACCGGCATTGTCATCCACGCCAGCGGCTTCAGCAAGATGCTGCTGCCGGGGATGCGCATCGGCTATCTCATCAGCGACGGCGGGCATCATGAGCGGCTGGTGCGCGTCAAGCAGGCCGCCGACATTTCCACGCCCGGCCTCAACCAGCGCGCCATTCACCTGATGCTGGAACGCGGCGTGCTGGCGCAGCAGTTGGAGCGCAACAACCGCGAACTCAGAAGGCGGCGCGATACGGCGTTAGCGGCGGCGGCGCGCTATTTCCCGCCGGGGACGCGCTGGAACAATCCAAAGGGCGGCCTCTATCTGTGGGCGGAACTGCCCAAGACCGGCCCCACTGCCGCCGAACTGTACATCTCAGCGATTGAAAACGGCGTCGCCTACGCCATCGGCAACGTGTTCTACACCAACAGCTGTGGCAGCTACCGGATACGCCTCAACTACGGCGCGCACAAGCCGGCGGACATCGAAGAAGGCTTCAAACGGCTGGGGCGCGCCTGGCGCGAGCTGGCTACCGACTACGCGGTGATCGAGAAGGCGCCATTGCTATAGCGATTAGCTTTTTGTTTTGAATAGCCTCGAAGTGTGCCTGTGACGGATTGGGAACGCGAGTTCATTCTTTCGCATCGTGTCGCGCGGCTGGCGACGGTGGATGCGCAGGGGCAGCCGCACGTTGTGCCCATCGTCTACGCCTTCGACGGAAAGCGGCTTTACACGCCGCTGGACGCCAAGCCCAAGCGTGTTGACGTTCGCCAGCTTCAGCGGGTGAAGAATATTCAGGTAAATCCCCAGGTCGCCGTCGTGATAGACGACTACACGGAAGATTGGCAGCAGTTAGCCTGGGTGCAGCTTCGCGGTACGGCAAAGGTCGTTGAGGAAGGGGCAGAGCGCTCAACAGGCATGGCACTGCTCGCCGCGAAATATCCCCAGTACCAGACAAGGCCGCTCGACGACTGGCCCATCATCGCGGTGACGCCACAGCACATCCGGGGGTGGCGCTCGGGATAGCCGCGCCCCTATAATCGCCTCCATGCACAACCACGAAAACAATTTGTTTCCCGTCGTCATCGTCGGCGCAGGGTTGGCCGGGCTGACGGCGGCGGTGCACTTGGCGGAACGCGGTGTCGAGCCGCTGGTGATCGAGGCCGATTCGCAGTGGGCGGGCGGACGGCTGGCAGGCGGCACGCCGGACACGTTCGAGTATAAGGGACGCAGCTGGTCATTCGACTCGGAGCACGGCGTTCACGCGCTGTGGGGCGGGTATGACAACCTGCGCGCGATGCTCAAGCACTTCCTCTACCTCGACCTACAAGAGTCCAGCGGCGAGGAGTGGATCAACCGCTGGCGGCGCGAAGTGCGGGTGGTCGAAGCCGGGCGCGCGGTGCGGTGGAGCTGGATTCCCGCGCCGTTCCACTACCTGCAACTGCTGTTCAATCTCCGCTTCTGGGGCGCGATCAATCTGCTCGACTTTCTCTCCTTCCCCGGTTTTCTGTTCAGTACCCTATGGGCAGCCGGCTTTGACCCCATCAAAGAAGGCGTGGCGCTGGACGGCCTCACCATGCAAGAGTTCTTCAGAGGGTGGACGCCCAACCTGCGCGCGACGTTCACGGGCCTGGGGGTGAACCTGCTGGCCGCGCCAGCCGAGGACATTTCACTGACGGCGTTTATCGCCGCCATCCGTTTCTACACGCTGCTACGGCGCGACTCGTGGCAGCCGGAATACTATCCGGCCAACCCCCATCAGTGCGTCATCCAGCCGCTTATTGAGCGGATCGAGTGCATGGGGGGGAAGGTGCTGCATGGCGTGGAAGCGCAAGCGCTGGACTGTCTAGGCGATCACTGGCGCGTGCAGGTGGAGGATGCGCAGCGCCGGGGCAAGCGCTCCCTGCTGGCAAAACAGGTGATTCTGGCCGTCAATGCGCCGGCGGCTCAACGTTTGCTGTGCGCCGGTTCGGGTACTGCCGATGCTGCTTGGCGGTTGCGCTTCCCCAAAACGGCGCGCAACGCGACAGTGCGCTTATGGTATAACCGCTCGCCGCGCGACGGCTCGACAGGCGGCATGTTCACGGGGGATTTTCTGCCGGACAATTTCTTCTGGCTGCACCGGCTGTACGACGACTTCCGCGAATGGCACGCCGTCACGGGGGGCAGCGCGATTGAAGTCCATCTCTATGCCGGCGACAGCGTGCTCGAACAGCCTGACAACGTGCTGGTCATCCGGGTGATAGACGAGGTGCAGCGCGCGTTCCCCGAACTGCGAGGACACTTTGTACACGGCGCAATCCGGCGCAACAGCCGCGTGCATACGCAGTTCCGCGTGCCCACCAAGGACAGCCTGCAAGTGGAGACGCCCTGGCCGGGCATCCTGGCCTGCGGGGACTGGATTGGCTACCCGTCGCCGTCGTTCTGGATGGAGCGCGCCTGCGTGACAGGCATCGCCGCCGCCAATGCTGTATTGGAAGCCAACGGGCTTGAGCCGTTCCGCATCATCCCGTCGCGCGAGCCGGAGGGATTGGCGCGTGTTGTCGGCGTGCTGGTGCGCGCATTCCGGCGGACGGTGGGACGGGCGCTGCTGGCGGGGGCGCGGGGAGTGCGACGGGTGAGGCGCGGATGAGGCACGCTATAATTTGGAAAAGGGTGAAGGGGTGAGCGATGGATACGCCGCGTATTCGGATGGGACACGAAAAAGGTGAAGTCGCACCAAACACGTTTAGTGACTTCGATTGGGTACACTGGAATAAGCAGGCGCTGTACGAGCAATACGGCAAGTGTGTTGCTCTCGTCATTCGAAAAGAAAGTTGTCGGCACTGGGCAAACAATTCAGGAAGCTGTGGAAGATGCTGAACGGAATCTACCACCGGAGTCCGGTGTCATTACCCCTATTCTCACATTTCTACATCCGCCAATGGTCATTTTTCGCGGCTGGCCGTACTACATCAAGCGCGAGAAGCGAAAGCTGTCCCACCGCTTATGGTTTCGTTGCAGTAATAAATTCCTCATCAGCACTCAGTTTCGGAGAATAACTTGTAAATTCTGGTTCAGAACCAGAGACAAACTAATGTGCCTCGGCAATCTTCCAAATCGCGTCTCAATTCGGCGTGTGTCTTTCCACTTCCACAGCAGAATATGGGTTTCGGCGCGAATTCAAGAGGCGCAACGAAGTACCATATGCCTCAGTTTTTTGAACCGCTTTTCGATAAATGGGTCATCAACCGTTCCGCGAATAGGAAACTTGGGTTGGCGGAAAATCGTAAAGATGGAACCGGAGTGGGCTTGTTCGACGAGTTGATGGAATTGCTCTAAAGTGGAAATTAAGAAGAATGTACCACCCGCTCCACTGTGCGGCACATAAATATCAACCAACAAATCACCGGAATCCTTCAGCCACGCTTGGACTATGCTGGCAACACGCTCATCGAGAATGGAGACTGATTCCATATAGTCGTTCTTATACTGACCAAAATTTGCTATCTCCCACCATACCACCGCACCGCCGCCCGCCCGATGCCCTGCGCAATCGCATAATTGACGGCAAAGCCGATGAACGCGCCAAGCAACGGAACGAGCTTCGAGAAGGATTTTCCAATCGCCCGGAGCAGGAAGCGCAGAAGCACGCCCGTCGTTCGCTCCGCAACCTGCCCGCTGGCCGACATCACGATGTAGGTGCGGATTTTCGCTTCACGTTCGCTGCCTGGAGCATGACCGTAGGCGCTGGCGATGAAGTCCACCAGCGCCGCCTGGATGCGCAGCGAGGCGATGATGTCTATAGGGAGCGCAATGGGCAGCGTGATGAACCCGCCCAGGCCGGTGATCGCGCCGACAATACCGGCTTTGAGCGCCTGCTGATGAATGATCTTGCCAATCAATTCTTCAGTGCTGGCGCTGGGGTGCGTGGAACGCTGCCGCTGGAATTCCGCCTGCAACTGCGAAATATCCGGGCTAAAGAAGGTGTCCAGGCGGCTCTGCGTCATCCGATAGAGCAGAAACGCGACAACGGCGACAATGAGCACTGGGAGCGCGCAGAGCAGCAGGAAACCGAGGAGCAGGATGTTGCCGGCGTTGTCGAGCTGCAAGGGGAAAAGCCTTTTGAGCTAAAGTTTATCGTAGTCTTCTGGCTCCACGTCGGGTACCTTCGCCAGCACACGCTCAAACTCGCGCCTATCACCACGTTTGGCACGTTCTTCAAGATATTCTTCAGTCATCAACGCTGACATTTTCTCTGCCAGCGCCAGGGTGATAAGCTGGTTGAGCGAGATATTTTCTTTCTCGGCCAGTTTACGGGCTGCTTTATGGAGGGAATCGGGAAGACGTAGACTGATGGTACTCAAAGTATCTCTCCTATCTCACGTAGAAATTCCTGTGGGGTCACCGCCTGGATTCCGAACTGGGCTACTCCTTCAAAATCGCGCTTATTGTGCGTCACGATAAAATCGCAATTTGCAGTAAAGGCCAGTTCTAAAATCATTTCATCTTTTGGGTCTTTCAAGAAAGGACGCCATAGGTAGCAAATTTTCCAGCGATTTGCGACTCTACATAGATAGTTGAGGAGAACATCTATATCGCGTTCAGTATACAGTAGCTCATCTACCAACCTTTTGGTTACATCTTCATATTCTACAACCAACGGGACAGAAATGTTAAGTTTAAACTTTCCACTTTCAACAGGGTGAGTAAATGAAATGACTTTCCTCGCCGTGAACGTAATGCAGCAACCAATACGTTCGTGTCCATAACAATTTGGGGAATGCTCATAATGGTATCATAGATTACCGCAAATCCTGTCAACACTTACCTGCTACTCGATAATCGCCTTGACGCTTTCCCGGAACACTTGCGTGTGATAATCCATATCGGCCTCCGTCGTGTCCGGCGCGATGAGCGCCATGTTGTGGAACGGCGTCATCAGAATGCCGCGATTGAGAGCGGCGAGGTGCATGTAGCGATCAAGCTGAGGGTCTACGGCTGCGGCGGCCTCGCCCCCGTTGCGCGGCGGCGTCGGACAGAACCAGTATTCGGCGCGGCAGCCCAACTGTGTGACGTGCCAGGGCAGCTCGTATTCGTCAATCACGCTCTGCACCCCTATCGTGAAGCGCTCGGCCAATGGAATCGTGCGGTCAAACGCTTCCTGAGTCAGTACATGTTCAAGTGTGGCTTTCATCGCTGCGATGGAGAGCGCGTTGCCTGCCAGTGTCCCGCCGATACCACCCGTGTCGGCGGTGTTTACATCCATCTTCGCCTGAATGCGTTCGGCGACTTCTGCCGAGAAACCGTAGACAGCCGCCGGTACGCCGCCCGCGATTGGCTTGCCGATGGTCAGCATGTCTGGCTGAAGATTGTGGGCGTGGGTGTAACCGCCTGTCCCCGCGCAGATGGTGTGCGTCTCGTCCAGGATGAGCAGCGTCCCGGTGCGGCGGGTGATGTCGCGCAGCGCCGCATGATAGCCGGCATCCGGGTGAACAATGCCGATGTTGGTCATGACGGGTTCGGCCAGAACGCAGGCCACGTCGCCGGGGGCGAGCGCCGCCTCCAGCGCCGGGATGTCGTTGAACTCAATCACGCGCGTGGTCGTCGCCGGATTGACTGCCGGGCCAATATTGCCGAGTCGCGGGCCAGCCACGCCATCCTTGAGCGTGACAAACGTCTCGTCTACTGTGCCGTGATAGCACCAGTTGTAAACCAGAATGAGGCTTCGCCCGGTGATGTGGCGGGCAAGGCGAATGGCAAAGCGGTTGGCATCCGTCGCCGTGAGAACGGTCTGCCAATACGGGAGGCCAAAACGCCGCGCCAGTTCCTCGCCAACCCAGATAGCATCTTCGATAGGCAGCATGAAGGTGATGCCGCGCCGCGCCTGTTGAGTAATCGCTTCGACAGCCGCCGGGGGCGCGTGCCCGGTCATCGCGCCCGTGTCGCCCAGACACAGGTCGAGATAGCGATGGCCGTCCACGTCGGTGAAGTGCGCGCCGGAGGCTTCCCGGACAAACACGGGGAACGCGCCTGCCCACCGTACCATCCAGTTCATCGGCACGCCGCCCAGCAAGCTGCTCCGCGCGCGCTCGAACAGCGCCTTCGAATGCGGGCGCTCGGCGATGAAGCGCTCTTGCTCGCGGGTGTAGGCAGCGTTCAAACGGGCGCGGTCAATAGTGGGCATATAGCAGCCTCATACATCCAGCAGCAGGCGCACATTGAGCGTCCAGGCGACGTACAACGCATACAGGAACGCTTTGAGCTGCCGCACGGTACGATCATCGCCGTCTTCCGGCTTGAGCAGGAAGGGATAGCGCGCGCGGGCATCGGCGGGCGCTTGCGAAATGTTCATGATGGAATCGGCGTCCATATCCCGGCGGATCGCGTGGAAGAACAGCAGCAGCACGCCGGCGTGTGACGGGTGGATGTGCCCCAGCGTGAAGGTCATCTCGAACACCTGGTTCGTCGTGATATAGAACTCGCCCATCTGCCGCGCCAGCACGCCCGTTTCTTCGAAGTACGGCAAACCTTCGCCCCGCAGCGCCTTGACGCTGCTGCCGTCGTAGCCAAACTCCTCGATACCCTGGCGCAGAAGCAGCCACACCAGCGGCTCTTCGGGCGTCGGAAGCTGGTTCAGCAGCCAGATTTCGCCCTGGCGGGAGATCGGATATTCGATGTAGTTGATGCAGCCAAAGGGTTGATTGTTGGCGTTGGCCGGGCAACCCTGACAGTAATGCGCCAGCGGCTGGAGTTCCTCGGCGGCGTCCAGCAAATCCTGCACGACCACCACGCGCGTCTCTTCCTGGCCGTCGGGCGTGCTGCGCGTGAATTCAAAGCCCATTTGCGCCGGCGGGCGGTTATCGCCATTCTTGCGGAAAAGCTGGATGACCGACTCCGCTCGCTCGCGGCCTTTCAGCCGTTCCAGAATGCCGTCTGTGCCCAGCGTGCTCTTGGGCACGCAGGCGTAGTCTATGATGTAGTCTATTGCCATTTACCAAAGGCCGGCTTCGATGAGTACACGCCGAATTTTGATCTGGTCTGGGTGGTTCATCTGGAGGATAAAAACAGTAACTCGGCCAGTGGGCGTCTTACCTCTGATTCGTGCATCTACTTTTTCAAAATGTTCAATCCAATTTTGAGTGCGTGGATTAAAGAACAGGACAAGCTGGTTTGTTTCTTCGTCCAGCGAAGGGATGTCGCTTCCTTTCGCATTGTTGCATTCGAAGCAAGCCCAGGCAAGATTGATCGATTCAGAGGAACCACGATGCTTGACGGCAATAATATGATCTACTTGATGAGGAAAAAAGCTAAAGCCTTCCGGTAAGCAGTACTCGCAGCGGAAATTGGCGCGCTCGCGTACCTGCTTCCGGGCTGAATCTGGCACATAGGTCATGACTGTTGCAATGCCTTGTACGCTTTGATTTTGAGCAGCGTGACCAAGCGGTTAAACGCCACCATTTGCTCCAATTCATCTGCCTCTTCAGCCGTGAGCTTACCCTCCTTGTTCAGTGCCGTCAGTTCATCTGCACGTCGCTGTTCTTCCTCCGTCGGTGCGAAGGCCAGGATTTCCTCTGGAGTCATCTTCTCCACCACCCGATTGAGAAGTCTATCGAAGGGCGAGATGGGGTTAGCGCCATACTTTTACCTCTGAAGACTTGAGCGCTCGAATTTTGAGACAGCTAATGAACTCTTCAAATTCAAGCACCTGTGCTAACTCGGTGGCTGCTTCAGGCGTCAATTTCCCTGTTACCTCATCGTAGGAGGCAATATCGCTGCCTTACATAAGCAGCTTTGGCTTTCAGCAGTGACATAAGACGCTTGAATTCAAGCATTGTTATAGCTCAATCTTTTCCTCTGGCGTCAATATACCCTCGTTATTCCTGTCCAGAAGTTCCTCAGCACGCCGCTGCTCTTCCTCGCTGGCTTCATCCAGAAATTTTTCGTAAGGAGGGTAAAGATTGACGGATGCCATTTTTGCCTCGCTGCTTCAACAACTCCATTATACCACGCACATACCGGGGCGAATCGCCGATTCGCCCCTACGCAATTGTCTGAATGTTGGGCGAATTGACGGGATTACCCCTCCGCCGTAAAGCTCGTCCCCCACAGACGCAGCGTGCCATCCTCGCTGATCGAGGCCAGGAACTCGCCGCTCGGGCTGAAGGCCAGAT
>FLYN01000796.1_pt1 | contig 10000 bp, 8 predicted proteins | sample 1122621 | NCBI WGS metagenome assembly FLYN01 (sample SAMEA4346792, study PRJEB14843) | hot springs metagenome | biome: Terrestrial Biome; feature: Habitat; material: Sediment | place: India | collected 2012-06-12 | depth 1760 m
CAGTGCCCGCCACACCCATTTTGGGGCCCACCCGCGCCGCGCTCCAGCGCGGACGGAGCGCGGGGATTCGTGAGGGCCTCCAGTCCCACACCCCACCGACATGCTTTGCACACAGCCTCTAAAAACGGCGTGGGCACCGTTTATGGATCAAGGCACCTTTTGCTTCGCTGATGACGGTTTGCGGTCGCATCTCCGGTCTGTCCCGGCGATCGCAGGCTAACGACCTGACGTTCTCCCTCTGCGCTGCTGAAAGCCTCGAGAAGCTGTTTGAACAGGGATCGTTGGCGTGCTCTCACAAGAAGAAATCGACGAGCAGTTGCAGCTCCTCCATACGTATCGGCGGACGCTCGCTACCTATTTGCGCCAACAGGCGGCGATCGGCGAGGCCTACAGCCCGCCGGCGCTGCTGTATGGGATCGCCGAGGCGCGCAGCCAGATCCAGCGGATCAAATCCGCCCTCCGCGTCGCCGGGGTCCAGGTGCCCGCGGATATCGATGATGAAGAGCCGCCGTCGATCCCGATCGTGCCGCGCATGCCTCGCCGTGCGCGGACGGGCCTGCTGATGAGCACCGTTGGTGCAGCGCTGCTGGTGATTGGCCTGGCGCTCGCTCGCTTCGGCGGGCCGCTGCTATCGGGTGGTACGCCAGCCGCGCCGCAGGCCGCGCTCAGCACGACTCCGGCAGCGGGTATGGCACCGACCATGCTCGCCCCACCCGGGTCCACGGCGCCGGGCGGCGGGCAGCCCGCGCTTGCTACGTTGACGAGCGTGGAAGAGATCGAACCATTGCTCCTGCAGGCCAATGTTCGGCTGTCATTGCCCGAGGATGAGGAGCGCACGCGCAGCTACTTCACCGGCCCGGAGTCGGCCTATCACAAGTTGGCGGTGGCGGTACTCGTGGTCGTCGGCGAGCGGCGTTTTAGGCAGCCCGTCTACCTCGATCAGGTGGATAAGTGGTACACGCAGGCAGCCGGATCTGGCTATGCCGAGCGCGGGTCGCTCGATCTGGAGAAGGTGCAGCAGGCGTTGCTCGCCGCGCACAACGATTATTATGGCGACGACGCCAGCACGCTTGACGCGCTGCTTGCACCGCGCAGCTGAGCGCAATCGAATAGAGAGGTGATATGTTTGGTCGTGCATGGCGGATCGTAGTGATGGTTTCAGTTGTATGGGGGGTGCCGGCGGCACGCGCAGGGCCGCGCCCCGAACGCGATGCGGCGGCCCAGATGGCGAGCGAGGAACTGCCCGAGGCTACTGCCGATGGCGTGCTGGGGCAGGCGGCGTTCAACACCAACAGCAGCGGAACAAGTGCGACGACAATGAATGGCCCGGCGGGCCTCGCCATCGCACCGCCCGGCGCCCCGAATGCCGGGCGATTGTTTGTCGTGGAGTATGACAACAACCGCGTGCTGAGCTGGCCCAGCGCCAGTTCTTTTGTGAGCGGGCAGGCGGCCGATCTTGTCATCGGCCAGGTAGCTTTCACAACACCGTGGGGAGGGTTGGGCCAAAACGTCTTGTACCATCCCGAAGCCGCGGTCGTGGACCGCAGCGGTCGCCTGTGGGTGGCAGACACCGAGAACAACCGTGTGCTGGGGTTCGATCCACCGTTCAGCAACGGCATGAACGCCAGCCGGGTGTTGGGGCAGCCCGACTACTGGTCCGACCGGATCAACCAGAGTGGGAGCGTCGCAGCCAACACCTTGTACTATCCACGCGGCCTGGCGGTGGACGGAGCAGGCAACCTCTATGTCGCCGATGATTTCAACCATCGCGTGCTCCGCTTCTCGCCGCCGTTCGCAGACAACATGAACGCCTCGCTCGTCATCGGGCAGGCGAACTTCATCAGCGGCGATCCCAACCGCGGTGCTGCGGTGGGGCAGAGTACGTTGAACCACCCAAAGGGCATCGCCATAGATGGCGCGGGCAATCTCTACGTCGCCGAATATGACAACAACCGTGTCACGCGTTTCGCGCCGCCATTGAGCGACGGCATGGACGCGAGCGGGGTGTACGGCCAGCCCGACTTCGCCTCGTCCGCGCCGAACAACGGCGGCATCGGCCCGGGTAGTCTTTATAATCCAGTCGACGTGGCGGTATCGGCGGCGGGCGATGCGTTGGTTGTCACCGATCAGTCGAACGTGCGCGTCCTCGGCTATGCCCACCCGCTCGACGATGTCATCGCCGATCAAGTCTATGGCCAGCCGGACTTCACCGCATCCACGCCGAACAGCGGCGGCGTCAGCGCGACGTCGATCAACGAGGAACCATTAGGGGTGGCCATCGACGCTGGTGGCAGCCTGTACCATGCCGACTATCGCAATCACCGCCTGCTGGCATATGACCGGGATGTGGTGGGAAATGGCGCGCCCGGCAGTTGCGGCGAAGCAGCGCTGGACACGGCGTTGGCCAGGGGCGGGACCATCTCCTTCAACTGCGGCTCCGCACCGCACACGATTCTGCTCACCAGCCAGAAATTGATCAACGCCGATACGGCGATCGACGGCGGCGGCACAATCACGCTCGATGGTCGGAACGCGCACCGGCTGTTTGATGTCGGCAGTGGCGTGACGCTCATGCTCAACAACCTGACCTTGAGCAACGGCTACGCTCCTGGCGCGGACGGCGGCGCCATCGCCAACGGCAGTGCCGGCGGCGGTGGCACCCTGATCATTAACGCCAGCCGCCTCCTCAACAACCGTGCTGACGGCAGCGGTGGCGCAATTGTCAGCTATGGCCCGCTAACGATCAACAACAGCCTGCTAGAAGGCAACCAGGCGCTCAACGGTGGCGCGCTGTATCCGCGCTGGAACGGCGCACAGACGACGATCGTCAACAGCGTGCTGCGGGACAACCGCGCCACCGACACAACCGACGGCTGGGGCGGGGCTATCCTGGCCTGGGATGGCGCGCCGGTGGCGCTCGAGAGTAGCGTTATCTACGGCAACAGCGCCCGCTATGGCGGCGGCATCTACAACTTCGCCAACTCGGTGCTGACACTTAGGAGCGGCACGCTGCTGCGCAATAATGCCGCCACGATTGTTGGTGGCGGCCTGTACAACGCCGGCACGGCGCGGTTGATCAATGCCACGCTCAGGGCTAACTCGGCCTACGGTGGCGGTGGCCTGTTCAATGACAGCGCAGCCAGCATGGCTGCGCTAACCAACGTCACCCTCAACGAGAACTCCGCAAGCTACGGCGGTGGCCTGTACAACAACCTCGGCACAGCGACGCTGACCAACGTCACGCTCAGCGGTAATACCGCCGCTGCTGGCGGTGGCGGTCTGTACAACAACCTCGGCACAGCGACGCTGACCAACGTCACGCTCAACGGTAATACCGCCGCGACTGGTGGTGGTGGGATGTACCGAAATGACGGTCTGGTTCAGGTCATGAGCACGATTGTGGCCAACAGCCCGTTCGGCGGGAATTGCGTTGGAGGGAGCACCAACAACGGATTCAATCTTTCCAGCGACAACACATGCGGCTTTGGCGTTGGGCGGGACAGCGTCGACGTCATGCTCAATCCACTGGCAGACAACGGCGGGCCGACGCGGACGCACATGCCGCAACCCGGGAGCCCGGCGATCGACACCGTCGCTGCTGGTTGCCCGCCCCCGTCCACCGACCAGCGGGGCGGCGCACGATCGGTGGATGGGGATGGTGATGGCAGCGCCCGGTGCGATGCCGGGGCGGTGGAGTATGGGGCGCTGCTGCCGCGCGTGTATGTGCCGGTCATGCGCGAATAGCCATTTGGCGCATCCGGAATCTATGCGTGCCCGCCCCAACCACACGCTCCTCGAGGTGAGGACTGGGGCCACGCCCCGGTGGAGGTACAACTGGAGCATCAGGGCTGGGGCCGGCGGCGGCGTTCGAGCCAGCGTGCCAATGATGCAGGGCTCTCCGTGGATTTTTTTCCCAGGAGCAATCCTTCGACGCCGATATCTTCGTCGAGATCGGGCCAGTGCAGGCCAAAGCCCGCGCCCACGATCTGCACATTGGCACGCTCCGTTGCTGTTCCATAGGCTAAACGCGGGAACCAGCTGATCGGCACAGCGATCGTGCGGCCATCGTCGAGATCCACAGTTAAGGTGTCATCGGTAACGCTGACATGGATGGCTCTAGGCGGTGCTATCAGCACCGATGCAGAATCTGTCCCACTCATCGCGCAATTGCTCCACATGTTCGCGGGCGAGCTGCTCGATTGCCCGTAATTCACGCCGACTGTAGCCGTGACTGTCGGCGATCCACACGTCTGGGTCCAACCAGAGTTTTGCACTCAAGTTATCGCGGTCCACATGCATGTGGCGCGGTTCTCCACAATCATACGAGTAGAAATAGAACCGGTATGGTCCAACGCGTAGTGCCGTTGGCATGATTCCGTTGGCAGCTCAATCGGTACCTGATATTCGTGTGGGGAGAGCCGCAGACCCGCCCTGGAAACCCCACCCAACGTTATGCGTGGTTCTTGCCGCCTCTGGCGGTGGTGGTAACTCATACAGTATAGCACATCAGGGAGGGCAGGGATGAGCAGGGCGCCGCACTACGATGATACAGATAACCGCGCGAGGTTGGGGCTGAAGGGGGCTGGGAAGCGTCCAAAAATGTCCTTATGTCCTCTGGGGAGGCGCGGCGGGGCTGGGGCCGGCGGCGGCGTTCGAGCCAGCGTGCCAATGATGCAGGGCTCTCCGTGGATTTTTCGGGAGGAATTCTTCGCGCCGCCTTGCATGCTGCCCGACATCCGTGCTACGATAAGGCCCATGCTCCTCGTCATCGTCGCAACAACCGGCTGTGCTACGGCGTCTCAGCATCAGACATCGCGACGCACAGCAGCAGTATGCCATGCTGGAAAGGAGTCCCACTGTGCCCTTCTGCCCCCAATGCGGCATCGATAACCCTGCGACTGCACGGTATTGCGATCAGTGTGGCGCGGTGCTCATCCCGGTGCCTTCCACGTCAGCGCCGCCCCCTGGGCCGGCAGCGCCCACCGTTCCCGGTGCGCCATTGGTTTCCGGTCCGGTCACCTGCCCGCAATGCGGCACGGCGGCCATCCCCGGCGAGGCGTTCTGCGACAACTGCGGCGCGCCGCTGAGTGCCCCTGCACGCCCCACCGCATCGCCGCCGGCTCCGCCCTATAGTCCTGGCCTGCCGCCGCAGCCCTCGTACCCGGCGCCCCAGCCGTCGGGAAGCGTGCCTCCGCCAGCGCCTGGCGCGCCGCCGGTGATCTATCAGTCGCCACAGCCGATCCCCGCGCCCACGCCGCCTCCACCACCCACGCTGCCTGGCCAGCCGGGGCCGCAGCCGACCCAGCCGATCCCGGTGCCGGTCGCGCCCGCCGCAATGCCGCGCGCCGTGCTCGCCCCGGCGCATCTGGTTGTCGTCCCGGCCGGAGTGGTTCTGCCGTTGCCGAACGCGCCCCAGGCGATCGTTGGGCGCGCCGACCCGGTCAGCAACTTCTACCCCGACGTGGACCTCACGCCCTACGGCGCGCTCGAGCAAGGCGTTGGGCGGCGACATATGCGCCTGTTCGTCCAGGGTGGGCAGATCATGGCCGAGGATCTGGACAGCACCAACGGCACCCTGCTCAACGGCCAGAAGCTGATCCCCCGGCAGCCCCAACCGCTGCGTAACGGCGATCAGCTCCAGCTCGGGCGGCTCGTCCTGCGCTTTGAGGAGCATTGAACGCGATGGCCTTCGATCGTTTGTTCCTCAGGTGCTGCCATGCGATTCGCTCCACCCACGTGGGAAGCGTGCCGCCGCGCTATCGGCCGCCTCGATACGTTGCCTCCCGCGCTTCGGCGAGCGTTCGAGCCCGGCGCCGATGTTGAGCTGCTGCCACCGCCTGGCCCGCACGACTGGCTGGCCAACCATCCGGAGCCGGGCCAGACCTTCGAGGAGTTCGTCGCCTCTCGCCCCAACCGGCCGGATGCGATCCGCACGACGATCTATCTCCAACCGCTGGACCGGTTCTCGAATGAGACGGGTCCCCCGCTCGATCGGCTCGAACAGTTCGCCGCAGCGTTCTTCATGATGAACGTGCAGACCCTGCCGGCCATCGATCTGGCCAGCAGCACGATTACAACCCGCGCGAACCCACACACCGGGCACCTGCAGCTCCTGACCGGCGACATCCTGGCGCTGCTCAGGCGCCGGCTCCCCGCCGATGCCTATTGTGTCCTCGGCATCACTATGCACGACCTGTACCCCGACCCGGCGTGGAACTTCGTCTTTGGCCAGGCCTCGCTGCGCCATCGCGTCGGCGTCTACAGCTTCGCGCGCTACGATCCCCGCTTCTATGGCCAGACGATCGAGGATGAGGAGCAGGTGCTGCTGCGGTGGAGCTGCAAGGTATTGGCGCACGAGACGGCGCATATGTTCGGCATATCTCACTGTATCTACTTTCGCTGTCTGATGAACGGCTCGAACCACCTGGCAGAGAGCGATGCGCGCCCACTCCATCTGTGTCCGGTCGATCTGCACAAGCTCCACTCCAGTGTCCAGTTCGATCTCGGTGAGCGCTACCGCCGCCTGCAGGATTTCTGCCGTGCGGTCGGTTTCGACGATGAGGCCCAATGGTTGGAGCAGCATCTGGCGCGCCTGATAGCCTGATCCAGGTCGAGCCTGCCTGGTGGGAGCTGCTGGCCCGGCTGGAGGAGGGCCGGCCCTGGCGGAGCATCTTCGTGCTGGGCCGGGTCGACACCGGCAAAACGACGCTCTGCCGGTTTCTGGGGCGCGCGCTTGCGCAGCGCTATCGTACGGCAGCGATCGACTGTGACCCCGGCCAATCCGCCCTGGGACCGCCGACGACCCTCGGGCTGGCGTGGGAGCCGTGGGAGGGCGCGCGGCCGCTCGCGCTGCGCTTTGTGGGCGCAACCTCGCCGGTCGGGCATTTCATGCCGATGCTGACGGGCGCCAAGCGGCTCGCCGAGCGGGCGCTGGCGTACGGGGCGCAGAAGATCGTGTTCGACTCATCGGGCTATATGGATAGCGACGTCGGGCGAGAATTTCATTTCCAGATGATCGACCTGCTCGATCCGGATCATCTGGTGGTGCTCCAGCGCAGCGGCGAGATCGAGCCGCTGCTGGCGAACTTCGCGCGCCGCTTCCGGCCCCGCATCCACCGGCTGCCGGTCTCTGGCGCTGTGCTCGCCCGCGAGCGGCCTACCCGCCGGGCCTACCGCCAGGCGCAGTTCCAGCACTACTTCGCAGCGGCAGCGCTGCGCACGCTCGCGCTGGATGGCCTCGGCTTCCACGGCATGGTCCCGCCACCGGAGCTCGCGCCACGGTGCCGCGGGCGCCTGATCGCGTTATGCGACCGGCACGGATTCGCGGCTGTGCTGGGGATCGTCGAGGAGCTGGACCTCGATCGCGGGCTGGTGCGGCTGTATGCGCCCCCGTTCGAGCGTCGGCGGATCGCGTCGGTGCAGTTTGGCTCGATCTGCCTGGAGCCCGCCGGGCGTGAATGCTGATCGTGCCCCTATCGCTCTGTCTCTTGCTCGAATCCGACTGTGCGCGCGGCCTCGCCCTCTTCCCTCCTTCTTACAGAGGTCGGTTTTGCGCCGGGCACATCAGGACACCGGCTCCTCTTACCCCTTCCCCACTCTCCCAGCCAGGAGAGGAGGAGAGGATGGCGCTGGGCTGCGGGCCTGCAACGCCTCCTCTTCGTCCCTCCCTGACGTGCGGGGGTGGGGCCACCAGCACGCGGGGTGGGCAGCGAACCAACCGACGCCCAAAAAGATAAGGGGAGGTGTATCAGGCGGGTGGTCCGCTCCTGAAAGGGCGGGGGCAGGGGGGGTGACGACAGCGCGGGGTAATCGCCAAAAAATACCCTCGCAAGCTGCTCTCCTCACCTGACCTGGGAGAACGAGGGAAGGGGGCCACGCATCGCCCGCCACGGGCATGGTATAATCCGCCTGGCTCAAATACTCCAACATCTGAGGTTGCTATGCCACACCGCTCCTTGCTCCTCGCCGCGCTTGCCCTGCTCGTTGTGCTGATATGGCCAGCTATTCCTGTGCAAGCGGGGCCGGCGCCCGAACCTGCCGCTCCGAGTGCCGGGTTCGCCTATTTCCCACAGACCGGGCATAACATCGGTGCGAAGATCAAACGCTTCTACGATGCCAACGGTGGCCTGGATATCTTCGGCCTGCCGCTGACCGAGGTGTTCACCGAAGATGGGATGCAGGTGCAGTATTTCGAGCGCGCGCGCTTCGAACTACACCCCGAACTCCCGCCGGAGTTTCACGTCTCGCTCACGCTGCTCGGCAGTTACTTCACCCAGGGCCGCAACGAGCCGGCCTTCCAGTGGCTAGCGGCCAGCCCAGGTGGGGACCGGCATTTCTTCCCCGAGAGCGGCCACACGCTCGGCGGCGTGTTCCGCAGCTTCTGGCAGAATCGCGGCGGCCTGGCCGTCTTCGGCTACCCGATCTCCGAGGAGTTCACCGAGATCAACCCGCAGGACGGCCAGCCTTATCTGGTGCAGTATTTCCAGCGCGCGCGCTTCGAGCTCCACCCCGAGCACGCCGGCACGCCCTATGAGGTGCAGCTCGGCCAGCTCGGGCGGCAGCTCCTCAACGAGCGGCCCGCGGCGCAGGCGGCCAGCGTGCCCGCCCCGCCGATCACGCTGCTGGGCAAGGCGACCACCGGCTTCGCCACCTCGATCACCGAGCGGCGGCGCAATATCGCAACCGCTACCGCGATGTTCGACGGCCTGGTGGTGCCGCCGGGCCAGGAGCAATCCTTCCTAAGCGTGGGCGATTTCTCGGAGCAGGCCGGCTTCGTCGAAGGCTATGCGATCGTCGGCGGCAAGCTCGAGAAGGTGATCGGCGGCGGGTTGTGCCAGGTCTCGACCACGCTGTTCCGCGCCGTCTCGAACGCCGGCCTGGAGATCACCAGGCGCTATGGGCACACCTACGTGGTCTATTTCTACGAGAACATCCTCGGCTTCGATGCGACAGTGTTCAGCCCCAACGTCGATTTCCGCTGGCGCAACGATACGCCCGGCCCGGTCTATATTGTCGCTACGACCAACCCGGCGGCCGCCACGGTGACGTTCGAGCTGTGGGGCACCAGCGATGGGCGGACGACGAGCTATGCCGGGCCGTTCGTGAAGAACGTTGTCAAGCCCTCGGTGGCGACCTGGCAATACGATGCTACATTGCCGCGCGGTACGGTCCGACAACTTGTGCACGGCCGGCCTGGGATGGACGTGAACTACATCCGCACGGTGAAGCTGCCCGACGGTAGCATCAAGCACTACAACGATTTTTACACCCACTATCAGCCATGGAACGACTTCTTCATCTATGGGCCGGGCGTGACGCCGCCCGCTGGTGTGCAGGTGATCGGCCCGCGCGTCGTTTACAACCCGCCGGCATCCCGGCGCCTGTCGGATGATGGAACCGATGTGCGCCGCTGATGGAGCCGACGGTGCCACAGCACCCTGGCCGCGTGATCGCTGCACTTGCGAGGGAGCGCGTGCGTCGGGTATAATGAAGGCCGGCGCGCGGCCTGCTGGCATCGCCGCGCCCCCCATCCGCTCCTCGCCGCTCCTCGTGCATCGCCCGCCGGGGAGCGCGTTTGTGAAGGGCGGGTTACTACCATGAACGATGAACGATGAACGGTGCGGCTCGATCCGGCGTTCATCGCTCAGCGTCTCCAAGGGGAAGCAACCGATGTTCACGTTTTTGAAAAAAATCGTCGGCGATAGCAACGAGCGCGCGCTCAAGCAGATCGAGCCGCTGGTCGAAACGATCAATCGCCTGGAGCCGCAGTTTCAGGCGCTCTCGGACCAGGAGTTGCGCGCCAAGACCGATGAGTTCAAGGCCCGGCTGGCGCAGGGCGAAACCCTCGACGACCTGCTGCCGGAAGCCTTCGCTACCGTGCGCGAGGCGGCGCGCCGCACGCTCGGCCAGCGCCACTACGATGTCCAGCTCATCGGCGGGATCGTGCTGCACCAGGGCAAGATCGCCGAAATGAAGACCGGTGAGGGCAAGACGCTCGTCG
>FLYN01003056.1_pt1 | contig 10000 bp, 11 predicted proteins | sample 1122621 | NCBI WGS metagenome assembly FLYN01 (sample SAMEA4346792, study PRJEB14843) | hot springs metagenome | biome: Terrestrial Biome; feature: Habitat; material: Sediment | place: India | collected 2012-06-12 | depth 1760 m
CCCTACCCCGCCAATCGCCCGCCCACCGTGTGCCTCAGCCTTCTCCAGCAGCCGCGTCCGCTCTGGCCGATACACCATGTCATACACCGTCACGCCTTCGGGAAACGGCGCGTCTTCCGGCCAGGGGCGCTCGTCCACACGCGGCCACATCCCCACCGACGTGCAGTTGACAATCAAATCCACGTACCAATCCTCTGTATCCGCAAATGACATCACCCGCGCGCTCACGCCCAAATCGGCAATCAACTGCTGCGCCTTCTCCGCCGTCCGGTTGACAATACCGATATTCGCCCCCTCCTGCGCCAATCCATACACGGCTGCCCGCGCCGCGCCGCCTGCCCCAAGAATCAATACGTTGGCATTCTCAAGATGGACTTTATGCGCCTTCAAATCATCTATAAAACCGACAACATCCGTATTGGTCGCGCGGTTATCTCGGAAGTCAATCGTGTTCACCGCCCCCACTGCCCGCGCCCGCTCATCCGGCTTGACGAAGGGCATCACCGCCTGCTTGTGCGGTACGGTTACGTTCACGCCAATGAAACCATGATCGCGCAGTTCTCGCAGCCCCAGTTTCAAAATATCCGGCGGAATCGGCAGCAGTTCATAGCTCCAATCCACTAACCCCAGCGCTGCGAACGCCGCATTGTGCATCGCCGGGCTGAGGCTGTGCGACACCGGCCAGCCAATGACTCCGACGCGGTTCATGCGCTGTGTCTCCTGGCGCGATGCTCTGAAATGATTGCGTAGGCTTCTTCCAGCGTTCCCACGAACACGAATGTATGATCCTGGTTCAATTGACGATAGATGTGCACAACCATATTCATTAGCGTCCGAACGAGCGCGTTTGACCCCACGAAGACAGTCGTCCCACCATAATTGGGGTGTGGTGGGACAGACAGAGCAAGCTGCCTGACATTGGCAATCACATCCGTAGGCATGAACCCGCTATTCCGCGTGTCTGCAATAAAATCCACCCGATGCACGACCATATCCATGCAGGCATTAGCTTGCTCGATAGCCAGACGCATTTCGTCCCACGTCCAGTTGCCTTCGAAGACGTAGCTCAGTATCGTCTGCTCGCTGTCCAGCCATACAACGCGAACACCCATCCCCCTGCTCCCATGTACTGACGACAGCCGCCATTGTCCTACAAGCAGGGATTCTGCACAACTATATTCGCGCCCAGTCCCACCAACGTTTCCACAAAGCCGGGGAATGAATCGCCCGCGCACTTTGCATCCATCACCCTTGTCTGCCCCTCCGCCGCCAGTCCGGCAACCGTCAGACTCATAGCTACTCGATGATCGTCGTGCCCATCCACAACCGAGCCGGTCAGTTGTTGCGGGCCCCGAATGATGAATCCATCCGGTGTCTCGGTAATCTGCGCCCCCAGCTTCGACAATTCCCCCGCCATGACTGCGATTCGGTCTGTCTCCTTCACACGGAGTTCCTGTGCATCCCGCACCACCGTCTCGCCCTCCGCCAGCAGCGCCGCAATCATCAGGATGGGGAACTCGTCAATCATCTCGACAACGACACTGCCGCCCACCTGCGCCCCTTTCAATGGGCTGTGTCGCACCCGAATCGTCCCCACTGGCTCTCCCGCTTCCAGTCCGGTTTCGGTTACGGTGATGTCCGCGCCCATTGCCCGCAGCACGTCTACCAGTCCTGTTCGTGTTGGGTTGAGATTGATCCCGGTCAGGGTAATATCGCTGTCGGGAACAACACACGCAGCTACCATCAGAAAAGCTGCGGACGATATATCCCCCGGCACGGTTAAATCCATCGGTTGTAAATCCCCATTGGGTTTCAGCACAATCGTGTCGCCATCAACCGCAATATCCGCGCCCATCGCTCTTAACATGCGTTCGGTGTGGTCACGCGCCGGCCCTGGCTGGACGACGGCGGTTGTGCCTTTTGCAAACAACCCGGCCAGTAGCACCGCGCTTTTGACCTGAGCGCTGGCAATGGGCATGTCGTACTTGATGCCATGCAGCGCCGACGGCTTGATGTGCAGCGGCGCATACCCCCCGACACCGTTGATGTTCGCGCCCATCATTTGCAGCGGCGTGATGATGCGCTTCATGGGGCGGCGTCGCAGTTGCTCGCTGCCGTCCAGCACGCTCTCGAACGGCTGCCCGACCAGAATGCCAGCCAGCAGCCGAATGCCTGTCCCGGCGTTCACGAGATTCAACGGCGCGCTGGGTGGATGCAGCTTGCCGCCGTGAATGGACAGCTCGCTCTTGCCGCGCCGCTCGACCTCAACCCCTAATGCCTGAATGCTGCTGAGGGATGCCTCGGTATCGCCAGCCGCCAGCCACCCGCGCACCTGTGTAGTCCCTTGCGCCAGCGCGCCGAACAAGACGGCTCGGTGAGAGATAGATTTGTCGCTTGGTACGGTCGTTGCGCCACGCAGCCCCTTGCTCGGCTGCACCATGAAACAATCTTTCGCGCTCATTTCTTAAACCCATTCTGGTACTTTTCAATCCAGTTGAGCCGCGCCTCCCGCGTCGGCTTGAGAAACTCGGCAACTTTCTGGTCGTCGCCGGACACCAGCATGGCCTCCAGCATCGCCAATTGCACGCGGAACAGCGCCAGCAGCACCGCTACCGCCTGCGTATTCGTGCTGAGAATGTCGCCCATCATCTGCACGTCGCTGCCCGCCAGACGCGACATATCTCGGAAGCCGCCCGCCGCCAGTTCCCACACGGCAGAGTCCATTTCGCCCTCTTTCGCCACCGTCGCCACCAGCGCGGCGCTCAACAGATAAGGTAGATGGCTGATGGCAGCCACCAGACGGTCATGGCGCTGCGCCTCCATCTCAATGGGTATCGCGCCCAAGACTTCGACCAGCCCCAACGCCCTTAGCCGTGTCGCCGGCGTGGTGCGCCGCGTGGGACAAAGCACGAATGGACGCCCGCGATAAAGTGTCGGATCGCTGGCCTCAATTCCACTCTGCTCTTTGCCCGTCATCGGATGCCCGCCCACTGCTTGAATGCCAACCGGCAGCCGTCCCATCGCATCGCAAATGTCTTGCTTGGTGCTGCCGATGTCAATGAGCAGGGTATTAGACCGTAAATACGAACCGATCCGCAGTTGCAACATTTGGATAATCGCTCGCACCGGCGCGGCCAGTATTACGGTATCGGCTTCTGCCACCCCGGCCTGCAAGTCGTCTGTCGCCCGATCTACGATGCCCCGCTCCACCGCGTATGCACGCGTCGCCTCGTTTGGGTCTATGCCGGCAATCGTCTCCACGCAGCCCCGCAGCGCCAGCGCCAGCGACCCGCCCATTAACCCCAATCCGACCACCGCCAGATGGCGGCTTTGAAAGCCACCGGCGGACATATTAAGCCGTCCGCCCCACTGCTTCAGCCACCGCCTGCACCTGCTCCATCATCGCCTTGAAGCGATCTGGCTTCAAGCTCTGGCGGCCATCCGACATTGCCTGGTCAGGCTGCAAATGCACTTCGACAATTAAGCCATCCGCCCCGGCTGCGACGGCGCTGCGCGCAATCGCCTCCACATACTCCCACTTGCCGACGGCGTGGCTTGGGTCGGCGATCACGGGTAAATGGGTCAGATGCTTGAGAACGGGTATCGCGTTCACGTCAAATGTATTCCGCGTCGCTGTCTCGAATGTGCGAATCCCGCGCTCGCACAGCATCACGCGCGTGTTGCCATGCGATAGCACGTATTCCGCCGACATCAGCAAATCTTCAATCGTGCTCGCCATGCCGCGCTTCAGCAGAACCGGATGCTGGCTCTCCCCCGCCGCGTTCAGCAGCGCGAAGTTCTGCATGTTGCGCGCGCCGATTTGCAGCACGTCGGCATACTGCGCGACCATTGGCACCAACCCCGGCTCCATCACCTCCGTGACGATGGGCAGTCCCGTGTATTCGCGCGCCTCCGCCAGCCATTGCAGCCCCTTTTCGCCATGACCTTGAAAGCTGTACGGTGAAGTGCGCGGCTTGAACGCCCCGCCGCGTAGCGCCGTCGCCCCCGCCTCTTTCACCGCGCACGCCGTCTCGATAATTTGCTCCCGGCTCTCCACCGAGCATGGCCCGGCAATCACCAGCACTTTCTTTCCACCCATCTGCGAGCCATTCAACGGCACCAGCGAATCATTCGGGTGAAACTCCCGGCTGGCGAGCTTGTATGGCACGGACACGCGCAGCACCTTGTCCACACCGTCCATCGTGCCGTAATTCTCCTCTTTCAGTGGCGTCGGGCTGTGCCCCACCACGCCGACAATCGTGCGCTCCTCGCCTTCCGACAGGTGCGCTTGATAGCCGTCCGCCTTGATGCGGCTGATAACGTCCGACACCTGTTTGGCCGTCGCCCCGGCCTTCATCACCACAATCATGCCTTGCGCTCCCTTCCCCTGTGAACCTCAGGCTTATGTTTCTGTTTTTGACTAATCGCTAATAGCTAATTGCTAACTGCTCTCTCTCCCATTCAAAACAATCTTGTTGTCCGGGTACAAATCGCGCCGCAGCCGCTCCGTGCCCCGCATGTAGACGTGCTTGATCTCGTCCAGCCCCTTGCTCGTGTTCCAGTGGATCAGCACCCGCACGCACATGGGAATGCCGTCCGGCACGTCTAACTCCTGACAGCCCAGCAGCGCCGTCCGCCGCCAGCCGATTTCCCGCGCCGCCTGCGCCGGATACGCCGCGTTCAGATCGGGCGTTGACGTGAAAATCACGCTGGCAACGTAATCCTCCTCGATGCCGTTCACGGCAATCAACTCGCGCAGCAGTTCTCGCGTCACGCTCAAGATAGCCTCTGGCGTGTTGTCCGGCGCGGTGGTCGCCCCGCGCACCCCTCGAAACATCATCGTCAGCATCCTCCCTGGCACATAAAACAAAAAGGCGCGGAGCGTATGCTCTGCGCCTCTGGTTCACCCGTTCTTCAGGCTTATTGAACCGTGTCCATGCAACGCAACGCCCCAACCGCTTCTATGTGGCTGCTAAAGTAATAATAAAAGTAGAAGGATTGGGCTTGCTGTGACACGTTTAAAGTGCCTTGTCTAACCCCGTATGGCACAGAGCATAACACGCTTCTGAGGATGCTGTCAACAGGCGTGATTCCAACACCTTATCCAGATGACGAAGTCCGGCTAGATTGCCTAATCATTCCTGTACCTTCTGCCTAATCCAGCGCATTGCGCAGACTCGCCGCCAGCGCCCTCACCGCTTCAACGCCGTCCTTTCCCGCCTTCACCAGCGCGCTGCCGACGATGAACCCCTCCACCAGCCCGTTCATCATTCGCGCCTGCTCCGGCGTGCTGATGCCAAACCCCATCACGAGCGGCTTGTTCACCTGCGCCCGCACCCGACCAATAAAATCCTTCAGATCGCCTGGCAGTTCGCTGCGCGCGCCGGTAACACCCGTGAGCGACACAACGTAGATGAATCCGGTGGCCTGCTGTCCCACGAGCGCGATTCGCTGCGCATGGCTCGTCGGCGCTAAGAAAAACACCAGCGCCATTCCCTCCTGAGCGCACACAGCGGAGAACATCCCCGCTTCCTCCGGCGGCACGTCGGGAATAATCAATCCACCCGCCCCCGCTGCTCGCGCGTCTCGCACAAACGCCTCCGCGCCATACGCCAGCAGCGGATTGACATATCCCATCATCAGCATCGGCTGTCGCACGCCGCGTCCCCGCAGCTCCCTGACCGCCTGCAAACAGTCGCGCACCGTCGTGCTGTTTTCCAGCGCGATCTGCGTCGCCGCCTGAATCGTTGGCCCGTCGGCCAGCGGGTCGCTGAACGGTATGCCGATCTCAAATCCATCTACCCCAACTTCGGCCATCGCGGTAATCGCATCCAGCGAAGCCTCATAAGTTGGATAACCTATCGGAAAATAGGGCAGGAACGCCGCCCGTCTCTGTTCCCGCGCGCGGGCGAACATGGCCGCAATAGCCTCAACGCCTGTTATCGTTTGGGTTGTCATCATCCGGATTTCCCATCCACTCGCAACACAACGCCGCTCACAAACCGCTCGCCGCCAAAGCTCAAGCGCACGCCCTCGCAGTAATCACAGTATCGCCCCCAGGAGGCAAAATCCTCATCCGGCAAACACCCAACTGCCGCCGCCTCCATAAAGCCGCCATGCGAGATCAGTAGCGCCGCGCCATTCTCCGGCAAACCCAGGGCAATGTCGCGCATCAACGCCGCCAGCATTTGGGCAAATCGCGCCGTTGCGCCTTCCTTACCCGCGGCCTGCGCAAACGCCTCGAATCCCGCATCCCACGACCCAACTTCTGCCTCGACGCCTTCAGCCAACATGCTCAAGACCTCGTTCTGCTCGTCAACCGCAAAGCCCATCGCAATCGCCGTCTCATAGGCGCGGGGAATCGGGCTGGTAATGACGCGGTTGAACGGCCCCATCATGTCCCCAACCCGCCGCGCCAGGTCAACTCCCGTCTGCGATAGATGCTGCCCCGGTTTCACCCGCATCGTATGCCGCCGCAGTTCGATGTATCGCACCCTTACACCTCAACCAGCCTCCGCTGCACGGCATCCAGCGCCGCCTGGGTAATTTCCAATGCCACCTGTACCCGCGCCGCCCAGTTCTCCGCCTGCATATCATATTCCTCGGCCAGCCGCCGCTGCCGGTTTCCATCCGCCGCCTGCTCTTGATAGCGGTCCGCCGACTCCCAATCTAACCCATCTACCTCGACATAATTCACCTTGAAACCCGCCCGATGCAGCAACACCGTCCACTCTCCATCAGCGCCCAGCGCGCGACCCGGCTGCGTGTTTGCCACCAAGAACTCGGTTGCCCGCCTGCTGAACCCCTTCGCCCCGGCGCTGACATCCATTGCCTGCCCGACCAGGTGCGAGACGACGGCATTGGAAATCTGCTCGGTCTGGATAAGCGCCTGTGGATGCGTCTGGTACGCCGCCGCCGTGCGGCCAATCACGGTGTATTCCGCTTCCTGCATCGCGCTCACCGTCCCCCGCCACTCATCCGGCCTCGTCTCTACCCACCGCAGCAGCCTGTCCATATCCACATAATGGATAAAGTTGGCCTCCGTTTCCAGCGCCGCCTTTAGCGCCATGTAACGCCCATGCGACCACTCCGCATTCACGTGGATATGCGCACACCGCAGCGCGCCCATCACGGCTATCTCATCACCTGTCGTCCAGGGCGGCAGCGAAATGACGATGTGTTCATAAACCGCCTGTAACTGGGAATACAGCCGTTGCAGCCGCCCAATCTCCCCTCGCGGGTTATACGTCGCCGCCAGCGTGACCGTCATAAGCCTTGAAAAACTCCCGGTAAAGGGCATCCAGCCCAAACGCAAACGGAAGCCGGTCAATATCCTCTCGACTCAGAAACTCCACCCGCTGTCCCTCATGCAGGCGGATTTCGGAAGCGCTCACATCAATATCCCCGACGTAGGCGTAAATCTCCACGTCATAAATCCTATCTCCAATAGGAAACTGGTGGGCAAACAGTCGCCAGAATGTCAGCGGCGGGCACACTTCAATCTCTTCTATCAGTTCCCGCCGCACCGCCTCATCCGGCGTTTCGTTGTCCTCGACCCTGCCGCCCAGCGTTGACCAGCAGGCGGGAAACAGAATGTCCGGCTTATCGTCGCGCAGTTGGGCAATCACCTTGCCCTCTGGATTCCGCAGGAACACGCTGACCGTGCGAATGCGTCCTCCCTCACCCATCCAGCTTCAATTCCTGCATAATCGTCCCCAAATCCTTGTCCCCCCGCCCCGATAGGTTCACCAGGATAATCGAATCCTTTGGCATCGTCGGCGCGCGCTTGATGGCCTCGGCCACCGCATGGGCGCTCTCCAGCGCCGGGATAATCCCCTCGTACTGAGCCAGCGTTTGCAGCGCCGCTAACGCCTCGTCGTCCGTCGCAATTGTGTAGTATGCCCGCTCCATCTGCCGCAGATAGGCATGTTCCGGCCCCACCGACGCATAATCCAGCCCCGCCGAAATGCTGTGCGTGTTGAGTATCTGCCCGTCGCTGTTTTGCAGCACGAACGAGCGCGCGCCATGCAGCACGCCGGGTCGCCCAATCGCCGGGTCGGCAAATCGCGCCGCGTGCTCGCCGCTCTCAATCCCGCGCCCACCCGCCTCCACGCCGATCAAATCCACGTTCTCGTCGTCGCGGAATCCATGAAACAGCCCGATGGCGTTGCTCCCCCCGCCGACACAGGCGATACACATGTCTGGCAGCCGCCCTACCTGGTCGAGCATCTGCCCCCGCGCCTCCACGCCGATGACGCTCTGGAAATCCCGCACCATCATCGGATATGGGTGCGGCCCCAGCGCCGAGCCGAGCAGGTAAAACGTCGAGCGCACGTTCGTTACCCAATCGCGGATCGCTTCGTTGATGGCGTCCTTCAGCGTCTTGCTCCCGCTGTCCACCGGAATCACTTCCGCGCCCAGCAGCTTCATGCGGAACACGTTCGGCTGCTGGCGGGCAATGTCCACTGTCCCCATGTACACGTGGCATTCCAGCCCCAGCAGCGCCGATGCCGTTGCGCTGGCGACGCCATGCTGCCCCGCGCCCGTCTCGGCGACAATCCGCTTCTTGCCCATCCGTTCTGCCAGCAGCACCTGACCAAGCGCGTTGTTGATTTTATGCGCCCCCGTGTGCGCCAAATCTTCGCGCTTCAGGTAAATTTGCGCCCCGCCCAGGTGTTCGCTCAACCGCTTCGCATAGCTGATTGGCGTCGGACGTCCGGTATACGTCGCCTGAAGATGCGCCAATCGCCCCTGAAATTCCGGGTCGGCCATCGCTTCGCGGTACGCGACAATCAATTCATCGAGCGCCGGTATCAGCGTCTCCGGCACAAACCGCCCGCCATATTCCCCAAAATAGCCGCGCTCATCAGGGACAGTGGTTTCGCCCGTTTTGATATACTCTGTAATTTCTGCCATAACCACAACTCAAAAGAACTCTTGTTGCTGTTGATAACTCGCCTTATGCGCTTAAGCCAAACTGGTCTTGAATAGCGCCAAACAATCGAGGATGATTACTGTTTTCCAGTCCCTTTAGTGGACTTGGCTTTTCGGCAGCCGGACGTTTTAACGTCTGGCGGCGCAAACTCACGACCCCGCTCTTCTTCAACACAGAAATTGAACAAATCTCTGTGTCCTCTGCGTCTCTTTGTTCAATATCTTTTTACACCCCCACCACCCGACTCCGCCGCTCCAGCATCACCGTATCCCGCCACACGCCGTTCATCTGCCCGATGCGCTCCCGATACCCCACCTCGCGGAAGCCGCAGGACTTGTGCAGCGCGATACTGGCGACATTCTCCGGGAAAACAGCTGTCTGCAATGTCCAGATGCCCACCCGCTCCGACTCCTCGATGAGCGCCCGCAGCAGCGCTTTGCCAACTCTCTGCCCGCGCGCTGCTTCCGCCACGTAGATGCTGTGCTCGGCCACGCCTGCATAAACCCGCCGGCTCGACACCGGCATCAGCGCCACCCAACCGATGACCTCTCCGCCTACCTTCGCAACCAGGCGGCAGTCCGGGCGGTGCTTGGCATCCCACACCTCCCATTCCGGCGCTTCGGTCTCGAAAGTTGCGTTTCCGGTAGCAATTCCTTCCAGATAGATGGCCCGCACCATCGGCCAATCATCTGGCGTCATGTTCTGAATAGTAAAATCCATGCCCAAAATTTGCTACCAAATGTTCGAACAAACGTTCATCACAACCGCTCAAAAATTCCGTACAATACTCATATGCGACTCATCACTTTCAACCTTTTTAACTGTCAGCTTTTAACTGCTTCTCTGTGCCCTCTGTGTCTCTGTGGTTCCATTCATTTCTTTTCTTCCGCCACGATTCGGCGGCAAAGCCCTCTCAAACGGCGGGAACTTCCCGTATTCCCGCCGGAAAAAATTTGTTGGCGGCGGCGGCAACAACACGCGAGCTTCCCGCTGTTCTGAGGAAACCCATATACGTGACCTCAAAATCTGGCGCTTTTCACCGCCTGAATAAACGCCTGCACCTTG
>FLYN01020985.1_pt3 | contig 9970 bp, 8 predicted proteins | sample 1122621 | NCBI WGS metagenome assembly FLYN01 (sample SAMEA4346792, study PRJEB14843) | hot springs metagenome | biome: Terrestrial Biome; feature: Habitat; material: Sediment | place: India | collected 2012-06-12 | depth 1760 m
CGTCCACCGTATAGTTCGCGCCGGTCACAAAACTGGACTCGTCCGAGGCCAGGAACACGAACACATTCGCCACTTCGTCAATCGTCCCGACGCGCCCGATGGGGTGCATCGCATCGAACTGGCGGCGCAGCAGCTCAGGATTCGACTGCGCCGCTAGAAATTCGTGCAGCATCGGCGAGTCAATCGTCCCCGGCGATACCGCATTCACCCGTATTCCGTATCGCGCATAATCTGTAGACATCGCCCGCGCCAGCGCGATCAACGCACCCTTCGTTGCCGAATAGACCGCCAACCCTGGCAGCCCCAACATACCCGTAACGCTCGCCATGTGAATGATGCTGCCCCCGCCGGCTTCCAGCATTCCGGGGATAACCGCCCGGCTCACTAGGTAGGTTCCCCGCAGGTTGACGCTAAGGCAGCGGTCAAAATCGGCGGGACTCGTCTCGTGCAGCACACCGGCGGGCATCACCGCCGCATTGTTGACCAGCACGGTACACGTGCCGAAGCGCTGTTGGAGGGCCTGGACGGCGCGCTCAACCTGGGTTTCGTCGCTGACACTGGCCTCCAGAGCGATGGCCTGGCCGCCTGCCTGTGCAATTTCATCCACGACTTGCTGGCAGGCGTCGCCCTTCAAATCGAGCACGCCTACGCAAGCGCCCTCCAGGGCGAACCGCATAGCAATGCCGCGTCCAATGCCTCTCGCAGCGCCCGTGACGAGCGCGACTTTGTTCCTTAATCGCATCACTGAATGTTGTCCACCTCTACCCAGCAGCGCTCGCGGTTGCTCCTGATGCCCGCATCCACAATCTGCTGGATGCGAGCGCCGTCGTGAAAGTCCGGCTTGACCGGCTTGTTTTCGGCGATGGCGGTGATGAACTCCCGCACCATCCAGTTCTCTTTGCGGAACACGTCACGGTAGGTGTTGTGCACGGTGTCCCGACGCACTCCGCCCCAGATATGATCCGGAATCGGAAGTTCTCTGGGCAGCCCCTCGCCTGCCCGCGCGCCGGATACACGCTGCACTTTGTCCCAATCGTTCACACTGTAAATCGTGCCCTCCGAGCCGTGCAGTTCCATGTGATGGGTCTGTCCGAACGGGCTGGCTTCGTAGCAGACCGACGTTACGTGAATCACGCCCAGCGCGCCATTGGCGAACTGAATGGTCGCAATCGCCACGTCCTCGCCGCGCTCGTAGGGCTGCCCCTGGGGATCAAACTCCGGCAAATCCATCATGTAACCGAACTTCGCCGAAATCGCGGTGATCTCGCCAAACCACCAGCGCGCAATATAGAGAAAATGTGAGCCGATGTTCGCCAGATCGCCTGAACTGACGTGCCGCAGGTCAAAGCGCCACTGGTATTCACCCTTGCGCGCGTAGCCGGTGTAATAGCGCATGTTGAGGTGATAGGGCTTGCCGATGTATCCGCCGTCCACCAGCTCTTTGATATAGCGCACGGTGGGCATGAAGCGGTAGGTAAAGGGCACCATATGTTTGACACCCTTCTTTTCGGCCAGGTCAGCCATCTCTTTCGCCTGCCGATAGTTCATCCCCAGCGGCTTCTCGCACAGCACGTGCAAACCGGCCTCCAGCGCCTTCATCGTAATCGGGTAGTGGCTGTCGTCCGGCGTGGACACGATAATCGCTTCCACCTGCCCGCTGTCAATCATCTGGCGGTAGTCCGTAAACACGTGCGGGATTTGCCAGCGCTCGGCCATCGTGCGGGCATTGTCGGCATTGCGCCCGCATATCGCAGTGACTTTACCATAGGGGTGATCTTGCAAAGCGGGCAGGTGCATGGCGTCCGCCCACCAACTTGTGCCGACGACGCCTACCGAAATCAGTTTGCTGGTTGTCATCATAGGGCTTCTTTCGTACAATACGCTGCCACGATTGTATAGTCGCCATCTCGATTAAGCAAAGTTACAGGATATACCCGTTTGATCGCCAAAATCTTTACTCAGGAACGAATCAATGCGCTCATCGCCGCGCTGGTGCTCATCGGCCTTGCGCTGGTTATCGTCGGCGTGTGGCGCTATGTGGATGCTTCGCAGCGCTTAGCGGGCAACTACGCCCAGGACATCCGCGAGGGCGACATCTCGTTCAACGTGGAAAATCCCGAACAAGCCCAGGGGCTTATCGCCGCCGACGTGCAACGCCGCCGGTTGGAACGCCAGCAGAACGAGTCGCTTATCCTGGCCGGGGTCGGGCTGGCCTCGCTGGCGGTGGGGTGGATAGGCTACGATGTGATACGCGGACGGAGACGCGCAAAATCCCAGCCTCCAGCGTCTTCTCCCATAGAAAAAGGCGCGTAGACGCAACCCTTCTATTTCACGGCGTCAATCAACTGTTGAATGAAGCGTGAATGTTTCAGGGCGTCTGTTACTGACGAGATTGGAGTCTTGTTCTGGCGCACATTCTCGTAGAACGCCAACAGTTCGTTGCGAAACGCTTCCTCATAGGAGACGATTACGCGCTTTTCCCATGTCAGTTCTCCCTCTCCGCCCTGGACAATCACCGGGCTGGGAAAGTTGCGGAAGTAGGGTGACGGGAACTGTAACATCACGCGCTGGAAATTACCAAAGAACGCATACTCCTCGCGGTAATCCTTGAGATTGGACAGGAAGTGCCAGTCCAAAGTCACCTTCAGGTTATCGGAATATTCAACCAGCGCGTGAAACGAGAAGCCTTCGCGCCACAGGTCGGCGCTGACAACCCGTTTCGGCTCGCCCAGAAAGCCGAACAGCATGTAAATCTGGTGAATCAGGCTGCTGCAAACAATCCCATAGCCCAGCCGCAGGCGTGGGTCGTCCTTACGCGCCCCCAGCGCCTCGTCCACCAGTGAAGCCATTTCACCGGCTGCAAAGGCGGCCAACTGCATGTCTCGCTGGTATTCCCACGTTCCGGGGTCAACGTGCCCTTCGATAATCTTTCCGCCTCCGCGCCGGATGCGATGCGGTGAAAAGCCGAGTTCGTTAACCGGATGCAGCACGGTGATGCGCACGAAACCCAGGTCGCGCATCTGGTCTACCTGTGCTTTGGCGTAGGGAAAGGCTGGATCATACAGCTTGTGATAGGCCAACTGGACAATGCGATCACTCATTGCGGCTCGCGCAGCTACTTCTTCGGCCTCGCGTAGATTCCACGTCAGCGGCTTCTCGACAAAGACGTGCTTGTTGGCGTCCAGGGCGGCAATCGTGGTTTCTCGGTGTGACCCGCCGTGACAGATGACTACCGCATCCATGTCCGTGCGTGCGAGAAGTTCACGATAATCGGTATAGCGACTGCTGATACCGTAGCGATCTCCAACGGCATCCAGCGTACCCCGGTCAACGTCCGACAGCGCCAGCAGCTTAAAATACTCATCGTATTCGACAAGATGCGGGATATGCATAATCTGGGCAATCGCGCCGCAGCCAATGACCCCGACGCGCAGGGGGTCCGCCATACAGAAGCCTCCGTGTTAAGGTTTGTAGGGGCGCACGGCGGTGCGCCCCTACTTGGAACGTTCGACGAAATCGAGTGAAGGGGTTGGGCTGATGGCGGTCCATCCCCCGTCCACAATCAATGTTTGTCCGGTAATCTGTGACGCCTGCGGCGAGAGCAAGAACAGCGCGGCGTGGGCGATATCTTCCACGAATGCCGGGCGCTGTGTCGGAATGAGCCGCCCCCAAACCGTCTCGTAGTTCGGGTCGTCGGCCAGGTTGCGCGGCGTAATGGTCGCCCCTGGTGCGACGGCGTTGATCGTAATGCCATAGGGCGACAGCTCAACCACCAGGTTGCGCGCCAGCATTTCAAGAGCGGCTTTCGTCATCGAATAACAGGACAGATACCGGATTGCCTGGTGTCCGGTCACCGAAGACATCAGCAAAATCCGGCCTCCTGTACCCTGGCTGCGCATCTGCCGCGCCGCCGCCTGCGCCAGAAAGTACGAGCCGCGCAAATTGACGTTTACTACTTGGTCGAATTGCTCAGGCGTGTATTCAAAGAAGTCGCCCCAGCTTGTCAGCCCGGCATTGGCTACGGCTATATCCAGGCGGCCAAACCCCTCAACGGTTTTACGCACGATGGCTCGCACGGTTTCCACGTCCGCTACATCGCCGCCGATGGCACGACATTGACCGCCCGTTTCTTCGGCAATTTCATAGGCTGCGCGCTGGGCTAACGCTTCGTCAACGTCATTGAGCATGACGAATGCGCCCTGGGCGGTGAGCTGGCGGGCGATCTCATAGCCAATGCCGACGCCCGCACCCGTGACGATTGCAGCCTGACCGGAAAACATTCCATTTGCCATCTACGAAATTGACCCCTCCGAGTAAATCACGTTATTATAGCTGACGGCTACCAACTGTCGAAAGCAAATCATCTATGGCTGAACAAAAAAGCAATACGTATCTTGTCACCGGCGCGTTAGGGTGCATCGGCGCGTGGACGGTGTATCATCTGCTCCGGCAAGGGGAGCGAGTCGTGAGCTTTGATCTGTATGATCGCGGCCACCGGCTTGACCTGTTGTTGACCCCACAAGAGCAACAAGCGGTCACCTTTGTGCGCAGCGATCTCGCCGATTTCGCTCGGGTGCTCGGCGCGTTCAAGACCTACGGCGTCACCCATGTCATTCATCTGGCTGCGCTCCAGGTGCCGTTCTGCCGTGCCGACCCGGTGAAAGGCGCGCAGGTCAACGTCGTGGGAACGGTCAATATTTTCGAGGCGGCCAGACAGACGGGGGTGTCACACGTCGCTTATGCGTCCTCTATTGCGGTCTACGGCCCGCCGGATGAATATCCTGCCGGGCTGATTGCCCACGACGCGCCGCTTGCGCCGCGCACGCTGTACGGCGTCTACAAGCAGGCGAATGAAGGGACGGCGCGCGTTTACTGGCTGGATCACCAAATCAGCAGCACAGCGCTGCGCCCCTATACGGTCTATGGGCCTGGGCGCGATCAGGGCTTGACCAGTGACCCGACCAAAGCCATGCTCGCGGCTGCCGCCCGGCAGCCCTATCACATCAACTTCGGCGGCAGGATGCAGTTGCAGTACGCTTCAGACGTGGCGCTGCAATTCATCGAAGCCGCGCGGCAGCCGCTCAACGGGGCGTTTGGCTTCAACCTCGGCGGCAGGGTCGTGGACATTGCTGAGGTCGTCAGTATCATCCGCAGCATCAAGCCGGGCGCACAGATCACGCAGAATGAAAACCCCCTCCCCTTCCCTGAGGGTTTCGACGACAGCGAACTCAGGCGGCATTTTGAACGTGTTTATGAAACGCCGCTCGAAGAAGGTGTACGAAAGACGATGGAGCACTTCGAGGCGCGCCTGGCCGATGGCCGTATCAAACTTGAGGCTGCCTCATGACGACAGTTCCCTCGCTCGATGCCATTCTCGATTCTGGAGAAGCCGTCAAGCATACGCGCACCCGCAGCGCAGGCCCCTCTGGCAAACTGCCACTGACCGAGGAGATGTTGCTTAACGAGCCAAGCGGCAACCTGTTCGGCTGGACGCAAAACGTCGGCATGGGCTGGAATCCTGATGAAGTCAACCGCGAGCAGTATCTTATCCTGAGCACGCATGGCGGGCTGCGCGGCGATGACGGCAGCCCCATCGCACTCGGCTACCACACCGGCCATTGGGAGGTCAACCTGCTGGTCAGGGAAGCAGCAGAAACCCTGCGCGCGCAAGGGGCGATGCCCTTCGCTGCCTACTGCACCGACCCGTGCGATGGGCGGACACAGGGCACTGATGGCATGATGGACAGCCTGCCTTACCGCAACGACGCGGCAATCGTGCTTCGCAGGCTGGCGCGCTCCCTGCCCACGCGCGATGGCATACTCGGCGTAGCGACCTGCGATAAAGGGCTGCCGGCGATGATGCTGGCGCTGGCGGGCTGCGGAAATTTCCCCGGCGTTCTGGTCCCCGGCGGCGTGACCCTCCCTAGCGAGGGAGCTGAAGACGCAGGCATGGTGCAGACGATTGGCGCGCGCTTCGCTCATCACTACATCACGCTCGACTATGCAGCTGAGATGGGCTGCCGTGCCTGCGGCTCGTCCGGCGGAGGCTGCCAGTTCCTCGGCACCGCGGCGACCTCTCAGGTGGTCGCCGAAGGGCTTGGCCTCTCCTTACCCCACAGCGCCCTGAGTCCGTCGGGTGAATCGGTCTGGCTGGACATGGCGCGGCGTTCGGCGCTGGCGCTTCTTCGGCTGAAGGCCAACAATATCCCTCTCTCCGCCATTTTGACCCAGGAAGCGCTGGAAAATGCCATGCTCGTCCATGCGGCGTTTGGCGGCTCGACGAACCTGCTGCTGCACATCCCGGCCATTGCCCACGCCGCCGGGTTGAGGCCACCCACCGTCGAAGACTGGACTCGTGTCAACCGCAGTACCCCCCGTCTCGTGGATTCGCTTCCGAATGGCCCGCGCAACCATCCCACCGTTCAGGTCTTTATGGCCGGCGGCGTGCCGGAGGTCATGCTGCATCTGCGGCGGATGGGGCTGCTGCATCTGGATGTCATCACCGTAACAGGCGAAAAGCTGTCCACCGTCCTCGACTGGTGGGAACGCAGCGAGCGCCGCCAGCAGGTGCGCCAACAACTGGCCGAACGAGATAGAGTCAATCCCGATGCAGTGATTATGGACGTGGACACTGCCCGCCGCGAGGGACTGAGCAGCACAGTCGTCTTCCCGGTGGGCAATATCGCGCCGCAGGGTTCGGTGATTAAAGCAACCGCGATTGACCCGACGATGGTCGGTGAAGATCAGGTCTTTCGGCATCGTGCGCCTGTTCGAGTATTCACCTCCGAACGCGCGGCAATTCAGGCGGTCAAAGGCCAGTCGGATAACCCGATCAAGCCGGGAGACATCATCGCGCTGATCGGCATAGGCCCGGCGGGGACAGGGATGGTGGAAACGGCGCAGATCACGTCTGCGCTCAAGTACGTGCCCTGGGGCAAAACCGTCTCGCTGCTGACCGATGGGCGTTTCTCCGGCTTCTCGACGGGCGCTTGCGTCGGACACATTGGCCCGGAAGCATTGGCCGGCGGTCCCATCGGCAAGCTGCGCGACGGCGACATCGTTGAAATCAGCATTGATCGCGCCCGGCTGGAAGGGCAGATAAATCTCGTGGGCGTAGACGGCAAAGAATTGTCGCCAGAGGAAGCCGTGCGCCTGCTCGACTCCCGCCCGCCGCATCCTGATTTACACCTGCACCCCCATTTGCCGGATGATACGCGGCTGTGGGCGGCGTTGCAGGAGGCCAGCGGGGGGACGTGGGCGGGGTGTGTCTACGACGTAGACCGGGTTATCCGCGTGTTGAAGGCCGGGATGGAGGCGCTGGCCGAGGAACAGAACGCGCTTCTCCATCGCTCAGGCTAAAAATGACAGCGCAAGGGTGACCTGACAATTTTTGGTGCTGGTTTAAGATTCTCATATAGTAGGGACACAGCGCGCTGTGTCCCTACAAGTGGTTGATGACCGCCCCCTATAATTACCTATGCCTCGCTCAGGATCGGCTCAAGGGGCTGCGGGCGATGCCCAAACTTCACCTCTGGCCCCGCCGCCGGGGCAGCCCAGCGCACGCCGTTGGCGATGACCCGCAGCACTTCCGGTTGGTAATAGGTTGGATAGGTCTCGTGTCCGGGTCGGAAGTAGAAAACTTTCCCCCTTCCCCGGTAATAGCAGCATCCGCTGCGGAAGATTTCGCCGCCCTGGAACCAGCTCACCAGCACTAATGTGTCCGGCGCGGGGATGTCAAAGCGCTCGCCGTACATCTCCTCGTGGGGAATCTCGAAATACTCCCCCAGCCCCTCCGCGATGGGATGCCCCGGTTCAACCACCCAGATACGCTCTTTCTCGTTGGCCTCGCGCCATTTGAGATCGCACGACGTGCCCATCAGCCGCTTGAATATCTTGGAGAAGTGGCCGGAATGCAGCACGACCAGCCCCATCCCTTCCAACACGCGCCGCTGAACGCGATCCACGATCTCTTCTTGAACCTCGCCGTGCGCCAGGTGGCCCCACCAGGTCAGCACGTCCGTTTGCGCCAGCACGTCCTCGGTGAGTCCGTGTTCGGGTTCATCAAGCGTCGCCACGCGCACCGTCATCCCCTGCTCGCGCAGGTAATTGGCGATAGGCTCGTGCAGGCCGTTAGGATAAACCCTGGTCACTTCAGGGTGTTTCTTTTCATGACGGAATTCGTTCCAAACCGTTACACGCGCTGTCATCGTTCACCTTTCGTTGTTTGATGAATTTAACCACACTGTACGGGAACGCCGTTCCGGGCAGCCGACGCTTGAATCGCATCCCATAACTTCGCCATGCGTAGCCCCACCTCCGGCGGCGCGGGGTTTGCCATGCGTCCCTCACGCACGGCCAGGAATTGACCCCATACACCAAATGATTCTTCTACGCGCACCTTGCGCAGACGACTGCTGCCGTAGCGCTGCATCTCCAGAAACTCGCCCCACATTCCGATGCGGATAATGGCTTTGGGCGTGAACACCCGAATGTCGGAACTACAGGACGGAATGGCGTCGCCGCAGGCATTGATGGTCACCAGCGCCCCCGACTTCAGCCGCGCCATGACCACGCCCAGAATGTCTACCGGGCGTCCGCGATTATCCAGCCACGCCGCCACTTCCGCAAAATCCTCCCCGGCGAGTTCGGCAACCGTGTTGAGTACGTGCGCTCCCGTATCGAACAGGAAACCGCCGCCGGCAATTTCCGGCTGCTGACGCCACGTGCCGGCGGTCAGCACGTTCCAGTTCTGCCAGACCACCGCGCTGATATTCGAGATGGATCCTAACTCATTGGAACGCAGCAGCGCTGTCGCCTTGCGTAACTGCGGCGATAGACTGCCGGGAAAGGCTACCACCAGCAACTTCCCGGTGCTGTCGCGCGTCTCGATCAGGCTGCGCGCTTCGGCTGCCGTCATCACCATCGGCTTCTCCAGCAGCACGTCCAGGCCGGCTTCCAGACACTTTTTCGTCTGGTCGTGATGATACGCATGAGGGGTGATGATAAAGGCCGCGTCAAGCCGATCTTGATATGTCTCCAGCCAGCGATCAAAGTCTGGCTCGTGAGGCGGTGGCTTCAAACCAGCCTGCTTGAACAGCGCCGCTGCCGCCTCATAATTGGCAGGAGAAGGCTCGCAAATCGAGGCAATCTCGGTATGGTCGCGTTGAGCCAGCATCCTCATGAGGTGGTAACGGGCCATATTGCCGCACCCGACGAGGCCCACGCGCACGGGGGTATTGGTCATAAAATGGCGTTTCTCCAGAGCGGTATGGGATAGAGTTAAAGGTTAGTGTAATTCTAGCGCATTTCCAGAGGTTTACGCCAGTAATATTTGAGACACTTCGTTACTGCACGGGTGGCAATCCCAATTTGTGCTCGCGATACCAGTTGCATAAGTCTGTTAGCGGGCAGCGCTCGCAGCGAGGCGCAGACCACACGCAAATTTGCTGTCCATGTTTCAACATGCTGACGTGAAAATTAAAGAGCACATGGGGATCGGGCGGCAGCAGAGACAGTAAAAGGGGGTGGGCAGCCGTCGGATCGACTTTAGGCCCGATCAGGCCTAACCGCTGGCTGACACGATGCACGTGCGTATCTACGGGCAGCACCGGCTTGCCGAAGCAGAACAGCAGCACCAGCGAAGCCGTTTTGATGCCGACGCCCGGCAGCGAAGTCAGCCATTCCAGGCCGGCTTCTGGCGTCATGTCCCGCAAGAATTCGATGGACGGCTCGCCGCGCTCCTCGATGATGCGCGCCAGCACCTCTTTAATACGGGGCGCTTTCACTTCGGGGAAATTGGCGGGTTCAATCGTTTCCGTCAATTCCTCTACCGGCGCGTCACGGATGGCTTCCCACGAGCCGTAGCGCTTCCACATGCGCTCGAAGGCCGTCGCCTCGTTCTGCTGGGTTGTGCGGTGAGAGAGCATGGTCGAAATCAGTTCGTGCATCGGCTCGCGGCGCGGCTTGAGCG
>FLYN01001998.1_pt1 | contig 9969 bp, 9 predicted proteins | sample 1122621 | NCBI WGS metagenome assembly FLYN01 (sample SAMEA4346792, study PRJEB14843) | hot springs metagenome | biome: Terrestrial Biome; feature: Habitat; material: Sediment | place: India | collected 2012-06-12 | depth 1760 m
AGGGGTCATAAAGGTCAGCAACGATTTATGACCACCTCTCAGCTAATTGATGAACATCAAAATCATTTCTTCTTTGACAGAAGCAAAGCACACGTTATAATCGCAACCTGTAGAATAGCTCTACTGGAATACAGATGTTTAAGAAGATCGAGCGAAAGCGCCTCTCCGAGCAGGTTGCCAGCGAGATTGAAGAGGCGATTATGACTGGCCGCTACACCGCCGGCAGCGCCCTTCCCTCGGAACAACGTCTGGCCGAGCAATTCGGAGTCAGCCGGAACGTCGTGCGCGAAGCGTTCAAGTTCCTTAAAGAGCGTGGGCTGATTGACATCCAGAACGGCAGCGGCGCTTACGTGTGCGAACCCAACGCCGACGCAGCCAGCGATGCGCTGTTTCGTTACATCCGCCTGACAGGAGCAAACGAATCGATTGAGGGGCTGTACGAGGCGCGGCGTATCCTCGAGGGCAACAACGCGCGGCTGGCTGCCCAACGTGCCAATGCCCGCGATCTGAGCGCGCTCGAAGATTGCCTGACGCGCATGAAAGCCGCGCTGGATGGGTCTATCGAGAAATGGTCGGACGCCGATCTCGCCTTTCACCTGGGCATTGCCAGAGCGACGCACAACCCCTTCCTCAGCATTCTCCTCGAACCGCTGGTAGACCAGCTGCGGGAGGTCATCGCCGAGGGCTATTTAGTGCCGGGGGCGACGGATAAAGGGTTGCAGGCGCACGAGCGCATTTTCAACTGCATTCAAAATGGAGACGCCGATGGCGCGTACCAGGCCATTATGGAGCACCTGGACGACTCGGCAAAACGGGTGAAAAGCCTGACGTTTCGTCGGGATTAGGTTGCTTATTTTGAAAAGGAGAGAAACATGAAACACAAACTTAGCCTTGTTACCCTGCTCATCCTGCTGCTGGCGATCAGCCTTACCCCTGTCGCCGGGCAGGATGATGGGATTACGGTCGGCTTGGTGCAAATCGGCACAGACAATCCGTTCTGGATTGCGCAGGTACAGGGCGGCGAAGAAGCGGCGCGGCGGCATGGCTTCGAGCTAATCGTCACCAGCGGCCAGTCCGATGTCAACCGGCAGGTGCAGGCGTTCGAGGATCTGGTCAACCAGGGCGTGGATGTCATCTCCCTGAACGCAATTGACACGCAGGCCTATGGCCCGGCGTTCGAGCGCGCCGCGGCGGCCAACATCCCGGTTGTGTGTCTGTTCAGCCACGTCGAAGGCTGTGTCACCGTCGTCGGCCTGGACGAGATCTCGATTGGCCGCACCGTTGGCGAGTACGCCGTCCAACTGCTCACCGAACGCTATGGCGAGCCGCGTGGGAGGATCGCCATCCTGCTGGGGCTGCTGGGGCAGGACATCAACCAGACGCGCGGCGGCGGCTTTGAAGCGGTCATGGCGCAGTACCCGGACATCGAAATCGTAGCGCAAGAGCCGACCAACTGGGACCCGCTGCGCGCCTCCGAGATTACCGAGAACTGGCTGACCACCTACCCCGACCTCGACATGATCTACGGCCTGAGCGACTCGCTGACCGTTCCCGCCGCCAACGTCGTCCAGCGCGCCGGCCTGGGCGAGCAGATTCTCATCGTGTCGGTGGACGGCACGGAAAGCGGCCTGGATGGCGTCAAGCAGGGTCTTCTCCAGAATACCATTGCCCTTGCGCCCCAGTACAACGGCTTCTGGAACGTCTATACAGCCTATCTTGTCGCCAGCGGCGTCCAGCTTCCAGAGCGCTACAGTATGCCCGGCGCGCTGGTCACGCAGAACAACGTAGACCAGCTTATCCAGATGGCAGCCGACATGGACGCTCAGGTGCAGTCGTTCCCATTTGAGCTGCCGCTGCTCTCGATTGTGCAGGGCTACGAGCAAATGGGGCAGTAGAGCGACACACCTAATCGCATTGTGGTAGGGGCATGATGATGCAATTGAACGAAATAATAGGGCGATGTAGGGGAGCACCAATGTGTGCTCCCCGGTGAAACCTATTGGTATTTGCGCCGGGGCGGACACATTGGTCCGCCCCTACCCGACGCCGAGGATTTCAGGATTAAATCGCAACTGCATCATGTCCCTATCATAGACCCAGAATCGAGATGATTGGGAGTATTGGATGTCGTCTCAGCCGCCCATATTGGAGATGAAGGGGATCGTCAAACGATTCCCCGGCCTGGTGGCGCTCGATCAGGTGGATTTTTCGGTGACGCCGGGGGAAATCCATGCCCTCATCGGGCAGAACGGCGCGGGCAAATCCACGCTGATGAAAATTCTGGCCGGCGTCTATGCGCCCGACGAAGGCGAAATCTGGATTGACGGCAAGCCTGTCGCCTTCGCCCATCCCCGTGAAGCGCTGCAACTGGGTATCGGCACCGTGTACCAGGAGTTGAGCCTCGTCGCGCAGCTTTCGGTGGCGGATAACATCTTCCTGGGACGCGAGGCGGGCAACGGCTTTGTCATAGATGAAGCAGCAATTGTCCAAAGGACGCGGGACATCCTCGACAACCTGGGCGTCAAACAGATTGACGTGAAGGCGCGGGTGGGAAAGCTGCCGCTGGCGCAGCAGCAGCTTGTCGAAATCGCCAAAGTGCTGTCGCACCAGCCGCGCATCCTGGTGCTGGACGAGCCGACTGCGCCCCTGGCCGACGAGGAAACCGCCCATCTCTTCGGCATCCTGAACGGCTTGAAGAGCCAGGGCATCGCCATCATCTTTATCTCACACCGCTTCCGCGAAATCTTGCAGCATGGTGACCGCGCCACCATTCTGCGCAACGGCAAGCTGGTCAAGACGCTGCCGCTGCAAGGCGTGAGCGAAGAGGAACTGGTCGAGCTGACGATTGGCGAGCAGCTTGAGACCTTTTTCCATCACAGCAGCGGGAACGGCAGCAGCGCGCACGATGTCGTCCTGGAAGTCGAGAACCTGTCGGTGGGGCGCACCGTCCACAACGTCAGCTTTGCGTTAAGGCGCGGGGAAATCGTCGGCATTACCGGGCTGCTGGGCGCGGGCCAGCACGAACTGACGCGGGCGCTGTTCGGCATCCAGCGCAATGTCACCGGCACCATCAGGCGCAGCGGGCAGGTGGTGAATATCGCCTCGCCGCAGCAGGCCGTCAGGCTGGGCATCGGGCTGCTGACCGAGTATCGCAAGGTCGAAGGGCTGGTGCTCAACATGTCGGTGAAAGAGAACGTCTCCCTGCCTTCGCTGGGCAAATTCCGGCGGCTGGCGCAGTGGATTGACCAGACCAGAGAGCGCCAGGCCGTCCAGACCTTCATTCAGAAGTTGAATATCGTCACGGCATCGGCCAACACGAAAGTCAACACTCTGAGCGGCGGCAACCAGCAGAAAGTCATTCTGGCGAAGTGGCTGCTGCGCGACCTGGACATCCTGATTTTCGTCGAGCCGACTCTGGGGATTGACGTGGGCGCAAAGGCCGAGATTTACCAGCAGCTCAGCGCTCTGGCGCGCGAGGGCAAGTCTATCGTGGTGGTGTCGGAAGATTTGATTGAAATCCTCGGCGTATCCGACCGGATTTTCGTCATGGTGAATGGGCGGCTGACGCAGACGATTGACCGGGCAGCCGCCAGCGAAGAATTGCTGCTGTCAGCGATACAGGGGCAAAGCAATGGCAAATAATCCTGCCGCACAATCGGTAGACACGAGCCTCCGTGTCGGCGTGGTGGGCGGGCTGCGAACGGCGCTGCCGCGCGTGGTAGCCGACTACAGCACGGTGCTGGTCGTCATCGTGCTGCTGCTGGCCTTCGGGCTGACCAGCCAGAATTTCTTCTCCGGCCAGAATCTGTTCAACATCGTCAAGCAGATGTCCATCGTCGGCATCCTGGGAATCGGTCTGACGATGGTGATTCTCATCGGCGGCATTGACCTGTCGGTTGGCTCGATTGTGCTGTTGAGCGGCGGCATCACGGCGGTGATGATGGCCGACTATGAGATGAATGCCTGGCTTGCCATTGCAATTGGCCTCGTCGCGGGCATGGCCGTCGGGCTGGTGAACGGCCTGCTGATCGAAGTCGCCCACATCAGCCCGGTCATCGCCACGCTGGGGACGCTGATCGGCGTGCGCGGCCTGGGGCAGATTATCGTGGATAACACCTGGGTCTGGGTGAATGACCCGCTGTTTATGCAGATTGCCGCCGGAAAATTCCTGTTCCTGCCCATCATGGCGACAGTGATGCTGGCGCTCTACATCGTGGCGGCAGTCGTGCTGCGCCGGACGATTTTCGGACGCTACGTATACGCCATCGGCGGCAACCCGATTGCCTCCTGGCTGGCGGCGCTGCCGGTAACGCGAACGAAAATCATTGTGTACGTGCTGTCCGGCCTGCTGGCGGGTGTGGCCGGGATGCTGACGGCGGCGACTCTGGGCGTGATGGGGCCAAACGTCGGCGCGGGCATGGAGTTCGACGCGATTGCGGCGGTCGTGCTGGGCGGCGCGCGATTGGGCGGCGGGGAAGGCCGTGTTGAGAAGACGCTCATGGGCACAGCCATACTCACGATGGTGCTCAACTTCCTGACGCTGCGCGGCATTCCCGACATCTGGCAGCAGACAGTGACGGGCTTCCTGGTGCTGGCGGCGGTGCTGCTCAACCACGTGGCGCAAAAGGCGAGACAGGTATGAGTCAACGAGAAAAGATACCTCAGCAGCGAGGCGGGCAAGCAATTGAATAACAATACATTTCAACGCCGAATTGGAGCATTCGTGCGGGAGAACGGCCTACTGGTGATGCTGGTCGTGCTCATCGGCATCTTCGCCGCCGCCAATCCGCGCTTCCTGACCATTGCCAATTTCACGACGCTGCTGGAGCAGAACGCGGCGTTGTTCATCGTCGCGGTAGGGATGACGTTCGCCATCATCTCGACCAACATTGACCTGTCGCCGGGGTCGCTGATTGCCCTGTCCGGCGTAATGATCGGGCTGGCGTTCGCGGCGACGGGCAGCATTGCGCTGGGCATCCTGGCCGGATTTGCCGTCGCCATTCTGGTGGAGTTGTTCAACGGCGTGCTGGTGGCGCGGGCGGGCATCAACCCATTGATTGTAACGCTGGCCGCCTGGATTTGGGCGCGGGGGCTGGCGATCAGCTTCACCGACGCCAACTCGATTGTCATCCGCGACCCGTTTGTGAACTTCATGAACAACTTCCGCGTGCTGGGCATTTCGCCGCCGCTGGTATTGATCGTACTGGCGTATCTGCTTGGCTGGTTTTTGCTCAACCGGACGCGGCTGGGGCGCTACACCTACGCGATGGGTGGCGACGAACGGGCGACCATCCAGGCCGGCGTGGATACCGTGCGCTACAAGCTGCTCATGTTCGGGATGATGGGCTTCTTCACGGCGATTGGCGCGGTGATTACCGTAAGCCGCCTGGGGGCGGCGGCGCCGGATGCCGCCTACGGGCTGGAACTCGACGCGATTGTGGCCGTGATTATCGGCGGCAACCCGTTTCAGGGCGGCGAAGGCAGCCTGCGTAAAACGCTGCTCGGCGCATTGTTCATCGCCGTGCTGAACAACGGCCTGAGCAACCTGGGGATGCTGGACGCCTATTTCTCGATTTACAAGGGATTTGCCATCCTGTTCGTGCTGCTGCTCGACGTGGCCGGCAGGCGGCTGCTGGCCGAGAAAGAGCCTGCGCCGGCCATCATCCAGACAGGCGGAGTCTGATGGCAGCCGACACCTACGGGCATACGCCTGCCGACAAAGCCTTCGAGCAGATGGATGTGTACGGCATTGCCTACGACAAGGAACGGGCGGCGCGAGCGAAGGTGCGGCTGGGAATCATCGGCGCGGGAGGGGTGGCGCAGTCCAAGTATTACCCGGCGATTGCCCGGCTGCGCATGATCTGGGAGCCGGTGGAAATCGTGGCGTTTGCCGAGCCGCGAGAAGCGCATGGCCGCAAGGTGCAGGCTATCTACGGCGGGCGCTGGTACGGTGACTACCGAGCAATGCTGGCCGAGGAGCGGCCGGACGGCGTGCTGGCGCTTGGCCCGGATGACTTCCATGCAGAGCATACGCTGGCGGCGCTGGAAGCAGGCTGTCACGTGCTGGTCGAGAAGCCGATTGCCCGTTCGCTGGTTGATGCCCGTGAGATGTGCCGGAAGGCCGACGAGACACAGCGAGCGCTGATGACCGTAGCGACAATGCGCTATTCGCCGCCGTACCGGCGGGCGAAACAGCTTGTCGAGCAGGGGGTGGTTGCCAATCCGGCGATGTTTGTCGGCAAATTCAACCTGGGCTACGACTACGTGGATTTATTGGAGTCGGGGACGATTCACCTGTTCGACCTGACACGCTTTTTTATGGGCGACGTGGCGACGGTGCGGGCGGTGGGCGTAAACCGCTACCAGCGCAGCCGACGGTGCTATCCACTGGATAACGCCATTGCAACGCTTGAGTTTGCGTCGGGGGCAATCGGGACGATTTATACCAGCGCGACGGCCTTGAGCTTCAAGCCCTGGATGCGGGTCGAAGTCTACGGCGAGAAAGCGTGGCTGTCCGTCGAAGATAACGAGGAACTGATTCTGTACGACAGCGAGGAAGGGCCGGCCCAATCGTGGAAGCCGGTGGTCACCAATACGCTGCTGTTTGACGAAGAGTTCGGCGGCTTCATGGGTATGGTCGAGAACTTCTTGCAGGTCATTCGCGGGAAGGAAAAGCCGGTTGTGACCGGCTGGGACGGCTACCATGCCTACGAACTCAAGGCGGCGACGCAGCTTGCGATTGCGCGAAAGGAAACGGTCAGCCTGCCGTTAGAGCCAGAAGCGGCTGATGGGGAAGTAAGTCACTGGCTAAAAGCGGCGGGCTGGCCGGGCGAATTTGCCTGATAAACAGGCAAATAAACGGTTTTTGAACCAATTATAAACTTCTGAGCGACAGCAGAGGGGCAGCGATGCCGACATTGTTTGGGCGACGTTATACAAAAACCGACTTATTACGCCGTGTCGGGCACATTTCGCAGATCGGCGGCGTGCAGCTACTCGAATTTGACGATGGCCCGGCGCGCGGGGTGCGCGTCCTGGAATTCCGCACGGGAACAGGGTTCAATTTCAAAGTCGCCATTGAGCGCGGCATGGATGTGGGCTACGCCGAGTACCGGGGGCAGTCGCTCGCGTGGATTCCGTCCACCGTGCTACCCGGCCCCTGGTATCACGAGCAGCAGACGGAATTCGGCTGGCTGCGCAGCGCGCTGGGCGGCTTCAACAACACCTGCGGCCTGATCCACATCGGCAATCCCGAAACCGACGACGTATCGCACTACAACTTCCCGGCCAGGGCGCAGGAACGCTATGGGGTGCATGACCGCATCGGCATCACGCCCGGCCAACTGATGCGCTACGGCGAGCGCTGGGACGGCGACGAGTGCATTCTGGAAGCCGAGGGGCGGGTCATCCAGGCGCAGGCCTACGGCGAGAACCTGGTGCTGACGCGGCGCTACACGGCTCGGTTAGGCGAGTCGCGCTTCTTCATGCACGACGAGGTGGAGAACGCGGGTTTCCTGCCCACCGTCCACATGCTGCTGTATCACATGAATATCGGCTTCCCGATTGTGGACGACGGCTCGGAGTTCGTCGCGCCGGTTGCCAGGCCGCCCGCCATCCCCGAAGGGCTGCCTGTCAGCGACCCAAACGAGTACAGCCGCTTTATCGCGCCGCAAAAGGACTGGCTGTTACAGGGCTTCGAGCTGGAGATGGTCACGGACGCGGACAACCTCGTGCCGCTGGCAATCGTCAACCCGGCGCTCGACATCGGGCTGTACGTCGTCTACAACCGGTCACAGTTCCCCAACTATCTGGAGTGGCGCATGATGGGCGAAGGCCAGTACGCTGTCGGCATTGAGCCGTGCACCAACACGTTTGGGCGTGAGAAGGTGCGCGAACTCGGCCAACAAATCACCTTGCAGCCGGGCGACAGACGCACCTATGACATCGAGGTAGGCATTCTGGACGGGGCAGACGCGATACGCGCCTTCCGGGAGCGGGTGGAGGGGTTGAAGGGTTAGGAACCCCTCTCCGTGTACGGGGAGGGGGAGAAAAGACGGTTTGCATAGAAAGTAGACATAAGCGATTGGGTGAAATGCTGTGACGACGAGAGCCAAACGACTGACGCTGGACGACGTGCTGATTGTGGACACCGACATTCACGCGCACGACACGCCGGAAGCGCTTGCGCCCTACGTGGACGCCGAGTGGCGGCCTTACGTCGAGCGGCTGCTGAACGTGCCGCGCCGCTACCTGGACATGGCGAATTACTCGACGTTCAATTCGCTATACGGGCCAAAGCTGCCGGGCGCGGTACGCTCCGGGCCAAAGGGCGACAGCCGCATCGAGATCGTGTGGACTGCCGAGCAGATGCGCAGGGAACTGGACGAGTTCAGCATTGACGTGGGGATTGTCTTCCCCGACCACCACCTGCGTATCGGCGCGCTGCCCAACGTGGGCTACGCGGCGGCGCTGGCGCGCGCGTTTCACCGCTGGCTCAAAGCAGAATGGCTGAAGGGCGACAACCACCTGTACGGCGTCCTCATCGCCATCCCACAGGACCCGGAAGAAGCGGCGCGCGAAATCGAACGCTGGGGCAAGGACGAGCGCTTTGCGGCGGTGTACCTGCCGACGTGCGAAGTCTATCCGTTATGGGGACATCGCAAGTACGACCCGATCTTCGAGGCGGCGCAGCGCCATGATTTGCCCGTGCTGCTCCACGCCGTCGCCGGAGTCGCGCCCGGCTTCCCGTTCAACGTGGAAGCCTTCACCACGCACATCAGCACGCACACGGTCTCGCACCCGTTCGCCATGATGGGCAACCTGTTGAGCATGATGGAAACGGGCGTCCCGCTGCGCTACCCGGAACTGCGCATCTGCTTCTGCGAGGCCGGGCTGACGTGGGTGCCGTTTCTACGGATGCGGGTGGACAAGGAGTTCAACGAATACCGTTTCCAGTGGCCGCACTTCAATGACCGTCCAAGCAAGTGGATAGGCAAGTTCTACTTCGCCACGCAGCCCGTCGAAGAGCCGGAGAACAAGCAGGATTTGGTGGATTTGATTCGCATCTACGATGGCGAAGACACCACTGTGTTTGCCTCCGATTGGCCGCATCACGATTTCGACCACCCGCGCGCGGTGTTCGACCTGCCGGTGTCGGAGACGGTCAAGCGCAAGATGATGGGCGCGAATGCCCTCAAGCTGATGCCGCGCGTGAAAGTGCCGGAGAAATACCAGTCTGTCTACCGGCAGGGGGAAACGCTGTGAGCGCGGAATATGTCGTCGCGCGCAGCGACGAACTCAAACCTGGCGAGCGCAAGATTGTCCGCGTGAAGGGCGCCGAGATTGGGCTGTTCCGTATCGGCGACCAGTATTACGCGCTGCCCAACATCTGCACGCACCAGTTTGGCCCGCTCTGTCGCGGCAAAGTGGGGGTGGCCATCGTCGCCGACGAGAGCAGCCGGTGGGAACCCGTGTTTCGCTACGACGGCGAGGTATTGGCCTGCCCCTGGCACGCGCTGGAATTTCACATCCCCACTGGACAATGCCTGGCTTATCCCAACGTGAAGCTGCGCCGCTACATGGTGAAGGTGGACGGCAACGACGTGAAAATCATCCTGTAGAGACACAATGACCGAAACCTATCCCATTATTGACGCCGACGTGCATATCCACGAAGCCACGCAAGACCTGGCGCAGTTCGCCGAAGGCACGCTGAAGCGCGCGCTGGAAATGGATCGCAGCGCCGAGAACTGGCTGGATACGCCAGGCTATTCGCCGCTGACCAACTACGACGCGCCGGTTGCCGACGACCCCCGCCGGGAGGTCCACGTGGTGCGCGACAGGGGGCAGTTACGCGCTGACCTCGACACGCTGGGCATTGACGCCGCCATCGTCTACACCGGGCGGCTGCTGGGCACGGCGGCGCGCCCTGACCCGGCCTATGCCATCGGCATTACCCGCGCCTACAAC
>FLYN01000592.1_pt1 | contig 9951 bp, 8 predicted proteins | sample 1122621 | NCBI WGS metagenome assembly FLYN01 (sample SAMEA4346792, study PRJEB14843) | hot springs metagenome | biome: Terrestrial Biome; feature: Habitat; material: Sediment | place: India | collected 2012-06-12 | depth 1760 m
CCGCCCGCCATCACCGCCAGCCCGTCTTGCGGGCCGAGCGCGGCGGCGAGCGCGCCCGCGATCGTCGCGCCGAGCGGCACCAGCCCGCGGTCGAGGCTCATGAGGCTCATCACCCGCCCGTGCATGGCGGGCGGGCTTAGCTCAAGCAGGAGGCTGTTGGTCAAAGACATGTAGGACGTGCTCATGCTCGCCACTGCCATTAGCACCACGATGGAGAGCGGCAGGAACGTCGAGCGTGAGAAGATGAGCAGACCGGTGCTGAAGACGGCCAGGAAGGCGAGGAGCAGCAGCCCCCGCCGCTGGAGCGTCGCCTGCGAAGCGAGGACGAGCGAACCGACCAGCGCGCCGAAGCCGGTGACCATCACCAGCGCGCCAACGCCGGAGTCGCCCAGATCGAGCACCTTCTTGGCGAAGAGCGGCACAAAGACGCTCTGGTAAGGGAACCCGAAGACAAACAAGATCAGCGCCGGCCCCATGATGCCCAGCACCGCCGGGTTGCGCGCGACGAAGCCCAGGCTCTCGCGCAGGTCATCCGCGATCGAGGTGGGGCCGTCGGTCGCGCGCGGTTCGCGTCGCACGCGCATGAGCGAGGTGCAGACCATCACGCCCGCGATCATCGCGCCCTGGAGCAGGTAGACCGGCCCGATGCCGGCGAAGAGCAGGACGCCCGCGATGCCCGGCCCCAGAATGCGCATCAGGTTGATCGCCGTGGTGTTGAGGGAGACGGCGTTCAGCAGCTCCTCCTTCGGCACCATCTGGGGGATGAGCGACTGGCGCGAGGGCTGGTTGAACGCCATCGATGTGCCGGAGATGAACGTCGTGACAAAGACGTGCCACGGTTCGATCAGGTCGCTCAGCACCAGCGCCGCCATGAGGAAGTGGATCGACATCGTCACCGTCTGCGTGGTCAGGAGCACGCGCTTGCGATCGAAGCGGTCGGCGATGACGCCGGCGAGGAGGCCGAAGAGGAGCATGGGCGTCATGCGCGCAGCGACGACGAGGCCGACCATGAGCGCGGAGTCGGTGAGCTGGAGGATGAGGACCGGGCGGGCGATCTGCTCCATCCAGAGAGAGGCGGCATGGCCGACCTGGCCGAGCCAGAGCAGGCGGTAGTCGCGATAGCGGAGGGAGGAGAAAGTGGTGAAGCGCCGCTGCTCGGCCGTCTCGGCCTCCAGGGCGTCCGGGCGGGACGGCGCGCGGGCGATCGCTTCGTCAGCCATCGAGGGGTGGGCGCAGAGCTCCTTTCCGGGTGTGCCCCCATGCTAGGAGAGGCTGACGTTCACGTCAACGTTGGGAGCGTGGCTGCCGCTCCGCGGCATTTGCATCATGACGTTGACAATTCAGCGTCGCTGTGGTAACTTGCTCACGAACATCATACGCCCTGGTGTTCCTTCGGGGATGCCAGGTTGTTTATTCCGACGAGAGGGTGATCCGACTCGGATCGCCCTCTTCAAGTTCAGGGAGGAACGAAGTCGTGGCACGGATCGCCATCTTCATCGACGGGGCCTACCTTGGTTTCCTACTGAAGGTTGAGTACAACTTGGCGAGGATCGACTACGAGGCTTTGGCGGAGCGCATGGCTGACGGCATCGACATTCTGCGCACCTACTACTATCATTGTCCGCCGTATCAAAGCGCATCACCAACCGCAGAGGAGAAACAGCGCTTTGCTAGGGCGCAGTCGTTCTTCACGGCGCTTGACCGGCTCCCCCGCTACGAAGTGCGCTTGGGGCGCCTAGCCCGCAGGGGCTTCGATGAGAAGGGTGAGCCGGTGTTCGAGCAGAAGCGTGTCGATATCATGCTCGGCGTAGACCTCGCCTTGCTTTGTGGCAAGGGCCAGATCACGCACGCGGCGTTGCTCGCGGGCGACAGTGACTTCATTCCGGCGGTAGTCGCGGCAAAGAATGAAGGTGTCCTTGTGAAACTGTTTCACGGGCCCAACTATCACAAGGATCTTTGGGATTGCGTAGATGAACGCGTCCTCATCACGCAAGCGTTCATTGATGCAATCACGCGTTGAAGCTGTTCAGGGTTGGCCTCCGCCTCTCTCAGAACATGATGGACGGGCAGTAGGTGCCGCGCGGTTCTTCGTAGGGGCCCAGAGCCATCAGGTTCATCACCTTGGTGTTGCGGTGGCCTGCCGCCAGCGCGCGCCGGTACAGCTCGCCGCTGCGCAGCGGCACGAACGAGTGCGCGTCCGGCACGTTGGCGCCCAGCGCGGCCAGGAGCGCCAGCATGTCGTCGTCGGACTCCGCCACGCCGTGGCCCATGGCGGTGCCCAGCAGGTAGCCGGCGATGCGGCCTCGGTCCAGCACGAACGCCGGAAAGCCGAGGCCCAGCAGCGCGGCGTACTCACCCTTGCGGGTGATGCCGTAGATGCTGCGGCAGAGCCCGTCCATCGCCTCCATGTCCTCCGGCGTCGCTGGTCGAATGTTGTCGTCGACGGGCAGCGCGGACGCGAGCTGGAGGTAGGCGAGCGGCTCCTTCGTGTCGAAGCCGAGCGAGGCGTAGAGGGCGAGGGACTGCATATTGAAGGAGTCCTGGCAGAGCCGGATCATCTCGTAGCCGTTCGCCCGGCCGTGGGCGATGATGTCCTGCATGGTGGTGCGGCCGATGCCTTGCCCCTGCGAGGCCACGTCCACGGAGACGGGTCCCACGCCCGCTACGTCGCCCCACATGTTGAGGAAGTTGGACCCCTTGGGCGTCGCGCCGTCGAACGCGGCGACGCCGTAGATGTCTTCCTGCGCGATGAGCATGCCCATGACCTGCTGGGCGAACTCTACGGACGCGAAGTCAGACGGGAAGCCGTGGCGGTCCGAGATGTCCTTGAACGCCTCGTAGCAGATGCGGCCCAGCTCGGGCGCGTCGGCGGCGGTGGGCTGGCGCAGTTCGATGGCCATGGGGTGCTCCTTTCGGTAGGGAACGTTCGGGCCATATTCTACGACGCGCGGCGGTCTTGCGGGAGTCGAGGGTTCGCTATGCTGGCGACATGGCCAAGCGACGGCTCGATGCGCTGGTCGTGGAGCGCGGGATCATCGACTCGCGTGAGGAGGCGCGCGCGGCGATCCTCGCTGGCGAGGTGCTGGTCAACCGCGAGCCGGTCGTCCATCCGGCGAGGATGGTGCCCGACGATGCGGACGTCGAGCTGGCGCCCTCCGCGCGCTATGTAAGCCGCGGCGGGGAGAAGCTGGCGTACGCACTCGATGCCTTCGGCCTCGATGTGCGGGGCCTGGTGGCGCTCGATGTCGGGGCCTCGACCGGCGGCTTCACGGACTGCCTGCTCCAGCGGGGCGCGGCGCGCGTGTACGCGGTTGATGTAGGATACGGGCAACTGGCCTACAAGCTCCGCCAGGACGAACGCGTCGTAGCGCTGGAGCGCACGAATATCCGTGAGCTGGAAGCGCTGCCGGAAGGAGCGGAACCGGACTTGGCGACGATCGACGTCTCGTTCATCGGGCTGGAGCAGGTCCTGCCGAATGTGACGCGGCTGCTCAAGCCCGGGGGGCGCATCGTCGCGCTGGTGAAGCCGCAGTTCCAGGCGCGCCGGGAGGAAGTGGAGCAGGGGGGTGTGGTGAAAGACCCTCAGACGCATGCCAGGGTGATCGGGCGCATCGTCGCCTGGGCGAACGAACAGGGGCTGCGCTTCGGCGGGCTGACCACGTCGCCGCTGCGAGGACCGGCGGGGAACAAGGAGTTCTTCGTGCTCTGGAGGACGCCGGAGTCGTGAACAAGGTCGGCTGCTGCTACCACCCGAAGCTGGCGGCGGAGCTGGGCCAACGCATTGCCCATCAGCTCCGCGATGCCGTCGCCCCTCACGTCGCGGAAACCTGGATCGCCTCGGCATGGGACGAGGACGCCACGCGCGAGCACGTGCCCGGCACGGACCTGCTCTTTTGCATCGGCGGCGACGGCACGGTGCTGCGCGCGGCGCGCGCGGTCATCCCGCACGAGACCTTGCTCTTCGGCGTCAACATGGGCCGGCTGGGCTTCCTCACCGAGACCGACGTCGCGGGCGCGCTGGAACGCATCTCTGACATCCTGGGCGGCGCCGGGCGCATCGAAGAACGGGCGATGCTTCACGCGGAGATCGTCGCGGCGCCTTCAGACGGCGAAAAAACAGCCGCACGCCACGACGCCCTGAACGACGTCGTGATCGGGCGGGTGACGCTGGGCCGGACGATGCAGGTGATGGTGCAGGTGGACGGCACGCTGCTCGCCGACTTTCGGGCCGACGGCATCATCGTCGCCACGGCGACGGGCAGCACAGCGTACTCGCTGTCCGTGGGCGGGCCGGTCTTACCGCCGGAGTCGCGCGAGATGGTGATCACGCCCGTCGCGCCGCACCTGGCGTCGCGCAACTCGGTGGTCTTGCCGCCGGAGGCGACGGTGGAGGTGCGACTGGTGGCGGGCCAGCAGGCGACGGTGAGCGTGGACGGCGAGCGCGATCTCGATCTCGCCGCGGGCGAGACGCTGCGGGTGCTGCTCAGCCCGCACCGCGCGCGCTTCCTGCGCCTCAGCCCGCCGACGGACTTCTACACTCGGTTCGCGCGCAGCGTGAACTGGGTGCACGACGGCGTGGCGCGCCGAACGCCGGACCAGGAAGCGTCGTGAGCGAGATCGCCCATCCGAACGTCGTCGCGACGGAGCGGCTGCACGATGGCTGGCTCCACCTGCGCGCCGATACGCTGCGCTTCCCCAGCGGCCGGGAGAGCCGTGCCGAGGTGATCGAGCACCCGGGCGGCGTCACCGTCGTCGCGGTGGACGCGGGCGAGCGCGTGCTGTTCGTGCGCCAGTACCGCCACCCGGTGGGCGACGTGCTCCTGGAGCTGCCCGCCGGCACGCTGGACAGCAACGAGACGCCGGAGGCGTGCGCTGAGCGCGAGCTGCAAGAAGAGGCGGGGTACCGGCCGGGACGGCTAGAGAAGCTGGGCGGCTTTTATCTAGCGCCCGGCTACTGCACGGAGTACCAACACGTCTTCCTGGCGACGGAGCTCACCGAGAGCCGTCTGGAGCCGGAGGAGGAGGAGATCGAGATGGAGGCGCTGGCGCTGGACGACGCGCTGCGCCTGGTCGCCACTGGCGGCATCGTCGACTCGAAAACCGTGGCGGCGCTGCTGCTCTACCTGCAATGGCGCGAGGGGTAGGCACAGCCGACCTGCTTCCGACTATGCACATTCATGCACACCCTGCCCCCTAGTTCCTCAGTGGGTCCTTCGTTTCCAGTTCCTCCCGACCGAACAGGTGTACGCGCGCGTCTTGACCGATCCATGAGCCGTTGTTAGCATGCCGTAGAACCAGCCCCACTCTGGCGAAGCATTCGGCCCCGCCAGCCCCGCCACGGCGGCGGGACCGTACTCTCAAGGAGGCGAGTATGGTTACCATCTCCGTGATCAAGGCCGACGTGGGAGGCTACGTCGGGCACTCATCCATGCACCCGGAACTCTTGGCGGAGGCGGAACACAAGCTCGCCGGCGCAAAACAGGCCGGTACCCTGATCGATTATTACACCGCCCACTGCGGCGATGATCTCTTCTTGATCATGACGCACGAGCGCGGCGTGGGCGACGAGCAAGTGCACAAGCTGGCCTGGGACACGTTTGTCGCCGGCACGGAAGTGGCCAAGAAGCTGAAGTTGTACGGCGCGGGCCAGGACCTGCTTTCGGACGCGTTCTCCGGCAACATCCGGGGCATGGGCCCCGGCTCCGCCGAGATGGAGATCGACGAACGGACCTCGGAGCCCGTGCTCATCTTCATGGGCGATAAGACCTCCGCCGGTTCGTTCAACCTGCCGCTGTTCAAGATGTTCGCCGACCCGTTCAACACCGCGGGCCTGGTCATCTCAGAGCCGCTGCACGAAGGCTTCACGTTCGAAGTGCACGACGTGATCAACCATGTGAAGATCAACTTCCAGTGCCCAGAGGAGATCTATGACCTGCTGGTGTTCCTCGGCTCGCCGTCGCGCTATGCGGTGAAGGCGGTGTACAGTCGCAACACCGGTGAGATAGGGGCCGTCTCCAGCACGGACAAGCTCGCGCTGATCGCCGGGCGCTACGTAGGGAAGGACGACCCGACCTGCATTGTGCGCGCGCAGGGCGTCTTCCCCGCGGTGGGCGAAGTGCTGGAGCCGTTCGCCTTCCCGGCGATCGTGGAGGGGTGGATGCGCGGCTCGCACAACGGGCCGTGGATGCCCTGCGCCGTGAAGGACGCTAACCCCTCGCGCTTCGATGGGCCGCCGCGCATCGCCTGCCTGGGCTTCCAGATCGCGAACGGGCAGCTCGTGGGCCCGCGGGACATGTTCGACGACCCCTCGTTCGACGAGGCGCGCCACCAGGCCAACCTCATCGCCGACTACCTGCGGCGGCACGGTCCCTGGGAGCCGCACCGGCTGCCGTTGGAGGAGATGGAGTACACCACCATGCCGGCGGTGGCCAAGAAGCTCTCCGGCCGCTGGGAGCCGACAGAGTAAGGGCGAACGAGTCGAAAGCCATCAGGAGGCCCCGACCACTCGGGGCCTCCCGGCGTCAAGGAATCTGGGCGCTGGCGACCCGCGCGCGCTAGACTATAGACGAGCCTGCAGTCTGCTATCGACCGCGACGATACCTCGTCGTGGCGCGTGGGCGATGCCCTCGCCCGGAAAGGGGGGCCAGCGATGCCCGAAGACACCCTCACCGTCACCGACAACCGCACCGGCCGGACCGTGACCGTGCCCATCGAGTACGGCGCCGTGCGGGCGATGGACTTCCGCCAGTTGCGCGTGGATGAAGAAGACTTCGGCCTGCTCGTCTACGACCCGGCGTTCATGAACACCGCCTCCTGCAAGAGCCGGATTACGCTGATCGACGGCGACCGGGGCATCTTGCGCTACCGCGGCTATCCCATCGAGCAGCTCGCACAGCAGAGCACCTTCCTGGAGGTGGCCTACCTGCTGATCTTCGGCGAGCTCCCGACGCGCGAGCAGTACAAGGAGTGGGTGCACGCGATCACCTTCCGCACGTTCCTCCATGAAAACACCAAGAAGCTGATGGAGGCGTTCCACTATGATGCGCACCCCATGGGTATCCTGGTGAGCACCGTGGCTGCGCTCTCTACCTTCTATCCGGAGTCGAAGCACATCTTTGACGAAGAATCGCGCACGCTCCAGATCCATCGCCTGATCGCCAAGACGCCGACGATCGCGGCCTTCGCCTACCGGCACAGCCGCGGCCTGCCCTACGTGTACCCCGACAACGACTTAAGCTTCACCGGCAATCTGCTTAACATGCTCTACCGCATGTCCGAGCCGAAGTACTCGCCCGACCCGGTCCTGGAACGGGCGCTGGACGTGCTGTTCATCCTTCATGCAGACCATGAGCAGAACTGCAGCGCAAACGCGATGCGCTCCGTCGGCAGCTCGCACGTTGACCCGTACTCCGCGGTCGCGGCGGCGGCGGCGGCGCTCTACGGCCCGCTCCACGGCGGAGCGAATGAGGCGGTGCTGCGCATGCTGGAGGAGATCGGCTCGGCGAAGAACATCCCGGACTTCATCGCGCGGGTGAAGGCGGGCCAGGGTCGGCTGATGGGCTTCGGCCACCGGGTCTACAAGAACTACGACCCGCGCGCCTCGATTATCAAGGAGCTGGCGCACCGCGTGTTTGAGATCACCGGTCGCAACCCGCTGCTGGACATCGCGCTGGAGCTGGAGCGCATCGCGCTGGAGGACGAGTACTTTGTGGAGCGCAAGCTCTACCCGAACGTCGACTTCTACTCCGGCATCATCTACCAGTCCATGGGCTTCCCGGTGGAGATGTTCCCGGTGCTCTTCGCCATCCCGCGGGTGGCGGGCTGGGTGGCGCAGTGGCTGGAGATGCTGCTGGACCCAGAGCAGAAGATCGCCCGGCCGCGCCAGCTCTACCTGGGAGAGGGCAAGCGTGACTTCGTGCCGATGGACCAACGCACCGCTCGGCGGGAGAGCGCGGTGGCCTAGCGCGTTCGTGATATGATCTGACGTGCGACATCGTTGTCAGGCACGGAGGGGCGCGGATGCTCGAGAGCGCGGTCCGCGAGCTGAAGCAGGTCATCGAAGCGCACGACGGCGCGAACGTCGCCGACCGCGCCTTCGCGCGACGTGTGGATGAGCTGATCAGCGCCTTCTACGACGACATCGGCGAGATCACCGTTGTCCCCAGCCGCACCCTGTTCGACCTGTTCGTGATCAAAGTCTTGTACGTGGAGCGCCAGGGGCGCGACGCTCGCGTGCTCGACTACCTGGGCCGGCTGCTGGAGACGTACCTGTACACGCGGGAGCTCTTCCCGTTCACCCACGGCGGCAAGTTGAGTCTGTACTACCTCTCCGACCTGCTGCAAGAGACGCAGGGGCGCGCACGCTTCCAGAACCTGTTCGAGGCCTACCGCAAGTACGGCGACAACTCGCTCTTCGTCACCGGCGTCTTCCCCCGCGCCCTGGCCCGGCCGCGAAGCGGGCGCCGCGGCGCGCGCACCGCGTTTGTGGACCGGAGCTACTACGTCACGACGGGCAAGCGGTTCTATCACCTGGCCTCTGAGCACGAACTGGCGGAGGCGACGGAGCAGCGGCCGTTGCTGGAGAAGCTCTCGACGTACTTCGAGGTGTACGTGGACGCGCTGAACGACGTGTCCGAGCGCTACCTTCTGGGCTTCGACATGCGGCTTATCGCGGACAAGATGCTGGACAACTTCAACCGCTACCGTCGCACCGGCGAGGAGCGCTTTCTCCAGAATGCCCGCCGCTACGCCGCTATCCTCCGGGTCGACCCGGAGGCGTTCCCCAGCCTGATGAAGCGCATGCAGCCCCGGGGGGTGCTGCTGGACGGGCCGCCGGGCGCCCCCCAGCGGGGAGGGGCCGAGCCGCCCTCCTAGCGAATCGCGAGAACGAGCAGCAGGGAGATCGGGCGCGTCCGAGCGAACGGGGGCCAGCTCACAGGCCGGGCCCAGGCGGGCCAGCGGCCTTCGCCTCACCACGGATTCCCCTGTCCAGCCTCTTGCTTCCAGCGCCCAGGTGGGGTACATAAGATTTAGCACTCGCACCGTGCGAGTGCTAATCCCACTCTGAACGAGGTGTTGCAGCATGGCTAAGCAGCTCATCTTCGATGACGAGGCCCGGCACGCCCTGGTCCAGGGCGTGGACACCCTGGCGGACGCGGTGAAGATCACGCTGGGGCCCAAAGGCCGGAACGTGGTGCTGGACAAGAAGTTCGGCGCGCCCAGCATCACCAACGACGGCGTCACCATCGCCAAAGACATCGAGATCGAGGACCCGTTCATCAACGTCGGCGCCCAACTCGCCAAGGAGATCGCCTCGAAGACGAACGACATCGCAGGCGACGGCACGACGACCGCCACCGTGCTCGGCCAGGCGATCGTCCATGAGGGCTTGAAGAACGTGGCGGCCGGCGCCAACCCCATGGCGCTCAAACGCGGCATCGAAAAGGCCGCCCAGGCCGTGATCGAGCAGCTCCAGAAGGACGCGACCAAGGTCACCACGCGCGAGCAGATGGCGCAGGTCGCGTCGATCTCTGCGGCCGACGCCGAGATCGGCGACCTGATCGGCGAAGTGATGGAGAAGGTCGGCAAGGACGGCGTGATCACGGTCGAGGAATCGAAGGGCATCCAGACGGAGACCGAGTACGTGGAAGGCATGGCCTTCGACCGCGGCTACATCAGCCCTTACTTCGTCACCAACTCCGAAAAGATGGAGGCGGAGATCGAAGACCCGTACATCCTGGTGACGGACAAGAAGCTCTCCTCTGTGAACGACATTCTCCCCTGGCTGGAGCGCGTGCTCCAGGTGAGCAAGAACCTGCTCATCATCTGCGACGACTGCGACGGCGAGGCGCTGGCCACGCTGGCGGTCAACAAGCTGCGCGGCACCATCAACTGCGTCGCCGTGAAGGCGCCCGGCTTCGGCGACCGGCGCAAGGACAACCTGGGCGACAT
>FLYN01003668.1_pt1 | contig 9930 bp, 9 predicted proteins | sample 1122621 | NCBI WGS metagenome assembly FLYN01 (sample SAMEA4346792, study PRJEB14843) | hot springs metagenome | biome: Terrestrial Biome; feature: Habitat; material: Sediment | place: India | collected 2012-06-12 | depth 1760 m
GGCCAGGCGGCTGCCGATGCCCTGGTTACAACCATACCCGCCGCGCTCTTAAACGACCAGCCGCCGCCGATCCCCGATCCCCGGCCGGTAGTGCAGCAGCGCCGATTCTGGTGGCACGGCTAACCTGCCCGTAGGGGGGTGGGCTGCAGCGTTGCGCCCTCCGTCTGCGGAGGCAGCCTGGGTGGCTGAAGCCGCGGGGGTGTGCCCACGGGCGGCCCCGTGCGGCATGCGCACCCGCCCCGTGCCACCCCGACCGCCGGGCGGCTGATGCAGAGGAAGAACCTAAGCGGGGAGCCCACGGCAGTGGGCTTCGCACATCCCACCCCCAGGCCCACGCTTGCCCGCTGCCAGCCCAGATGCTATACTTACCACTGCGCCGGCAGCCCAGATGTGGCCGGCGGCTTAAGTCGCTGCGCTGAAGGCCAATGCCAATGGCGATCGCTCCTGAGCTGGTACATCCCGCCGACGCGCTCCCTCCCCTGACCACAGCCTCGCCGTACTTCAACCGCGAGCTGAGCTTATTGGAGTTCAACCGGCGCGTGCTTGAAGAAGCGCTGGACGAGCGCCAGCCGTTGCTCGAGCGGGTCAAGTTCCTCGCGATCTTCAGCACCAACATGGACGAGTTCTTCATGATCCGCGTGGCCGGCCTCAAGCAACAGATCGCAGCCGCCGTCGTCGAACGCTCGCCCGACGGGCTGACGCCAGCCGAGCAACTGACAGCTATCCGGCGCGTGGTCAGCGGGTTGCAGGAACTACAGCGCCGTTGCTGGCTGGAGGATGTGCAGCCCAGGCTGCGAGAGCAGGGCATCTACGTGCTCGATTATCACGAACTGAGCGAGCAACAACGCGCGTTTTGCACTCAGTATTTCGAGCGCGAGGTCTTCCCGGTGCTGACGCCGCTGGCGTTCGATCCAGCCCATCCGTTCCCGCATATCTCCAATCTGAGCCTGAACCTGGCGGTGGTGATCAACGATCCGGAGGAAGGCGAGCTGTTCGCCCGCATCAAAGTGCCAGCGGTGCTGCCACGCTTGATCGAGATCCCTATCGGCCGTTGCAACGGGCCGGATCATATCCCGCCGGAGCGGCGGCATTGCTTCACATGGCTCGATCAGGTGATCGCTGCGAATGTGGATGCGCTCTTCCCTGGCGTTGCAGTGGTCGAGACGTATGCGTTCCGCATCATCCGCAACGCCGACATGGAGATCCAGGAGGAAGAGGCCGCCGATTTGCTGCGCACGATCGAGCAGGGCGTCCGCCAGCGCCGCTTCGGCGCCGCGGTGCGCCTGGCGGTCCAACACGATATGCCGCAGCGCATCCGTGATCTGCTGCTCGCGAACTTGAAGCTGACGCCCGGCGATCTGTACGAGGTGCGCGGGCCACTGGGGCTGGCCGATTTGATGGCGCTGACCCGGCTCGACCGGCCCGACCTCAAGGATCCGCCCTTCTACCCGGCCGTGCCGGCGGTGTTGCGCCACACTCGCTCGAGCGCCGATATCTTCGCCGCCATCCGCCAGCAGGATATTCTGCTTCACCACCCCTACGACTCGTTCCAACCCGTGGTCGAGTTGATCAGCGCGGCGGCCAGCGACCCCGAGGTGCTGGCGATCAAGCAGACGTTGTATCGCGTCGGCAGCAACTCGCCGATCGTCAAGGCGCTGATGCACGCGCGCGAGCAGGACAAGCAGGTGACCGTGCTGGTCGAGCTGAAGGCGCGCTTCGACGAAGAGAACAATATCACCTGGGCGCGCGCGCTCGAACGCGCCGGCGTCCACGTGGTCTACGGGCTGGTCGGGCTGAAGACGCACGCCAAGATCGCGCTGGTAGTGCGCCGCGAGCACGATGGGATGCGCCGCTACGTCCACCTGGGCACCGGCAATTACAACGCGACGACCGCACGGGTCTACACCGACCTGGGGTTGCTGACCTGCCGCCCAGATATCGGTGCCGACGCCTCAGACCTGTTCAATTTTCTGACTGGCTACTCGCGACAGCGCCAGTATCGCAAGCTGCTGGTCGCGCCGGTGAATCTGCGCGAGCGCCTCACCGCGCTGATCGAGCGCGAGATCGCTCACGCGATCAGCGGGCGCGGTGGGCGCCTGATCTTCAAAATCAACCATCTGATCGATCCAACAATGATCGACCTGCTCTATCGTGCCTCCCAGGCTGGGGTGCAGATCGACCTGATCGTGCGCGGGATGTGTTGTCTGCGCCCCGGCCTGCCCGAGCTCAGCGAGCGCATCCATGTGCGCAGCATCGTCGGCCGCTTCCTGGAGCACGGCCGGATCTACTACTTCGCCAACGGTGGCGCGGACGAGATCTACCTGGGCAGTGCCGACCTGATGCAGCGCAACCTGGACCGGCGGGTCGAGACGCTGTTCCCGCTCGAGGATCCGGCGCTCGCGGCGCACGTGCGCGACTACCTGCTCCAAACCTATCTGCGCGATAATGTGCGCGCGCGCATCTTGCTGCCGGATGGATCCTATGTCCGCGCGCAGCCGGCCGACGGGGAGGCGCCGATCGATTGTCAGGCGATCTTCGTCGCCGGGCACGCTACGCCCCCCGATTAGGAGCGTTAGTGCAGTACCAGGGCAGCATTGAGAGCCGATAGCAACGTTTAACCCTTCACCCTTCACTCGTGATGGAGACGTACCGCCTGTTCATCGCCGCCGAGCTGCCACGGCCCGTCAAGACAGAACTGGTGGCGATCCAGGAACGCCTACAGCGTGGCAACCCGCCGGTCAGATGGGTGGCGCCAGAAGCGATGCATCTGACGCTCCATTTCCTGGGGGAGACCGACGCGGCGCTGCTGCCGCGGCTCGGCACAGCTCTGCGCGCAGCAGCGGCCGGGCACGCTGCGATCGAGCTGCACCTGGCCGGCGTGGGCGCCTTCCCCAACCTGCGCCAGCCCGGCGTCCTGTGGGTCGGGGTGGGTGGAGCCGTAGCGGCATTGCAGCGACTTCAGGCAGCAGTCGAAACAGCGATCGCGGGGCTGGGCCTGCCCCGCGAATCGCGCCCGTTCCATCCGCATCTGACGCTCGGGCGCGTGCGGCGCGATGCGACCGCGGCGCAACGGGCGCGGCTGGGGGCGGCGATCCAGTCGATTCCGGCGATCACGCCAACGCCATGGACGATCGAGCGGCTGATCGTATTTCGCAGCCAGCTCGCCAGCGCGGGCCCGATCTATACGGAACTGGACTCCGTCCCGCTGTGAGGGGCCAATTCCAAAGCCAGACGCGTGGCCAGGAGCGGTAGCCCCCTCTTGCATCTGGGGCGGGCCGGCGCAGGGAAGCGTTGAGAGTGCTCGATGTGCAGTTGTGAGGTGTAGAAGGTAGCTTATGGTCGGCGATCGCCTTCAGCGCGTCCTGATCTGGTTGCTGATTGTAGCAGCCGTGGTTTTCCTGCTGGAGCGGCTCTTTGTTCTCCTGACCCTCTTCGCGACGCCGCTGCTGCTGTTTGGGCTGGCCTGGCTGATCGCGCTCGTGTTACAGCCCATGATCTCCTGGATGACCGGCTTGAGCCTGCCGGTGCCGCTCATCAGCCACCATGCTTCCGACAGCGGGCTGCTCTCGCCAACCTGGCGCATGCCGCGCGGCCTGGCAGTGTTGTTGGTGTATCTGGCCTTCATGGCGATCATGGTCATCCTGGTGCTCTCGATCGTTCCGGTGATCGGGCCGCAACTTGTCGGCTTAGAGACGGCTCTGCCCGACGCGGTGAATGCGATCGCGAACTGGGCTGCCGGATTGCAGGCGATGTTCAACCAGCGCGGCATCTCGGTGAACTTCGAGCGCGCCCTCCAGCCCGAGGCGCTGGCCCAGCAGGCAGCCGCGCTGAGCAGTATGCTGATCGAGCGCTCGCTGAACATCGCCAGCGGCGTTGCCGTGCTACTGATCAATATCATCCTGATCGTCATTCTCAGCTTCTACATGACGCTTGACGGCCCGCGCCTGGCGATGCGTCTGCTCGAGATGCTGCCACCAGCCTGGCACGACGACACGCTGACCTTCTTCACGATTGTGAACCGCACCTTCGGCGGGTTTCTGCGCGCACAGCTCGCGCAGGCGCTCTTCTATGGGCTGGCGACCGCCGTGCTGATGATTATTTTAGGGTTCAGCGATGTGGCGCTGGCCAGTGTGCTCGCCGCCATCCTGGTGTTGATCCCGCTGATTGGCGGGCTGTTCGCGATCGTCCCACCGCTGCTGATTGCCTTGATCGAGGCGCCGGAGCGTTTCCTGATGTTGCTGATCAGCCTGATCGTGATCCAACAGGTGTTGTTCAACATCATCATGCCGCGCCTGATGGGCCAGATCGTCGGCCTGCACCCGCTGCTGGTCTTCGCTGCGATCCTGGTGGGCGCGACGCTCGCCGGCGTTTGGGGTATCTTGTTCGGCATCCCGATCGCTGGCGTGATCGCTTCGGTGTTGCACTTCGTGTATCTGCGGGCAACTACCAGGAACGCCGGTGCTGCCGCGCCGCTACCTCAGGACGATCGCCAGGTCATTTCCTAGCCCGCCCTTAGTAAACTCCATCGGATTCCGGTTGTGCCTGCCGCCGAGCCACCTCAAACCCGGCAGGCGTCAAGCAGCCCAGGGCCGAGTGGATGCGTGGCAGTAACACGAAGCCGTGCTTGGCCGTGGGCAACGTGACCACTTCCAACCGAATGCCGTGTGCCGCAGCAGCGTCGGCAATGTGCTCGCCACGGTAGCCTTGGGCGACAAACGCGACTGCGAGCATTTCACCGGTCACCTCTGGCACCTGCTCGGCCAGCGCGGCCACCTGCGCCCGGTCTTGCTCGTTGGCGGGGCCGACCAGCCAGGCCTGCAACGGTCCCAAGGGATCGACCGCGATGTGGACCTTGCTGCCCGTGCGGCATGTGTGGCCGTCGTAGCCGGCACGGGCGCCAGCTCGGGCCTGGATTGCGACGTTCGCGCATCACCGAGCGCAAGGAGTAGTCGCGCTGGGGTGCAGCTGCGGTCATCAATAGGACGCAACGAACGCCCACGCGTCATCGCTGATGTCACTCGGATAGAGTTTGCGTTCTGTCTGGTCGACCGCCCCGTGTGGTATCAGCATCATGCGTGCGCGGCTGTCAGGCTGCCCAGCAGGGAATGAGCGGCCGCAATGATCGCCTGGTGTGGGGGCGGCGCCCACCAGCGCTGCAACGCGCCGCGCCTGGAGCGGGAGGATAACCCGCCCCAGGCGCAACGTATCAAACCCCAACACGGACCCGCGCGTTAGGGAGCTGACGCGCCAGCTGGAACCCGGTCGAGGAAGCCGATCACCCACGCGAAGCGCCCGTCTTCGGACAGGCGCGCGACGTCACTCCCAGCGATCGGCGCGGGCTCGTCCACCGGGCCGAGTTCCCATGCGAAGCGCAGGTAGCCGTTGTGTCCATCCACTTGACCTACCTGGCGAAAGCGGTAGCCGGGGAAGCGCTGCTGTACCCCCTGCACCAGTGCTTCAATCCCATCGTGTCCGTCGCCCTGCATCACCGGGTCAATATAGTGGGCATCCTCCGTCCAGGTCGCGGCGATCAGCGCGCGGCGGCGCGCAGCATCGGTCTCGTTCCACACTGCCAGGTAGCGGTCGACATACTCGGTATCGGGTGCCATCATCAGCTCCTTTCCATCGGGCGGACGTCTCGCCACTACAGGTATGGGTGTGAGATGAGGATAGCAAGCGGCCGGAGACGATGCAATTACCTCCGAGGTAAGCGAACGTACGCATGGGCCGCCGAGCTGATTCATCAGGTGCTCGGTGATTGCGCGGTGAACGGCCCGCATCATGCACGGCGATGCCGATCAGAACGTGCCGATGAAGCTGACCGGCGGATGGCACAACCCATTCCAGGAGCGAACTGGGCGTGTTCTTCTGGCCGACCGCGCCGGCTTTCCCTCAACAGACAACGCGCGGCTCCATCCCGATCTGGCCGCCTTCGTCCACCGATCACGCCGGTTTGCGCCGCTCGCTGGAATGTGCGATACTGGCGGTAACGCCCACTGCCTGCGATAGGATAGTATGTACGATCAGCGCACATCACCGCCGCCGGTTGGTGCGTTGTTGCGGATGTGGCGGCAGCGCCGGCGGATGAGTCAGCTCGACCTGGCCGCGGAGGCGCAGGTCTCGGCCCGGCACTTGAGCTTTGTCGAGACCGGCCGCGCCACACCGAGCCGCGAATTGCTGCTCCGTCTCGCCGAGCACCTGGCGATCCCCCTGCGGGAGCGGAATATCCTGCTGGTCGCTGCCGGGTATGCGCCAATCTTCCCGGAGCGACGGCTGGATGACCCGGCGCTGGCCGCGGCGCGCCGGGCGATCGAGCTTGTCCTCAGCGGGCACGAGCCGTACCCGGCGCTGGCGATCGACCGCCACTGGCACCTCGTCGCGGCGAACCGAGCGGTCGCGCCGCTGCTGGCGGGCATCGCACCTGCTCTGCGCGAGCCGCCGATCAACGTCATCCGGCTGAGCCTGCACCCGGCCGGACTCGGCCCGCGGATTATCAACTACGCCGAGTGGCGGGCACACCTGCTCGCGCGCCTGCGCCAGCAAGTTGAGTTGAGCGCTGACCCGGCGTTAATCGCCCTCCTCCAGGAAGCCACTGCGTATCCCTCGCCCGCCGGCGCCCGGACGCATGCGCCGCCGTGCCACCCGGAGACCTCGATTGTCGTCCCGCTGCAACTTGCCACAGACGCCGGGCGGCTGTCCTTCCTCAGCACCACTACGGTCTTCGGCACACCGGTCGATATCACTCTGGCGGAGCTGGCGCTGGAATCGTTTTTTCCCGCAAACGACGCGACGGTGGTAGCCATGCGGCGCCTGCTGGCAAACGGCTGAAGGGAGCTACCGCACACAGGGCGGCCGCTCGCCACGTGCATCGCGTTGCTTCGAGGATACGAGCGCCTCGAAGCGTGGAACGTGTGGCTATGGAACGCTCGTTCCGCAAGCCACAGCGCCAAATAAAGGCCTGAAGATCTGCTCGTCGTCCATGGGGGCGATCAGGCGCTGGGCCACCGCGCTATGGAACGAACCACATGGATCGGCTCCAGCCCTCGGTTGCCAAGATTTCTCGCTCCGTTGTCAAGCTGCCACTCCGTGGCGCCATGCACGCTGATACACTATCGGCAAAGCGATCGACACAGTGTGAAGCGCAGGAGTGGAGCCATGCGACGAACGATGAAGGCTGCGGTGGTCCGTGCCTTTCGCGAACCGCTCGTGATCGAAGACGCGCCCATCCCCACACCGGGCGCCGGAGAGGTCCTCATCCGCGTGATGGCGAGCGGCGTTTGTCATACCGACCTGCATGCGGCCGATGGGGACTGGCCTGTGAAGCCGAAGCTCCCGTTCATTCCCGGCCACGAGGCGGCCGGCTATGTCGTCACATGCGGCCCTGGGGTGACATCGCTCACGGAAGGTGAGCGAGTGGGTGTGCCCTGGCTGCATCGTGCGTGTGGGGAGTGTACGTACTGTCGCACCGGTTGGGAAACGCTCTGTCCCAGCCAGCAGAACACGGGCTACACGGTCGACGGTGGCTATGCCGAGTATATTGTGGCCCCCGCTGCCTATGTCGCCCGGCTCCCCGACCAGCTCGAGTTCGTGGCGGCTGCCCCGTTGCTTTGCGCCGGTGTAACCACCTACAAAGGGCTCCGGGAGACCGACACCCGTCCCGGGCAGTGGGTGGTGGTCACGGGGATCGGCGGCCTGGGCCACCTTGCCGTCCAGTATGCACGCGCGATGGGGCTTCATGTCGTCGCCGTCGATGTGAGCGAGGCCAAACTGGCGCTCGCACGCAGGCTGGGTGCGGAGATCGCGCTGAACGCCGCGACCATCGATCCGGTGGACGAGGTGCAACGCCTGATCGATGGCGCGCATGGTGCCCTGATCACCGCTGTTGCAGCCGACGCCGTGCGCCAGGGGATCGGGATGCTACGGCGCGGTGGGACGTGTGTGCTGGTTGGGCTGCCGCCCGGTGAGTTCCCCACCCCGATCTTTGAGGTCGTATTGAAGCGCCTCACCATACGCGGCTCGATCGTCGGAACGCGCCAGGATCTGCAGGAGGCGCTCCAGTTTGCGGCCGAAGACAACGTGCGGGCGACGATCGAGCAACAGCCGCTGGAGGCGATCAATACGGTCTTTGATCGGCTCCGGCGCGGCGAAGTACAGGGGCGGGTCGTGCTCCACATAACGTGATGTTCGCGCGCTCCCATCCTAGGGGACGACAGGGACAGCGCTTTCTCACAGCCACGATCGGGCGGTGCAGGGTATGGCGGGCGCGATTCGGATCACGACCCAAACCGCCATATGAAGGCCTACTGGGGCTGAGTGTCGTCGGATTGCCCGGCCGGGGCTGGTTGTTTCCAACGTTGCGGGGAGTGATCGGCTGGCCGGCATGCTCGTGCATGCCTGCATCTTGGTCGTCGGCTGGTTGCTCGTGTTCATCTGGGATATCGCATGCTAGATTGCGTTGCTTACAAAGGAGTGTTCGCCAATGGCATCTCTCGCCGTACCGCCTCTGCATGCCGATCTCACGCTGAATGAGATCGTGGACCGCTACCCGGCAACCCTGGAGGTCTTTCATCGCTTTGGGTTGGACAGCTGCTGCGGCGGCGCGCTGACGCTGGCCGTCGCTGCTGCGCGGCACAACCTGGATCTGCCGACGTTGCTGGCAGCATTGCAGGAACGCATTGGCACCGAATCACCATGAGTCGCGTGACGCAGGCTTTTCTAGCAACCACGCTGGCGGCACTGCTCGGCGCTGCCACATTGCATGTGCTGGCACTGGCCGGCCAGACCTGGGTCTGGGGTGCGCTGGTGCACCTGGGCCTCTACGGCTGGATCACCGGCATGATACTCACGGTCAACTACCATATGCTGCCGGTTTTTTCGGGGCGGAATTATCCCGCGCCCTGGTTGCTGGCGGCCCACTGGCTGGCCTTCACCGTGGGGTTGGCTGGCGTGACCGGTGGATTGCTGGCCGCGCGGCCACCCTGGATCGTGGTCGGGCTGATGCTAGAGGTGCTGGCGAGTCTGTTGTTCATCGCCACGACGATCCTGTTGTTTCGGTGCGGCCCCCGCCGACGGCAGCCGCCCCCGCCGACGTTCGCACACCAGCGCGCGATCGACCGGGTGGCGACGCAGGCCACGCGCCGTGCCGGTCTGTGCCTGCCATTGTCGCTCGGGATCTTGTTGGCTGCCCAAAGCGGGTGGGTAGCATCAACCTGGGTGCTGGCCGCCGAGCATCTGGCCACGCTCGGCTGGATGATGCTGATGATCGTGGGCGTGGCACAGCACGTCCTGCCGCGCTATAGCGGGCGGGCGGTGCGTGGCCCGGCGTGGGCGCGCACCCAGCTTGAGCTGCACACCCTGGCGCTGGCGTTGATGGTGCCAGCGCTGGGCCTGGGCTGGTCGCTGCTGTTGGCCCTTGGTGCCGTAGTGATGAGTGGGGCGCTGGCGCTCTTCGCCTGGACGATCTGGCCGGCACTGCCGGAAGCAGCGGCAGGAATTCGGTTCTGGAGGCCAGTACATGAGTGAGCTGAGCGTACGTTGTGTGCGGGGCGCTTTCCTGTTTCTGGCGCTTGGGATCGGGCTGGGTGTCAGCTTCACGATCGACCGTGGGCTGGGTGCGCGCCTGCGCCCGATCCATGCCGAGCTGCTGCTCTGGGGCTGGGGCACCATGCTGATCTACGGCATGGGCTACCACATGCTGCCGCGCTTCGCCGGGCGCGCAGTGCGCCGGCCACGCCTGGCGCATGCACAGAGCTGGCTGGCGATCGGTGGTGTCGGGCTGGCTGCGCTGGGTTGGCTGTTCGGAATACCCTTCCCGGGTACGCCCCGCGCGTTGGCTCTGGCAGGTGGCCTGCTGCAGGCGCTGGCCGCGCTGTTGTTCGCGATGCTGATCGGCGAGGTGGTGTGGGGCGCACCCCGCGCTGCCCCCGGCCG
>FLYN01000958.1_pt1 | contig 9906 bp, 4 predicted proteins | sample 1122621 | NCBI WGS metagenome assembly FLYN01 (sample SAMEA4346792, study PRJEB14843) | hot springs metagenome | biome: Terrestrial Biome; feature: Habitat; material: Sediment | place: India | collected 2012-06-12 | depth 1760 m
CGCGTCCGTGACGAGGTCGGCGAGCGCCTCGCCCCAACCGTGGTCGGGGACGAGCCGGCCGCCCTGCTCCTCGCCGAGGCCGCGGTACGGACCTATCGGCGACGCGAGCCACGGCACTCCGCCGGCGGCGTACTCCTTCACCTTGATGTTCGAGCGCACGCGGTTGAACGAGACGTCTGCGATCGGCGCGAGCGCGAGATCGAAGCGCACGATCGTGTCCGGCAGCTGCGGGAACGGCACGTCGTCGACGTGCGTGTAGCGATCGCTCTGCAGGCCGACGTCGACGCCGACGCTCACGACCGAGACGTGCGACTGCTGCTCGAGCAGCGCCTCGAGCGTGCGTCTCAGGCGCAGCTCCTTCAGGTCCCCGCGGTGCTCCTGGCCGGCGACCCAGCCGATCGTGACGCCGTCGCCTCCGACGCGCCGCGGGCGCACGAAGCCGCTTTCGACGTAGTTCTCGACCACGCGGACGTCGCCGCCCAGCCTCCGCAGCCGGCCGGCGAGCTCGGCGCCGGTCGTCGTCACGAGGTCGGCGAGCCTCAGCATCGCCGACAGCTCGGCGGCCACCTGGTCCTTCGCGGCCTTCATTTCGCGGTAGGCCGGACTGCCCTTGGGCACGCGCGTCATGTCGTCGTCGTTGTCGAACACGACGGCGACGCCGGCCTCCCTCAGCGCTCTCGCGAGCTGCCGCGCCGGCCCGCGGAACAGCCGCCACATGTGCACGACGTCGGCCTGGCGGAGCGCCTCGAAGGGCGGCGGCTCGCCGCGCTGGTCCCAGACGTGGAACTCGGCGCGGTGGCCCGCGTCGGCGAGCGCGCGCATCGGCAGTTCCGCCCGGTAGGCGGCGCCCGCGGACGGCCCGACGGCGAGAGCGACGACGTGCATCGGGCTACTCTGCCGGAACGCTTCCGGCTTAATCAAGAATCAACTGCGGCTCTCGATCGCGAGCCGCTCCATCCCTCCCAGGAACAGCTCGCTGGCGAACCGCGTCATGCGCTCGACGTCCGGCGGGTCCTGCTCGCTCAAGCGGATGCCCAGCTCGAACGCGACGCCGCCCATCGCCGCCGCAAGCGCGTCGAGGTCGATCCCGGGGGGCAGCGCGCCGCGCTCGGCGAGGTCCTCGCGCAGCTCGGCGATGCCCAGCTCGACCGCCGGCGTGTCGAACAGCTCGCGCACCGTGCCCGCGTTGCGGCGCAGCATCTCGAACAGCGGCAGATCCTCGACGATGAACGAGAAGTACGTGCGGAAGCCCTCGCGTACGATCGCCTCCGGGTCGCGCGCCCGGGCTCGCGCCTCGCGAAGGCGGCGGCGCAGCTCGGTCGTGTGCTCCTCGAGCACCGCCTGGAAGACGGACTGCTTGTCCGGGAAGTAGTTGTAGAAGGTGCCGGCCGCCAAGCCGCTGCGGCGCACGACGTCGCGGATGCTCGCGGCGCCGTATCCCATCTCGGCGAAGATCTCCTGCGCCGCGTCGAGGATCGCGCGGCGGTTGTTGGCCTTCGTCAGCGCGCGCTTGCCCGTGGCGAGGGGCATCACGCGGCGACCTGGGCGCGTGCGCGCGCAGGCACAGGCAGGCGGAAGCCCTGCTCGCGCACCCGCCGCGCGCCGGCGCGGCGCTCGCGACCGAGCGCATAGAGGTAGTTGTCGAAGTCGACCTGCATCGTGTGGCGCTTGGAGGCGACGTAGCGCTCGAACATCTTCGCCCGCTCTCGTTCCATGTCGGCGCGCAGGCTGCCCGCATCTGGCAGCGCGTACTCGCCGCGCAGGTAGGCGGCGATCCACCGCCCCTGCGCCTCGGCCAGCGGCATGATCGCGCCGAGCGGCTGCAGCAGGCCGACGAAGAAGACGTTGTCGATCTCCGGATGGAAGACGCGGCGGAACAGCGGCAGGTCGTTGTCGGGTGCGCTGATGAGCTCCTCGTCGAAGAACGGGAACGTCACCTTGTAGCCCGTGCACCACACGATCGTGTCGACCTGCTCGACGGCTCCGTCCTCGAAGCGCACGCGGTCGCCCTGCAGCTCCGCGATGTTCGGGCGGTACGCGATCTCGCCGTGCGCGATGCGGTTGAGGAAGTCGGCCGAGATCGTCGGGTGCGCGTCGCCGAGACCGTGATCCGGTCTCGGCAGCCCGTAGTGCTCCATGTCGCCGACGCCGACGCGGTAGAAGGTCGTGAAGATCGCCTTGCGGAACGCCCACGGCAGGGCGCCCGTGAGCCTGTTGACGCCGATCTGGTCGAGCGGGCGGCCGAACAGGTACTTGGGGATCACGTGCGCGCCGCGCCGCGAGGACAGGAAGGTCCGCTCGGCGACGAAGCTCGCCTCGACGGCGATGTCCATCGCGCTGTTGCCGATCCCGACGACGAGCACCCGCCGGTCCTTGAACGGCTCGTTGTCGACGTAGAAGTGCGCGTGCAGCTGGTCGCCGTCGAAGGAGCCGGGGAACGGCGGCTCGGGCCAGCGCGGGTCCCAATGATGGCCGTTGGCGACGACGAGCGCGTCGTAGCGGCGCGTCTCACCCGTGTCGAGCGCGATCGACCACGTGCCGTCGGCCTCGCGCGCGGCGTGCTCTACGCCCGTCTCGAAGGCGATGCGGTCGCGGAAGCCGAAGTGGTCGACGTACGCGTCGAAGTACGCGGCGATCTGCGCGTGGTGCGGGAAGTCGGGATACGACTTCGGCATCGGGAAGTCCGTGTACTCCATCCGCTCGCGGGACGTGTTGATGTGCAGCGAGCGGTACGCGGACGACATCCCGTTCTTGTTGCCGAACACCCAGTTGCCGCCGACGCGGTCGGACTTCTCGAAGCAGTCGAACGGGATTCCGCGCTCGTGCAGCGCCTTCGCCGCGGCGATGCCCGAGGAGCCCGCGCCGATCACGCAGACGGACGGCAGCTCGGGCATGTCGGACCTCCTCCTCCTAGAAAGATGACGCCGGCGTCACCTTATCAGGGGCCTCCTCCGCGCGCCGGTGCTCCCGTCCACGCCGCACCACCTCTCTGAAGCTGCGGAAGCGGAAGATCAGCGCCAGCGCGGCGAAGCCCATCGCCACGGCCGCCGCCGCGAGCGCGATCTGCTGGCCGACCGAGAACGCCGCCACCTCCGAGGCGCTCGCCGCGCCGGCGAAGACCGTGAGCAGCAGCGCCTGCTGGACGCCCGCCCCACCCGGCGTGAAGGGGACCAGCATCGCGACGACCTGCACGCCGAGGATCAGCAGCACGTTGCGGACCGAGCCGCCGATGTGGAACGCGTCGAGCAGGAACCAGTACGCGCCGAAGCGGGCGAGCCACGCGGGCGCCTGCCAGGCGACCATCTCGCGGAGCCAGCGATCGCGGTCCGTGAGGATCGTGAACCCCTGGCGCACACGCGCCCAGAACGCCTTCACGCGCGTCGAGAGCAGCGCGAAGGCGACGAGGACGGCGATCGCGAGCGCGGTCAGCAGGAACAGCGTGAAGCGCGGATGCGAGGCGAGGAACGCCAGGTCGAACGCCGGCAGCTTCGAGAAGTCGGGCGGCTTCGGGAAGACGCCCTGCGTGAACGCGAACGCGAGCACGAGCAGGTTCACGCCCCAGTCGAACACGAGTCCGGTCCAGATCGCGGCGATGATCGCCGGATAGCTCGACGCCGGGATCGAGATGCGCGTGAGGAAGTACTGCACGAGCGTGCCGCCGCCGAGCGGGAAGACCTGGTTGATGCCGACCCCGGCCACGTAGGCGCCCCACACGTCGCGCCAGCGCACGTGCTCCGTCGGGTATGCCGCCTGCACCGCGTTGAAGATCGCGCGCGAGCGGAGCGACAGGTACGCCGCGTAGCACAGCAGCGCGAGCAGCAGCGGACCCCAGCTCAGCCCCGCGAGGTTCGAGAAGAACGTCCCGACGGAGTCGAAGAACCGGCTGACGTCGGAGCCGAGCGAGGCGGGCGACGGGGTCATCGCGCCACACGTTCGCACACGCACGGCGCCCGCACCGTCGCGAGCGACCCCTGAACCGCCCCCTTAACGCGCGGAAGGGCCCGAATCCATCCGGGCCCTCCGCAGCCGGGAATCGTGGGGGAGACGATTCCGGCGGAGCAGGACGCACGGCGCCCTGCACCCATGAGGATACCTCGCAAATCCGAGGATCGCGGTGCGCCCGGCGTGAGAGCGCACAACATTCGTCACCGTAACTCGTGCACGTTGCGGCGAATTCCTCGGGTAGCGACCCTAGGAGACCGCTAGGAGATCGGCCCGCCGGGGCCGCTGAAGAAGTCGTCGCCGAGGCGCACGCTGCCGGCGGCCTCGGCCTCGTGCCGCAGCGTGTGGTCCTCGTCGCCGCTCCAGGCGCCGATCGCGAGCTGCTCGCGGTCGGCGTCCATGGGGCTGCCGCCGAGGTCCTTGTTGACGATGCGCGCGCACTTGCGCCCCTCGGCGATCGCGGTCACGACGAGCGACTGCCCGACGCGCGCGTCGCCGCAGGCGTAGACGCCCGGTTGCGTCGTGCGATACGTCTGACGCGTGCGCACGTTCCCGCGGCGGTCGAGCTCCAGCTCGAGCGGCGCGATGACGCCGTCCTGCTCGGGGCCGGTGAAGCCGATGGCGATCAGCACGAGGTCGGCGTCGACCGTGAACTCGCTGCCGGGGATCGGCTTGAGGTCGCGCGACGACGTGCCGGTGACACGGCGCGCGTGCACCTGCGTGACGCGCCCGTCCTCGCCAGAGAAGCCGGTGACCTCGGTTCCCCACCAGCGCTCGCCGCCCTCCTCGAGCGCGTACGTGGTCGGAGTCCGCTTCGGCGGCAGCGGCCACGGCGTGCGCGCGTCGCGCCCGCTCGGGTCGAGCTGCTGGTAGACGTCGAGGATCGTCGCCTCGACCGCGCCCTCGCGGTTCGCGTTCGAGATGCAGTCCATGCCCGTGTCGCCGCCGCCGATCACGACGACGCGCTTGCCCTTCGCCGTGATCTCGGCGCCGGGCTCCGGTGCGCGGGAGGGCCGCCCCTCCTGCGCCGCCACGAAGCGGTTGCGCTGGTAGAGGTAGTCCATCGCGAAGTGCACGCCGTCGAGCTCGCGCCCTTCGACCTCGACGTCGCGGTGCACGCGCGAGCCGATCGCGACGACGAGCGCGTCGTGGCGCTCGCGCAGCTCGGCGGCGGTGACCGTCACGCCGACGTCGACGCCGTACTCGAAGCGCACGCCCTCGGCCTCGAGCAGCGCGACGCGACGGTCGATGATCGACTTCGGCAGCTTCGCGTCCGGGACGCCGAAGCGCATCAGGCCGCCGGGGCCCTCGTCGCGCTCGTAGACGGTCACCGCGTGTCCGCTCTTGTTCAGCTCCGCCGCGACGGCGAGCCCGGCAGGGCCGGAGCCGACGACGCCGACCGTCTTGCCGGTGCGGCGGTCGGGCGGCTCGGGCACGACCCAGCCCTCGCCGAAGGCGCGCTCGGCGATCGCCATCTCGATCTGCTCGATCGTGACCGCGTCGTCGTTGATCGCCAGCACGCATGCGGACTCGCACGGCGCCGGGCAGATGCGGCCCGTGAACTCGGGGAAGTTGTTCGTCGCGTGCAGCTGGACGATCGCGTCATGCCACTTGTCGCGGTAGACGAGGTCGTTCCAGTCGGGGATCAGGTTGCCGAGCGGGCAGCCCTCGTGGCAGAAGGGGATGCCGCAGTCCATGCAGCGGGCGCCCTGCCTGCGCAGCTCCTCCTCCGGCTGGAGGTCGAAGTACTGCGCGTAGTCGTTGACGCGCTCTCTGGGATCGCGCTTGTCGAAGCCGACCCGATGGATCTTGAGGAAGCCGCCCAGTTGTCCCATGGCTCAGGCCTCGGCGGGTGCCGTGTATTGACGAGCGGAGCCGCTGCCGGTCGCGGCCGCCTCGGCCTCGCGGGCGGCACGCTCGGCGAGGGCGCGCTTGTAGTCGCGGGGCATCACCTTGACGAACCGCCGTACCGACGCGTCCCAGTCGTCGAGCATCCGCTGGGCGACCGGCGAGCCGGTGCGGCCGGCGTGCTCGGCGATCAGGTCCTTCAGCTCCGCCTCGTCGTGCTCGCTCAGGGGCTCCAGGTCGACGAGCTCGGTGTTGCAGCTGCCGGCGAAGGCCCCATGCTCGTCATAGACGTAGGCGATCCCGCCGCTCATGCCGGCGGCGAAGTTGCGGCCGGTCGAGCCGAGGACGACGACGCGGCCGCCCGTCATGTACTCGCAGCCGTGGTCGCCGACGCCCTCGACGACGGCGCTAGCGCCGGAGTTGCGCACGGCGAAGCGCTCGCCCGCGAGGCCGCGGAAGAACGCGCGCCCGGCCGTGGCGCCGTAGAGCACCGTGTTGCCGACGATCACGTTGTCCTCCGCGCGGAAGCCCGCGTCCTCCGGCGGACGCACGGTGAGCACGCCGCCGGCGAGGCCCTTGCCGGTGTAGTCGTTCGTCTCGCCCGCGAGCGTGAACGTGACGCCGGGCATCAGCCACGCGCCGAAGCTCTGGCCGGCCGAGCCCTCCAGCGCGACCTCGATCGTCCCCTCCGGCAGCCCTTGCGGCCCGTAGCGGCGGGCGATCTCGCTTGACAGCAGGCCCCCGACGGTCCGGTTGACGTTGCGCACGCTGCTCGACAGCTGCACCGGCTCGCCGCGCTCGAGCGCCGGCTCGGCGCCGCGGATGAGCTCCCAGTCGAGCGCGTCGTCGAGCACCGGGTCGGGCGGGCGGACGCGATGGCGCGGCGCGCCGTCGGCGATCTCGGGCATCGTGAAGACGCTCGTGAGGTCGACGCCGCGAGCCTTCCAGTGCTCGATCGCCGCATCCATCTCGAGCAGGTCGGTCCGGCCGATCAGCTCGTCGTAGGTGCGGACGCCGAGCTGCGCCATCAGCTCGCGCGTCTCCTCGGCGACGAAGAAGAGGTACTTGACGACGTGCTCGGGCGTCCCCTCGAAGCGCTTGCGCAGCTCCGGGTTCTGCGTCGCGATCCCGACCGGGCACGTGTTGAGGTGGCAGACGCGCATCATGATGCAGCCCATCGCGATCAGCGGCGCGGTCGAGAAGCCGACCTCGTCGGCGCCGAGCAGCGCGGCGATCACGACGTCGCGGCCCGTCTTCATCTGCCCGTCGGCCTCGACGACGATGCGCGAGCGCAGGTCGTTCATCAGCAGCGTCTGCTGCGTCTCGGCGAGCCCGATCTCCCACGGGATGCCGGCCGCCTGGATCGAGCTCTGCGGCGAGGCCCCCGTGCCGCCGTCGTGGCCGGCGATGACGACGTGGTCGGCGTTGGCCTTCGCGACCCCCGCGGCGACCGTGCCGACGCCGACCTCGGCGACCAGCTTGACCGAGACCTCGGCGCGCGGGTTGGAGCAGCGCAGGTCGTAGATCAGCTGCTTGAGGTCCTCGATCGAGTAGATGTCGTGGTGCGGCGGCGGGGAGATCAGGCCCACGCCCGGCGTCGAGTTGCGCAGCCACGCGATGTAGTCGTCGACCTTGTGCCCCGGCAGCTGGCCGCCCTCGCCCGGCTTCGCGCCCTGCGCCATCTTGATCTGCAGCCGGTCGGCGTTGACGAGGTAGTGCGGGGTGACGCCGAAGCGACCGGAGGCGATCTGCTTGATCGAGCTGCGCCGCTCGTCGCCGAAGCGCGACGGGTCCTCCCCGCCCTCGCCCGTGTTCGACTTCGCGCCGAGCCGGTTCATGGCGATCGCGAGCGCCTCGTGCGACTCGCGCGAGATCGCGCCGAGGCTCATCGCGCCGGTCGAGAAGCGCTTGACGATCTCCTCCGCCGGCTCGACCTCGTCGAGCGGGATCGGCGTCTCCAGCGTCTTCAACCTCATCAGGCCGCGCAGCGACGCCTTGCGCGCCGCCTCGTCGTTGACGGCTCTCGCGAATTCGCGGTACGTCTGCAGCCCCTCGCCGTTCTGCGCTCTCACCGAGTGCTGCAGCAGTGCGACCGTGTCCGGGTTCCAGATGTGCAGCTCGCCGTCGCGTCGCCACTGCAGGACGCCGCCGACCGGGAGCACTTCGCGACCGGTGCGCGGGTAGGCGCGGAAATGGCGCTCGAGCGCCTCCCTCGCAAGCACGTCCATGCCGACGCCGCCGATGCGCGACGCGGTGCCCGTGAAGTGCTGCTCGACCAGCTCGGGCGCGAGGCCGACCGCCTCGAAGATCTGCGCGCCGCAGTAGGACTGGATCGTCGAGATCCCCATCTTCGAGAACGTCTTCAGCAGGCCCTTGCCGATCGCTCTCACGATCCGCTGCTCCGCCGTCTCGCGGTCGAGGTCGACCGGCAGCAGGCCGCGGTCGGCCAGCTCGTCAAGCGACTCGAACATCAGGTACGGGTTGATCGCGGCCGACCCGTACCCGATCAGCGTCGCCATGTGGTGGATCTCGCGCGGCTCGCCGGTCTCGCTGACGAGCCCGGCGCGCAGGCGCGTGCCGGCCCGCACGAGATGGTGGTGGACCGCCGCGACCGCCAGCAGCGACGGGATCGCGACGCGCTCGGGACCGAGGTTGCGGTCCGACAGGATCAGGATGTTCGCGCCCCGCTCGATCCACGCCGACGCCTCGGCGCAGATCGCCTCGACGCGCCACTCCATCCCTTCCGCGCCCAGCTCGATCGGCCACGTGAGGTCGATCGTCGCGGCGTGGAAGACGTCGTGCGAGACCTGGCGCAGCTTCTCCAGCTCGTGATTGCGCAGGATCGGCTGGCGCATGAACAGCTGGTGCGCGTGCTCGGCCGACTCGGTGAGCAGGTTCACCTCGGCGCCTACCGACGTCGCAAGGCTCATCACGACCTTCTCGCGGATCGGGTCGATCGGCGGGTTCGTGACCTGCGCGAACAGCTGCTTGAAGTACGCGAACAGCGGCGGCTGGCGGTCGGAGAGGACCGCGAGCGCGGCGTCGTTGCCCATCGAGGCGGTCGGCTCCTCGCCGTTGGCCGCCATCGGGGCGATGATCAGGCGCAGGTCCTCCTGCGAGTAGCCGAACGCGAGCTGCTTGGAGCGCAGCGGCTCGACCCGCGGCGCGCGCGGGGCGCGCTCCGGCAGGTCGTCCAGGTGGACGACGTGCTCCCTGTACCACTCGCCGTACGGACGCTGCCCGGCGACCTGCGCCTTGACCTCCTCGTCCTCGACGATGCGGCCCTGCTCGAGGTCGACGAGGAAGATCTTCCCTGGCTGCAGGCGGCCCTTGCGGACGATCTCGCTCGGCGCCGCCTTCACGACGCCCGTCTCGGACGCGAGCACGACGTAGCCGTCGGCCGTCTGGACCCAGCGGCCGGGGCGCAGGCCGTTGCGGTCGAGCGTGGCGCCGACCTGGCGGCCGTCGGTGAAGGCGATGACCGCCGGCCCGTCCCACGGCTCCATGACGCACGAGTGGTAGTCGTAGAAGCCGCGCACGGCGGGCGGCAGATCCGTCTTCTCGCGGTAGGCCTCGGGCACCATCATCATCACCGCGTGGGTGATCGGGCGGCCCGCAAGCGTGAGCAGCTCGAGCACGTTGTCGAACGTCGCGGAGTCCGAGCCGCCGACCTTCACGACCGGCATCAGCTTCTGCAGGTCGTCGCCGAACAGCTCCGAGGCGAGCTGCGACTCGCGCGCGCGCATCCAGTTGATGTTTCCGCGCAGCGTGTTGATCTCGCCGTTGTGGGCGATCATGCGGTACGGGTGCGCCAGCTCCCAGCTCGGGAACGTGTTCGTCGAGAAGCGCGAGTGGACGAGCGCGAGCCGCGTCGCGAAGCGCTCGTCCTCGAGGTCGGGGTAGTAGCCCGACATCTGCGGCGCCGTCAGCATGCCCTTGTAGACGATCGTGCGCGAGGACAGGCTCGGGATCGCGAGGTCGTCGCCCGCGGCCTTCTCGATCAGGCGGCGGATCACGTACAGCTTGCGCTCGAGCGCGTCCTGGTCGGCCAGGTCCTCGCTCGCTGCGATGAAGACCTGGCGGATGCGCGGCGCGGATCTGCCGGCGACGACGCCG
>FLYN01002613.1_pt1 | contig 9900 bp, 6 predicted proteins | sample 1122621 | NCBI WGS metagenome assembly FLYN01 (sample SAMEA4346792, study PRJEB14843) | hot springs metagenome | biome: Terrestrial Biome; feature: Habitat; material: Sediment | place: India | collected 2012-06-12 | depth 1760 m
GCGGCGCTCAACCGATAGCTTATCATAATAGCGCTCCAGCAACTCGCTGGAGGTCAGAATCATGGCGAGCGGCGTGCGGAATTCATGCGATACGGTGGACATGAAGCGATTCTTGAGTTCCCCCAACTCCTGCTCTTTCTCCAACGCCACCCGCAGGAGTTCTTTCTCCATCAGTTCGGCTTCGAGGCGCTTTTGTTCGGTGATGTCACGGAAGGTAGCCAGAATCGCCCGGCGGTCGCCCCAGGAGATGAGAGTTGCCGTCACATCAATCAGGCGCGTCGAACCATCCGCCGTGACAAATATCTGCGAGTCCAGCAAAGAGCCTTTCTCCCGCAGCTTGTGGACAAATTCAGGCTCCGAGAGAGGCGCTTCCGCAGAGAACAGCATCGAAAAGGGTTTGCCAACCAGCGTATCAGGATCATAGCCGAGAATAATTTGGGTGGCGCGGTTGGCGCTCAGTATCTCGCCGCTATCGCTGTCAATAATCAGGATCATGTCCAGCGACTCGCGGAAGACCGCGCCGAACTTTTCCTCAGATGCGAGCAGAGCCGCTTCAGCGCGTTTACGCTCGGTGATGTCGCGGTTGACCCCCACCACCCCGACCGGATTGCCAGAAGAATCCTTTATCAGGGACACAGAAGAAAGAATATTCACCTGAGTGTCGTCTTTGCGCGGCTGGACGACTTCTCCTTCCCAATATCCCTGTTCGAACAGGAGCTTCAGGGAGCTGTCTCTTGCGCCTCCGTTGACGTACTCCGGGGGGATGATCTCATGGATACGTTTACCAATCGCTTCAGCCCTTTGCCAGCCATAAATAGATTCCGCAGCCCGATTCCAACTCTGGATGATAAAATCTAAGTCGGTGGAAATGACAGCATCGGAGATGTTCTCAAGCAAGTTTGCCTGATAGCTCAGCTGTTCCTCGGCGCGCCGTTTTTCGAGGCGCAGCCACCGGTCCTCTAAGGCACGACTCACCGCAGCGCCGAGCCTCACGAGGCTGTCTTTCAACAGATAGTCTGCTGCGCCCTGCTTCATACACTCGACGGCGACCTCCTCGCTGATCGTGCCCGTGACCACGATGAACGGGATGTCCAGACCACGCTCTTGCAGTAGGCGAAGCGCTTCCACCGCCCCAAACTGAGGCAGCGAATAGTCGGCCAGAATCACGTCAATCTCTGGACGGAGCAGTGCAAGATACTCCGAGGCCGTTTCTACCCGCACCCAGTCAAGCGTAAAGCCTGAGTGCTGCAGGGCATAAATCAGCAATTCGGCGTCCGACTGCCGGTCTTCAACAATCAGCACACGCAAGGGAACAGCCATACCAATAAATCTCAATTTACGGGTCGAGTTTCGGCGGTTGGTTGAGCAGCAGCCAGTAAAGCCCCAGACTGCGCACCGCTTCGGTAAACTGTTCAAAATCCACCGGTTTGACAATGTAGCTGTTCACGCCCAGCTGGTAGCTTTCCACGATGTCCTGCTCCTCGCGGGAGGAGGTCAGCACCACCACCGGGATCAGACGGGTACGTGGGTCGCTCTTAATGCGTTGAAGCACCTCTAAACCATCCACTTTCGGCAGCTTAAGGTCGAGCAGAATCACCTTCGGCCTATCCGACTTCTGACGCTGCGCAAAAGCGCCGGTACAGAAAATGAAGTCCAGCGCTTCCGCGCCATCACGTACCACCTCGATATGATTGGCAAGGTGGTTGCTTCTGAGCGCATAGAGAGTCAATTCAAGATCGTTGGGGTTGTCCTCGACCAGTAGAATTTCGACGTGGTTAAGGGGCATAATCCGTTTCTCCCAGGGTAAAGTAGAAGGCAGCGCCTCGATCTATTTCACTTTCAGCCCACACGCGTCCACCGTGACGGTGGACGATGCGCTGTACTGTTGCGAGGCCAATGCCGGTTCCTTCAAAGTCCTCGGCGCGGTGCATTCGCTGAAAGACGCCAAAGAGCTTGTGGGCATAGCGCATGTCGAAACCAACCCCATTGTCTTTGACGAAATACACTGGCTGGCCGTCCTGATACTGACAGCCAATTTCTATTGTAGTCGTTTCCCGCTTTCGCGTGAACTTCAACGCATTCTGGAGCAGATTCACGTAGACCTGTTTGAGCAGGGTTGGATCTGCCTGGACGGGCGGCAGATCAGCAATGGTGATTTCAATCTGACGGTTTTCGGCATCAGGGCGCAGCTCATCAAGGGCAATGCGCGCCAGTTGCGCCGGGGCAACCGGCTGTATGTGCAGAGCCTGCCGGCCAAGCCGCGACAGCAGCAGCAAACCGTTGATGAGTTCGCCCATCTGCTGCGCGTTCTCTCGCACCAGTTGGAGATAACGTTGAGCCTCGGATGGAAGGTGCAGCGCGAAGTCGGTCAGGAGGATGCGCGAGAAGCCGTCCATTGCCCGGAGTGGGGCGCGGAGGTCGTGAGAAACCGAATACGTGAAGGCTTCGAGTTCTTTGTTGGTCGCTTCAAGCTCAAACGCTCGCTGCTCTAAATCCAGGTTAAGCTGTCTGATTTTCTCCTCGTGCTGGCGGCGCTCGGTAATGTCGCGGCCAACCCCGACGATTCCTATAATCTCGCCCTGGCTATTTTTGAGGGGCACTTTCGTCGTTAAAAACCATCGTTCGACGCCGGCTTTATTACGATTAAACTCGGCTTTGTTAATCATCGGCTGTCCGGTTGCGATGATGTGTTGTTCATCGGTGTAGAAGGGGGTGGCAATCTCTGGAACATAAAAGTCGAAATCTGTTTTTCCTAACAGGGCTTCCGGCGAAGCTGCGCCCATCACTTGCGCTATGGCGATATTGGCAATCATAAACCGACTTTCCTTATCTTTGACAAAAACCGTGTCGGGCAACAGGTCAATGAGGGTGCGCAACAGATTCCGTTCATGGGTGAGCGCCGCCTCGACCCGCTTAAGCTGGGTGATGTCACGACTGATACCCACCAGACCCACAATTTCGCCGTCGAGGTTTCGGAGCGGGACTTTGGTGGTTGAACTCCACTGCCATTCGCCGGTGATATCGGAAGCTGGTTCTTCACGGCTGACGACGGGTTGGCCGTGCTCAATGACGGTGCGATCATCGGCATTGTATAGCGCAGCCAGCTCAGGCGGGAAAAAATCAAAGACCGTCTTCCCATGAATTGCTTCAGAGGTGATTGCGCCTACAAAGCGCTCCACTGCTGTGTTGTGGAGGATAAACCGCCGCTGTGCATCTTTAATGTAAATAAGATCAGGGAGATTATCAATCAGGGTGCGCAGCAAGTTGCGTTCTTGAGCCAGCACTGCCTCAGCCTGTTGGCGCTCGGCGATTTCCTGTTGGAGCAGGCGATTGGCGTGCGAGAGTTCAGCGGTTCGTTCCTCCACGCGCCGTTCCAGTTCCTCGTTGGCTCGCTGGAGCGCTGCTTCTGCCTGTTTGCGTTCAGTAATATCACGGACAATCGCCTGAATCACCCCATTAGCGAGCATTGTGGCGCTGGCTTCCATAGCAAAAACCGTTCCGTCTTTCCGTCGCATGTGGCGTTCACTAATCAGATTTTCGCCCGCGTGTAAGGCCTCAAGGCGAGAAGGCGCCAACGCTGCATCGGCTTCTAGAACAATATCCCGGACATTGAGTTGGAGCAGTTCGTCGCGGGTATAGCCCAGCATCAGGCAGCCCTTGGAGTTGACATCAAGGTAATTGCCCGATGTATCGGCTAAGAAAATGCCATCTGCCGCTTGTTCAATCAGTTGCCGGTACTTGCTTTCACTCTCTTGCAGCCGAGCCTCGGCCCGCCGTCGCTCAGTGATCTCCCGCTCCAACCCCTGTTTCTGAGCAACCGCGTCCGCCAGCGCTTTCCGAAACGCAGCGCCGACCTGATCGAGCAGCAAGCCAAGCAAGGCGACCACCAGAAAAAAGATGGTAAAAGTCACCGCGCCTGAATTGCCTGGCGGAGAGGAGGCTGCGGCAGGCGGTAGGGCCAGCGCGCTGATGACTGCCAACAGGCTGAAACCGATGGTAAGCACGAGAGCAGGCCGGCCCAGCATCAGGCCGGCAATGGTGATCGGGATGAGGAACAGGAGCAGCGACACCGCGCCGCGCTCCAGACCGGCTGCGAGAACCAGATGGGCTTCACGAAGCAAGAGTGCGCCAACGACCAGCCTTACTGACCCGGCAAATTTTCCTCGCCGAAGCAGCACCAGCGCGGTGACGGCGCAAAGCAGGAAGACCAGGTTGGGCGCGAAACTGCTGCGGGCAAACGCGGTAGTTCCAAGCATGAAGAGCGGCCATACGATGGTCAGGCTGGCAAGTAATAACAATGTGCTCAAAAGCATTTGAATGAGCACTGCAAGCTGACGCTGAATCGGATCGCTTATGGGAATATTATTAAACCACTGGCGCAGCCGCTTGTGCATGGAACGCCCCATTCACCTAGCCATATCCACATCTGGACTATCGCCGCCGGATGTCTAACTTCTATATATACTATATTAATTAGCGAAATGGGAAAAGTCTTGGGGAGTTAGTGGCAAACCGGGGATAGAAACTATTTCAAAGGTATTACGCTATAACCGCGGGATGGCGCAGAAACGTCCAGCCAATCCGCGTTTGGAGCGAAACTACCAGTTCAATTGGCGCTGGCTACCGGCTTTGCGCGTCCATGACCGCAACGGCTGCCATCGCCACGATGTCTTCCACGTCGTCGCCGGCTTGCAGGACGTGCACGGGAGCGCCGATGCCCAGCAGGATAGGGCCAATCGCCTCTGCATCCGTCAGCCGCGACAGCAGCTTGTAAGAAACATTGGCGGAGTCCAAATCGGGGAAGACAAGCACGTTGGCATCTTTCACGGTGCTGAAGGGATACCGCTGCTCCACAATTTGGGCGACGACTGCCGTATCTGCCTGCATTTCCCCGTCCACCGCAATGTCGGGGCGTTTCTGCCTCACCAGACCCACCGCCTCGCGGACTTTGGTAGCGAGGGGGTGTGGGGTGCTGCCGAAGTTGGAGAAGGAGAGCATGGCGACGTGCGGCTCAATATCCAGGGTACGGGCGAAGTCCGCTGCCAGAATGGCAATCTCCGACAGCGTCTCAGCATCCGGGTCAATGTTCACCGTCGCGTCGGTAAACAGGTACACCCGCCCTTTGACGATCATGAGATACACGCCGCTGGCGCGGGTCGCGCCGGGCCGGGTATGAAAGATTTGCAGCGCCGGGCGTATAACGTCGGGATACTCATAAGTGAGGCCGCTGATGAAGGTGTCTGCGTCGCCCATCCTGACCATCATTGGCCCATAATAGTTGCGGTTACGCAGCAATGTGCGCGCCGTCGCCTGCGTCACGCCATGACGCTGCCGCAGTTCGTAGAGCGCTTTTCGATAGCGCTCCTGGTTGGGGTGCTCGTAAGGGTCAATTACCTGCGGATTAAAGCGCAGCCCCAAATCGGCAATCGTCTTGCGGATGCGGTCTTCGCGCCCCAGAAGAATGGGGACACCAATGCCTTCCTCCTGCACCTGGAAGGCGGCGCGGATCATCTTCGACTCTTCGCCTTCGGCCATGACGATGCGCTTTTTCTCGCCCATCTTGGCCTTGTTGATAATGGTGTTGCGCACCTGCTGGCCTAATCCCTGCCGCCGGATCAGTTCTTCGCGGTAAGTTCCCATGTCAAGCTTCCGCCGCGCCACGCCGCTCTGAATGGCGGCCTCGGCGACTGCCGGCGCTACCCACAGCAGCACGCGCGGGTCGAGCGGCTTGGGAATCAGGTAGTCGCGCCCGAACTTGAGGGAGGGCAGGCCGTAGGCTGTCAGCACGCTGTCGGGCACGTCTTCATGCGCCAGTTCTGCCAGCGCTCTGGTGGCCGCCATCTTCATAGCCTCGTTGATCTCGCGAGCGTACACGTCCAGCGCACCGCGAAAGATGAATGGAAAACCGAGCACGTTGTTGACCTGGTTAGGGTAATCGCTGCGTCCAGTGGCGACAATGGCATCCGGGCGAGCTTCCAGCGCCAGTTCCGGCATGATTTCCGGCGTGGGGTTTGCCAGCGCGAAGATGATCGGGTCTTTCGCCATCGTCTTCACCATGTCCGGCGTCAACACGCCCGCGCTGGACAGGCCGAGAAACAGGTCTGCCCCTTCGGTAGCTTCGGCCAGCGTGCGGGCGTGAGTGTAGTTGGCGAAACGGATTTTATACTCATTCATCCCCTCTTCGCGTCCGGCGTAGACGACGCCTTTTGTATCGGTCATCAAGATATTTTCACGCTTGACGCCCAGATTGACGTAAAATTCCCCGGTTGCGATGGCGCTCGCCCCCGCGCCGGAGATAACCACCCGCAAGTCCTCCAGCTTCTTGCCGGTGATTTCGCAGGCGTTGAGCAGGGCGGCTCCGGAGATAATCGCCGTGCCGTGCTGGTCGTCGTGGAACACGGGGATGTCAAGTTCCTGCTTCAGACGGGTTTCGATCTCGAAGCATTCTGGCGCTTTGATGTCTTCCAGGTTGATGCCGCCAAAGGTCGGCGCGATGGCGCGGCACACGGCGATGATTTCTTCGGCGGACCTCGCATTCAATTCGATGTCAAACACATCTACGTCGGCGAAGCGCTTGAACAGCACGCCCTTGCCTTCCATGACCGGCTTGGCGGCCAGCGGCCCCAGATTGCCCAGGCCCAGAATCGCGGTGCCGTTGGAGACGACGGCGACGAGATTCGATTTGGCCGTCAATTCGTAGACGGCGAGGGTATCGCGGTCAATTTCCAGCACCGCTTCGGCGACACCGGGAGAGTAGGCCAGCGAAAGCTCGCGTTGAGTGAGCAGGGATTTCGTAGGCCGCATCTCAATTTTTCCGGGGCGGCCTCGGCGGTGATAATCCAGAACATCCTGTTTGGTGATGGACATTTTCAACTCCTGAGTTTCAGCCTGCCTATTCTAACGCTTTGTGGATGGAGCGCTAAGGGTTTGCTCACGCCGTTTTTGCCTGAAAGAGACCGTATTGGGATTGCGTTTTCACCTGGTTAATAAAAGGCAAAAAGAAAACTGAAATTTTTCTTAAATCCGTGTGTTTTCGGTACTTTAGTACTGGCGTCTCCATGAAACCTGTGTTAAGATGCCTATACAATCTTAATTTTCAATCAATTCTACTCGCGAGGTGGGTCCGATGGCATACTTCACACATCAAGAACATGCGGTTCTCAACAACCTGCAAGCAGTAAACAGCAACGCCGGCCTGCAACATGTTTACAACAAGCTGTATACGCTTCATGAAAGCCTATATGCTCGCATTCGGAACTACGACCTTGATCTCCACCCCCACTGGCAAAAATCAGCCGTCATTTCGTATCGTTCCGCCGCCTGCACACGCGAGAACTGCACGCTGGTGCTGCCCTATTTCCGCTCCAGAGAACAGGCGCAGTTGGTCGAGCGACTGATGGGGCGCGGGGCCGACGAATGGGTGGGCGACGCCGCACCATACCGCCACCCGGTCATTGAGCTGCGGCTGACGCCAGAACACTTCACCGTTGAACTGATTCTTTCCCCTTATGCCTGGTGGGATCAACAGAATCTAATTGGTAAGCTGGAATTGACCCGCCACCGGCAGATGTTCCACGCGCTTCTGAGCCATCTGGACTCCGATTACCGCTTCGGCTTCTGGGATGGGGTGCACCTGAGCGATATGCACCTGACGGCCTGGGAACTGCGCTATAACAGCGTGTTCGAGGAGTGGATGCACACCTTCGCCGATGGACAGGATTGGCTGCGCATCGGCAAATGGTATGAGCCGGTGGATTCGCAGATGAGCGCTGACGACATCCTGCACGAAGTATTCGCGCAGGTGCGCAGCCTGCACGGCCTGTACACCTTCTTGCTGTGGACGAGTAACAACAACTTCCACAGCTTCTACGAGAAGCGGCAGCGTCCCCAGCGCCGCCTGCACGCCTAAGGAGGATCGGAGACCGGGGCAAGTTCCCCGGTTTTCTTTTAGGCGCAAACCCCAATTGTTCGGTACAATCCTGGACAGGGTTCGTGTAGGGGCACGGCATATCTTGCCCCTGTCACAATGGTGTCCAACATGTCCGAACAAGCGGCTGCTGAAAAGCCTCCGCGCTTCTCCAACCTGACGCTTCGCCTCATCACGGCGGCCATTGCGCTGCCGATTGCGCTCTTCACCGCTTACGTGGACGGTTGGTGGATGGCGTTGGTCGTCGCGCTGGTCACGGCATTGGGAGTCGTCGAGTTCTATATCCTGGAACAGGGGCGGCTGGTGCAGGGCAGCTCGATTACCGGGGTGCCGATGGCCGTAGCCGTCATCGCAACCTTTTATTTGAAGCAGGATGCGCTGTGGCTGGCGGCGCTGCTGATCGGCGCTCTGGCGACACTGGCGCTGGAGATCAGCCGTCACCCACAGGAAGTCCGGCGCAGTCTTTTACAGGTTGCGACCACGCTGGCCGGGGTGCTGTACGTCGCGTTCCCGCTTGGATTTCTGGTCGCCATTCGCGGACTGCCGGATGGATGGACGTGGTCGCTCCTGGTGCTCATCCTCACCTGGGGCACCGACACGTTTGCCTACTTCGGCGGGCGGATATGGGGCAAAACCAAACTCGCGCCACGCCTCTCGCCCAAGAAGACGGTTGAGGGTGCCGTTACGGGTATCGTCGGCGGAATGACGGTGGCGGCGCTCTGGCTGCTCATCTACAGCAAACTGTCGCTCACGACGATCATCCTGATCGGTATTGCGCCATTGGCAGCGATTGCGGGCGACCTGGCCGAGTCGGCTATGAAGCGCTTTTTTCAGGTGAAGGACTCGCATATTGCCGGATTGGACATCCTGCCGGGGCACGGCGGTGTATTGGACCGCATTGACTCGCTGCTGGCGGTTTCGGCGTTTTCCTACTTCTACCTGCGATTGACCGGGATAGCGGTGTGAAATTCGGCCTCGTCCTCCCCAATTTTCGCTCGCCTGTGAACACGCGCGAAGGCATTTCTGCGGCGGCGACGGCCGGCGAGGCAGCGGGCTTCGACTCGATCTGGGCAAGCGACCACGTGCTGATGCCGCGCGAACACGCGGCTTATGGCAACGTGACCGAGGCGCTCATCACGCTGGCGTTTCTGGCGGGAATGACCAGCCGTGTTAAACTAGGGACAAGCGTGCTGGTGCTGCCCATGCGCAACCCAATTATTACGGCCAAGCAGTTTGCTTCGCTCGACTATCTGGCGGGCGGGCGCTTGATTGCCGGCGTGGGCGTTGGCTGGTGCGAGGGGGAATATCGCTTCCTCAACGCCGATTTCAAACGCCGGGGCAAGCTGATGGATGACTACATCGCCATCCTGCGCGAGTTGTGGACGGCGGAGAACCCCCAGCACAGCGGAACATATGCCTTTTCGGATGCGGTGTTTATTCCAAAGCCCATCCATACCCCACCGATCTGGATTGGCGGCGAGTCGAACGCAGCGGTGAGGCGGGCGGCGGCGATTGGCGATGGCTGGCAGCCGAATGATCGAGGTCTGGACGAGTTCGCAGCGAAGGTGGCGGATTTGCGCCGGTACAGCGCTGGCCGGGCGGTTACGGTCAGCATCCGCACGCGCGTGCAGATGCGGGACGGAGCGCAGGCGATTATTGACCGGCTGAAACGCTACCAGGAGGCCGGGCTGGAATATCCCGTCATCAGCTTTCCGCATGAAACGCTGGACGACCTGACGGCGCAGATTAACGCTTTCGGGCGCGACGTGATGCCGGCGTTGAGTGAGTGACCAGGCTGAATGCCGTGGGGTGGTCTGACGGGTTGCCCCCTGATGAGACGGGTTTGAAGACATGCCCAGGCTAAAGGGTACTTCGCGCCCGTTTCGATATTGAATACAATTAAGGATATGGAGCATCTGAAGTCGGGGTTTAATTATGGCAACCAGAACGACAAAAGATCAACCGAACCGTGA
>FLYN01000567.1_pt1 | contig 9899 bp, 5 predicted proteins | sample 1122621 | NCBI WGS metagenome assembly FLYN01 (sample SAMEA4346792, study PRJEB14843) | hot springs metagenome | biome: Terrestrial Biome; feature: Habitat; material: Sediment | place: India | collected 2012-06-12 | depth 1760 m
AGCCCGCGGCGCGAGCCGGCCGGCGACGCCGACGCACCACAGCAGCGCGATCCACGTGACGGTCGCGAGGGTCACGTGGGCCCACACGATGTCGGCCGGCAGCGCCAGCTCGTACTGCACCGTGCCGACGAGCCCCTGCGCGGCCATCAGGATCCCCACGACCATCAGCGCGTCGGCCAGGTCGCGGTTCTCCTCGCGGCGCTTCGCGAGGAACCAGGCGAGGATCACGCCGAGGCCGAGCGTCACCGCGAGCGTCGCATGGCGGTGGATCACCCACTCGAGCGTGTGGCCGGGGCCCTTGAAGTCAAGCCGGTGGATCAGCTCGCCGTCGCTGCCGCCGGCATGCGGGCCGGAGGCGGTCGCCGCCGTGCCGACGAACAGGACGGCGGCGCCGAGCAGCGCGAGGAAGCGCACGAGCCAGACGGTGACCCGGTCGCTGCGCCGCGGGCGCTCGCCCGGCTCGTACTTCGCACGGAAGACGAGCGCGACGGCGGCGATCAGGATCAGCATCGAGAGGCCGAAGTGCGCCATCACGAAGCCGGGCGCGAGGTGGTTCCTCACAGTGAAGCCGCCGAGCACGCCCTGGCCGAGGACGCCGAGCAGCATCAGGCCGGAGAGCCACGCGAGGTCGCGCCGCCGCGGCGTGCGCAGGAACGCGGCGACGAACGCTCCGAGCACGACGACGCCGACGCCCGCCGAGAAGACACGGTTCCCGTACTCGATCACCGAGTGGAACGACAGCGGCGGGACCGCTCTGCCGTAGCAACGCGGCCAGTCCGGGCAGCCGAGCCCCGAGTCCGTCAGCCGCACGGCGGCGCCGGTCAGCACGATCGCCGTCAGCGCGCCGAGCGCGGCGTAGGCGATCGTCAGGTAGCGCCGGGGGGTGATGGCGGGGAGGCGGGCGCGCACTGCGCTTAAGGATGACGCACGCGGCTCGCCGATGCTGGAGTGCGCCGCAATCGCTTTGAGCGAATCGCCTTGTGCAATGCGGTCACTAGGATCACCGTGCATGCCGGCGCCCGCGCAGCCACAGACTGTCTGCATCCTTGGCTTTCACCGCAGCGGAACCTCGCTCACAGCCCGCATCGCGAACCTCCTCGGCGTCCCGCTGGGGGACGAATCCGAGCTCCTGCCAGCGGCGGAGACCGACAACCCGCGGGGCTACTGGGAGCCGCGCTGGATGAACCAGCTGAACGACGAGCTGCTCGCGGCGCTCGGAACGTCCTGGTGGGAGCCGCTTCCGGCGGCTCCCGGCTGGGAGACGTCCGACGAGATCGCGCCCCTGCGCCAGCGGGCGCAGGATCTGGTGGCGGCGAAGCTCGGCCATACGTCGTTTCGGGCCGTCAAGGATCCCCGTCTTTCGCTCACGTTGCCGTTCTGGCGTCCGCTGCTCGGAGAGGTGAGATGCCTCGTCTGCCTGCGGAACCCGATCGACGCGGTTGCGTCCCTTCAGCGGCGCCCGGAGCCGACGCGGTCCGTTCGAGCCTGGGGTGAGCTGTGGCTCGAGTACACAGCTCGAGCGCTGCACGAGACGCGCGACGACCGTCGCCTGCTCGTCTTCTACGAGGATTACTTCCAGGACGCGGAGCGAGCCGTGTCACGGCTCGCCTCCTTCCTCGGCATACCGGTCGAGGAACGGTCGGAGCGCGTCGCACGCGCCTTGCCGGAGATCTCAAGCGAGCTGCGACGACATGTCACCACCGCACGGGAGCTGGCGGCCGATCCGGCCGTTCCCGCGGCGACGCGGCTCCTGTATCTCTCCTTGCGAGCCGGACACGCGCTCCGCGGGACGGGACCCGAAGGTGGGGATCCAGCGGAGCATCTCGCCGAGGCGATCGAGCGGGCGGCTCCGGACGTGTGGTGGGTGAGTCGCAATGCGGGCGCGTACGAGCACGCTACGGCAGAGCTCGCGGCAGTGCGCTCGGAGCTCGCCGATCGCAGCGCCGAGCTTGTCGCGCGCGACGACGAGCTGAACGCGGTGCGCAACCGAGCGCGCAACCTCGACGAGCTGCTCGCGCATGCGCATCAGGAGGCCGCAGCAGCACACGCCTCGCTCGACCAGATTCGAGCATCGCGCAGTTGGCGCCTCACCGCTCCGCTCCGGCGAATGGCGCGCTGGACGCGCACCGACAGCGCCAGTGCTGCCTGAGGGCTATCGCCCCTCGTCGACTCGAACCAGCCACAGCGCCGCGCCGCCCCGCGGCATGTGATCCACCTGACCGGGGAACGCCCGGAGCACCTCGTCGAGATGGTGCGTGAGCATCCAGTGGTTCGCGAACACGACCTTGAAGCCCGCGTTGAACGACAGGAACGCCTGGACGAGGTATTGCTCGTTCCAGCCCCACCCTTCCTGCACCCATGGTTCGGGGTAGTCGCGGGGGAGGAAGACGTCGTGGATGTGAACGTGCACGCCCGGCGCGAGCCGCGGCAAGACCCGGTTGTAGAGCCACGGAACGTCCCCACCCGTCTTGACGACGTGAGAGGTGTCGATGAACAGCACGTCGCCGTCGCCCAACTCGTCGAACAGCTGCAGCGGCGTGTCCTGGATCCGCTCGACGCGCAGATCCGAGATCCCATCGACTCCGGCGATCAGGAAGTCACGTGGATACGGCTCGATGCACGTGAAGCGCATCGACCGGCCGAGATGCTCTCGATTGACGCGCGCCGTCACCAGCGAGGAGAAGCCGGATCCGACCTCGATCATCCGCCGTGGGCGAAGGTGCCGCAAGAGGCCTTCCAAGACCCAGGCGTCGAGCGCCGGGTACTGGTCGTTGCCGGCGTGGTACTCCGTCGGGTCCGCGGTCGGCTCGAGCGCGAGCTCCAACCGAGACTGAGCGGCGAACACCTCGCGACAGAGCGAGACTTGCGCTTCCTCCTGCCAGTCGATGCCAGGGGTTTCGGGCGGCTCTTCCGGCCAGATCTGCTGGCGACGCGCCTCTTCCCGCAGCTCACGCGCATCTGGCATCGGTGAGTAGTAGTGACCGGCTGGGAAGCGCACCGGTACGCCGCGGCGGGCTCGCAGCGGTGCCACGGCCGGTTCCTTCGGCCGGGCGCGGAAGTAGCCGTTGACCACGCCGAAGTGTCCGGGCGGGCCGTCGCTGACACCGAACTCCTCCTCGACCTCGAAGCCAGCCGTGTCGAGCATCCACCGCATCGCAAGGCGACCGGGCACCCACCACCACGTTTGATCGCCGTAGTACTCGCCCGGGACGTAGCGCGCGTGCTCGGACACGAATGAGTCCGCCAGCATCATGGACCCGAACAGGAGCGTTCCGTCCTCGACAAGCATCTCGCGGAGCCGCTCGAGCAGCAGCATCGGATGCGGCTCGTGGTAGAGCACTCCGTGACAGTGCACGACGTCGAAGCGACCTTGGCCCTCGGGATGGAGGTCTTCCCAGCCGATCCGGCGGAACTCCGCACCGGAGCGATAGATCGATTCGAGGAACTCCGCCTGTCGCATGAAGTCATACGGCTCACAGGCGAGTACGTGCTGTGCCCCCAGCAGCTTGAACATGAAGGGGTCGTAACCAGCGTTGCTGCCGACATCGAGCACGCGCCGGCCCTCGATCTCCGGCAGGTGCGGCCTGAGGCCGATCCAGCGCTGGTCGTTGCGCCAGGCGCCCCCGACGATGAGATCTCCACCGAGCAGGAAGGGTCCTTGCAGCCATGGCTGGAGCTCTTCCGCGCGTGCGAGCAGCTCCGCACGCACGTTGGGATCGAGCTGATCCGGCAAGTGCGGCGAGAAGCGGATGACCGTGGCGGGATCGACGTCCGCTGCCGCGGTACGTTCGACGCCCAGCTGGCGAGCCACGTCCTCACGCAGCTTCGCCATGCCGTCGGCCGCTGGCATCGGGTTGTCGTGAGCGCTCATGCGCGCTCTGCGGCCTTGCCGAAGCGCGAGGCCCAGGGCACCGTTGCCGCCTGAAGTCCCAGACGGCCGGTGACGGGCGCTCTCGCGACGAGATAGCCGATATGCACTGGAGTTTCGTATCCCATGTCCGTCGCCTCCCGGCGGTGGGTGGTCAGCAGCTGGTCGTGGGCGATTGGATGGACCGCCGCGTAAAGCGCTACTCGCCCGCGACCCGGTCTCCGCAGCAAGTGCCCGCACGGCTCCGCACCGACAGACGCCTCGTGTCCTGTGCCGTTGCGGCGCAGGATCGCCGCGGCGCCGTCGTATGCGCGCCGCGCCGAGCTGCGAGCCCGCGCGTCGAGGCTCCAGGGGCCCTGCCAGCGCAGTGGGGCGAGGACCCATCTGGCGGCGCGAAGCGCCGAGGTCCCGTTGCGGCCCGATCGATGACGCTCCGTGATGATCCAGCCGTCGTCGGTCAGCCACACCGGCTCCGTGTCGAGCTGCGGACGTTGCAGCAACGCTCCGAGTTCGCTTGGACTGGCGCCGAACGGCGTCTTGCCGACGCCATAGGCGTGCCGGCGCCGCGCGTGGTCCACCGTGCGGACCAAGCCCTTCAGCCCGAACGACGGCTGGGATCCGCTCGCCGCAGTGCGCGGCTCGATCGGATAGGGCTCGGCGTAGCCGACCAGCCCGACGTGCTCCACCGCCGGAGCGAGGAGATCGTCTTCGCCGCCGACCAGGAGTTGCTCGCCGGTGCCGGGATGGCGGGCCAGGATCACGGGATGCAGCAGCGGGAAGGGGGCGAGCTCCAGATGGCCGAGGAGCGTCGCGTCATGCGGCTGCTGCTCGTCTGCGTCGACCGCCACGGCTGTATAGCGGGCGTCGTCCCCGTCGAGAGCGAAGAGGCGGGTCGTCCCGCGGAAGGGCATCGTGCGCACCCCGCCCAAGGCGTATTCGAGCTCGTAGCCGGGAGGCGAATGCCAGTAGTTCGTCGTGATGCGGCGCTCCGAACCGAGCTCTCGGTGCCGACAGAGCAGGGTCATCGCCGGCGGCATCCACGTCGGCGTGAGCTCCCAGCGCCGGATCGGCTCGGCGATGCCCGGCAGCGCAGGCGGCACGTCAGCGGACATGTGGAAGAAGGATCGTCGCCGCGCACGCGACTTGCCGAAGCGCACGATCCTCGGGGCGCCGTTGTGCGCGTCGGGCGGTGTCGGCGCAGAGTCCCGGCTGCCGAGGTGTCGCCAGTCGATCGAGATCCCCCGTGCGATGAGTCCCTCCGCCAGGGATCGCAGCTCGTGGCTCGGCTGCATGACCAGCGGTTCCTCGAAAGCGACGACATCGCGCCGCTGCCAAGCGACCGTGTGGGGGTCGCCGACCTCTTCGTCGGGGCGCAGCGGTCGCCAGGCGTGCCCGCCGTCAGACGCGCTTGCGAACGCCAGGGCGGCACGGTCGCCGCGAGTCTGGAAGAGGTAGATCGTCTTCGCGACGAAGTCCGGCGTCGCGAGCAGCTTGCTCACGTCTTCGCTCGTGGCGACGACGATCCGGCCGCGCGCGGCCTGCGCGCCGAGCTCCAGGCGCTCGCCGACGGTCGAGCCGGCGCGCTCGGGAACGCGGCGCAGGGCTGGCCCCCGATGCCCGTCCGGCCAGTCCTTCGCAGAGAAGCCGAGCAGCTCGAAATCCATGCACGATTGGTGCTCGTACCCGACCGGAACCACGTCGTGCGGTCGCAGGGCGAGCAGCGTCAGCTCGGGAGACCAGTGTGCCTTCGAGGTGACGAACGGCGGCAGATGTGGCCGATCGCCGAACAACAGAGGGTGACGCTTGCGGATGCGGTCGTGGAACAGGATCTGCGAATGGTCCACCGTGTCCGCCCGCGAAAACCCCTGTTTGCGGTACAGGAGGGTCTTCCCGCGAGCGCGCTCCCCGCGTATCCCGTGCTCCGCCAGCGTGAGGACGAAGTCCCAATCCTCATGACCAAGCAGGATGTCCTCGTCGAAGCACAACCCCGCATCGAAGATCTGGCGATCGAACAGCGACGACGTGTCGCAGTAGTTCGTGTGCAGCAGAAGATGGAGGTTGTACTCCGGCGGCTCGAAGTAGTCGTCGCGGTTGCCGAAGAACTGCAGGTTGGGGTAGATGAACCCGACCTCCTCGCCTGCCGTTCGAAGCTGCTGCACGAGTTGGTCGACGGCGTCCTCGAGCAGCAGGTTGTCCGCGTCCACCGGAAGGATGTACCGGCCCTTCGCGAGTCTGATGGCGGTGTTGCGAGCGGCGCTGGGGCCCGCGTTGCGAGCTAGGCGAAGGACGGTCGCGCGCCCACTGCGCTCGATCTCGTCGAGCGTCTCGCGGGTCCCGCGATCGGTCGAGCCGTCATCGACCACGATCGTCTCGATGGCCTCGTACGTCTGTCCCTCGATCGAGTCGAGGCACGCCGGCAGGAAGCGACCGTGGTTGAAGCAGGGGACGATCACCGAGACGAGCGGCTTCTCGCGGACCGGCCGCTCGCGGAAGCGGATCGGCGGCGGCGGGAGCGGCTCGACGCGCGACTCGATCGGCGGCAGCGGCTTGGCGTGCAGCAGCCGGTCGTAGAGTCGCTCGTGCGCCTCCGTCATCGCACGAAGAGACAGGTGCTCCTGCGCGCGCCTCCGGAGGCGCGCGCCGGTCGACCGCCGCAACGAGCGATCTTGAACGAGCGTCCGCAGCCGCTCGACGTAGGTCGCAACGTCGTCGCGCGGGTCGATGAGACTCTCGCCGTCCGGTCCAAGCAACTCGACGTTGCCGGGCAACGCAGGAGCCACGACGGGAAGTCCCATCGCCATGGCCTCGTAGACCACGTAGGGGACTCCCTCGAACACGCTCGTCATCAAGAGCAGATCCGCAGCCGCGTACCAGCGGGCGAGCTCGCGTGTCGGCGGGTGGAAGCGGACGTGCCGGTCAAGTTCGCGAGCACGGACGGCTTCGCGGATCTCGGCTTCAAGCTCGCCGTCGCCGACGACATGGATGCGGAACCCCGGTTCTTCCGCCCGCAGCGCATCCGCGACAGCGAGCATCAGATGGGGATCCTTCTGCTCGCACAGGCGTCCGGGGAACACGATGTCGACGACCCCGTCCTCTGCGATGTCCACCGGGGTCACCGCGTCCGGACAGAACTCCGCGTCGGCGTCTACACCCGTGTAGATGACCTCGATCTTGTCGCGTGGGATGTCGTAGCCCTCGACCGCCGCCGCGAGATGTTCGCTCGTCACCGAGAAGGCGTCGACCAAGTTGCCGTAGCGCGTGGTGACAAGCCGCACGTAGCCGTCCCGCGTGTGCTCCTCAACGTGGAGCTGCACGACGACGCGTGGCGGCCGCGGAAGCGAGGCCAGGTCCGGCAGCAGCTCGAAGCCGAGCCGCGAGTTCATCACGTGCAGGACCTCGATTCCGCGACTGTCGATGAAGTCGAAGATGAACTGCGGGAAGCGCTCCGCTGGCATCAGGTCCGGCAGCGCCCAGACCTCGCGCGCATACGGCTCGATCTCCGCCAGCCGGCGATTCGCCGAGGGCTGGGTGCAGATGAGCGACGGCTCGAAGCGCTGGCGGTCGAGCCAGCGGAACCAGTCGATCGTGCCCTTGTCCGAGCCCCCGTAGTCGACCCAAGGGGCAAGGTAGAGGACCGGGGTGCGAGCCCCGTCGGGGATACCACCCGCCGGCATCGCGCGGCATCATGCCAAATGCGGCACCGGAGCGACGTTCGGGTCAGCGTCCGTCCATCCCCCGCTGCTAGCGTTCATCCAGCCGTGACGAGCACCGCATCGCACCCGCCGGCGCCGGCCGCGGCATCGCCGTCGAGCGCCCCGCCCGCGGTCGCCGTCCACAACGTCCACAAGGCGTTCCGACTCCCGCACCAGCAGTACCACACGCTCAAGGAGCGGGCGCTCCATCCGTTCCGCAGGGATTCCTACGACGTCCTGCAGGCGGTCGACGACGTGACCTTCGAGGTGGCGGAGGGCGAGTTCTTCGGGATCGTCGGGCGCAACGGCAGCGGCAAGAGCACGTTGTTGAAGTGCCTCGCCGGGATCTACGACATCGACGCCGGCGACCTGCACGTGAACGGACGCCTGTCTCCGTTCATCGAGCTGGGCGTGGGCTTCAACATGGACCTGACCGCGCGCGACAACGTGATCATCAACGCGATCATGCTCGGCCTCACGCGCCAGCAGGCGCGCGAGCGCTTCGACGACATCATCGCGTTCGCCGAGCTGGAGGACTTCCTCGACCTCAAGCTCAAGAACTACTCGTCCGGCATGACCGTGCGACTCGCCTTCTCGGTCGCGATCCAGGTCGACGCGGAGGTGCTGCTGATCGACGAGGTGCTCGCGGTCGGCGACGCCGCCTTTCAGCAGAAGTGCTTCAGGGAGTTCCACCGGCTCAAGGACGAGGGCCGCACGATCCTCTTCGTCACACACGACATGGGCGCCGTCGAGCGCTTCTGCGACCGCGCGATGCTGATCGAGAAGGGCAGGATGGTGGACCTCGGCGAGCCCGCGGCGATCGCGCGCCGCTACAACGAGCTCAACTTCGGCCGCACGGTCCACCAGCTCGCCGAGTCGGGCGACGGGGGCGCCGAGGAGCGCTTCGGCGACCAGGCGGCGCAGATCCTCGACGCGTGGTTCGAGAACGCCGACGGCGAGCGGATCGTCGAGATGGCCCACGGCGAGGTCTGCCGCGTCTGCATGGAGGCGAGGTTCGACGAGGCGATCGAGGACCCCGTCTTCGGCTTCACGCTGCGCAACGACGTCGGCGCGACGATCTTCGCCGCCACGACCGACCTCGTCCACGGCCCGACCGGCTCCTTCGCCGCCGGCGAGACGGTCGTCGTGCGGCTCGAGTTCCAGAACTGGATGGTCGCGAGCACCTACACCGTCACGCCCTCGATCGCGCGGCCGGGGCTCGGCGCCGACGCGCTCGACCTGCGCGCCGACCTCGCCCAGCTGATCGTTCACGGCGGCTTCTACACGGGCGGCGTGACGAACCTGCCGCATGCGTTCGAGGTGCGCGCGAGATGAGCGCCGCCACGACCGCGGCGCAGCGCCGCCGCTACGGCCCGTCGGCCTTCGGCGACGACCTGCGCCGCTTCGCGAACCTCACGCTCACGCTCGCGACGACCGACTTCAAGCTGCGCTACTTCGGCTCGGTGCTGGGCTACTTCTGGTCGCTCGCGCGGCCGCTCATGTTCTTCGGCGTGCTCTACGTCGTCTTCACGCAGGTGTTCCGCTTCGGCGAGGGCGTCGAGTTCTATCCCGTCTACCTGCTGAGCTCGATCGTGCTGTGGGGCTTCTTCCTCGAGACGACGAACGGCTGCGTCGGATGCCTGCTGGCGCGCGAGGGGCTCCTGCGCAAGATGCGCTTCCCGCGGCTCGTGATCCCGCTCTCGGTCGCCCTCACGGCGCTTTTCAACCTCGGGATGAACTTCATCGCGGTGCTCGCGTTCGCGCTCATCTCCGGGGTGGACGTGCGGCTGGCGTGGCTCGCGCTGCTGCCGCTCGTGGCGTTGCTCGCGACGCTGGCCGTCGGCATCGGGATGCTGCTCTCGGCGCTCTACGTCCGCTTTCGCGACATCCAACCGATCTGGGACGTCATCTCGCAGATCCTCTTCTACGGCTCCCCGATCCTCTATGTCTCGGCCGAGTACGAGAGATGGGAGCACGCGGCGGTCACGTTCAACCCGATCGCCGCGATCCTCACGCAGATGCGGCGCACGTTCCTCGACCCGACCGCACCCGGCGCCGCGACCGCCGCCGGCGGCACCGCCCGCCTGCTGATCCCCCTCGCTATCATCGCCGCGACCTTCGCCCTCGGGCTGTGGTTCTTCAACCGCGAGGCGCCCCGCATCGCCGAGCATCTCTAGGGGTTGAGAGTGCCGATGGCCGTTACCGAGACCGACCAGCAGCAGGAGATCGAGCGGCTGCGCGCGCGCGTGGCCGCGCTCGAGGCCGAGCTCGTCGAGCAGGCGGCGAAGGCCGAGCGCGCCGTCGCCGCCGCGCAGGAGCGCGCCTACTGGCTCGACCGC
>FLYN01000725.1_pt1 | contig 9881 bp, 7 predicted proteins | sample 1122621 | NCBI WGS metagenome assembly FLYN01 (sample SAMEA4346792, study PRJEB14843) | hot springs metagenome | biome: Terrestrial Biome; feature: Habitat; material: Sediment | place: India | collected 2012-06-12 | depth 1760 m
TCCGCAGCCTGCGCCCCCTGGCGGCGAGCAGGAGCCCGCTGCGCGCAGCGCCGGCCAGCGTCCGTCGTTCGATCCGGGCATGGCCGAAGCCCGAGTCGAGACCCGGATCGAGTACCTGCTTGCCGACGAAGCCCAGGTTACGCCTGCCGCCCAGCCCGCTGCTCGTTGGGAGGCGGCGGTGCTGCTGGGGCTCACGATCGGCGCGCTACTGGTGCGCGGCTGGGCGCTGGCGAGCGTTCCCCACAATTTCGGTGGCGACGAGGGCGAGATGGGGATGGTGGCGCGCAGCGTCTTGCGCGGCGAGCTGCGCGACCCGTTCGCCACTGGCTGGCTCTCGCATCCCACGCTGTGGTTCTTTTTGCAGGCGCTGTCGCTGCGGATCTTCGGCAACAACGTGTTCGGCCTGCGCATGCTCTCGATGCTGATCGGCACTGCGACGATACCAGCCTTGTATCTGTTCGCGCGCCCGTTGTATGGACGCGCGATCGCACTGACGGCAACAGCACTGCTAGCGTTCTATCACTTCCACATCCACTTCAGCCGCCTGGCAGTCAACAACATCGCCGACCCATTGCTGGCGCTGGTGGCGTTTGGAGCCTTCCTGCACGGCTATCGGACGCGTACACCCTTCAGCTTCGCGCTGGCCGGGGTCGTGCTTGGGCTTGCGCAACACTTCTACATGGGTTCGCGCCTGGCGCCGCTGGTGCTGCTGGCTGTTGTAGCCCACCAGCTCCTGCTCGATCGCCCTCGGCTCCTCGGCATGCGCTGGCATCTGGGGTTGCTGGCGCTTGGGTTTGTGCTCGGTTTTGGCCCGCTCCTGCGTTATTTTATCCTGCATCCGGACGATTTCAACGCCCGCCTCGCCATGACCGGTATTTTTCAGACCGGCTGGTTCGCCGAGCGTCAGGTGCAAGGCCAGAGCGTGGCCCAGATCATGATCGAACAGGCGCGCGCGGCCTTCGGTGGCTTCATCTTCGAGCCCGACCGCAGCTCTTTCTACGACCCGCGCATCCCTCTGCTGGACCAGACCTCGTCGGTCTTGTTCGTTCTGGGCCTGGCACTGGTGATCAGCCGCTGGCGGCGGCCCGAGGCACTGCTGGTGCTGGCCTGGCTCCTGGGAGTGGTGATCTTCGGGGGGATGCTGCTGGTCGGCCCACCGTTGAGCCCGCGCTATGTCACAACAGTACCCGTCATGTGCCTGTTGATCGCGCTGGCCCTCGATCGGCTGGAGGCAGTGCTCGGCTGGGCGCTACCCCTCCGGCGGCGGTTTGTATACAGCCTGAGCGCTGCTGTGGTGCTGCTGCTGGCGCTGTGGAACCTCAACTTCTACTTCCGTGAGTACACGCCGCGCCGCACCTATGGCTGGCTAAATACCGAGGTCGCCACCGAGCTGGGGAGCTACCTCACCAGCCAAGCAGATATGGTTTATGTCTACTTCTTTGGCCCACCACGGATGTTCTTCAGCAACGGCACGATTCGCTTCCTGGCACCGGATGTGCCGGGCATGGATGTGCTCGAGCCGATCACCGCGCCCGACCAACTCCCGCCGCCACCAACCGGTCGCCGCCCGATCTTCATTTTCTTGCCGGAGCGAGTCGGCGAACTGCAGATCGTTCAAGAGCGCTACTCCGGCGGCGCGCTGTGGCGGGTGAACGCAGTCTCCGAGCAGGGCCCGCTGTTTTTCGGCTACGAGCCGAAATAATGTGCAGCCCTCAGGGGAAGCCCTACGCCCCCCGGCTCTCCTCGCGCGCCAGGTAGTAGGTCATGCTGTGCAACACCGCTACCGGGTCGATGTTGCGCACCCAGACCCCTTCGGGCACCTGGATGACCGTCGGCGCATAGTTCAGGATCGCGCGCACGCCAGCAGTGACCAGCAGATCGGCGACCTCCTGGGCGTGAGCGGCGGGCACCGCCAGGATCGCCAGCTTGATCCCCTGGTCGCGGATCACCGACGGGATCTGGTCGGGGCTCATGATCGGCAGCCCATTGATCGCCTTGCCGATCTTGGCCGGGTCGTTGTCGAACAGCGCAGCGATGCGGATACCCTGGCTGCGGAAGCCTTCGTAGCGCGCGATCGCCTCGCCGAGGTGGCCGATGCCCACCAGCGCCACTGGCCATTCGTGCTTCAACCCCAGAATGTGCTCGATCTGATCGAGGAGCTTCTCAACGTCGTAGCCGATGCCTTGCTTCCCGAATTCGCCGAAATACGAGAGGTCCTTGCGGATCTGGGCGGCGGTCACATTGATGCGCTCGCCGAGCTCCTGCGACGATATCGAGGTGCGGCCCTCCTGCAATAAATAGCGCAAGCTACGCGCATAGAGCGGCAACCTGCGGATCACGACGTCAGGCGGAGTTTCGATCTGGTCCACACATGCCTCCAGGGAACGATAACACCGGTCATCATCGACCAAAGGGCGGGCTCGAGCTCTGGCGTCTCGTGAAGTGTAGCACTATGTCGGCGCGCTTGTCAAGGCATAGCTAGGGCTTTGCAGTGCGCCAGCGCCGATCGATCACATGGTGAGGCTGGTACGTAGCTCCTGTGCGGCGCTGCGGGCGAGCCGGCACACGTGCGCTGCACATGCTATAATAGCCCCGGATCGCGCTCCACAGTTGAGGTGCCTATGCGCCTGGTGTACGCCGCCGATCTGCACGGCGACATCGCGTCTTATCGTGCGCTGCTCGACCTGGCGGTGACGACCGGTGCGCGCGCGGCGATCGTCGGCGGCGATCTGTTGCCGCACGCGATCAAGCGAACCGAGGCGATCGCGCTACAACGTGCTTTTATCGTCACACAACTGCGCCCATTGCTGGAGGCATTTCGCGCCGCCCATCCGGCGATCGAGGTGTATCTGCTGGCCGGCAACGACGATTGGGCTGCCGCCGTCGCCGCGCTGGGCGAGCTGGCCGCCGCCGGGCTGGCGCATCCCCTCCACGAGCGCGTATATACGCTTCCTTCCGAGGGAGGATCGATTGCCCCGCTCTGGCTGGCCGGCTATGCCTGTGTGCCGCCGACGCCGTTTAGCATCAAGGATTATGAACGGCGCGACGATGGGCCGCTGCCGCCCTTCAACTTCGGGATGGCATACACGAGCTGGAGCGGCGTGATCCAGCCGGTGAGCGCCTCGCAACTCGCGGCGTTGCCCAGCATCGCCGAGGGGATGGCCGCGCTGGCGCAGCAGAGCGACCCGGCGCGCACCATCTATGTCTGCCACACCCCGCCAGCCGACACGCCGCTGGACCAGATGCCGCGCCAACGGCACGTCGGCAGCCGGGCGTTGCGCGCGTTCATCGAGCGCTATGCGCCGCCCTTGACGTTGCACGGCCACATCCACGAAGCTCCCCACCAGAGCGGGCGCTACGCGATCCGACTCGGCCCGACCTGGTGCGTCAATCCGGGGCACGACCCGTTGCGCTTCCACGCGGTGGCGCTCGATAGCGACGATATCGCGGGGACGCTGGAACATACTGTGTTCGGACGACCAGATCTCGGGGTTAGGGGCAACGTACTGCCTCCCCGTAACCCCTAACCCTTAACCTGGTATGCGGTTCTTCTTCAACAGAAAGGCATCCAACGTGTTCAACGCCATTGACGAGGTGCGTGATGCGCTCGGCGCCCAGCAGTATATCGCCTCCGACGAGATCGCGACCGTGATGTTCCTGGCCGAGCGGCTGGGCAAGCCGGTGCTGGCCGAAGGGCCGGCCGGCGTCGGCAAGACCGAATTGGCCAAGGCCTGGGCCGCTGCTACCGGCCGCCAGCTGATCCGCCTGCAGTGCTACGAAGGGCTGGACGAGACCAAGGCACTCTACGAGTGGGAGTACGCCAAACAGTTGCTCTACACCCAGCTCCTGCGCGACAAACTCAACGATCTGCTGGCCGGCGCGCAATCGCTCGGCGAGGCGGCCGACAAACTCGCCGCCGAGGAGGACGTGTTCTTCTCCAGCCGCTTCCTCTTGCCGCGCCCACTGCTGCGGGCGATCACCAGCGACAAACCGGTGACGCTCTTGATCGATGAGATCGACCGCGCCGACGCCGAGTTCGAGGCTTTCTTGCTCGAGGTGCTGAGCGACTTCCAGGTCAGTGTGCCCGAGCTCGGCACCATCCGCGCCAGGCATCAGCCCGCCGTGCTGCTCACCAGCAACAACACCCGCGAGCTGTCCGAAGCGCTCAAGCGGCGCTGCCTGTATATCTATATCGATTACCCGCGGCTGGACGCCGAGCTCCGGATCGTCAACCTGAAAGTACCCGGCCTGCCGCCGCGCCTGGCGCGCGAGGCCGTCGAACTGGTGCAGCGGCTGCGCGGGCTCGACCTCAAGAAACATCCCAGTGTCTCGGAGACGATCGACTGGGCGCGCGCGCTGCTCGAACTGAACGCCAGGCACCTCGACCGCGCTACGCTCGAGACGACCATGAGCGTGTTGCTCAAATACGAGAGCGACCTGCAGAAGGCGCGCCGCGCACTCGGGCGGGACGATGGGCGGCCGGGGCGCGACCATGGACGAGGTTACCGCGCAAACTGATACTGAGTTGCGAGTTCTGAGCGTTAAGCTGCATGGAGCCCGACTCAAAACTCAGAACTCGTAACCCCCGGAGGGGAGGATGGACGATCGAATCGTCGAATTCATCGCCGCATTGCGCGCCCGCGGGGTGCGTGTCTCGCTCGCCGAGAGCGCCGACGCGCTGCGCGCTGTCGCAGCCACCGGTATCGCCGACCGCGATCTCTTCCGCCTGGCCTTACGCACGACCCTGGTCAAGGAGGCGCAGGATATCTCGACCTTCGAGGAGTTGTTCCCGCATTACTTTGGCTCCGGTGCGCCGCCGATGCCCAACCAGCCAGGCGGCGGGATGTCGCAGCACGAGCGCGAGCAGCTGGCACGGATCCTGGAGCAGATGTTGCGGACCATGACCCCCGAGCAGCTCCGGCGCCTGTTCGAAGCGATGATGACCGGCCAGGGCATGGACCGCCAGCAGCTTCAGGCGCTGCTGCGCGAATCAACCACGCCCTCGGAGCTGACCAACCCGTATTACCAGCCCTGGATGACTCGCCGGGCGCTGCGCGAGCTGCAGTTCGACCGCCTGGAGGAGCTGTTGCAGGAATTGCTCGAAAAATTGCGCCAGGCCGGCGTGAGCGAAGAGGCGTTGCGCCAGCTCGAACAGGAGGCGCGCGAGAACCAGGCCGCCCTGGGCCAGCAGATCGGCAAGGAGATCGGCGCGGCAATGCTCCGCCGTGCCGCCGAGGAGCAGCCGCAGCGGCGCCCGATCGACGAGTTGATGGACCGGCCCTTCGACTACCTGACCCGCCAGGAGGCCGACGATTTGCGCGGTGTGGTGACGCGGCTGGCCGCACAGCTGCGCTCGCGTGCGGCGCTGCGCCAGCGCCGCGGCAACCGCGGCACGCTCGACGCCAAGAGCACGATCCGCGCCAACCTGCGCTACGCTGGCGTCCCGCTCGATGTGCGCCATAAACGCAGGCACCTCAAGCCCAAGCTCACACTGATCTGCGATGTCTCGACCTCCATGCGGCCGGTCGCCTCGTTTATGCTCTTGCTCGTCTATGCCCTGCAAGACCAGATCAGCCGCACCCGTTCCTACGCGTTCATCGACGACCTGGAGGATATCTCGGCCGATTTCAACGAGTCGCGGCCCGAAGTCGCCATTCAGACGGTGCTGGAGCGCATGCGGCCCGGCTACTACAATACCGATTTGGGCAACAGCCTGGCCACGTTCGCGCGTGATCATATGAGCACGGTCGATCGCCGCACCACCGTGATCATCCTGGGCGACGGGCGCAATAACTACAACGACCCCAATCTGCGCGATTTCGAGGCGATCAAGCGGCGCGCCCGCCGCCTGATCTGGTTCAACCCCGAATCGCCACGCCTGTGGGGCACCGGCGACAGCGATATGCCGAAATATGTGCCCTTCTGCGATGCGGTCCACCAGGTGAGCAACCTGCGCCAGCTCGTGGATGCCGTGGATTCGTTGTTCGTGCGGCGGTAGTGAGGCGATCGATTCGCCTCGCCTTTGTCTGGAGGAACCGGCAGATGCATGAGCAGCGCAATTGGGCCGGTAATTATACCTACCGCGCCGCCCGCCTGCACCAGCCCACAACCGTCGCGCAGGTCCAGGACCTGGTCGCGCGCCACCCAAAGCTGAAGGTGCTGGGCAGCCGCCACTCCTTCAATGCTATCGCCGACACACCCGGAGATCTGATCTCGCTCGCGCATTTCGACCGCGTGGTGGCGCTCGACCAGGATCGCAGTAGGGTGACGGTTGAGGCTGGCATCCGCTATGGCCAGCTCTGCCAATACCTTCACCGCGCCGGCTATGCGCTGCACAACATGGCCTCGTTACCGCATATTTCGGTGGCCGGTGCCTGCGCGACAGCGACGCACGGCTCGGGGGATGGCAACGGTAATCTGGCGACGGCGGTCTCGGCGCTGGAGGTGATCACAGCCGACGGCGAGCTCATCGTGCTGTCGCGCGAGAAAGATGGCGACCAGTTTCGCGGAGCGGTCGTCGCGCTGGGCGGGCTTGGTGTGGTCACCAAACTGACGCTCGACATTGTGCCGGCGTTTACGGTGCAGCAAGACGTGTACGAAAACCTGCCGCTGGCGCGCCTGGAAGAGCACTTCGAGGCGATCACCGCGAGCGCCTACAGCATCAGCCTCTTCACCGACTGGCAAGACGCGCGCTTCACCCAGGTCTGGCTGAAGCGCCGCATCACCGACGGTGCAGGGCCGGAGGCGGCGCCCGAGTGGTTCGGAGCTACGCGCGCAACTCGCCCGCTGCACCCGATCGCCAGCCTGTCGGCGGAAAGCTGCACCCAGCAACTGGGCATCCCCGGCCCCTGGCACGAGCGCTTGCCGCACTTCCGGATGGACTACACGCCAAGCGCCGGCGAGGAGCTGCAGAGCGAGTATTTTGTGCCGCGCCGGCACGCTTTGGAAGCCCTCCACGCGATCGCGGGCCTGCGCGATCGCGTGGCCCCGCTCCTGCAGATCTCCGAGGTGCGCACGATCGCCGCGGACGACCTGTGGATGAGCCCGTGTTATGGGCAGCCCTGTGTCGCCATCCACTTCACGTGGAAACAGGATTGGCCAGCGGTCCGGCAGGTGCTGCCGCTGATCGAAGCGCGCCTGGCGCCATTCGAAGCCCGCCCGCACTGGGGCAAGCTGTTTACGATGCCGCCGGAGCGCCTGCAAGCGCTCTACGTGCGGCTGGCAGACTTTCAACAGCTCCTGCGCTCTTACGATCCCGAGGGCAAATTTTGCAACCCGTTTCTGGATACCTACATCTTCGGGGCGTCGGAAGCGGCCACCCCCATGGGGGGATGAAAACGGCACACGCGATCGCGTCGCTCAAGCCGGGCGCCGCACGTTGCTGCCTGTGATGTGCACGCTCAACTGAGCGCGTCGAGGCTGGTGATCATACCCCCGATTCTGTTCCTGGCCGCCATCTCTCTCTGCGCGTCGGCGCAGGCCGCTCCTGGCCTGATGAGTGTTACCCATCCTCACCGTCGCGGCGGCGATGCGAGCGAACGCGGTGGTCCAACCGAAAGGATGGCGGTTGCCATCCTTCCTCCCACCCGCTGAGCCCGCCCCACGCACCTTGCTCCCCATCGGCCAGCGCAGTCGCCTAGCCGCCGGCATCGCTGCCGACGCTGGTGCGCTCTTACCGCACCCTTTCACCCCTTACCTGTGCCTCGCGGCCATCGGCGGGACTGCTCTCTGTTGCCGTCTTGCGTCGCGGCAGCGTTACCGCTACCGTGCCCCTGCTTGCGGTTTCGCAGGGTAGCCTTCCATCGGACGTTAAGCGTTCAGAGCGCCCAACCTCCGATGGGCGAGGAGTCGGGAAGTTCCTCTGGAGGGTCGCTCCAGCGGCGGCCCATCACCAGCCTCGCGCAATCCAAAGGCGCAGGCCACCGGCCCACGCCTCCCGTCCTTCTGCGACGCTGTGCCCGCGATGTACCAGACATATTATACCAGGTGCCAGCCTGCGCGACAACCCACTCTTGACACAGAACACCTGTTTCGCTTATAATGAGTACTACATAAGTTCTAGCGAACATCTATGCTTTTTACAGCCAGCTGCCGTAGCGCCGAGTGGCGGCGGCCCAACGAAAGGATAAGCGCTATGCGAACCGCAGATGGCCTCTCGGCCCGCCAGAAAAATATCCTCGCGTACATCGAGGAGTTCATGGAGCGGCATGGCTATCCGCCGGCGATTCGGCAAATTCAGGAAGATCTCAGCATCTCCTCGACGTCCGTGGTGGCCTACAATCTGAAGGTGTTGGAGAACAAAGGCCTGCTCAAGCGCGCCGAGAAGGTCTCGCGTGGGATCACGATTCCCCAGGCGGCTCCCATCCGCCTGAGCCGCCAGGTGCCCGCGCGGGTGCCGTTGCTCGGTGTGATCACCGCTGGCCAGCCACTGCCCGACCCGGAGGAGATCTCCATCGCGCAGGCCGAAACGATCGAGGTGCCGGCCGATATCGCGCCCGCCGAGAAGCTCAACGATGTCTATGCGTTGCGGGTGCGCGGCCATTCGATGATCGACGCCTTGATCGACGACGGGGACATCGTGTTGCTGCGCTACCAGGAGACGGCTGAGAACGGCCAGATGGTCGCTGCCCGCATCGAGGACGACAACTCGGTGACGCTCAAGCGCTTCTATCGCGAAGGCAGCCGCGTGCGGTTGCAGCCGGCCAACATCACGATGGAGCCGATCTACGTCGATGCCGCCAAGGTGCGCATCCAGGGCCGCGTCGTCGGTGTCCTGCGTCCGCTGGCTTAAATATCGGTCTGTATCGGCTCCGGCTGGAGGGGCTGTGCCCCTCCAGTCCTCCCATGGATACTCCTTGCACGGCGGCTGCGTGGGCGCCCCTGTGCATGATAGGTCATCAGCGCCTATCTTCTCCCGCGCTTCAATTTCAGGAGTCACGCAGCGCTGCCCCTCCACTCCCCGCCGGGAAGCGGCACACCACACCGACCGCAGAAGACCTCTCAGTCAGCGGTAGCGCGCTGCGCCGCGCCTGCACCGCGGGCGGGCGCAGCGATGCACGGGCGGAATTTGTACCCGTAGACGATCAAGCCATCTGGCCCCAGGTCGCGCAGCCGCCGGGTGACCATCTCGACCGGTGTGCCGATCGCGATCTGCTCGGCCTCGCAGTCGGTGAGCTGCGCTGTCACCAGCGGTCCTTCCTCCAGCCGTACCAGCGCCAGCAGGTAGGGCACCTGCTCCTCATAGCCAGCGGGCGGCTGCCGGACGACGGTGAAGGAATAAATCGTTCCCCGCCCGCTCAACTGGTGCGGCTCCCATTCGCCGCCCGCATCTAGTGCTGTCGCTGGCGGAAAGCGGATCGCGCCACTGGCTTTGTGGCGCTCACCTTCGAGCCGGTAGCGCGCCCTGCGCTGACGCCAATGTTTTGCCAGATCCATAGCTGTTCCTCTCGTTCGCTGCCGTTTCCACGCTGTTGCCGCCGCCGCGATTACTCGGCGATCAGAATGTGCGTCGCTGCCGTCGCGCCGATGCCGCCCAGGCACTGCGCCATCGCGACGCGCGCGCCTCGCACCTGCGCCGCCCCAGCCTCGCCGCGCAATTGCCGCACCAGGTCGGTCACCTGATAGACGCCGGTGGCACCGACGGTATCGCCGCGCGCCTTGCACCCACCCCCGGTCGCCAGCGGCGTTGCCCCGCTCGGAGCGATCGCGCCCTCGCGCGCCAGGTGCACCCCCATGCCGCGCTCGGCGAAGCCACATGCCTCCAGCGCCAGCACCGCCGCGATCGCGTGGGGGTCGGTCAGCTCCAACACATCGATATCGGCCTGGCGCAGGCCCGCCGCTCGCAGCGCGGCCGTCGCGGATCGCGCCGCCGCCGTCAGCCA
>FLYN01009007.1_pt1 | contig 9881 bp, 9 predicted proteins | sample 1122621 | NCBI WGS metagenome assembly FLYN01 (sample SAMEA4346792, study PRJEB14843) | hot springs metagenome | biome: Terrestrial Biome; feature: Habitat; material: Sediment | place: India | collected 2012-06-12 | depth 1760 m
GCCCAGATTGGTGTACCAGGCGGCCATGATGGGCCGGTTGAAGATGACGAACGCGCCCGCCGCGATGCCGACGCCAGCCGCACCCAGAGCGAGCCAGCGACGCCAGGCGACCCGGTTGCGCAGCGAATAGTCTTCTGTGTCGGTCACGGCAATGCGGGCGGCGGCGACGGTCAGCCCCAGGACGGCAAAAAACATCGGCATGACCCAATAGCTGTCGGCATACTGCCGGGCATCCAGCAGCCCGTGTATCAACGTCACCGTGACGCCCAGCCACGCCCCATGAAACACGCGGCGCAGCTTCGTCGTCGTGCGGAGGACGTGCACGACTAAGCCATAGAACGTCGCCGCGATTCCCAGGAACGCTGCCAGACCCAGCAGCCCTTGATTGAGCCAGACGGATAAAAACAGGTTGTTGGAATAGGTGAGAAACGGCACGAAGATAAGCAGGCTGTAGCGCGAGTAAACCATGCCATACGTGTCGCCCAGGCCAATGCCGGTGAACGGATAATCTGTCGCCAGGTAGAAGGTGTTCTGGAACTGGCGGCCCAGGCCATACAGGTCTTGCGCGAGTCCAAGTGGCATCTGGCCCATGCCGCGCTTGACCACTAAGAGCACGGCCAAAGCCGTACCCAGGAGGACGAACCCGATGGTGAGCAGGGCAAACGCACGCGGCATGTTCAAGACCGCGTAGAGGACGGCCACGACCAGCGCCGTTGCCAGCAGCGCAATCCACCCCCGGTAGGACAGCGTGAGAAAGAGAGCGTAAAAAATAATCGCCAGACAACCGATCCAGAAACGTTTGGGTCGGACATCCCGGCTTGAAACGGCGAGGGCAATCCCCAGCGGCACGGCGGTTTCGAGAAAGGTCGCAACGGCGTTGGGATGCAGGCTAAGGTCACCCAACTGTATTGGCAGCGTCGTAATGCGTCCCAGACGGCGGACAAAGCCCTGAATTTCCGGGTAGTTGTGGTGGCCGAACTGCGTGATGAAATACAGCGCCGTCAGCGTCGCCGCGACGAGTATGACGCCGGAGGCAGTGCGCGCGCCAGGCCAGGTTCGAGGCAGGGAGGCAGCAAGCAGATACACCACCACGCTGACCAGCACGGCAATGAGCGCGCCGCTGCTCAGGCTCCGGTCATAGGCGGGCATCACGCCCAGCGCCCCACTGACGCCGAACAGAAGAACCAACAAAGTAAGCAGCCAGGTGAGCAGGCGTTGTGTCGTCATAAAAAACAACCATCAACTTTATTCAAAATAAGGTCGAAAATCGTGTCACGGTTTTCCGGTGTTATCTCGATAAGCGTGACATTGGGGAGCGCTTTGATCTGGTCGGCAACGGGATGGCGTCGCCGGACAACAGTGGCAAGAACGCAGTGGTCGCTTTGCAGGATGTCCATGACCGCCTGGCGGAAGGCGTCTGAGAAAAGCTCCATCGGGCCGATTTCGTCAATGACGACAAGGCGCTTATCGTTTGCCGCCCGCCGGATGCTATCTACCGCCAGCGAGTCCATTACCGCCACATCCACCCCGTAACGCCCGACCCGGTAGCGGCTCTGGAGGTTAACGCTGGCAAGCACGCCCTCCTGTCCGTCGAGCGTGACGATTTTGAAGCCGGTACGCGCGCCTTGCTGGCTGCGGATTTCTTCGGTATAGAAGCCGCCCACCGGATGCCTCATTTGAGCCACAACGCGCTTGATCGCCGTCGTCTTGCCGCAGCCGGGATGACCGGTGAGGAGAATCGCTTTACACATAAAATAATGCTGAAATAATGGAAGTTCCCCCTGGTTGTATGAAAATATATCCCGACAAAACTTGCAAATGACTAAACGGTATTCGTGACCGATCAATGGCCTCGATAGCCTGCTTTATTCCAGCCCCTTGAGTCTCCGCCACGCCTGATGATAGCGCTTCAGGCTTTCGATGATTTTGTCATTCAGGGAGGGGTAGCGCCGGATGTCCATGTTGTCCTCCAGGTCGGCCAGCTTGATACGCCGAGCGAGGGGATGGGAAGCCGTGCGCTTGACGAACTGTTCGTAAGTCTCGTCTGCGCGCCGTGTGAGGTGATCGAGCGCTTTCACAACCTGTTCCGAGTATCCCATCTGGCGCAGGTCGTCGAGCGAGGTTTCGCTGTCCTCGACGACATCGTGCAGCACGCCGACGATGCGCTCCTCGTCGGTTTCGAGGCGAAACATCACGCGCAGAGGATGAAGAATGTAGGGCTGGCCGGCCTTGTCGCGCTGGCCGCGATGCGCTTCGACGGCCAGGGCGATAGCGTCTTCAATCGTAGGCATTTTTCAATCCCCAACAATATTTTTTCAACAGCGCAGTTCTAACCTATATGCTCCAAATTCGGCAACCTTCTCAAAACCCAATCGCCGGTAGATTGAAATTGCCGATTTCGTACAGATGCAGGAGCGGATTCTGGCGCGCAAACGCTTCGATGTCGGCTTTGTCGTGCAGTGCAACGAGGCGGGGCTGATCCATACCGAATAATGTACGCTATTTTTCCGCCAGCCAAGTCCCTACTCTGCGAGCGGCGGCTCGCCCCTGTTCGATGCGCTCCTCCCAGCGCAGCGCGCAGTAATCGCTACCCACGAGCGCAATTCTGTCTGGCAGCAGGCGTTCGATAGCGGCTACGTTCTCGGCGTGGTCGGGCATCAGGCAGGTGAGGGGGTCGGCTTCCGGCCAGTATGCAACGTGGGCGACAACTGGCTTCGGCCAGTCAAGCTGCTGCTGAAGCGTGTTCACCAGCACATCCGGCGTAGCGCGACCTGGGGGGATGCGCACGCCGAGTTGAAGCAGCAGATGATCGGGCGGGACGCGGCAGGGATGATCGGTCCAGTGGAACGAGGCAAAGGCCATATCCCAGGGCAGGTCGAGTGGGAACTGCATCTCCCGGCAGCGGTAGCCGAGCGACACGCGCGTAATCGTATCGTAGCGGTAATTCGATAGACGCTGGCTGATCTCCGGCTGGAGGCTGCGGAACAGGCGCTCGACATAGCGGGCAGGCGCGGCGACGATCAGCGCATTGGCTGTGAGCATCAGGCCGTTTTCGAGGCAGATGGTAAACTGATTATCCACCTGTCCCAGGCTGCTGGCGGCCATGCGCAGCAGCATCTTGCCCGTCAGGCGGCTTGCCAGGGCATCTACCAGCCTCTGCGTTCCATGTTTGAAGGCGAAATGTTGGCCGCCGGGCTGGTCAGGCAGAGGATACACGTCGTCTGCCAGCCCTAATTCGGCGAGGAGCGGCCAGTCGCCGGTACCGGGGAGCGCCATTGGCCCGCTGTCCACGATGAAGCTGTTGCGCTGCTCGCTGGCGATGCTGCCGCCGAGCCGTCCCTTCACTTCGATCAGCGTGTAGGGGATGCGCTGCTGTTCAAGTTCGTAGGCGGCTGCCAGGCCGGAGAGGCCGCCGCCGATGATGACAGTATTCGACATGGGTTACTCTTTGGCTTGTGATTCCAGGCCGCCGCGGGCTAAAGCCGTGCGGCTGACAAAGAACCAAGCGCACTAAAGGCGCTTCTATTGAACACATTCCAACTTTTCCAGCCCCTTCAGTGGGCTTGGCTTTTCGGCAGCCAGATGGCTTAAGCCTCTGGCGGCACCCTGTAGCCACGACGAGTCAGAATAGCGGCGGCCTCAGATTTTCTAAGCATCAGCCGTTGCCCACGCTCTACAAGGCCTTCAAGTTCTGTGTATTCTTCAGTTGAAATCGTCCCCGATGAGTTTTTATCCATGAGCGCTTGCAGCCATTCTTGTAAGTCCGCTGCCATTTTTTCACGGGCAATCGTCCATAATGCATCATCGGATAGATGCTTGAGCGCGTCAAGCTCCGCTTCTTCATCGGGGGGTAAAACAGGTACAGGTAGTGCGTTTTTCAGACGGCTCAACAATACTTCCTCAACAGGTTGTTCGGTTACCTGGACAATCTGCCGCGCAACCGCAAGGACATCTTCAGGAACAGTCAGTGTAAAGTCGCTCATGGGTCGTACCTTATCCTGTAGTATCCCTATTGTACAGAATCGGCTTACGCTTCGACCAGCATCAATGGCAACTCACGCTCGCCAGAATAGGTTCGGCCGGAGGACATTCAGCCTCCGGCCATGATTATTCTCCCTCAATCAGCCGCGACAAATCGGCGGCTTTGTCCTTGCGACTCGGCCCGGCGTAGCGCTTCCACAGCTGGCGCGTGATTCGCCCGGCATCGCAGTCTACCCCTTGCTCGGCGAAATACTCACAGATGCGCTCGACATCCCGTTGCAGGATGCTGTACGCCTGCGAGTTGCCCTGCGCCTGCACCACCTGTGGGAAGTCAATCAGCGTGATTTGCCCCTCCCAGTACAGGATGTTGTAGGCCGACAGGTCGCCGTGAATGATGCCCTGTTGCAGCATCAATTCGACGTTTCGCAGCGCCTCGACAAACAGCTCCCTGGCCTCATCTGCTTCCAGACTGACCGCGTTCAGCGTCGGCGCAGGCATGTTCTCATCGCCGATGTAGGCCATCAGAATGGCGTTTTCACTGGCCGCGATAGGCTTTGGGACGGCAGCGCCCGCCTGATAGAGGGTCTGCAAGGTGGTGTATTCATACATCAGCCAGGACGTATGCTCCACCTGCTGGGCGTAAGCCGTCTTTTTGCCCAGCGCGCGCTGCAAGCGGTCGCCGTGAACGCTCTGGTTGAGCGCCTGTCCATCCAGCGACAGAATAGCCCGGCCTTCACGGTACACTTTGTCGTTGCGCAGGTTGCGGAACATGCGGGGGCGGTACACTTTGGCCGCCAGCCAATCCAGCCCTGTGGAAGGATGTCCTTTGCAGCGATAGACGTTAGCCTCCTTGCCGCCCCGGACGCGCGCCAGCACGTCGGTGATGTGGTGCATGTTATAGAAGTCGCGCAGCGATTCCAATAGCCAGCCTTCCTCGAACAGCCCAGGCTGGTAAGTGGGATTAAAGCCGCCCTCAAGCCCGGTTGTCTCGGCCAACTCGGCCACGATCTCGTGCTGCGACTTCTTGGGCGTGTGCTTCGCTTTGGGCTTGCGCTTGCGCCGCGCCTGGCGATCATGGCGCATCGGGTCGAACAGCGCTTCGTAGGACTCGTATTTGTCCCAGTCATTTCTGGACATTTCGGTTTTTCCTCAGTTGTCACGCAATCGGTTGTGGCGGAGGCGTATCACGCCCCCATGACCGACCTCTCGCCGCGCGAGAGCCGTTCAGTCATCAGTTTGAGGCAAAAACCTGTTAGGAGTTGTGGGGCACAGGCAGCCGTAAACCGTTCACCTCAAACCAAGATGGGTTCAGGAGTACGCCTGTAATTCTGGAGGAAGAAAACCAGGAGAAGTAGTGAGGATAAAGCTCTGTAAGGATACGCGGGTGCGTACCCTGCTTATCCCGGATTCTAACCGTTTCGAACAGCAGACATACTCGCACTGACGACAAGCGCTGCTCTGATCGTTATCATAACTTGTATGCCTCCTATTTTGTGGTAATACAATACATTGCCACGCAACACTGTAGCACAACTTTTTACGGTTGTCAAAGGGTCAAAAAGGTTGTGATGACAGAATTAAACCCGCCGCCAGCCTCACCGCCAAAGGTGGCTAGGCGAGAATTACCAGGGCGGGTGCGCAGCGAGTAAGAAGCTGCGCGGCTTCAGCCGCAGCAGAGGGTCACATCTGGAAGATCAGCCAGTTGAGACGCCCCATAGCTCAGTGATAGAATAAGCCCCGAAATGATGTGGGTTCTGGAGACTGCATTGTGTCAACAGGTGCATCCGATTTTGTGGTCGCCGGGCGTGATGCGCTTGCAAAGGGCAGCTGGGAAGAGGCGCGCCAGCAGTTCGAGCAAGCGCTTACCCTCGGTGAAACGCCGGAAGCCCTGGAAGGCCTTGGTCTGGTTGCATGGATACTTGACGATGGAACGGCGCTCTTCGACGCTCATGAGCGCGCCTATCGCCTCTACCGTGAACGGGGTGACAACCGCTCGGCGGCGCGCATCGCAATCTGGCTGGCCTGGGATTACGAGGCCTTTCGCGGTGAGCAGGCCATTGCCAACGGCTGGCTTCAGCGCGCGCACCGCCTGTTGGACGACCTCGATCCCGGTATGGAGCATATCTGGCTGGCTATGCGCGAAGGGACATTCGCCCTGGAGCTCAACCACGATGCGGCGCGAGCACGCGAACTCGGCGCTGAGGCTGCGCGCCTTGCCCGTTCCCTTGGCCTGGCTGAATGGGAAATGGCCGCGCTGTCCCTTGAGGGTCTCGCCCTGGTCTCGCAGGGCCAGATCGTCGACGGGATGTCGCGCCTGGATGAAGCGATGGCGGCGACCGTCGCGGGTGAATTGAGTGAGCTGACTACGACGACTTCGGCCTGTTGCAATTTCATCTTCGGCTGTGAGCGCGTTTACGATTTTGATCGCGCGGCGCAGTGGTGCAACAGACTCAAGGAACTCTGCGAGCAGTGGCGACTACGAGGACTGTTCGCCATCTGCCGCGCCCATTATGCCGGAATTCTGATGTGGCACGGCGTGTGGGCTGAGGCGGAAATGGAACTACTCGCAGCGACGGCAGACCTGACAGCACGTCAGAGTCAGGCTGGAGAGGCAACCGTCCGGCTTGCGACGCTGCGACACCGACAGGGACGTTTTGTAGAAGCCTCCGCATTGCTTGAGCGCTTACAATCGTTTCCTCCCGCACTGCTTGTGCGGGCACGGCTGGCGCTTGACGAGGGCGAGCCGCAAGCAGCCGCCGACCTGATTGACCGTTTTCTGCGCCGCGTGCCGGTCAGTTCTCGGATGGAGCGCGCCCCCGCACTCGAAGTCCTGGCGCTGGCGCAGGTTGCCCTTGAGGAGCGCCAGCAGGCGGAAACCAGCCTCGCGGAACTCCAGTCGCTCCTCGATATTGCGCCTTTGGGACTGCTGCAAGCCTCGGTGAATTATGTCGGTGGCATCCTGGCCGCCTCCATCGGCGATCATGACACGGCGCGGTGCCGCCTCGAAGATGCGGTGGATCTGTTCGGGCAGAACAGTGCGCCGTTCGAGATGGCGCGAGCGCGGATCGAGCTTGCTCGGTCGCTGTATGCCCTACACCGCCACGCCGTCGCCCAGCAGGAAGCCCGCACCGCGTTGGTGGCGCTTCAGGACTTGGGCGCGACCTGGGAAGCGAACCGTGCAGCCGCGCTCCTGAAGGAATGCGAGGTGAGCAGCGCCAGCGGCAGCCAACCGGACGGCCTGGACAAACTTACACGGCGCGAATTGGAGGTGCTGCGCCTGGTCGCTGAAGGTCTCAGCAATCAGGAAATCGCCAGCCGCCTGATCCTCAGCGAGCACACGGTTCACCGGCATGTCTCCAGCATCCTCGGCAAGCTGGGAGTCTCGTCTCGCGCCGCCGCCGCAGCCTACGCCGCGCGCCACCATCTCCTATAACATTCCTCTCTGAATAGCCAGATCGGGCTATATGCGTCTCTCCCCCAAATAGCCAATCCAGGGGAAGACACGCCTCCCTGAGTAACCGTACACTATCAGCATCCGCTTCAAACGTTGAAGGAGGTTACGATGGTTACGGGTCAGAAAGTCAAGGGTACGGCGGCTGTTCAGGGCGAATTGTGGGGAGCGCGCGCCAGGGATTATGCGGACATCCAGGAGGGCATGACTCGCCCGCTCTTTGAAGCAGGCTTGCGGGCGCTGAATGTCGGCGCTGGCACAGTGCTTCTGGATGTCGGCTGTGGCCCGGGTATGGCAGCTCAAATCGCGGCGCAGCGCGGAGCCAGAGTCAGCGGGATTGACGCCTCGGCACCCTTTATCGCCATCGCGCGGGAGCGCACGCCGCAGGGTGATTTCCGCGTGGGTGAGATGGAAGACCTGCCGTTTGCAGACCATACGTTTGACGTGGTAACCGGCTTCAATTCGTTCCAGTATGCCGCCAGTCCGGTCAACGCCTTGAAGGAGGCGCGCCGCGTCGCCAAGCCGGGCGCGAAAGTCTTGATCGCCGTGTGGGGCAAGCCCGACCAGATGGAGTTTATGCCTGTTATCAAGGCGCTAGGCTCCCTCATGCCGCCACCGCCACCGGGCGCGCCAGGCCCTTTCGCCCTATCGGAAGACGGTGCATTGGAAACGCTTGCTTCTCAGGCCGGGCTGACTCCAGCAGCAGTGTATGATGTGGATTGCACGTTTAACTTCCCGGATCTGGAAACCGCACTTCGTGGCATGTTGTCAGGCGGCCCTGCTGTGAAGGCCGTCAACCTCGCCGGTGAGGAGCGCGTGCGTGAAGCTGTGACCAACGCGATTAGCCCTTACAGGATGGCGGACGGCAGCTGCCGCCTGGAGAATCAGTTCCGCTATCTGATCGCCACGGCTTGAGCAGGCTCCAACTTCTACATCTTCAGGTTCCGGGGCGCGGCTCAGACCCGCCCCGGAATGCCATTGGTGTGCGTCCAGTTGAGCGAATAGTATCAGCATAGTAGCGCCGCCGATTATTTCCGCAACGTCGTCGGCACCGGCCTGGAGTGTAACCGCAGCAATGAGCACAAGGAATGAGCCATGAATCCCCGACTCATCACTCATTACTCATACCTCATTACTGCCCCCTCAGAGGTCGGGATTCTCGCGCACGATCAGTGCCGCGTGCGGGTCGGCATCGCTCTCGTAGTGGTGGTAGAGGATACCGCGCACCTTAAAGCCGTTTTTAAGTTGAAAGGAAAGGGTGGGGTCTTTCAGGTCGCCGGAGACGACTTTGCGCACGTAGTCCTCGACAGAGAGGCGTTTGCGCATCTCGCCGCGATAGCCGGGCAGCATCGCGCCCGCAATCTCGCCGCGCAGCTTGAGCCGCCGCACCAGCTCGCGCCGCGCCGCGTAGAAACGATTGCCGATGCCCCGGCGGCGATAGTGCGGATGCACGCCCATGTCCGCGCCGTACAGCCACTCGCCGTCCGGCAGGTGGTTGGTCAGCCAGCCGCCGGCGACGGCCTGTAGGAAAGTATGCTGGATGTCGTCAAAGTTGAAGTTAGTGCGGAAGGTGCTGGTCGAGCCGACGACCAGCGGCTTGCCGTTGACGTTCGCTATGGCTGCGAACTGCCCTTCCGGGAAGAGGTCGAGATGCTTGCGGTACATGGCTTCCGTAAGCAGTTCTTCCTCGGTGAGCGTGGGGAAAATGCTCCGCTGGAGCGCTGCCAGCGACTTACAATGCTCAGGCCGGGTATTGGTAATTTCGACCCCAAGGGCCTCGCGTATCATGGGATTCCTCCAGTATAAACCGTTTTGGTGACTAAATACTCTTCCAGACCCTCTGGCCCGGACTCCGCGCCGATGCCGCTTTGCTTGACGCCGGCGAAAGGCGCTTCCGGCGTGGCGGGCAGCCAGTCGTTGATGCACACCATACCGTAGTCCAGCCCTTCAGACAGGCGCGCAGCGGTCTTGAGATCGTTCGTCTGCACGAACGCCGCCAATCCGTACTCGGTTGCGTTAGCCAATAGTAGAGCCTCCTCTAACTCATCGAATGGGATAATGGGCATCACCGGCCCGAAGATTTCCTCGTGATACAGCCGCATGTCAGTAGCGATGTTGGTAATGACCGTCGGGCTGTAGAAGTAGCCTTTTGGTCGGTCGGCAGGGCGCGCCCCACCTGCCAATACTTCCGCGCCGGCGGCCACCGCCTCGTTTACCATTGCTTCCACACGCTCTAACTGGCGTGCGTTGATGAGCGGCCCGGTATCGGTATCCTGCTGCAGGCCGTTGCCCAGCCGGACAGCCTTCGATGCCTCCGCAGCGCGCTCGATAAACGCCTCGGCGATCTGGCTGTGGACGAAAAAGCGCTGCGGCGCGACGCACACCTGCCCGGCGTTGCGATACTTCCACGTCACCGCCTTGCGCGCCACGTCCTCAACGTTAACATCGG
>FLYN01003665.1_pt1 | contig 9855 bp, 6 predicted proteins | sample 1122621 | NCBI WGS metagenome assembly FLYN01 (sample SAMEA4346792, study PRJEB14843) | hot springs metagenome | biome: Terrestrial Biome; feature: Habitat; material: Sediment | place: India | collected 2012-06-12 | depth 1760 m
GGCAGCCAGCGGCGGGCCGCCGGCGGTGATGAAGAGCGCGACCACTGCCAGCAGCGCCAGGCCGGCGACGCCGATGGTCTTCCAACTGGATAGGTGTTTCTGATTCATGGTTTTACTCCGTGTACGTCGTGGTAGATAGACTGGATTGGTCACACCGCGCATTGTAAGTGTGCGGTGTTAGAACCGTATATATGACGCCGGAGGCCGCGTTCTGGTTCCCTACGCCTGCCCTACGCTTCAGCGATGATTGCCGCGAGCGGCACGAATCCAGCCGCGATGGATGGAGCGCGCTTCTTCTACCGAGACGAACGCCTCCGGGTGCACCTGGCGCACGATCTTGAGCAGGTCGGGCACGTCGCGTTGGAGCAGGACGCAGCGCAGCATCGTCACCGTCCCGTCGCGGCCTTCACCCAGCGTTTCGGTAACGCCATAGCCATGCTCGCGCAGCGCCAGCGCGATGTCGTGGCCTTTGTCCGGCACAATGATAGTGGCGATCATATAGCTGGTGATGTAGCGCGATTCGATGACCATGCCCAGGTAGTTGCCGAGGGCGAAGCCGCCGCAGTAGGCCATCAGGTTCAGGAAGTTGGACAGGTCGTTGACCACGTTGGCGAACACGACGGCGAAAATCAGCGACTCGATAAATGCGACGCCGGACGCCAGCCAACGGTGCTGGTGAACCGTGACGATCACGCGCACGGTGCCGAGGGCGCTGTTGACGATGCGCAGGACAAGAATAAAGAGCGCGAGCAGAATAGCGTCCGAGGTCATAGCTGCCTTATTTAAGGAATGCGACGTCCTTCATTGTAGCGCGGAAGCCTTGTGAGGGGGGTCATGGTGACTGGCGAAGCAAGCGGGAATAGACCTGTTCCAACTGGGCGGCGACGGCATCCCAGGTGAAGCGCTCGCGCACGAGGCGGCGCGCGGCCTGTCCCATCGTCGCGCGCTTATCAGCGTTAGAGAGCAGGTCGCGCAGGGCAGCACCCAGCGGCTCAACGGCGGGTTCGACTTCAATGCCCGCACCGTAGGCAGCCACTTCCGGCAGGTGGCAGCCGGGCGAGATGATGACCGGCAGCCCCGCCGCCATCGCTTCCAGCACGACCACCGGCAGCCCCTCGCCCACCGCCGGCAGCGCCAGCACGTCCGCCGCAGCGAAGGCCGCGAGGCGGTCTGCACCGTCGAGGTAGCCAGTCAGGATGATGCGCTCGTCCAGCATCGGCTGAAGGGTTGCCAGCAGGCCTTCGTCGGGGCCGGCGATGACCAGCCGCGCGCCGGGGACATCCGCCTGCTTGAACGCCTGCGCCAGCACGTCCACGCCTTTACGCGGGTGCAGCCGTCCCATGAACAGGCACATGGGCACATCGCCCAGGCGGTAGCGGTCACGAAAAGCCTGTCGCCCTGGGAGACCGGCGTAATCGTCGGGGTCAACGCCGTTGGGGATGACATAGAAGTCGGGCGGAATGCGCCGCCTCCCGAAACGAGGCCAGAGCGTTTGAGCGACCTCGACTTCCTGCGGCGTCAGGCCGATGATTCCGTCGAAGCGCAGCGCCACCGCCGGGCTGAGCAGCCGATCCCAGGCGGCCTTCAGGCGGCTGCGGCCTGTATCTCGCGCCAGCGTGCCATGCGGGGAGAGCAGCAACGGCCTGTTCAACGCCGCTGCAACAGGCGTGACCAGCAGGTTCTCGACGGTGCGGAACTCGTGGCAGTGGACGACATCTCCCTCAGGGATGAGCGCCAGGGCGACCTGCTTCATCCCGGCAGGCGTGGAGAGATTGAGCCTGCCGCGAAGACGGGGGGAGATGTTTGGGATACGGATGACACGCACGTCATCCAGTGTTTCGCTCAGCGAGCCGGTGATGCGGGTTTCCTGATCGAGCGCGTCGGTAGTGAGGACGGTGACGACGTGCCCGCGACGGGCGAGGGCGCGCGCCATGCCCTCCACCGAACGGACAACGCCGCCGAAGGCATAGGCGGGCGCATAGTACGGCGTGACGTGGAGAATCTTCATCACGCCCAATAGTAACAGAAAAAGGGCAGGTATTGTGGACTGCCCGGTGGAGGATAAAGCTGATTGCGGGTCGCGCTAACTGACCTGGGACTGTTTGACCTTCTTCACCACGATACTGCGGTCTTCGATGCCACGTTTCAGTTCGTTGGCGTCCAGCTCGGTGACATAGCCTTCTTTGTCGAGGACCGAGACGGTAATGTCCGTTGACTGAATGACGATGCCTTCCACGACCATGCGCCCGTTCTGGTACAGGGTGATCTGTTCGCCTTTGCGCGGCCACATCAGGCGTTTGAGTATCGCGGTCATGCGCTCTCCACCTTTTTTACGTTTTTCATCAACATTTCACGGTCTATTACACTATAACGATTGTGACAGGCGAAAACGATAGCCCTATCGTCCTATGGAACTATAACAGGACAACGTAAAAACGGCGTTGGCGGCGAACTTTTACGGTTGACGCAAGTTTTCGATGCTATGATGTCGTTAATAGCACCGCTCATAAGGGGATGGCCGTGTTCGCGCTGCGCAACCAGGGGGTTTTGATATTTCGAGTCCTGCTATTATGGACGAGCTTCATACTATCATTGTTCTGGTCGCCAGTCGTTAATCCCCCTTTACTGGCTATCTGTGATCCGAATGCGGTGATGGTCAGGGCATCCGTGTCATCAAGTGGGATACAGGGAAGCAATGAATCCACTGAAGCAGTGATTTCAGGCGACGGACGTTGGATCGCCTTTAAGTCGCCCTCGAGTAATCTCGTGTTCAACGACACCAACGGCGTAAGCGACATCTTTGTATATGACCGACAGACATGTATAACTATCCGCGCTTCCGTTGCCTCGAACGGCGCAGAGGCTAACAACTGGTCTCAACTTCCCTCAATATCTGCCGACGGGCGTTTTGTCGCCTTCGAGTCAGTCGCAAGCAATCTGGTGGGCGGGGATACGAACAATGCGGGAGATGTGTTCGTCCGCGACTTACAAACCGGCTTGACGACCCGCGTCTCAGTAGCCTCCGATGGGACGCAGGCCAACGCAGGGTCATCTCGCGCGTACATCTCCGGCGATGGGCGCTACGTGGCCTTCACATCCCAAGCCACCAACCTCGATGGTTTACCCATCCTTGGATCGGTGGATGTTTTTGTACATGACCGGCAGACCGGCCAGACCACTCGTGTCTCGGTGTCCTCCAGCGGCCTGGATTCAAACAATTCCGCATATAGCACAGCGATTACGGCCGACGGTCGCTACGTGGTCTTTGTTTCAACGGCAAGTAATCTGGTGAGTGGGGATAGCAATAACGACGCAGATGTCTTTGTCCATGACCGACAAACCGCAACGACCACGCGTGTTTCCGTTGCTACGGGAGGGATACAGGGAAACGGAGGGTCTGGCAATCTTGCAGCCGACATTTCGGACGATGGGCGCTATGTGGCCTTTCCCTCAACAGCAAGTAATCTGGTGAGCGGCGACACCAACAATATGGAGGATGTCTTTGTTCATGACCGCCAGACGGGGGAAACCACCCGTGTCTCCGTGACTTCAAGTGGCAACCAGGGCAGCACCACATCATTTTATCCCGTAATGTCGGCGAATGGTCGCTTCGTCGCATTCTCGTCCTTCAGCAGTCTGGTGAGCGACGACACCAACAGCAATTTCGACATCTACGTGCGTGATCGCTGGTCAAGCACTACGCTGCGCGTCTCGACTGCCGCCAACGGCACTCAGGGAAATGGGTCGTCTAGTCACCCAACGATATCTGATGATGGCCGCCTGGTTACCCTTTGGTCGCAAGCATCGAACCTGGTTACGGATGATACCAACGGCCATTTTGATGTGTTTGTCACCCACCTCCCACTTTCGACGGTGAATAACCCCAACAACACCAACGATGGTTTGTGTGACTCAGCGCATTGCAATCTGCGGGAAGCTATCCTGACCGCAAATTCAAGAACAGGCGTTCACATTATTGACTTCAATCTCGCCGGCGCTGGCCCGCACACCATCCAGCCGGGAGACGGCGGCCTGCCCCCTATTACCGATCCGGTGATTATTGACGGTACTACCCAGCCGGGCTATGCGGGAACGCCCCGTATCGTGATTGACGGCAGCTTGGCCGGGCTTGCCAATGGCCTGTGGATTTCGGGCGGCAACAGCACTGTGCGCGGGCTGGCAATCGGCAACTTCGTGGGAGCAGGCATCCTGCTGGACACGGGCGGGAACAATGTCATCGAGGGCAACTACATCGGCACGAACGCAGCCGGCACGGCGGCGCAGGGCAACCGCGACGGGGTGTACATCTTCAACTCAGCTAACAACCGAATTGGTGGGACGGCGATGGGTACACGCAACGTCATCTCCGGCAATACGGACGACGGCGTGAACCTGGAAGGCAGCGGCTCGACGGGCAACCAAATTCATGGCAATTACATCGGGACGACGGCGAGCGGCTACGACGCGCTGGGCAATCAGGGCGATGGGATTAAGATCAGCGCTACATCGAGCAATAACATGATTGGCTGGCAGCTGTTGAATATCATCGCGTTCAATGTCGGACGAGGCATTTACATTGAAGGGCCAGGGGCCGGCGCGACTGGCAACGCGATCCTGTCCAATTCGATTCTCTTGAACGGCGGCCAGGGAATCGGCCTGGGGAACGATGGAGTAACGCCAAACGATCACCTGGATGCCGATGCTGGGCCAAACAATCTGCAAAATTACCCGGAATTGCAGCGCGCCGTCGCTAACGTCATCTCCACCACGATTACAGGCACACTCAACAGCGCTGCTAATACTTCGTATCGAATCGAGTTTTTCCAGAGCGCGAGCTGCGACGGGGCAGGTTATGGTGAAGGCGAGTCGTTCCTGGGGGCGACTAGCGTGACCACCAACGGCAGCGGCGGTGCATCGTTCACTTTTACACCCCCGTTTACTCTGAATGTAGGTCACAAGATCACGGCGACGGCAACCAACATGGTCACCAATGACACGTCCGAGTTCTCTGCGTGTGTGACCGTCAGCCCACCCAGCGCCGATCTGTCGGTAACGCAAACGGATGCGCCCGATCCCATCGCCTTTGGTGGGCAAATCACCTATACCATCACCGTCACCAACCATGGGCCAGATGCGCTCACGACAACCACGCTGACGGACGATTTGCCGGAGAGCAACTTCGTCTCCGCCACGCCCACCCAGGGAGACTGTTCGCAGTCGGCGGGAATCGTCACGTGCAACTTGGGCGGCATTGCAAGTGGGGCGAGCGCTACTGTTACCGTTGTTATCCAGGGCGGGCTTGGCCCGTCGCTGGCGAATGTGGTTAGCGTAAGCGGCAATCTGACCGACCCTAACCCGGCCAACAACTCTGATACAGAGACGACAACCATCCTTGCGACGGCAACGCTCACCTATACGCCCAGCAGCACGCCCACGCCGCTGACCGCGACGCCAACGGCGACCAACACCCTGCCGCCTGCGCCGCCGGCCTTTGTCCAGGCAACGCTGGCGCCGAGTAACTCGCCCGTTCCACCGCCGACGCAGACCCCCAGCCCAATACCGACGGCAACACATACCGCCTATCTGGTCGCAACACCGACGGCGACGCCGACGCCGCCCCCATCCCCGCCGCCATTAGGCCCATAAACCGTAGGATGGCGGGATATGCAAGGCTATTGCAAGCTTATAAGAATACAAGTTATACGGCAGAATGATTGCTGCCTCGATTTTCGACGTGCGCACCACCGCCACACTCAACACATGGGGGAGCGACTGGATGCAAATCCACAAAAGCGCCAGGCTCATCCTGATTCTGGCTGTATTGATTCTCGGCCACATAAGCGTGCGAGTCGGCGCGCAGGGCGATGCAACGCCGCCTATCCTGGTCATTACCAACGCAACCGCGCCGAACAAATACGGAGGCTACCTGGGGGAGATTCTGCGCGCCGAGGGGCTGAACAGCTATGATTCGATAGACATCCTGGGTGTAAATGCCAGCCTGCTCGCACCCTACAAAGTCGTCATCCTGGCGCAAACTCCGCTGACGAGCGCGGAGGCGCTCACGCTGCGAAACTATGTCGTCGGGGGCGGCGCGCTGATTGCCATGCGACCTGACACTCAGATCGCCGACCTGTTTGGGCTGGGCGCGCCGGCAGGGGCGCAGCCCAACGGCTACTTGCAGATCAACACCGGCGCTGTGGTCAACGGCCAGACTCCCGGGTTCGGGCTTGCTTCGCAAACGCTGCAAATTCACGGCGAGATTGACCGTTACAGTACGCTGCCCGGCGCGGTCATCCTCGCCCAACTGTATAGCAACGCGACCACTGCGACCTCGTATCCGGCGGTGGTGAGCAGCGCCAGCGGCACAGCTTTCGCCTTCACCTACGATTTGCCGTCCAACATTGTGTACATGCGCCAGGGGAATCCGGCAAACGCCAACGTGGATACGGATGGGGACGGCGTGCTGCGCACAATTGATCTTTTTCAAACGACAGGGGGCGGCGCGCCCTGGGTGAATCGTGACCGCATTCCCATCCCCCAGGCGGACGAGCAGCAGCGGTTGTTCGCCCGGCTGGTGCAGCAGGCGGTCAGCGCGTCTCATCCTCTGCCACAGTTGTGGTATTTCCCCGGCACAGCGAAGACGATGTTGATCTCGACGGGCGATGCACACGCCAACCCACTGTCCTGGCACCAGGACATCATCAACGTTTTCAATACCTACGGCGCGAAAATCACCTTTTACCTCAGCATCGCCAGCCAGCCAGATGACATGACCGTGCAGCTCTGGCGCAGCCAGGGGCACGATGTAGGTATCCACCCGTATGCGTATCACAACGATTCGTATGATCCCTACGACATTGAAAATCTCGACGAGGGATATACCGTTTATAGTACGTGGTTTGACCTGACGTTCAGCAACGCGCCCTCCCTGACGGTACGCCATCATCAGGTCGCCTGGCTGGGCTGGACCGACGCCGCCGAAATTGCTGCGAATCATGGCTATCGGCTGGACACGAATTTCTATCACTGGGGGTCATGGTTACAGAAATCCGATGGAAGCTGGCCGCATGGTTACATCACGGGCAGCGGCCAACCGATGAAGTTTATCCGAGATGACGGCGCAATCCTGCCATATTTCCAGCAGCTCACCCAACTGGTGGACGAACAACTGCTCACGGGCTTTTACGAGAACCTGGACACGACTCAGGCGGTGGCTGTTGCCCGGCAACTGATTGACGCCAGTCAGGCGGGGGATTATGCCGCCTTGATGAACCAGATACACGTGGACTACCGCGCGCTGGGCTGGGTTCAGGGTATGCTGGCCTACGCGCACAGCCAGGGCGTACCATCCTGGAACGCCGCGCAGTGGCTTACATTTACGGACACGCGCTATGCGACCAACTACAGCAATATCGCCTGGAACGGGGTAACGCTGACGTTTCAGATCAACGGGCCTGCCACCCCTGGCATCTACCTGACCACCATGCTTCCGCTCAGCTATAACGGTCAGGGCGTCCAGTCGCTCAGCGTAGACGGCCTGCCGGCGACCTACAGCGTGCAGACGATCAAGGGGGTGGAGACCGTATTCGTGAGCGTGCCCGCCGGCAACCACACGTTTAGTGTCGTCTACCAGGGCCCGGTGCAAACGCCCACGCCCACGTTCACGCCGACGGCGACCAGCACCCCGACGCAGACGCCGACTAATACACCGACAGCGACCTATACGCCGTCGGTCACCTGGACGCCCAGCAGCACTTCGATGCCGACGCTCTCGCCGACAGCATCCAACACGCCGCTGCCTGTGCCGCCACCGTTTACCGCCGCGCCAACGCTGACGCCAAGCGCGACGCCCAGCCCACTGCCCACGCTGACGCCGACCCCTGTTCCGACGGCGACGCACACGGCGTATCTGGAGCCCTCGCCGACGGCGACCTATACGCCGCTGCCTTCGCCGCCGCCGTTTGGGTAGGCTTTTCAGGCAGTTGGCAAGCTGTCTATATTTGCTCGAAGGAATAGCCCCACAATTCCATTGCGTCGGCGATGATGGATAACGTGCCGACGATGAGAATCGTGCCGCCTGCGCCGGCGCGGGCTTTCGCCTGCTCGACGGCAGCTTCCAGCGTGGGAGCATGGGTTACGTCGTCGTTGTACCGGCGCGCGACGGCCAGCGCTGTATCTTTGTCGAGGAAATGCAAGCGGGGATTGCGCCGGGTTTCGGTGAGAATGACCGCCTGGCTGATCTTGCCCAGTTCCTCGTAGACGCCTTCGTAGTCCTTCTCGTCGGGGACGCCAAGAATGGAGATCACCGGCTCGGCCAGGTAGTCGTGCAGGCTGCTCACCAGCAGCGCCGCCGACTCACGGTTGATTGCGCCGTCTACATAAACTGCGGGGTTATCCTGTAGTTTTTGCAGGCGACCCGGCCAGCGGACATCGGCCAGCCCGGCGCGAATGCGCTCGATGTATTCCGGCGAGCCATGCGAGACTCCTGCCAGCCGCCCGTGCATGTTGCCCGCGCCAATCACCGCCAGCGTCGCGTTCGGAATCTGGTAGCGTCCGATCAACGATACGGTGACCTCGCCATAGCGTCCCAGTTCCATGCGAATGCCGTTGTCTGCCGGGCCAAGATACCGTCCCATGTCCGCCGGGGCAATCCAGTTGAACTCCGCCCCTACCGCGTCCGCCTCGGCCTGGAGCACATCCAGCACTTCGGGGGCTTGCGGCACGCTGTAGGCGTAGCTGTACGGCTTGATGATGCCCGCCTTGTGCCAGGCAATACGCGCCAGCGTCGGCCCCAGGTAATCGGGGTGCTCCAGCATAATCGGCGTGAACAGCGACAGATTGTTGGGGACAACCGCAATGTCGTCATAGCGCCCGCCGCGTCCCACTTCGAGCACCGCCGCGTTGACGCCCTGCTCGTCGAACCAGCGCAGCGCAATCGCCAGGAAAATCCCCTGCGGGCTAAAGTAGCGCTTCTCACCGAGAGTCGCTTCGATGGCATCAATCTCTGGCTCAAGCTCCGACAGAATACGCGTGAGATCGGCTTCGGGAATCGCGCGCCCGTTGACGCGAATCCGCTCGCGCCAACTGACGAGATGGGGGCTGGTGATCGCGCCGACGGTGTGGCCGAGGTGTTGCAGCAGCCTGGCGGTGATGACCGTTGTCGAGCCTTTGCCCTTGCTGCCTGTAACGACGGCGTATTCACGGGGCGTCGCCAGCAGATGATGAGCCGCCAGCAGCCGTCGAGTCGGGGCAACGTCGCGCGTGTCCTCGTCGAGGCCGCGCGGCTCGCCGCGCAGCTTGCGCAGCGAGCGGAAGATGTAACTGATGGCTTCAGCTTCGTTGGCGAAGGGCATGGCAGCAGTCGTCCCAAAATCGGCAAGCGATGCTATGATTATAGGCGGTTTGGCGTCCCTAACGTAAGGTACAGCCCTGTGCCGCATCCCAATATTGCGCCGCCGGACGCTGGAAGCATCCGGCTACCAGGAAACAAGCACCCTGAAGGGTGCTCAGTTCAGCGCAAAGTGCACCTTTTAGCCTGCTTCAGCCGGCTTCGCTTTACAGTTAGCCGGAGGGCTTTTAGCCTCCGGCGACAATATTCATTTATCGCTCTGGTTATTGTGTCAGGATTATTGTCCGCCTGCAATCTCTCGACGCAAACACAGAGTGCTGCGCCAACGTCTGCACCTGGCAGCTCGCCGGAAAACCTGACCGTTGTCTGGGTTGAACAGGGGCATCTGGTCGCGTGGCAGGCAGGCATGAACGAGCCGCGCCGGATTGCCAGCGGCGGTGTGATTCGCCCATACATCGCGCCGGACGGCCAGCACGTCGTCTTCACGCGCGGGCCGCAGGGCGCGC
>FLYN01000075.1_pt1 | contig 9841 bp, 6 predicted proteins | sample 1122621 | NCBI WGS metagenome assembly FLYN01 (sample SAMEA4346792, study PRJEB14843) | hot springs metagenome | biome: Terrestrial Biome; feature: Habitat; material: Sediment | place: India | collected 2012-06-12 | depth 1760 m
TTCTCACATCCGCAGCAAGGCAAGTACAGCCGACCTGCCGGTGATACTTATATCGGCGCTGTCGGAGGTGGAGGACATCGTACAGGGGTTGAAGTTGGGCGCTAATGACTACATCACTAAGCCTGTCGAAATTGACCTGATGCTCGCCCGTGTCGAAACCCAACTCGCGCTGAAGCGGTTGCAGGATGAACGCAAGCAGCACATCGTAGAGCTTCAGGCTGCCCATGAGATGAAAGACCGCTTCCTGCAAATGGCTTCCCATGATCTCAAGGGGCCGCTGGGCAATATCGCAATGGCGCAGTTCCTTCTACGCAAGCTATTACAGGATAACGCCGATGGCCTCCAACTACTCGACCTAGTAGCAGATGTTGTCGAGAATATGGAACATGTAATTAAAGACTTTCTCGACACGGCTGCATTACAGAGCGGACGGATGGATCTCCACGTAGAAAATGTACCAGTAGATGAATTGATCTTCAGCATCCTGGGGCAGTACCAGTTTATCGCTCAGAAGAAAGAGATCGAACTCCATGTGCTTGCTGCTCACGGAATGATTAGCGCAGACCGCGAGCGAGTGACACAGGTGTTGAACAATCTCATCAGCAATGCCATCAAGTACAGCCCGCGCGGGAGCACCGTGACTCTTTGGACGGAGCTACAAGCCCATTCTGTGCGCATCTGTGTCTCTGACCAGGGGCCAGGGATACCAGCCGAGGAGCGAGGTCGCCTTTTCACTCAGTTTGGCAAGCTGAGCACGCGCCCCACCGAAGGCGAAAACAGCACAGGATTAGGCCTCTGGATTGTAAAACATCTCGTGACGTTGCTTAACGGCCAGGTTGGAGTGGAATGCCCCCCCGAAGGCGGCTCGATTTTCTGGATTGAACTCCCTGCCCCAGCTTACAGTCCAGAGGAAGGCGCGGCGCTGCTGGCCGGCTAACGCTTGCCGCCCCGAACGCGCGCGTCACCTACGCGCCGCGTGATTCCCAGATTATCCAGGTGTTCCAGCAGGCCAATCGCATACTTGCGGCTGGTATGAAACGCATCGCGCAGCGCGGCTGCTGTAACATCGCCTGTGTCGTCAATCATTTCCAGCGCCGCCGCCACCATCTTTTCGTACGCCTGTCGCCCGAAAATCACATCTGACTGCACGTGCACAATTTCGCCAAGCTCGATCAGCGCGTGCAATACGTCTTCACCCACTATCAGGGCCGCCTGGGTGTAGGACGGCGGCATGTAAGGGTCATTCAACATCTGCTGCAACAACTGTTGAATGCGCGCCTGCTGCGCCTGGGTAAAGCGAATCTCATGACTGGCAAGCCGAATCATCGCTCCTTGCGCCACAATTTCACTTTGTCCATCCAGCAAGGCGTCAAGCGTTGCGTGTTTCACGCCCAGGCGGCTACGCAGTTGCTCGCGCGGCATTCCCACACGCAGCGGCTCAGACTGGTGAAACGCGCGCAGTTCCTCGACCATGCGATGGATCATCTGCTGCCAAGCATCCGTTGAAAGAAACACGCCGTCCGGCAGCGCCCACAACAGCCCTTCGCTTAAGGCGCTCTGAATTGCTGCATTCAGCTCTTCATCCGGGTAGCCTGTGAGCTTCTGCAATTCCTGTCGTCTGACCGGCTCGGAGCGGTGCGCGGCCTGCGCGACTCGCTGAGCCGGAGTTCCCTGCATCCGCGTTTGTAACTGCTGGATAACCTGGGGCTGGAAGCGGCGCCAGCGGCGTCCCGGCTGCGGATTCACGACCACACCGCCCCCAATTGTTATCGCTGGCGATGGGTAGCGAAGGATAAAGCGATCTCCCTGCGCAAGCACCAGTGGCTTCTCCAGCCGGATTTGCAGCCAGCCCTCCGCGCCCGGCGGCAGCACCTCGTCACCCAGCAAACGCACACGAGCTAACGATTCGGCAGCGCCGCTAAAGAACTTCACTTCGGCGTTATGCTTCAGGGAACGAGGCGCATCGCTAAGATGACGAAAGCTCACGTCTACCAATAGCGTTGGTTGCAATTGACCTGGATAGCTCAGGACGTGGCCGCGTTCGATGGACTTCTTGTCAATGCCGGCGATATTCACTGCCACGCGGCTCCCTGGCTGAACCGACTCCACCGTTTGTTTATAGCTTTGCAAGCCACGAATGCGCCCTTGTAGACCAGCAGGCTGTATCTCCACTTCATCGGCCACGCGCAGCGTTCCGCCTAGCAGCGTACCCGTGACTACCGTTCCAAAGCCGCTGATGGTGAACACGCGATCAATCGGTAGACGTGGATGGCGATAATCTATACGTGCAGGCATATCGGCCAGCAAAGCCCCCAGCTTTTCGACAAGTTCAGCCAGACCGACGCCCGTGTGTGCGGAAACGCGTACAATGTCCGCGCCTGCCAGCGTCGTGCCTTCCGTAATTTCGAAGATGTCCTGCTCGACAAGATCGAGCCAGTCGGGGTCATCCACCAGATCTATTTTTGTCAGTACAATCAGGCCGTTCTGGATCGAAAGCAGGTCGAGAATGGCGAGATGCTCTCGTGTCTGCGGCATCACCCCTTCGTCAGCAGCAATGACCAGCAAAACGGCATCAATACCGCCGACGCCAGCCAGCATATTCTCGATGAAATCCCGGTGTCCGGGCACGTCCACAATTCCCAGCGTCTCGCCGTTGGGCAGCGTCAGCCAGGCGAAGCCCAGGTCAATCGTCATCTGACGCGCCTGTTCTTCCGCCAGCCGGTCAGGGTCAATGCCAGTCAGCCACCTGACCAGCGTGGATTTGCCATGATCTACGTGGCCTGCCGTCCCGACAACACGCATCGTCAGCCGTTAGTGCCGTTGCCTGAGGCGATGGGCGTGAAGCTCGTGCCCGTGTCGAACTCCAGCAGCAACGCCTGATAACGCTCACGGTAAAGTTGGGCGCGGGCGCGTTCCATGTTCCACAGCCGAGTCAGGCTATCCTGGATGGGAGGGAACATCGCTTGCAATTCAGAGAGACGCTGGACGAATCGCTCGAACTCCTGGTCGTGGTTGCGCCACACCTCGTCATTCGAGATGGTAAACTGCTTCCACCGCTTCTGGTCATCCGAAGTCCAGTCGTTCCATTCCTGGCGGAAGCGCTCCTCACTGAACCGCTGCATTTCCGCGACTTCGTTGATACGCCGCTCCAAACGGTCTCCAATACGCTCAAAGTCGTCAATAATTTTCTTCATGGCGCGATAGGCTTCCGCCCAGGTTTCAAAGCGCTCCAGGTTTTGCTGCATGATGCTGTCCTGCTCGCCGAAGCGTTTCACCAGGTCGCCAATCTGCTGGTCGCGCTGTTGCAACAGGAGGGTTTGCTGGTCAATAAACTGCTGGATTTGTTCGCGGCGCTCCCGCTCGCTATTGACGACATCCTGAATCCGACGCTCATTGCGCAGCGCCAGGTCTTCCAGCAGAGTCAACTTCGGACGGATGGCGTCAATCTGCTTCTGCACTTCGGGCAATTCGGACTGCACTTCCGAGATGCGCCGGGCGTCCTGTCGCCGCTGCTCCTCAAGGAAGGAGAGGCGACGATCAGGCTCTTCGAACCGCTTGCTCAAATCCTCGACTCGCTGTTGCAGCATCGCCACCGCAGCGGCCAGCCGATCACGCTCCTGATGGTGCGCCGGCAGTTCGGTCAACTGGCGCTCCAGGCGGTTGACGATGTCGGTGACCTCGCGCAGCGGTCGGGAAAGCTGCTCGCGCGCCAGTTCGTTGCGGCGCTCCGCCTCACGCTCAGCAGTCAACCGCTTGGACTCGGCGTTCTCGATCAACTGCTGCATTTCCTTGCGGAGCTGCTCAAGCAGGTCGCCATCGCGGCCATTGGGCGCAAGCTGAGTGCGAATCACCGTCTGGTCGGACTCCAGGCTGTTGAGACGACGAGTAAGCGTATCTATCGTGTCCTGCTGCTGCGCCAGGCGTTCCTCTAATGTCGCAATGGTGGCTTTGTCCCGGCGGCGTTCTTCGTCCAGCCATTCGATCAGGCGCGCGGCCTGGTTGATGTCCATAATACCCCTCCTGTGAAGCAGACGCCTCACGTCCTTGAACTGGCAGTTTCCGATTATAGCACATGGGGGACGGCATCCCCCAAAAGTCCTGGTGCAGGCTGCGTCGAGAGCGCCGGTATCCGCCGCCGCCGTCGCATATTTTTTCGCGGCGGGAACAGGCGAGCCAGCCGCCGAATCGTACTGGTTTCCCGCCGTTCTTCGGCGGCAAGGGGGCGGTCTGCCTTAAAGAGGAAACCTTCTTACATCGGCAAACGTTTCCCTCATGATTCGCCGTGAGGGGTGTGCGGCGGTGGAAGTTTCCCTCACCATTTGCTGAGGTTCGGGAACGCTGCGGCAGATTCAAATGTTAAGCTGCACAGCCAGACATCATTTAAGTCAGCCATGCCACTGGCGCTGCTCAATGCCATAACAGCACAGATTTTCTAGTCTGTGGTGAACATTTGTACGAACATCTGGTAACATTTTCACGCAGGACTGGATAAATTTGATCACACGGCTATACTCGTTTCCCGAATTCAGGAGAACAGCCCTTTGCCGCCAACTGACCGCTTCGTCGCCGAAGTCACCTTTTATGTCCGGTACGCCGAAACCGATGCAATGGGTATCGTGCATCACGCCAGCTACATCGTCTACTTTGAGGATGGACGGGTCAACTACTCGCGGCAGCGCGGCAGCGACTACGCCAGTTTTGAGCGCAGCGGCCTGTATCTGACCGTCGCCGAGGTCAACGCGCGCTACCTCAAGCCAGCCCGCTTCGGCCAGCGGCTTACCACACGATGCTGGATTGCGGAAATGAAAAGCCGGGCGCTGACCTTCAACTACGAGATCGTAGACGCGGACAGCGGCGAGCTACACGTTACCGGCTACAGCAAGCATATCTGCATCACGCATGACGGACGGGTTACGCTGCTGCCTGAAAGCTGGCGCAGGTGGGATAGAACGTGACGGTTTGACATGCTACTCGCGTGACTCTATACTTAAGACAATGATAATCGAATAGTGATTTGATTATTGGAGATGTTAGTATGGTTACCTATGCTGATCGTCCCTGGACGAAACGCTACGATCCGGGCGTCCCCGCAACGCTAGAACCCTACCCCAACAAGGTGCTTCACGATTTCCTGCGTGAAGCCGCCCAGAAATCCCCGAATAACGTCGCCCTCCTCACGCAGCTTAAAGCGCCGCTGGTTGGCCGACAGGCTCATCCCACCACTTATGGCGAACTAGACCGCAGTTCGGATGCCCTGGCAGCGGCGCTGGTGGACATGGGGCTGAAGAAAGGGGATCGGGTGGTGCTGGTCATGCCCAACTGCGTGGCGTTTGTCATCAGCTACTACGCAGTGCTCAAAGCGGGCGGCGTGGTATCTGCCGCCAACCCCACCTACCCCCCCGACAAGCTGCAATTCCAGATCAATGACTCAGGGGCTGAGTACGCCATCACCCTGAGTCTGTTTTACAAGACGATCCAGCAAATCCGCGCCAACACCCGGATCAAGACCGTCATTGTTACCAATATCAAGGAATATTTTCCGCCAGCCATCAAGCTGCTGTTCACGCTGGCGCGCGAAAAGAAAGAAGGCCACCGAGTCGAGCTTCAGGCAGGAGATCATTTTCTTCAGGACTTGCTCAAGAAATATGACGGACGCAAGCCCAACGTGCAGGTTACGCCGGAAGACCTGGCAATCTTCCAATATACCGGCGGTACAACGGGCGTTTCCAAAGCGGCGATGGCGACGCACAAAGCGCTGGTCGCCAACATGCTGCAAATGCAAGCCCCACTTTCGGTAGACAACGTGCCAGGCACATCGGAAGTCCTGCTGGGCGCGATTCCGATGTTCCACTCGTTCGGCATGGTGGCCGTGCTCGGCTTCGCTGTCTCTATTGGGGCAAAAGTTGTGCTGGTGCTCAACGCGCGCGACATTGACGACGTACTAGGCGCAATCCATACGTTCAAGCCGACGCTGTTTCATGGCGTCCCCGCGCTCTACAATGCCATCAACAATCACCCAGATGTTAAATCGGGCAAAATCAGCCTGAAATCTATCCGCGCCTGCATCAGCGGCTCTGCCCCGCTTCCGCCCGCTACTAAGGAGGAGTTCGAGCGTTTGAGCGGGGCAAAGTTGATTGAGGGCTTTGGTATGAGCGAAGCGCCTACTGCCAGTCACGTTAACCCCTTGCGCGGCGAAAACCGCACCGGCTCGATTGGGCTGCCACTACCGGATATGGACATGCGCATTGTCAGCCTGGACGATGGCGAAACGGATGTCCCGGTTGGAGAAGTCGGCGAGCTGCTGATGTCCGGGCCACAGTTAATGGTCGGCTATCATGGAATGCCGACGGAGACGGCCAACGTGCTGCGTGAGAAGGACGGCAAGATGTGGCTGTACACGGGCGACATTGCCCGTATGGACGAGGACGGCTACTTCTACATCGTTGACCGCAAAAAGGACATGGCGCTCATCGGCGGTTTCAACGTGTACCCCAACGTCGTCGAAAAAGTCATTAAAGACCACCCTGCCGTGCTGGAAGTCGGCGTGGCGGCTGTCCCCCACCCGGAGAAACAGGGGCAGGAAGCGCTCAAAGCCTGGGTGGTGCTCAAGGAAGGTCAGGCGGCAACCGAAAAGGATCTTATTGACCACTGTTCCCAGCATCTCGCGCGGTACGAAGTGCCCACGCGATTCGCGTTCGTCAAAGAACTGCCCAAGACCACCGTCGGCAAGACTTTAAGGCGCGAACTGGTGCAGATGGAACTGGCCGAGCGCGAGAAGGCCGCCAACCAACAGGCAACCGTTTGAGTGATTGACCGGGGAGCGAACTGGCAATGGTTACTTACGCGGAGCGTCCCTGGCTCAAGCATTACGATGCAGGCGTGCCCCACAGTCTGGAGCCATATCCCGACAAGGTGCTGCACGACTACGCCCGCGAGGCTGCGCAGAACTTTCCGCACAAGCCAGCGCTGGTAACCACCTCGAAAGTTCCCGGTTTGGGGCGGCAAACGGCTACCGTCACGCACAGAGAGCTGGACAGGCTCTCCGACGCGCTGGCCGCAGGGCTGATAGACGTGGGGCTGAAGAAGGGTGATCGCGTCGCTATCATCCTGCCCAACGTTACGGCCTTCGCTATCAGTTATTACGGCGTGCTCAAGGCGGGCGGGGTCGTGGTCGCCACCAATCCCACCTACCCGCCGCCAAAGATGCAGTTCCAGATCAACGACTGCGACGCGGAAATCGTCATCACGCTCAGCCTGTTTTACAACGTCGTCAAGCAGATTCAGCCGCAGACAAAGGTCAGGACGGTTATCGTCACCAACATCAAAGAATACTTCGCGCCTGTCGCCAAGTTTCTGTTTACGCTGGCGATGGAAAAAAAGCGCGGGCATCGCATCGAGAAGCTGCATCCGGGCGACCACTGGTTTCAGGATGTGCTCGCGCGCTATGCCGGCCAGAAGCCAGACGTGAAGGTGATGCCGGATGATCTGGCGCTGTTCCAGTACACCGGCGGCACGACAGGCGTCTCCAAAGGCGCGATGGCAACGCACCGCGCGCTGGTAGCGAACCTGCTGCAATCACGCGCCTGGACCGGGGGCGACGCATTTAAAGACATTGACCGCAGCGAATTGATCTATCTGGGCGCGATTCCGTTGTTCCACTCCTATGGTCTGATTGTGATGCTCAACCAGGCGACTGCCACCGGCGCGCGCATTGTGTTGATCCCCAACGCCCGTGACACCGACGAAGTGGTAGACGTGATTCATCATTACAGACCGAACATCTTTCTGGGCGTCCCGGCTCTATTTAACGCCGTCAACAACCATCCCAGAGTAAAGTCGGGCGAAGTGCGGCTGGACTGTTTCATCTTCTGTTCCAGCGGGGCAGCGCCCCTTCCTCAGGCAACCAAGCGCGAATTTGAAGGATTGAGCGGCGCGGTCATCACCGAGGGCTTTGGCATGAGCGAAGCGCCTACTGCTTCCATTTCCAACCCCATTTCAGGCGAAAACCGCCCTGGGTCAGTCGGCCTGCCCTTCCCCGACATGGATATGCGTATTGTCAGTCTGGACGACGGCGAAACGGAAGTGCCCGTCGGCGAAATTGGCGAACTGGTGATGGCTGGCCCGCAGTTGATGGTCGGCTATCACGGAATGCCGACGGAGACGGCCAACGTCCTGCGCGAGAAGGACGGCAAGATGTGGCTGTATACGGGGGACATTGCCCGCATGGATGAGGACGGCTACTTCTACATTGTTGACCGCAAAAAGGACATGGCGCTGATCGGCGGTTTCAACGTGTACCCGAGCAATATCGAGAAGGTGTTGAAGGAACATTCGGCTGTGCTGGAGGTGGGCGTCGCAGCTATCCCTCATCCTGAAAGGGCCGGCGAGGAAACGCTGAAGGCCTGGATTGTGTTACAGCCCGGCCAATCCGTGACCGAGCAAGAACTGATCGCCCATTGCTCCAAATTTCTGGGCGGCTATGAAGTGCCAAGACGATTCGCTTTTGTGCCAGAACTGCCGAAATCCGCTGTCGGAAAAACGCTCCGCCGAGAACTGATTCAGATGGAAATGGCCGAACAGGAAAAAGCCGCCAGCGCTCAGGCGGTATAATTGGCGCTACTGCACTTCTAAAGTGTCAGCTGATTCCGCCGGGTCAGGCAGGTAGTAGCCCCGGTAGAAGGCGCGCGCCGGCCCGCGATTGAGATACCACACGACGTATAACGACACCAGAACGCTCAAACCGAACTGACCACAAGACACCGAATTCATCAGCCCGTCGAGCGAGGAGAAGCCCTGGGATAGCTCGGGTTGCGCGAGCCCCTGGATAATGGTGGCCAGCAGCGAGAGCAGCGTTAACGCGACGACGGCGGCCAGCATGATGTACCGAATGAATGGTGGACGGCCAATCCAGGCGAATACCGCAATGACGAGAAAGGCAAGACTCACCAGCACTTGAATAATCAAATTGACTGGAGGAATTCCCATAAAGTCGCCGCCCATCGCAATCGGCTCCAGCCCGCTGAAATCCAGATTTTGGAAATGCTGCTGAACCAGGAGAACCATTCCCACCATCCCCAGTGGGAACAGTGAAAACAGCATTACGCTGGCAATAATGGCTAATGATACACCAAGCGGGCGTCCTGGTCGTTCCATAGCTCCTTCTCCATTCATCCTGTTGGATACAGATAATAGCAATATCGGCTCAATTTGTGCGCTTTTGTAAGTCTTAACTACGCAATCATTAGCAAACCTGCTATAAACTATGATATAATCCTTATAATGCACCTTACCTAACTTCTGCTACCTGGGATACTCCCATGAAACTGCACGACTTGATTAATGAATCCTTTGCGACTTTTCAAGAGCAGTCTCCCCATTCGCGCGTGATCTTGCTGCATCCACGCAGCCGCTACCGTTCCGTACTGGTGGCAAAGCTCATCAACGAGGCCGACCTGAATGTATATTACTATGCAATGGGTCCGGATGATATTAACGTTCAGTCCTTTATCACCGGCATCACGCATGACCTCGCCAACCAACACCCAACGTTTGGGCGTCATATCAACACCTTACCTCAGGGTGAAGCCGACAACTTTGAGCGTCTGCTGAAGGCGTTCGCCGACGACTTAGCCGAACTGAGCGATAGACCGTATTTGCTCATCCTCGACGAATACGACCGCAGCGACAGCGCCGACGACGTGCAGATGTTTGTCGAGCGTCTCATCGAGCTTTTGCCTGAAAACTGCCGCCTCGTCATTAACAGCCGCACCCTTCCCCGGCTGCCCTGGGTATCGCTTATCGCGCAAAAAGAGGCGGTGCTGCTGGAGGACGATCATCTCAT
>FLYN01022054.1_pt3 | contig 9828 bp, 8 predicted proteins | sample 1122621 | NCBI WGS metagenome assembly FLYN01 (sample SAMEA4346792, study PRJEB14843) | hot springs metagenome | biome: Terrestrial Biome; feature: Habitat; material: Sediment | place: India | collected 2012-06-12 | depth 1760 m
TGGACTGGCGCATATTCCACGCTTCACCGAGGGCGTGGATGCAGGTCAGCTTGTCGAGATCATACTTTACCGCCCTCTTGAAACCATCCGCCAATCCATCCTGGCGATGGGCAGCCACGACCCGATGCTCGATCTCTTAGGACAGTTTCTCGCCACTCATCATCCCGGTTATCGCCTCGCGTCGGCGCACGTCGGCTCCCTGGGAGGGCTGATCGGCCTGCGGCGCAAGGAAGCTCACCTGGCCGGGATTCACCTGCTGGACCCACAGACAGGCGATTACAACATCCCATATGTCCAGCAGTATCTCTCGAACGAAGCGGTGCAGCTCGTTACGTTCGCGTACCGCGAACAGGGGCTAATTGTGGCGAAGGGCAATCCGCTGGACATTCAGTCGTTGGACGACTTGCCGCGTGTACGCTACGTCAACCGGCAGCGAGGCGCAGGCACGCGCGTGCTGCTCGACTATGAACTGGAAAAGCGGGGCATTGACCCTGCAAGCATCAACGGCTATGACCGCGAGGAATACACACATCTGGCCGTCGCGGCTGCGGTGGCGTCAGGGGTAGCCGACTGCGGATTGGGCGTGCGCAACGGGGCTATAGCCATGAATCTGGATTTCATCTCCGTTGGTTGGGAACGCTACGATCTGGTCATCCCGTCCGAACACCTGAGGCATCCGGGCGTACAGGGCGTACTCAATATCCTTCATGATAACGAGTTTCGTCAGGCGCTCGCGGCGCAGCCCGGTTATGACGCGCGCGAAACCGGCAAAGTTCAGTATGTCTCGTGACCATATTCTGCTCCGCTTCTACAGCAAAGCGGCAGCCGCCTCATCCACAAACCACAGGAGATGACCGTTAACAGGCTTGACAATTTGAGCGGGGAGCAGATGCGGTTGGTAGTCGCCCTTCAACACCTGCCGCAAGCGCTCTGCCTTCTCAGCGCCAGAGACCAGGAACGCGATGTTAGCAGCCGCATTGATGGTGGGTGGTGATAAGGTGACGCGCCACATATGCTTGGCTTCGACGTAGTTCTCGACAACCCACCGCTCCCGCTCATTCAGTGCCGCCGTATTGGGGAACAGTGAGGCTGTATGCCCATCGTCGCCCATCCCCAGCAACAGCAGGTCAAATCGAGGGCCAGATACTTCACCGAAGAAATCGCGCAGCAGGCTGTCATATTCGGCAGCCGCCAGCGCTGGCTCGATTTCGCCCCGGATGCGGTAAACTTGCTCGGAAGGCAGGGGAACGTGGTCAAGGAGGATTTCTTTTGCCATGCGATAGCTGCTATCCACATGATCGGGCGGTACGCAGCGCTCGTCGCCCCAGAAGACGTGGACGCGCGGCCAATCCACTCGCCGCAAAAACTCCTCGGTTGCCAGCAAAGCATAGAGCGATTTCGGAGTCGAGCCACCTGATAGGGCGACGGCAAAACGCCCCCTATCGGCCACTGCCTGGCGTGCCAGGTCAACGAAGTGCTCGGCGGCAGCCCTCGACAGCCGCTCCAGATCGGGATAGGTTCTAATCTGTGCCATCAGTCATCATCACGCGCGCAGCCGACGCGCCAGGCATGTCCTGCCCGCGCCAGCAGTTCCTCGGCTTCCACCGGCCCCCAACCTCCGCGCGGGTAGGTAACCACCGGCGGCGCTGCCGGCGTCTCCCAGCCTTCCAGAATGGGATTGACGATACCCCACAGAGTCTCGACCTCGTCGCTGCGCGTAAACAAGGCCGCGTCGCCGTGCAGCGCGTCAAGCAGGAGGCGCTCGTAGGCTTCGGGTATCTCGCACTCACCGAAATCCTCTGCGTACCGGAAATCCATGTTGACCGAGCGGGTTTCCCGCGCCGAATCCGGCACTTTCGCCTCGAACTTTAGACGGATACCTTCATCCGGCTGAATGCAGATGGACAGCGTGTTCGGCGTAAACGAGCCATCGTTTCGACCGTTGAACATCAACTTCGGCGGCGGCTGAAACCGTATCCTGATCTGGCTGGTTTTGGCCGCCAGCGCCTTGCCGGAGCGCATATAGAATGGGATGCCATGCCAGCGCCAATTATCTATATAAAGTTTCAGCGCGGCATACGTCGGCGTCTGCGAATCCGGCGCAACCCCTTTTGTCTGCCGGTATCCCTCATACTGCCCCCGCACGGTGTCATCCAGCGCAATGGGGCGAATGGAACTGAGCAGCTTGACCTTCTCATTGCGCAGTGCCGTCGCATTGAATGAGGCAGGCGGCTCCATCGCCGTCAGCGCCAGCAGTTGCAGCAGGTGATTCTGGAACATATCGCGCAGCACGCCCGACGAGTCGTAATATTCGGCTCGATGCCCGACATCCACCGTCTCCGCGACGGTGATCTGCACGTGGTCAACATAATTGCGATTCCACACCGGCTCGAAGATAGTGTTGGCAAAGCGGAAGAACAGGATATTCTGGGCTGTCTCTTTGCCCAGATAGTGGTCAATCCGGTACACCTGGCTTTCATCGAATACACTGTGGATGAGCTTGTTGAGCGAGCGCGCTGACTCCAGGTCATATCCAAACGGCTTCTCAACGATAATGCGCCGCCAGCCGTTGTTCTCCTCCGCCATACCTGCTGCACCGAGATTTTCTACAGTAGGCACATAAAGCGAGGGGGAAGTGGACAGGTAGTACAGACGATCTGCGGCACCTTTCTCACAATCCTTGAGAAACCGATCCAGTTTGTCATAGTCGTCCTGCTGGGTCGCGTTGCCGCTCATGTAGAAGATGCGCTGAGCGAAGGTATCCCACGTACTGTCTCGAAACACACTTTGAGCGAATTCCTGCGTCCCTTTTCGCAGCTTGTCACGGAAGTCATCGTGCGAGAAGGGCGAGCGTGATACGCCGACGATATTGAACTCGTTCGGAAGGCGCCGCTTGAGATAGAGGTTATAGAGCGCCGGGATCAGCTTGCGCTGCGTCAGGTCGCCCGACGCGCCGAAAATGACAATGGTTGTTGCCTTTTCGCTCATCGCCTACTCTTTCTTTACTGCGTGCCCGCCGAACTGGTTGCGCATGGCTGCCAGCATCTTCGCCGCGAAGCTGTCTTCCTGGCGGCTCACGAAGCGCATCAGCAGTGACAGCGTGATGACGGGGGCGGGCACATCCTGGTCAATGGACTCAAACACCGTCCAGCGACCTTCACCCGAATCCGCCACCCACCCTTTAATGCCCGACAGATCAGGATTTTCCTGGAGGGCGCGCGCCGTCAGGTCGAGCAGCCAGGAACGCACCACGCTGCCGTAACGCCAGATCTCGGCGATCTGCGCCAGATCAAGCGCAAACTCGCTCCGGGCGCGCATAATCTCAAAGCCCTCCGCGTATGCCTGCATCATGCCATATTCGATGCCGTTGTGCACCATTTTAACGTAGTGCCCTGACCCACTTGGGCCAACATGGCCCCAACCCTTGTCTGCACCCGGAGCAAGCGTTTCCAGCGCGGGGCGCAGCCGCTCGACGGCCTCTTTTTCGCCGCCGACCATCATGCTGTAGCCTTCGGTGATGCCCCAGATGCCGCCGCTCGTGCCCACATCTACATAGTGAAAGCCCTGCGTCTTGAGCATTTCGGCGCGGCGCACTGTATCCTTAAAGTTGCTGTTGCCGCCGTCCACGATAATATCGCCCGCCTTGAGAAGCGTCATGAGTTGCTGGAGATGGTTTTCCGTTACGTCCCCTGCCGGCAGCATCAGCCAGACGATGGACGGCTTTTGCAACTTGCTGACCAGGTCTTGCAGCGAGGTGGAGGGAATCGCGCCCTCTTTAGCAACTTCACGAATCGGTTCGGGGCTGCGGTTGAACACCACCACCTCGTGCCCGCCCTTCACGAGCCGCCTGACCATGTTTGCTCCCATCCTGCCGAGGCCGACAAATCCGAGCTGCATAATTGACTCCTTCATTCGATGAATCGATAGACGCTGTGGCGCGGACTGATTTTCTTCGCATTCAACAAAGGCGACATCCAAACAAACGGCGTGTTGAACCGCGATTATCGCCGCCTAAGCCTGCATCCCGGCCGCCAGCGCCGCACCTACGATACCGGCATCGTTCAGCAGTTGCGCGGGGACAATCGGCGTGCGCGTGTTGAGCAGGGGCAGGAATTTCTCGTGCTTCTTGCTCACGCCGCCGCCAATGATGAATAAATCGGGCGAGAATAGGAACTCGACTCGTTGCAGGTATTCATCCACACGCTCCGCCCACTTCTGCCAGCTCAAATCCTTCTGATGGCGCACGATGTCGGCAGCGCGGTGTTCGGCATCCTTGCCGCGTATTTCTAGGTGACCGAGTTCAGTATTGGGCAGCAGCACGCCGTTGATGAATATCGCGCTGCCAATCCCCGTACCGAACGTTAACATGATGACGACGCCGCCGCGTCCTTTACCCGCGCCAAACTGCATCTCGGCGATGCCGGCAGCGTCCGCGTCATTGACGACCGTCACCGGGGAACTCGTCTTTTGTTCCAGGAGGACCTGGCCGTTCGTGCCAATCCATGCCTTATCTACGTTGGCCGCGCTGTAGACCACACCACCCTTGACGATAGCCGGGAAGGTGCAGCCAATCGGGCCTTTCCACTTGAAGTGCTCGGCGATTTCGGCGACAACGTCGGCTACGGCTTCTGGCTTTGAAGGGTGAGGGGTGGGGATGCGGTGACGCTCATCGAGCAGAGTGCCTTTTGTCGTGTCTACCGGAGCGCCTTTGATGCCAGTACCACCAATATCAATTCCAAGAACTTTCATAAGATAGCTCCTGAATCGTATTCCGATTCAAACTTTTTCAAGTTGCCTGATAAACAGGGCCATAACAGACAAAAAAGCGGATTTTGAACCTTCGTGAACCTTTTAGAACACAATAAAAGAGCCACTATTTGCGTCACTAACCACATTCCAACCTGAAGGTTTGTGGCATGGCGGATGAGAGTTAGCTGCCCCGAACACAATCTTATTGCCAGGCACGCATCCCCAGGCTCTCGTCAGCCCCGTCGTATAGCTGCCATCAGTGATCGAGGATAGCACCAGGACGCCGTTCTTCGCCAGTACGGTCATTTACAAAACCTGCCCGCCGGACTGCTGGATCAGCTTGGCGACCAGTGCCGTCCAGCCGGTCTGGTGACTGGCGCCAATGCCCGCGCCAGTGTCGCCGTGAAAGTATTCGTAGAACGGCACGTAATCGCGCCAGTGGGGATCATATTGGAAATAATCCTCACCCCCAAACACCGCCCGCCGGCCCCGTTCATCGCGTAAGAAGATTCGCGTGAGGCGACGGGACAGTTCTGCCGCAACCTGATCCAGGCTCATCCATTGACCCGAACGGTATGGCATTTCCGCCTGGAACGTGTCGCCGTAATAGTGATGGCACTTTTGCAGCGACTCGATCATCAGATAGTTGATCGGAAACCAGATTGGCCCGCGCCAGTTGGAATTCCCCCCGAACAGATCACTGCTCGATTCCGCCGGTTCATATTTCAGCGTAAGCGCCTGCCCATTCGCATTCCAGGTGTAAGGTTGCGCCTCGTGATATTTGGAGACCGAGCGCAGTCCGTAATCCGACAGAAATTCGTCGCTGTCCAACATTTTGGTCAGGATTTGCGCCAGTTCTTCCCGGTCTACGATGGAGAGCAAGCGGCGGCCTTCCTCGCCCGGCGTCGTCAGCGAGGCGATATGCGCTGCCAGCTGCGGGCGATACTTGACGAACCATTCCATGCGCTGCTGGAAGCGGGGGAGCATGTCCAGCAGGTCAGGCTCAATCGTCTCGACAGCAAACAGCGGGATCAAGCCGACGCACGAGCGCGTCCTGAGCGGCGCGTATTCACCGTCTGGCAGGCTCAGCGCGTCGTAGAACCAGCCATCTTCTTTATCCCACAGGCTGATGCCTTCGCCGCCCAGGTTGTGAATGGCATTGGCGATGTAAATGAAATGCTCGAAAAACTTGGTGGCGACATCTTCGTAAGCTGGCCTGGTGCGCGCCAACTCCAGTGCAATAGCCAGCATGTTGAGACAGTACATGCCCATCCACGCTGTCCCGTCCGCCTGCTGAATGTAGCCGCCGGTGGGGAGGGGGGCGCTGCGATCAAAGATACCGATGTTGTCCAGCCCCAGGAAGCCACCCTGGAACACATTCTTCCCCTCACGGTCTTTGCGGTTGACCCACCAGGTAAAGTTCAACAACAGCTTATGGAAAACGCGCTCCAGGAAAACCGTGTCCGCATAGCCGCTGACATTGCGCGCGATCTTATAGACTCGCCACGCTGCCCAGGCGTGAACCGGCGGATTGACATCGCTGAATGACCATTCATAGGCGGGAATCTGTCCGTTTGGGTGCATGTACCACTCACGCAGCAGCAGGATGAGCTGCCGCTTCGCCCACTCCGGGTCTATCATCGCCAGCGGGATGCAGTGGAAAGCCAGGTCCCAGGCCGCAAACCAGGGATATTCCCATTTGTCCGGCACGGACAGCACATCCAGATTGTATAGATGCGTCCAGTCGGCATTTCGCCCGCGCTTACGCGATGCCGGCGGAGGGGGGCCGGCAGGGTCGCCATTGAGCCATAGCTCCACGCCGTAATGATAGAACTGCTTGCTCCACAGCAGCCCGGCGAACGCCTGCCGCTGCACCAGCCGTTCGTCGTCGCTCAGTCCAGCACTCAGAATCGCCGCGTAGAACTCGTCGGCTTCCTGGATACGCTGCTCAAAAACGCGATCAAAGCCTGAGAAAGGCGACGGGTTCTCGTGATTCGTGAAGCGCACGCAGACGCGATAGCTTCCGCCCGCCGGAACAATGGTCTTGAAGTGGGCGGCAGCCTTCGTCCCTCGCTGCGCCGGGTTCACGCAATCGGCGCGTCCATGTACGACCGCATCGTTAATCCCATCTTTCACGTAATGCGAGCCGTTTGGCACGCCAAACAGCCGCTCCATGTTGGTGTCGTTCTCAGTGAACAGCAGGGCCGGCGTATGACCATTGTCATCTTTAACATACCACCACCGCTCGCCCAGATGTTTGTGCTGGGTATACGCGCCGCCGTCTATTACGCAAATTTCAGGGCGCGGGCTGTTGTAGCCCCAAGACCACGTATTGCGATACCACAGGTGGGGCAGAATATGAATCGGCGCTTCTTCCGTCCCACGATTGATGGCCGTAATGCGGCACAGGATGTTCTCTTCGTCGGCCTTCGCGTATTCGATAAACACGTCAAAATACCGCCCCTGCTCGAACGCCCCACGCAGCGCGTCAATCAGCTCATACTCGAAATCGCCGCGCCCGCGCCGCCGACTCTCCTGCACAAGCTGGCTGTACGGGTATTCCACTTGGGGGTACTTGTACAGCATCTTCATGTAGGAGTGGGTGGGCGTATTGTCCAGGTAGAAGTAATATTCTTTCACGTCCTCGCCGTGATTGCCCTCTGTGCCGGTTAACCCAAAGAGTCTTTCTTTCAATATAGGGTCGCGCTCGTTCCACAGCGCGATGGCGAGGCAAATATTCTGGAAGCGGTTGCACACGCCGCCCAATCCATCCTCGTTCCAGCGGTAGGCCCGGCTGCGCGCCTGATCGTGGGAAAAGTCATTCCAGGCATCGCCGGTTGCGCTGTAATCCTCCCGCACGGTTCCCCAGGCGCGTTCGCTCACATATGGCCCCCATCGTTTCCAGTCGGCCTCGCGCGCCTCGGAAGCGGCCAATCGTTGATGCTCGGCGGTCTCCATCGCCTGACACCTCACCTTTTTACGAAGTATACGCTGCGAACTAGGCCTGCCGATTTACCTCAGGCTTCAATTTCTAGCAAGTAACCTCTCTGCTGATTAGTCTGCCGCTCTTCGTTGACGTTACACCTGCCCAATTGTAAACATCCGTAGGGATGCCGCCCGGTGTCCCTACAAACAATCATCTTTGTGACTGAGCACGTTACACCCTTTGGCCTAACAACTGTCGCCTGCCTTTGTTGACATACTCACGCTTTTTCGTTATGCTTGCAGTTAAGCGCTTAACTACGCGGAACGCAGCGATTTGCTATGCCGACACTGGAAGATGTAGCAACGCGGGCCGGCGTGTCAACCGCAACGGTTTCCAAAGTGCTCTCCAACACGCCCTATTTCACCGAGGCTACCAGGCAAAAAGTGATGCGGGCGGTGGAGGAGCTGGGCTACGTGCCGAATCTGGCAGCGCGGGCGTTGGCCGCCGGGAAGACGGGCATCATCGGTGTCGTATTTCCCTACGTCTATGACGCGATTTTCGCCGATCCGCACGTGCTGCACATTCTGGAAGGTATTGAAGCAGAATGTACCCGGCGCGGCTACAACATTCTCCTGAGCACACCCCACGTGACTCCCGACGGCGTTGACGAACATTACCTCCGGCTCATCCAGAGCAGTTATATAGATGGCATCATCGCCCTTGATAATGTTCCTTTTGCCTCTGTCCTGGGACCCGTACACACGAAGGGCATACCGGTTGTCAGCTTGGGTTATCACCTAACCGATTGCTGGCTGCGCAGCGACGATTTTTCCGGCGGTTTCCAGCTCATGCGCCATCTTCTTGACCTGGGACACCGCGCGATTGGCATTATCGGCGTGCCACAGGATTTAAATTTCAGCGCCAATTATCGAATGGAGGGTCTACGAGCGGCTGCTGAAGCTGCGGGTCTCGATTTTGCCGCCATGCCGGTGGCGGAGGGCGATTTCTCGGTGGCAAGCGGCGCGGCCTGTGCCGCCCACCTGCTCACGCAATCCCCAGACTTGACTGCCTTGATTTGTTTGAATGACCGGATGGCAATCGGCGCGATTCAACAGGCGCGGCGTTTTGGGCGGCGCGTGCCGGACGATGTATCTATCGTCGGTTATGACGACATCCCGCTGGCGTCTGTATTTGACCCACCTCTCACCACCATCGCGCCGAATGCGCCGGCGATTGGGTGTGAGGCGACACGCATGTTGTTTGATCTACTCGGTGGTAAATCGCCAGAGGCTGCGGTTTTTCCCGTCGAATTGATCGTCCGTGATTCATCGGCCAGAGTTTGCGGCTGATAGTTTTACAGAAAGGGGGTGTTGCCGGAACAGAAGGAATATTTTTAGCTCAACGCGAAGTGACTTTCGCCATAGATAGAATAGGCGTTTACGAAGGAGACCATATCTCATGTCCCGCTTCAATAAATTCAGCTTTCTTGTAATACTGGCCGCTGTCCTGCTGGCCGTCGTGCCCGTGATTGCCCAGGACGGAACGATTACCTACAATTCGTATGCCAGCGACCCGCTGCCGCGCGCGTTCGACGAGCGGGTGGTCGCCATGTGGAACGAGGCGCACCCCGATCAGCCCGTTGCGCACTCCATCATCGCCCATGAAGACTTCAAGCAGGCGCTGCGCGCGTACCTGACTGCCGAACCGGCGCCTGACGTGCTCACCTGGTTCGCCGGGAATCGCGCTCGCTTCTTTATTGATCGCGGCCTGATCCTGGATTTCTCCGATATGTGGGAGGAACAGGGCTTCGATGAAGTGTATGCCCCTGGCTTCCAGGCGCTGGCAACCGTCAATGACGGGAAGTATTTCCTGCCGACCTCCTACTACTGGTGGGCGATTTACTACCGCCCCTCGCTGTTTGAGGAAGTTGGCGTTGAAGCGCCGATTGAAACCTGGGATGAACTGCTGGCCGCCTGCGATGCCTTTAACGCGGCGGGGAAACGCGCCTTCGCCATCGGCACACGCTTCCGCTGGCCGGCGGCGGGCTGGTTCGACTATTTGAACATGCGCATTAACGGGCCAGAGTTCCACATCAATTTGATGCTGCTTACCGAGTCCTACACCGACGAGCGCGTGCGCGCTGTGTTCGATCA